>Ga0206677_10000003_pt1 | contig 342953 bp, 311 predicted proteins | sample M130m12015metaG_FD_155475 | JGI IMG/M metagenome (GOLD analysis project Ga0206677, IMG submission 155475) | Ammonia-oxidizing marine archaeal communities from Monterey Bay, California, United States - M1 30m 12015 | ecosystem: Environmental > Aquatic > Marine > Intertidal zone | place: USA... | reverse complement strand
ATGCTTGAGGCAAAATTCTGTACTCTGTTGTCTCAAATCGGGAAAAGTACTCCCTTGAATAATTGGAAAAAGTTGCTGATTATACCCATAAATAGGTTCCGTCTCTTGAAACCTTTTAATGCATCGATCCAACCATCGATGAGTAGTATGCATGGAATTGGTTGCATATTCTCGGGTAGAAGGATACGGCGTACACTCATCAAAAGCCATAATAATATCTGCTCCTATAACTCGCTGTGTATCCATTACATTTTCGGGAGTAAAGAGTAGTTTATGTCCATCAATATGACTTCTAAAAATCACACCCTCTTCGGTTATCTTTCGTTGATCAGAAATACTGTACACTTGAAACCCACCGCTATCCGTCAGCATGGGTCTTTCCCAATTGATAAATCGATGAAGTCCTCCAGCACCTTTCAAAATATCTAATCCTGGCCTTAAGTATAAATGATACGTATTGCCCAAAATAATTTTTGCATCTATCTTGTCCTTTAATATTGCTTGATCTACAGCTTTTACCGTACCTTGTGTCCCAACAGGCATAAAAATAGGCGTTGGAATCTGACCGTGGTCTGTAGTTATTAATCCAGCTCTTGCCTGGGTATTTTTGTCGGTGTGTTGAAGATCGAAAAACACTATTGGAATATAAAACTAATTTGGATTAATTTGGGAGATATTCTTTTCAAGCTTGAAGCATAAATATACTCATCCGGCACCAATTGGTTGCCTAAGCCATTACTTAACTTTAGTTCTGGACTGAATTTGAAGTAATCGTAATAAAAGTCAAACCCAAAACCAACATCATACGAAAAGGTATTCGGATACATGGCTACAATGGGCTTGGTATCACTTCGATCTGTTTCGATATCACTTGTGAAATCAAAACGGTAAGTCAGCCCTCCCAAAAGGTACAGTCGTGCATTTTTATGACGTACACTTTTGTATTCAAATGTGAAAGGCACTTCCATATAGGTCGATTCCATTTTAGCCGTTTTGACAATGTCATTTTTGAAATGATAATTCAAATCTCTGCGGGCAAATTGAATGTTCAGCATGGTACGCAAATCCCAATGTTCGGACAGTCGAAAATTGACTAATCCACCTAAACCAAAGCCAGGATAAGATACTGACTCTATACGTTTCAGCGAATCATAATTTAAATTATTCTCATCCACCGCAAATTTCATCTTGGCTGTATTGCCCATAATCCCGAAACCAAAACGAATAGGTTTTCGGTCATACAATGGGTTCAGCTCTTGTGCTTGAGCCAGCATGCCCATCATACAAAGAAGGATGGTTATTATTTTATTCCTGTGTATATGGAACATACGCCAAAGGTTAAACGCCTGTCATCCACTTTTCGGTATGATAGACTTCTCATTATTTGCTTAAACTCATCCCCTTCTGGAAATGCTGCCACAGATTCAGGCAGATAAGTGTAGGCTGCTGAATCTCCAGAGAATAGCTTTCCCCAGAGCGGAAGTAGTGTCTTGTTGTAAAGGTTAAAAATTAAACCAAACAGACCTGTTGGCTTTGAAAATTCTAAGATCATCACCACAGCACCAGGCTTAAGTACACGATTAATCTCTGCAAGTCCTTGACTCAAATTCTCAAAGTTTCGAACACCAAAAGCTACAATCACAGCATCAAATTGATTGTCTTCGAATCTCAAATTTTCGCTATCTCCTTGCTCTAATCGAACATTAGTTATGTCTCGATCAGCAATTTTCTGCCTGCCCACATCGAGCATTCCCTCCGATATATCCACACCAATGACCTCCTTGGGTTGAAGGGGTAAGGTTGCCAATGCAAAATCTGCCGTACCTGTAGCTACATCCAATATCTTTTTAGGTTCGTGCTTAGCAAGCATTTTGATTGCTTTTTTTCGCCAGCCTACATCAATTCCTAGAGATAAAAAACGATTCAAAAAATCGTATTTGTGAGCAATGTTATCAAACATCTGTTGTACTTGCTCTTTCTTGGAGCCATCGGCTTGGTATGGTTTTACTTTGGTGCCCATTTTAAAGGTTGTGCAAATTTAGGTTGAATCTTGTGATTTTATTCACTACGTTTTAAACTTAATAATCTATCACAGGTTATAACAAACCACTATCCAGTTTGTGTTCTATCTTCGCAGTGTGAATTTTGCTAATGCCAAATTTTTAAGAAGCTACAGTCTAGTAGGACAAATCACGGATAACAAAAATCCAGAATTTGCTTTTATCGGTCGAAGTAATGTGGGCAAAAGTTCCTTGATCAACGCTCTGACAAGCAAAAAAGATATGGCAAAAACCAGTGCTAAACCCGGTAAAACTCAACTGGTCAATTTTTTTGATGTAGAAAACATCCTCAATTTGGTGGATTTACCAGGATACGGCTACGCCAAAGTAAGCAAGCAAAAACGAGAAGTTTTTGAGGAATTAATCACCGAATATTTACTGAGAAGTGAAAATTTGTTCATTGTCTTTGCACTCATTGATGCGGCTATTCCTCCCCAACGAATCGACTTAGAATTCATGGCTTGGTGTGGCGAGCATCGGGTGCCTGTAGGAGTTATATTCACCAAGACCGACAAGAAAAAAACCAAAATTGTAGAAGCCAATATGACGGCATTCGAAGACGAACTCAGCCGGTTGTTTGAACACCTTCCAGTTACTTTCGAGACCAGTGCCAATAACAAACGAGGCATTGATACCCTCAGCGAATGGATTGAAGAACAAGTCTCCCTTACATTCAATCAATAGTTAAAAACCTACTTTATAACAAAACGGCGAACATCGTAGGCTTGGTTTTGTATGGAAATTCCAACCAAATACACGCCCGCATCTAAAAACGAAATATCAATTTTGTGCTTCAATGAGGGTCCGTTCAATGGATGAGAATGGATTACCTGACCTGCAAGATTCGTAATCTCCAAAACTCCCGTTTGCGGACTCGCCAATTCTACATTGATTTCTTGGCTTGCTGGGTTCGGAAAGAGCTTGAATGCAGGTCGTTTGTTCGCATTAGCAACATGTAATAAAGCCGCATCATACATGGCTAGACAGTATTGACCTTTGCGAAGATTGGATATATTGATGGTTCCGCGTTTGTCAAAAAGCGAGCCCATATTTTTAGAATAGTCCGAGGCCTCTGTCCACGAAGACTGAGCATTTGGTCGGTACAATAGCACAAGGCTGTCTTCGGAAGAACGTATCAAATCGGTATCCAAAAAACCATAATCGGGAGCCGTAGATTTAAGTCCACTATAAATGAACTGTGCTTCTATCTGGGTGTTTTCATCCCAAAGTCCTTGTACCTCCCAATAGCGTTCTTTGCTGATTTGTGCCCCTTGGGGTTTACCGTAGGTCCCATCCGCAGGAGCCCAATGGTGGGTTACCCATAACCGAACAGAATCTTGATCGCTCGATTCAAGTCTCACTTTTTTCATCATTCCATGTGTGAGATTTTGTTCCTCGGAAGTGATGGCTATCTGATCGGTAGTAGTGGCATCGCTGATTTTATCATTGGGGTCCAATACCCAAAATTCAGGTTTGAACGGACAAGTCAATGAATATAATTGTTGGGATTGGCTTACAATCACCGAAGTATCATACCGCTTGCCCTTGGCAAATGCTGCTATTGATAGTCGAACATCCGTGTAGTTCTCTTGATTAAAACGAGGAGTCTGCTTGATGGTCAGTTGATAGACATCGTCATCATTGAGCACTGAAAGAATATCAAAATGAGCAAAACCAGCCGTTTTTACCCATTGCTCAAAAAAACCAGTCAAATCCAATGAGGTATACGACTGGAAATGGGTATGCATATCTTGGGTAGTGACATCTTTGAATTTGTAGGTCGATTGAAAACTTTTGCAAGCTTCAAAAAAAGGTTCATCTCCCATAAGCCCTCGAAGGGTATGTACCATGTCTGCCCCCTTATCGTACACGTGTCTTCCATAGGTGTTAGCATGACCAATACCGCTCACAGGCAATATGGCTTCATCCAGCACATGGGCAAACTGCAATACACTATGGTGGTTGTCTTCAATATCATCATCGTAGGCTTTTTTACCATAAACCGCCTCTAAAAAAAGTCGTTCGGAATAGGATGCCCAACCTTCATTGAGCCACATGTCTTCTTGCGTTTTACAAGTGATGGTATTCCCCCACCAGTGGTGTGCCAACTCATGAGCAAATAAGGTTTCAGAAGTTTTATCTCCATTGGCTATGGCGTATCTGGGATAAGCAATATTGGTTGCATGTTCCATAGCTCCACTATTGAAAGGTACCGTATTGAACCCTACTCGGTCGAAGGTGTGCTTGCCGTAGGACGACTCAAATGTGCGAATGCAAGTCGGTAGGTTTTCGAAGCTTTTTCTCAGATTGGCCGTGTCAGAAGCTAGAGCGGTTAGAATCACTGGTATACCATCTACGTTCATTCGAATCTCTTCGTATGGAGCTATGGCCACAGCTGCTAAGTAGGTAGGAATGGGATCATCCATTTGCCAATGGAAGGTCTCGGTTTGATCTGAATTTTTAGTAGTTTTTTGCAACAATCCGTTAGCATAAGCCTTGTAACTCGAATCTACCCTAATCAAAAAATCATAGGTAGCACGGTCTGTAAAATTATCAAAACATGGAAACCAAACTCGGCCAAAATTATGAGGGTCTGAAGCAAAACCTACGCCCAAATTGAAGGCATATTTACCCGAAAAATAGAATCCACCCCATTGAGGATCTTGCACTGGTTTGCCTGAATAAGAAACAACCACTTGAAGCGTATCTCCGCTTTTGACATTATCCAAATCAATAAGCAAATTGGGGCTATCATAATTAAATTCCGCTGACTGTCCATTCACAGAAACGGAAGAAACAGGTAATTCTAATAAGTCTAATCGCATTTGAGAAGTCTCTTTTTTCAGTCGAACACGGAGTGTCGTTTGTGCGTCAATACTCTTATCAATTGTATAGTTCAAAAAAGACGCATCAATGCGATAATGTAAAACGTCAAAAGTATCTGCCCTTGAATCAATAGTGTTCTGAGTGTGATATTCTTGATTTATTTTCATGTGACTACAAAATTTTTGTGCTTTACAAAAACCGGAGACCATCACAAAAAATAACATTCCCATGATTCCTTTTTTAGACATTTCCTTTAACATTGTACGAAGATAAAATCTATTATGAAAAATACGATAAAATACGCTGTTACTGCATTGTCATTCATACTTTACTCTGCTGTGCAAGCCCAGACTTACTCTAACCATCGAGCTGTGGAAGCATATGCTAGTTGGGATGAGACAGACCTATCAGTTACCCTCCATTGGAAAGTGGAAGATAATGCTCAATCATATGCCATATATAAACGAGTTTATGGCTCTGAATCATGGGGAAGCTCTTTAGCAAATCTTACTGCGACTGATAGTTTTTATCAAGACAAAGACGTGGATGCTTCGTCAATTTATGAATATGCCGTCGAGAAAATAACCACGATCACCGATCCGTTCAATCGACCAAATAAGTTGAAAGGTTATGCTTATATCACCACTGCAAATAAAAAACCTGCCGTGCATACACGGGGAGTTATCGGTCTATTTGTGATGGATTATATTCAAAATAGTCTTGCGAACGAAATCAATATCTTAACTCAAGATTTAGTTGCTGATGGCTGGGAAATTTTCAAGGAGGTGATTGCTAGCAATGCTGGGGTTACTGACGTAAGTGGTTTGATTGATTACCATGTTCGATTAGAAGGATGTAATGCTTTATACCTATTGGGTAATGTACCTGTTCCCTATTCTGGGCTGTATTGCGAAGACCTTGATTATCAATCTCCGCCAGATGGTCACAAAACTGCTCCGAATTCTCATTGCGGAGCATGGCCTTCAGACGTTTATTATGGTGTGATTGATGGTGCATGGACAGATGAAGATTCAACAACACTAGGTACTCGTGAACAAAATAAAAACCGAATTGGTGATGGAAAATTTGATAACAGCCGAATTCCAGGCGAGGTAACTATTGGTGTTGGACGTGTAGATTTCAGTAACCTTCCTGCTCTCACCAAGTCTGAGATAGAACTCACCCGCCAATATTTAAATAAGGTACACACCTACAAGTCAGGCGAGGTAAAACTTATTAACCAAGGAATCGTTGAGGACAACTTCAGTACGTTGGCTGAAGGATTTGGTGCTGGAGCTGTTCGAGATTTTTCGGCTATTTGTGGCAAAAACGGAGTGATTTACGATGATGTATTTACACAAACAAAAGATCGAGACTATGCCCTGTCTTATACCTGTGGTGCAGGATGGTATTATTCATGCAATGGTTTTGGTGCAACCATCAGTTTCAATACAAAAAATGCTGCTGCATTTAACCATCTATTTGGAAGTTACTTTGGAGACTTTGATAGTGAGAATAATCTATTAAGAGGCTCATTGGCCTCCTCAAAACTTGGTTTTATATCCATGTGGACTGGTCGTCCTAAGTGGTTAACCCATCCTCTTGCATTGGGAGAAACCTATGGTGAAATTACCATGAAATCTCAAAATAATTCAAGTAATTATGACGCTGGGTATTATCAAAATGGAACGCACATGGCTTTAATGGGTGACCCATCATTGAGGCATCACATGATTTTACCGCCAAAAAATGCTTTGCTAGAAACCAATACTGGCAAGGACCAAGTGACCATAAAATGGAATGCTAGTTCTGAGTCTAATGTCATTGGTTATCACCTATATAGAAGTCAAAAATCGAGCGGTGGATATGGCAGTCCCATCAATGCAAGCTTGATAGAGGGTAACAGCTACACAGACAATCAACCATATGAAGGAACCAATCACTATCTTATAAAAGCTGTTAAAATTACGGAAACAGGGAGTGGAAGCTATATAAACATGAGCATTGGACTTGCTGATTCAATTACTGGTATTAAAGGATCTCAATCCAACGTACCCATAATCAACGGATCAAAAATTAAGATATACCCAACTGTTGTTCAAGACAAAATTCATGTAGAACAAAAAGATGCACAAAAATCACCCTATACTATTCAAAATAGTTTAGGTATGTATATAATGAAGGGAGAGATTTTATCTCAAAAAGCATCCATTGATATCCAAATATTGCAGTCAGGGGTTTATTACCTCATGATAAATGGCTCTAGCCAAAAGTTTGTAAAATACTAACGATTAAAAAAATCGTCGTTTGCTAATTGAAAGTAGGCTTTTTCAAAAGGAAGAGCACATGAATCAAACAAATATTTCTTTTGGTTAATATCATAATATTGAATACAATCTGAAGTGACAGAAACTATTCCATTGTGATAGGAATAAAATGCATTGTTACTGGGCTTTAAAACCGATTTCTGCTGAAAAACTGCTGGTTTGTTCATGTAATTAGCTATCGTTGATGGCAAGTCCGCCTGACAAACAATTTCAGAAATCATCGTATCCTTTTGAACAACTCCTCCAGTAATAATAAGCGGTATATGAAAATTTTTCTCACTGTAAATCGGTGCATTATCTGGACGTATAACGCCATGGTCTGCAGTAATAATCAACAATGTATTGGACCATTTATCACTTTTTTTCAACCGATCAATCATCCTACCCAAACAACTATCTGTGTATGATATGCTATTTAAATATGGATCTTCTTTCTTTTGATAACTAGGCAAATCAAAGGGTTCATGGCTACTCAAAGAAAAAAGCATCGAGAATTGAGGCATTTTCCTACTCGTAAAATCATCTGAAAACATTTTAAAAACATCCTCATCATGAACACCCCATGTATTTTTATTGGTCGTTGTAAAATCATCTTGAGATTTCGTCTGATTAGCATGACTAAACAACACTTTAATATTTGCAAAATCTAAATTACCTCCGTAATAAAATGAGCTCCAATATCGGCTATCAAAAAGCTTAAATATATTGGGCTTTGAGGACAACTCTGCTGGAAAATTAGTAAGTGTTTGTCTGGCACCGCTTGGAAACCCCGTTGTAATCGCCAAAAGACCTTTATCTGATCGAAAACTCGAAGCATAGGCATTTGAAAACGAAATCCCCTTGCTTGCAATTGAATCTAAACATGGTGTAGACGCATATTTTTCTCCACTGATTGATCCTACCACTTTTGCACTAAAGCTTTCCAGAACAATGATTACAACATTAGCATTCGAATCGTAAGGTTTTAGCAATGAAGAATAATCATTTGATTGCTTATTTCTTTGATTAAGAATTCGTTCTGCATCACCTCTATTTTCAAAAAATACGAGTGGAGCATGCTTGTCACGCTCTAATTCGGTAGCCAAAAAACTCCATGCGGGATTAACCGCTGCGTTATTCAATGTATGATTACTACTAAAATATGCACTGGATACATTGATAGGAACGTTACTCAATCCGCCTCTAATCATTACGAACGAAAGAATTAATAATACTATTCCTGCCCAAATATTCCCTTTTTCAGGTAGTTTGAATAGTCGAATACCTTTTTTCGAAAACCAAATAGCAGTCAATATGAAAAATGAAGATGCTACAATTAATGTTTGTATTTCTATTGAAAATAACCCCGCATTTTCTTGACCCAGAAATTGAGTGAAACCTAAATTTGTTTTCTGCCCCCAATAGTAAAAGAAGTAAGCATCGGAAGCCATCACCAAAATTAAGAACAACCAAGAAAACCAGCCATAAAAGAAGAGGACTTTATTGACAAGGCGTGGCACTAACTTGCTAATAAAAATACCTAAAATTGGAAGAACAGACAGGTATCCCACCATGGATAAATCCAAAGGCATCCCTGCCCACCAAACCTGCTTAAAATTTGAAAAAAAAGAAGAATCTAATCCAACATTCACCCAAAAAAAATAGATCTTGGTTAGGGCAAAAAGACATAGCCACATCAACCCAATTTTTAAATAATAATTAATTGTTCTTAGCAAAATCGTTTTATATCAACCTCTGATGGCAAAGTTATGCCATGCTCCATATAATCTGACATTTCTTGCATTAATAGTGGTGCCATGCTAATTGCTTTACTTCCCATCCCATTAACTACATACATAGATTCAATGTGTGGATGTTTGCCCATGATGGGCTTCCTATCAATGGATGCTGGTCTTATCCCACAATAATGATTTATCACCTCATAAGGTACGTTGATCAGTTTATTCAACTTCACCTCCAAATCATCTCTCATTAATGATGTTGGCTCAAGCGATGTCTGATTTTGTTCATAAGTAGCTCCTACCCTCCATAAATCATTCCCTATGAACTGAATAAAAACTGGGCCAAGATATATACTATCTTTGGGTATTCCCTGAGCTCGAATCTCCAACAGTTCTCCTTTAGTTGGCACAACCTGTATGTGGTCTTTGAAGTAAGGATTTTTGTGAGACTCATATCCTTCACAAAACACAATGTTTCCATAGGACACCGCTTGGTATTTTTGATTATCTGTATCCAATAGAGCGTAATTAAAGGATTCTGAGAGGGTAGGAAGTGTTTTATTACACGCTGCCAAAAAAGCTTCTGTATCCATTTCTCCGGCAAGGTGAATATTTAAGATACCAAATGAGGTATTCAAACCCGTAATATCTTCATGGGAAAACGAACAAAAGTCAATGTATTTTCCCAAATGAGCCTTACTCAACCATATATTTTGCTCGCCTGCACTCGCAATGATTCGCTTTATGGGTTTACTTGAGAAAAATTGGGATTTTAACATTTCTTCTAAATCCTTATAATAGCTTGCCAAAGACGGGAAATACTGCTCCGATCGCCATCCAATTGTAAAAAATTTACCCACTACTGGGTTTACTAATCCTGCCGCTACACGCGTACTATGATTTGCATTTGACTTATCATAGACTATCGTACTAAAACCTCTTTTCATAAGTTCTATTTGTAACAACCTTCCAGATATCCCTCCACCAACAATTAAATAATCTACATTCATGAACGATACGGCAAAGATACTCTGACAATAATTTATGTTATTTGCAGTATGAAGAAATTATTCGTAATTGGTTTGATTACTGCAGGAATCATAACCGCTTGTAACGATGAATTTAATATTCCCGAATATGACAGCTATATAGATGGTAATAGTCCCACCTTTGAAATAATTTATCCGAGTGTGGATACAACTATTACAGATAAGGATACTATCAATTTTGAAATAATTTGTAAAGACGATTACGAGATTGATAGCTTTTTCTTTGAAATTCAGCCTACTGATTTTTCATCAGAATTATTCACTTTCAAAACTGCCGTTAATGATAGTGTATATACTTTCAACCTAAGTTATCCTCTTCCAACTAAAGATAGCATGCGATATGAAGCCTATGTGAAAGGGGTTGATGTGGTCGGCAACTCTAACAATAAAGTCTATTTTTTTACAGCTAAATAATGGCTCATAGGTCTAAGCCTTTCTTACTGAGTGCTTTACTATTGATAACTCACTCCATTGTATTCTCCCAACTACTAGATACGTCATCGGCTCACAACTATAACCCTACTGATATCCAAATTCAGCAAATGGAAGACATGGCATTTCTTAAAAACCCTGAAACCGATTTAGACACGAGCTTAAACTTATTTTACAACTACTACCCCGTATATCAAAATGCTTTTCCTTTCATTGATTTAGGATTAGAAGCTACTCCAATTTTATCCCTTTCTCAATCCAATCGACAACAATTAAAACTTCGATTAGGTGCAGATCAAATGAGTCCGTACTTTTATGATGATAAGATTCACATATATCAAACGGACAAACCTTTCACCCGGCTCAACTACTCTCAAGGAGCTAATGAGATGTTATCCATTGTTGCAACTCATGCCCAACAAATTTCTGAGAGACTATCATTTGGCGTTGATTACCGTAGAATCAAAAATCAGAATTTTTATTTCTCAAATCTTGAGAATTTTTCGAGAGTCCGAATGGGCAATTTATTTAATACCAAATTTTATACCAGTTACTATTCTCCAGACCGAAAGTATGAGATGGTAACATCATACATTTGGAACAGGTCAAAAAATGTTGAATTTGGTGGGATTTCTTCAGACTCATCCTTCAATGCTCAAATAGGCAGAGACAAGCTCAATAATAGCCAAGTAAACTATACCAATGGACTGGGGACCTTGGCACAAAATCAGTTTAAACTGACACAATATATCAGACCTGGTGGCCTATCTACTGACTCCACATTAGATGCTAGTTTAAGCCAATTTAATCAGCAATTTTTTATATCTAGTGCATTAAAAAATGAACGACTTGAATTTGAAGATAATAACCCCGATAGTCTAAACTATGGTGCCTCTTTATTGCCCTTCAAAGATTCGAGCTATCATCGATCCATAGAAAACGAATTCGGCTATATGAGAGCTATAGGAAGTCATAGCATTTCTTCTAGCATCATTCATGACTTTAGTTCCATCTATCAAAATACTGTCAGAGAGACATTCCAAAACGTATACTTCAAGATAAAGGGAATCTTCAAATTAAACAATATTAATTTTAGACCACAGGCCAAATTGGGTATTTTAGGTTACAATGCTGGAGATTATTCCGTCGATGGAGTTGCTTTAACTAGTTTAAACAATTTAAAAATCACAGGCGGGTTCTTATTACAAAAAGTGGAGCCTACTTTCATGCAACAAGAATTCAGAAGTAATGCCGTTCAATGGGAAAATGACTTTTCAAAAATTAGTATTAGTCAACTTCATGGAACTGTATCAACTAATCTCAAAAATCAATCTTTAAAATTTGGTATTACTGCAGAAAATACGAATGGGCTCATCTATTATCAAGATGAAAATCAAATAGCTCAATACCGTGACAATTTAAGTTGGTTAAGAGCTGTAATTAGTCATCATTTTCTACATGAAAATTTTGGGTCTGACTTTAATTTAACGTTCCAACAAGTCTCCAATCAAGCGGTACTCCCTAGACCTAAGACTTCTATTTCAGGTAATATTTTCACTCAATTTAGATTATTCCAAAAAAACCTAAAGGTACAATTGGGTGTTCGATCTTTCTGGTTCAGCTCTTTTAATAGCCCTAAATACAATCCATACACTAGAGCTTGGCACAACACCAATCAATCCTTTGAATCGACTCCTCCAATCCAGCTTTATACCAATGCTCAAGTAAAAAGCTTCTGCTTTGGTGTTGAATTTTTTCACACCCAACAAGGATTAATGGGAGAAAATTATTACAATTCTCCTGGCTATCCAATGATGCCGAGAAGTCTCCGTCTAAATATTCGTTGGGATTTGAATAATTAGATTTCTTTGAGCGTATAAATTTCGACACGCTTATTTTGGTCCTCTTCTTCTTTATTCTTTGGTAGCTTAAACTTCATTCTAGAATTACCTAACCCTTTATAAGTCAATCGCTTTTGATCAATACCACTAATTACAAGATAGTCATTTATTGCTTTAGCACGTTTATAGCTCAACTCCATATTAAACCGATACTGAACACTATTCATTGGTCGATCAATCGGACAATTCATGTGTCCCTGAATTTCAATATAAGCACTATTATTTCGATTCAGCACTGCCAATAACTTATAAAGTTCTGGCATACTCTCCGGCCTAATTTCATCACTATCAGTAAAAAAATAAATATGATTGAATGTAAATTTCCCCGTCACTTTTACTTTGACCAACTCCAAAGTGTAAATCAGCGTATCTGTTGGTTTATCAAAATCTGATAAAGGCACATTTAAATAATTACTCAAGTATTGATTAGATGCTGCTATTATTTCCAGATGCTCTCCAAGTACACTAAATGCATCGGTCTCACCATCAGATCCTGTGGTTGTAAATTTCATCTCCATATCTTTATAATCAAATCCAATACTTGAGTTAATTGGTTTTTTAGACGATTTATCAATGGTTTTCACAACAATCCATTTGGGTGGGTTGAGAATAGATCGTTTATCGCTTTCGTAAATAAAAAATACTCTTGCTCTTCTATTGTTTTCTGCTCTATCTGAAATCAGTTGAGATTCACCAAAACTTTCCATTTTAATAAACCTTGAAGGCACACCAATTTCTTGCAGTAATGATACGGTAGCTTGAGCCCTATTAGTGGCTAAGATTTGATTATGCTCGTTAGTAGCAAAACTGTCGGTATGACCTTCTACATATATTTCTTTAATATTAGTTCCTCCAATTTCAACAATCTTATTTGCCAATAATTTTTTCTGTTTTTCCGAAATCGAATAGCTATCTGTATCAAAGTAGACAAAAAACTCAGCCGAAGTGAGTGAATATAATTGACCATAAACATTCATGCCATTGAGAAACACAAAAAAGCTAAGATATAATCCTAAATAATACGATTGAAATCTAAAAGTCACTTAACGAAGATAAGAGCTTTAAAAAATAAGGCGGCTGATTAGACCCAGACGTTCCACTCCTCGTGATTCTTCAATCCAAACTTACAATCATCTAGATCTTGTTTGATTTGAACTACCGGAGCATAAGTGTCAGAATTTACCTTAAATAATTGATCATCAATCAATAGTTCATTGATGTAAGTGATGGCTGCAGCTGTCCCAGTTGCAAATAGGCAATCAACTTCTCCAGCAGCTAGCTCAGACTTTATTTGATCTGCTGAGATACCTTCCTCATATACCTCCATACCCGATTCACGAGCTAAAGCAATCACGGTATTTCGAGTAATTCCATTGAGAATACTATCCCTCATCTTTGGGGTATACAAAACACCCTTCTTTACATAAAAGAAATTAGCACTTCCTAGCTCTTCCAGTTTAAAATCATCGGTAATATCAGTCCACAATACCTGATCAAAGCCTAAATCCTTTGCTTGATTGGAAGGATAAAACGAAGCAGCATAATTTCCTGCAGCCTTAGCATAACCAATTCCACCTGTAGCAGCACGACGATATTGTTTATTAATCATTACGCGTAGAGGTACTGAATAGTAAAAACCCACTGGACATGCAATGACTACAAACTTATACCCCTTACTTGGCACAGCCCTTAATGTATTATCTGTAGAAATCATAAAAGGTCGAACGTAGAGCGAACCCTGACTTCGATTAGGCACCCAATCACGTTGAAGTTCCACAAATTTCTTTATTGCTTCCAAAGCTTGAGGAACATCAATTTGAGGCATTAAAAGACGCTCAGCAGATTTATTGAATCGCTTAAGATTATCATGTAACCTAAAGATATTCACCTTACCATTATCTAGTTTATACGCTTTTAGTCCCTCAAAAACTGCTTGACCATAATGAAAAACAGACATTGCTGGATGAAAACTCAATTCCTTCAATGGCTCAATAGAATGTTCACTCCAAGAGTGACCATCATGATCCATAACCATCATATAATCTGAAAATGTTTTCCCAAAATCTAGTTGATTAAAATCAACATTCTTGATGTTAGAATCTGAAACGTGATTGATTTTCATTGGTGCAAAGTTATAACCTATTCTTCTATCTTCGGTTACTTCCAACCAAATAGTTAAAAATAGCATCCTTAACCAGCTTATTTTCAGATGTTTTTAATAAAAAAATAAATCTATCCAAAAAAATTTGTTGATTTGTCTTTAAATTGGATTCATTTGACCATATAGATGTTGGACTACTCTTCAAATCGGTAGTCATTTTGCCTCAAGATTCTACTGAAAAAACTCCAAAAATCTTGGTAGAAAAAGAATTGGGTGAACCTCAGTCATACAAGGAAAAAAAATCTATTAATGAAATTAGTGAACCACAAAAAACATTAAGCAAGCCCTATCAATTGTGTGCTATCTTTACCACTAAAGAGCTTAAGAAAAACTATACAGCCAATGGGAGTAGCTTTCAAAAAATCTTAGAAGCATTAAAAATTAGCTCTGCAAAAAAACATCTAATCACCGATATAAATCTTGACGAATTAAAAGAGTACAAATGTGTCTGGTGCGTGGGATTATCCCATGATATGGAAACTAAAATATTAAAGATTAAACATCCAAATCTTTTACTGTCTCCTAACATATTAGACTTAAAAACAAAAGAAGAAAAAATGGCCATGTATAATCCTTTGAAAGAATTTGTCACGCAAAATATCAATCTGTTTTCCTCAACATAGAAACATCTAACTGATCAAGCTACCTTAATTATAGCTATTATTATTTAGACTTCTTATGACTTGACTTGCCACAATAAAGAAAAGGGTTTTGTTATCTTTGTTCACTTTTATTTACGAAAATTCATGTTAAGTAAAGACAATTTTACAAGCTATAAACATCAATCGTTTTTTCTCAAACTAAAAGAATTGGCTCAATCCAATTCTGTCGACCCTTTTGATTTCAAAATGATATTTTTTGGAGGAACGGGAGCAGTAGGAGGACAAGCAGTAATTGAAATTATATCGTCTTTCAATTACATTAAAGATGCTCAAACTACTCGAGCAAATGCTATTCCAAAATTAGTTATTACTGGGATAAATAGAAGTCAAATAGATCAGTTTTGCGGCAAGCTATTTCAAATATTTGGTAAGCAAAAATTTGAAGAGATTGAAAAAAACGGCGATGAATCCATATTGCTTTATAATCAATTCATCGAACTTCACTTCAAAACATTAATGGCTGTTCCAAAGTTTCATGTTGATTTAGATGAGGCCTTAAATCAATTTGAAAGTAAGGAGGAAAAGGTCAATTATCTAATTTCAGAAGCGAGTAAAACCACTTCACCATTTGAAGCATTTGTCAAAAAAATAAAACAAGAATTTAGTCTTGGGTCCAATGACCATTTTAGAGCAATATTTAGTGGAATTCCTGTCCCTAGTGTAGCAACCTACCATTTTGAATCCATTGATAAATTACTCATCAAGCATGGAATAGCTCAAGGAGACACCGATAAACACATCGAAAGATCCATCAAAAAAGAAATTTTAAAGGGTTTAGCTGAAGATTTTGGAGATATTAAAAAACACCACGCAGAAGAAGTCCTCATGGCACATACCACATCTGTGGGAGGCATGTACCAGATCATCAATGGTGAACCAGTCATTAAACTTGGATATGCTCATTCGTCATTAGGAGACCTTCTCAAAGAAAAACAGTTTTATGCGAATGAATTAACCATTCAGTATTCAAATTTTAACCTAAAAAGCCTTGTAACAGCGAGTGCTATTGGCATCGACTATATTTACACAAGTAGCACGCTACCTTTGAGCAGTGGTGTTTCTAGAAAATATCGTACCGCAGCAGAAAAAAACAAACTTCCCTTCGATCTAAAAGTAACCTTTGATAAAAAAGGGGAACGACTCTTAAACAAAATTTTTCCATTTCAGTCACTACCTGTTAGCCATCCCGTATCCGATACAAAAGGCAACCCTATAGCTAAGACCAACCTTAATTTTGGAAATAATAAAGACAACATACCCAGTCTCAATGTAAATTATGCCTTGAGAAGTGGAGAAAATGGCCTTTTCTCTTTAGACAATGCTTATGCTCTCTATCTAAATATGAAGATTGCATCACAAGAAGAGTTAGCACACGTATTAGTAAGCAATGCACTCTTGGGAGATGACGAACAAAAACCTTGGTTTGACCAACACGGGATTTGCTATTATACCCAAACGGATAATTCAAGCTTAATTTTTTCCCTACTAAATAACCGCAAAGAGTTTAGAAAATACCAGACCAGTGCATTCACTGTAAAGGCTTTTCAAGAACTGGGAAGCAGCAAGCATCAGGCAGAGTTGCACATGCATGGATTATTTATTTTGATGCATAAATTGAAAAATTTAAGCTCTCAAAATATTGCATCTGTGATTACCTCTAAATATAAGGAGCAAGAAGTCAAGGACTTTGTAGATACCAATACACCACACCTACTTTTGGAGGATATTGTATCTTATGGTAAAGATACCCAAGCATTGGCCGCTACTTTTAGCTCGCTACTCTCCATTAAATCTGTCGGAGAAATGGCCGAATTTACGGGTTATACTGGCGAACTGTCTGGATTTATAAAGGTGTTTTTCAATGGATTATACGCGGCAGTATCTCAAACTGTTCGGGCAATTACATCCCTTGGAAATCCCATTATCTTTCGAAACAGTTCAGGCAAAGACCAAATATTGGCTGGCCCCTATTTTGCTCCACTTGATTTGGTATTGGATACCAATTATACCCTCATTGAAACCATAGACCAACTATGCAAAGAGCACAAGCTCAATCGTGAGGCAATGATTAATTGGTTGGTATGCAACAATGGATTTGTGGATCTAAGACCTGAGGCTATTCTGAATACTGCAAAGTCATTTGATCAAGGTTTGGACGACCACATATCGGTCATTGAACAAGCAGACCAATTCAGAAAGCAGGTGCAGCAACTCAAACTAAAAAACAGACGCAATATCCATGAAAATATTCACTTCAACAGCAGTGGACTATTGGCTTATTGCGGACGAATCACAGGACTTTTCGAACAACTCGAACAATTTGATTTAAGCCTTGGCACCTACAACGGTTGGAAAGCACTTTTTCCGATTGATGATAAGTATAACCACATCCTGATTCCTGGATTAGTGGAGGCCATGAGGCACTACAGTGAGGGGCTTGGCAAAATAACTGGTACCGAATTCTTGTATCCAAAATACGGGTACTTTGACTAAATAAAATTTTATTATTATTCTACATAAAACTTATGCAATTCTGTGTAATTTGAATTTTTAATAGATAAAAAATATAACCCTGAATTAAGACCATCCAAGTCTATTTTTAAATTTAAATTATTTAAAGATTTAGATTTTATGACCTCTCTTCCGTCTGATCCATAAATAGCATACTCTGAATCTATAAGTTCAGAGTTTATCCTTACATTGAGTCTTCTGCAAGCTGGATTAGGGAATAAGTCTACTTTATTTTTCTCCAACACCTTTGTTGATGCAGATTGGTCCATTATTACCTTTAAATTATCAAATGATATCTTAGACCAGCCATCTACTGCCTCAAAGCGAAATGCTATATAGCAATCTTCATTAGATTTAGGAATTATAATATTAGTAGTATCTTTAAAGGGCTCATTTTCATCAGTCCATGTTTCATCAACAGAATACTCCCATGACAAATCACACAGTAATGTTTTTGACGAAAAGCCTGGATTTTGTGACCCCTCAAGTAAATACACCTCAACGGACTCCTCTGGGAATTTGTTTCCCATAAATGTCCAATATTTGTAACTCAGGGAATCAATTTTACCACCATGATCAAATCTTAATTTTGGTGAGACGAACCAATCAATTAATGGATCTGAATTCACATCACCTGTTGGGGTTGAGTTACTAAGTTGTTTTGGCAGCGATGAACCTCCATCAATAATCTCCCAACCACTACCAGTCTGTTTCCCAACTCTAAATTGAATCCACTCTCTTATTTCAGGTTCACTATCAAATCCTGTTTTGTAAATGGTTTGTGCTTTAAGTTCTTGACTTAATAAGCCAAGAAGAATTAAATGTAATAGTAATTTTTTCATAGTTAAAATGTTATTTATTTTTTGCTAAAATATTTTATTCCTTACTTTTAGACAATATCAATAGCACAAAAGTTGCATCATAGTATAAATATCATATTTTAATATGATGAACGTCATAATTAATGACCCATTCGGACTTCATATTTGCTTCAATCTAAATTTTAAATTAAATGAATATTGAAGAAATAACTGCACAAATCACGGATATGGTCATCGAATATGCCCCCAAATTTGGTTTAGCCATTATTACCCTAGTGGTTGGAATGTGGGTCATCAAACGACTCATGAAGTGGGTAGAACCCAAAATAAATAAGTCAACCAAAGACGAAACATTAAGTGGTTTTTTAAGTTCTATACTCGGGACTTTATTAAAGGTTATGCTGCTGCTCTCAGTAGCATCCATGTTTGGAATAGATACTACATCGTTCATTGCCATATTTGGTGCAGTAATGGTGGGTATTGGAATGGCTCTAAATGGAAGTATTGGTCACATTGCAAGTGGGGTAATGCTTATGATTTTTAAACCCTTCAAAGTTGGAGATTTGGTTGTAATTGGCAGTGGACAGACAACCGGAACTGTAGACGCTATCAATGCGTTCAATACCATACTGGCTACCCTAGACAATAAACGCATCATTATAGCCAATGGAAATGTAACCGGTAATGACATTACCAATATCTCAGGTCAAGGTATAGTGGGTGTAGAACTCACCTATGGAATCTCATATAGTGCGGACATTGATAAAGCTAAAAATATCATAAAGTCTGTAGGTGATACATATCCTTATGTTCTAGATGATCCAGCTCAAGGTGTTGTAGTGGCTAATCTAGGGGATAGTTCTGTAGATTTAGCAACCCGCCCGTTTTGCAAAAGTGAGCACTATTGGGATACCATGTTTTATATGCAAGAAAATGTAAAAAAACAGTTTGATGAAAAAGGCATCAATATCCCATTTCCAAACTTGGAGGTTCATATGATGAACAGAAATTAATCTACATTATCATGTAGAAAAGAGTTGTTAGTTCTTAACTCTGGCTTAGATTCTGGTTCTTCTATAAGACTTGTTCGTGAGATTTCCATCTCAGAAGAGTGATTCACTTCATTTAAAGACACTCCTTTTCGTTTGTATGCGGGTACATTTTCCATCTCCTCAATACCATCTTGTCCCGACTTATTGACATGAGCTGGATTTGAATCTTTTTGAGTATCACTATTTGCAATAGAATCAAAAATGGTAATTTGCTTTTGAGCGTCTAACTCTTCTGGAGTTAAATTTTCATTGACATTCACTCCTCCCAGATTATACTCAACCTCACTATTTGCGGCAATAGCATTGTATCGATTCTCTGCTCGATTGAATCCAGTAGCTATAACGGTCACACTCAGGCTTCTACCCAAATTTTCATCATAACAAAGACCACATTTCAAGTTGGCATCACTTCCTGTTTCTGCTTGTAGGTATTCATTAATCGTAGCATATTCATCCATAGTAGCCTCTTCGTCACCATATGAAATATTAACCAACAGATCACTTGCTCCCTGTATCTTATTGTCATCTAATAATGGAGAGTTCAAGGCTTGACTCACAGCCCGCATAGCTCGATCATCGCCCTCTGAAGTACCCATTCCCATAATTGACACGCCACTCCCTGTCATTGCTGTTTTAACATCCTCAAAATCAACATTAATACTCCCTGCAATCGTGATAATTTCTGCTATTCCTTTTGCTGCTGTTGCCAAGATATTGTCTGCATATCCAAAAGCCTTGCTGATGGGTAAATTTCCATAAATTTCCTTAATTCGATCATTAGATACCACCAATAGCGAATCAACACTATCTCTGATTTCTTCTATTCCGTGAAAAGCAGCTGTGCATCGTTTATTTCCCTCAAACATGAACGGAGTGGTAACAATACCAACTGTCAAAATTCCTTTGTCTCTAGCAGCTTTAGCTATTACTGGGGCTGCACCCGTACCAGTACCTCCACCCATACCCGCAGTAATAAATACCATTTGGGTATTTGAGCCCAATGACTCAATAATATCATGAATACTCTCTTCTGCTGCTTTTCTTCCAATCTCTGGATTAGATCCAGCTCCCCTTCCTTCAGTTAGTGAACTACCAATCTGAACTTTATTCATGATTGGACTTTTTTCTAGTGCTTGAGCATCGGTATTGCAAATGAAAAAATCAACCCCTTGTATTCCTTCAGAATACATGTGATTTACGGCATTTCCTCCACCGCCTCCTACACCAATTACTTTAATGATGGATGATCTATCTTTGGGTAATTCTACTGTAAAACTCATATTCTATTATTTTTTGAAATCTTTAACTTCTACTTCATCTTTCAACCAATCTTTAATACGGTCAAGTATTTTGGTTTTATCCTTTATTGGCTTTGATCCACTAGTGTCATTATTAATTACACCACCTGTTATTCGCTCTGCTGATAATCCTCTAAGAACCAAGCCAACACCTGTGGCATAAATAGGGCTTTTTACTTCTTCAACCATCCCTTTGGCTAAGTGCTCGTTGGGATATCCAATTCTTGCATCAAGTCCTGTTACAAACTCAGCAAGTTGATCTACATGTTTAAGTTGTGAACCTCCTCCTGTGATAACAATTCCTCCAGCTAATTTTTTCTCTAAACCACTTTGTTTTATCTCAAAATGGACTAGCTCCATAATCTCTTGGATTCGGGCTTGAATTACCTTGGAGAGGTTTTTTACCGATATTTCTTTAGCGGCTCTGCCTCTAATTCCAGGAATGGTAACGATTTCATTTTCATCCAACTCACTAGCCAATGCACTACCAAACTTTACCTTAAGGAGTTCGGCATGTGCCTTCATAACATTACAGCCTTGCTTTATATCTTCAGTAATGATATTTCCTCCATAAGGGATTACTGCAGTGTGGCAAATGATATTATCATAGAAAATTGCTACATCAGTAGTCCCTCCTCCAATATCAACCAAGACAACACCTGCTTCAAGCTCATCGCTACTCAATACCGCTTCTGATGACGCCAATGGCTCAAGAGCTATATCGGTCACTTGCAAATTGGATTTTTCAACACATTTGTAAATATTTTTAGCAGCAGATATTTGTCCTGTGATGATGTGAAAATTTCCCTCAACTTTGACTCCAGCCATACCGATTGGATCAATGATACCCGGCTCATCATCCACTGTATACTCTTGTGGCAATACATGTAAAATTCGGTCTCCAGGCTTCACTGCAAGCTTAAACATATCGTTTTCTAATTTTTTCAAATCATTAGCATTTATTTCTGATTCTCCGTCATTACGAATAATCATTCCGCGATGTTGCAAGCTATTGATATGTGCCCCTGCTATACCAACTTCCACTCGTTGGATATCTACATTAGATTTTTCGGCTGCTTCTTTAATTGCTGCCTGAATAGCTGCAACTGTTTTGTCAATGTTCGAGACAACGCCTCGGGTTACTCCTCCATGAGAAGCGACCTTTCCCATACCAAGGATATCTACTTTACCATACTGGTTTGCTCTACCTACAATGGCACAAACCTTGGTTGTACCTATATCTAATCCAACAATAATTTTTTCTTGTGACTCTGCCATGTTACTATTTACAAACGATTTGATTCTTATATTTTAAATTAATGATTCGATACTTATCCCATCCAATATGATTTAGCCCATCAACATAAAAATCGATGAGTTTATCAAATTTTGTTGGAATATCAGTGGTATCTCCTATCACTATTTTTTGGTTATTAATTTTTGGAATGATGATTAAATCACCTTTGTCTACAAATATCTGCTCTGTTATAGCATCTATAAATGCATTTTCATGCACATAGGTGGATAGGGTGTACACTTTCTTAATCATTTTAGGACTTACATAATCATTTATGATTGGAACTCTTGCAACATCTACATCAAAGGATGGAATTTTCACTAAATCACCTGCTAAATAATAAGATTTTTGGTTAGGAGGCATGATTCTAACCAATGGAATATGCTGAAGGATATCAATTTTTAATTCCCCCTTCAAATCAAAACTTACTTCGGCCTCCTTTATCGCGGGTATATCTTCTAATTTTTCTTCGATGTCTGATAAAGAAATACCGTTTTTAGGAACACCTGATAATCCTCCGATATACCATTTATCCAACTTATCTTTAATAATTTCTTGGGTTATCAATTGCTTCTGAGCTGGTGCCTCAATTTCTATTTTCACATAAGTACAGATCTGATATTGTTGATTCTTTCGAAGTAGAAATAAAACCACAAGCACAATGACAATCGATAAGACATACAAGCTCTTTCTTAGATATGGAATAATTTTACTAGCCATAGAACTCATTTATTGGTTTTACTAATTGGTCGATGTCTCCAGCACCAAGGGTTAAGAGTATGTCTAATTCTCTATGTTTTAAACTTTCGATCACCTCACTCTTAGACATACAAATCGCATCTGAGTGATTTATTTTCTGTAATAAAACATCTGATGTCACTCCTTCAATAGGTAGCTCTCTAGCTGGATAAATTGGCAATAAAATCAGACTGTCTACCTTGGACAATTCTACAGCAAATTCGGCCATAAAATCTTGTGTTCTAGTGTATAAATGAGGCTGAAATATTGCTGTAATATTCCGATTTGGATATAAACTTCTTACAGACGAAATGATTGCTTTCAACTCACTCGGGTGATGAGCATAATCATCGATATACAAAAAGTCATTTCGCTCTGTTACATATTGAAATCTTCGCTTAATGCCTTTAAATTCTTTAAGACCAATTCGAATAGCCTGATCCTCTACACCAGCTTTTCGACACATTAATGCAGCACCAACAGCATTTTCTAAATTATGTATTCCTGGTAGACTTACAAAGAGGTCTTGAAAGAATATTTCATCTGAATGATTACAAATATCAAAGCGAGTTCCTTTGGATTCCTGAGAATGCACTACGGCATAAAACATGGCTTCTTGGTCAGTAGCTGAGTAACTGATTCCTGTTATATTTTCAACTTTATTTTTAGCATAGAAAATATGATGCTCTTCTGAAATCAATTTAGAAAATTCAACATAGGACTCCTTTAAATCTTCTTTGCTCCCATAGATATCCAAATGATCCGCATCCGTACTTGTTATTATACTATAAGTAGGTTTAAGATGCAAAAATGATCGATCAAACTCATCGGCTTCGGTAATTGAAAAATGATTACCTCCTTTATCTTGCTTATAATAATTGCTATTTAAATTGGCACTTATTCCTCCTAAAAATGCGGAAAAAGAAAGACTCGATTGCTGAAAAATTGATGCTATGATGCTGCTAGTAGTAGTTTTTCCGTGTGTTCCTGCTACACTTAAATTAATGGTATTTCTGGTTACCTCTCCAAGAATTTCTGCACGCTTATGCATTGCATAATCATTCTTCAGAAAATAATTCATCAAATAACTACTTTTTGGGATTGCGGGAGTATAGACAATAAAGCACTGATTAGGGTTTTGAATAAATTCATTGTCGATAGAAGACAGATGATCTTCAAAAAATACCTGAATTCCTTCTTGAATTAATTGATCTGTAATAGGAGAAGATGTTCGATCATATCCACAAACAAAATATCCTTCGGAATTAAAATAACGGGCGAGTGCACTCATACCGATGCCACCGATTCCTATAAAAAAGATATTTTTTCTATTTGCTAACACCTTCGATTATCTCATTTACGATACTTTTTGCAGCATCTGGTAAACCTAATTTTAAAATTTCTGACTTGAGATTATTTCGTTGAATTTCGTCTCTCATTAAATCTATAATTAACGTACCTAACTGATCCTTTGCATCTTTGTCTGGGCAAAGTAAAGCCGCATTTTTATCGACTAGATTAAGTGCATTCTTTGTCTGATGATCTTCGCTAACAAAAGGCGACGGAACAAATATTGTAGCTTTCCCAAGAGCTGAAAGTTCAGAAACAGACATGGCTCCTGCCCTACTCACTACAACATCTGCCACTTGATAAGCCAAGTCCATTCGTTGTATAAAAGCTGTACGTGTCCCCCAATTAAATGTCCCAAACTCTCCAGTAAAGTTTTTTCCTGTTTGCCACAAAAGCTGAACATCTTTATCATTTAGTAATCTTAAATTTTCATCAATTGCCTCATTGATCGTTCTAGCACCTAAACTTCCTCCAACAACTAAAACTGTTTTCTTTTTTGGATTTAGAGAAAAATGTTTAAAAGCATTAGTCAGCTTATCCGTTTTTGACAAAAGGCCTTTTCGTATTGGATTACCTGTTAAAACTAATTTCTCTTTCGGGAAAAATTGGTCCATTTGTTGGTATGCTACACAAATCTTTATTGCATACTTTTTCAATAACTTATTGGTTATCCCTGGATAAGAATTCTGCTCTTGTAAAAAAACTGGAACACTCATTAAACTAGCCATATAATTTAATGGTCCACTTGCATATCCTCCAACTCCAACTGTAAAATCTGGCTTAAATCTTCTAATAATCAGACTCGATTTCAATAAACTAGCTATTAGTTTAAATGGCAAACTGAGGTTCTTGATGGTTAATCTTCTTTGAAGACCCGAAATCCATAGTCCATGAATTTTGTATCCTGCAGCTGGAACTTTATCCATTTCCATTCTCCCAGTAGCTCCAACAAATTCAATAACACTGTCGGGATACTGATTCATTATTTCATTAGCTATTGCGATAGCAGGGAATATGTGTCCCCCAGTGCCTCCACCAGATATAAGAACTCGATATTTTTTACTCATTTTCTTTCTCTGGATAAATGGTTCTACTTGCACTCAGAATAATTCCAAATGCAATACTTACAAACAATATAGATGTTCCACCACGACTTACAATTGGAAGTGCTAGACCTGTTACAGGTAAAATGTTGACCGCTACACCCATATTTATTAAAGCTTGTACTACCAAACTAAAAGCCAAGCCTATGGCTAAAAGAGCTGCCAGCGGATCTTCTGTTAACAAGACTATTCTAAAGGATCGATAAAGCAATAATAAATAGAGTAGAACAAGAGTAAGTCCTCCAAAAATAGACCCATATTCTTCGATAATAATTGCATATATAAAATCTGCAAATGGGGATGGTAAAATATTTTTTTGTCTGCTTCTGCCTGGACCTGTTCCAACAAAACCGCCACGAGCAACTGCTATTTTAGCTTGTCTGCTTTGATAGGTGCCTCCATCATCACTTCCATTAGAAAATGCCTCAATTCTACTTTTCATTGTAGCTATTCGTCCAAATTGAACATCAGAGTTCATTACATAAGCAAAGGCACCTCCTAAAACTAATATCCCAATACCTACCAATAAACCAATTTGCTTGATTGGTATTCTACCCAAGAACAACACCAACATACTCGTTACAAATAACACCGCAGAAGTTGAAAAGTCCTCTGGAAAAATTAATAAACAAACAAGGAGAATTATGGAAAGTATGGGAAGAAGCGTCTTTTTAAAATCATGAACCTCCCCTTGTCTCTTGGCCATAAAACGAGCAACATATGCAACTAGTGCAAGCTTTGCAAAATCTGAGCTTTGCACAGTAAGGCCCGCTACAGGCAACGAAATCCATCTTCGAGCATCATTTATTTCTACCCCAAAGATCAAGGTATAAATCAATAATGGAATTGCAAGGAATAACATAATCTGAGCAATTCTTGAGAAATATTGAATACTAATCAAATGAGTTAACCACATCGTAGCCAATCCAAAAAACACCAAAAAAGCATGCTTCATAAGGTAGTATTCCGTATTACCCCCTTTTTCAGCATAAGCAAGCGTTCCTGTTGCGGAATACACCGCTAGTATTCCAAAAATAGAAAGAGCCAACACTACAAACCATATGTAGTAATCTCCTTTAATATTTTTTTGCAGAAACTCTCTCACAGGTTTCTTACAGCTCTTTTAAATTGATTACCTCTGTCCTCATAGTTTTCAAACAGATCAAAACTTGCACATGCAGGAGACAACAATACTGTCTCTCCTTTTTCTCCTAAGCCATATGCAATACTGACTGCTTCTTGGGCGGAACTTGCATTGATCATCATATCAACATCTTTCCTAAATGCCTTATGTAAATTCAAGTTGTTTTTACCCAAGCATACAATGATTCTAACTTTTTCTTTGATTAGTGGGCTCAACGATTCATAATCATTGCCTTTATCTACTCCCCCTGCAATCCAAATAATTGGATCTTCTACACTTTCTAATGCATACCATGCTGCGTTGACATTCGTTGCTTTACTGTCATTAACAAAACTTATTCCTTTCACTTTGGAAACAAATTCTAAACGATGCTCTACATTTTTAAAATCGAGCAAACTCTCTCGTATAGTTTCTTTTCTGATAAGCAATGAATTAGCGATAATTGAAGCAGCCATCGAGTTGTAGGTGTTGTGTCTTCCGGCTATAGTAAGTTGATCTAATGACATATTGAAGTTAATTTTTGGGTTTGTTAATTGAATATTTAATTGATTATTTTCTACCCAAGCACCTTGATCTAATGGCCCATTATCATAGGTAAATGGAATCAGATCTGCTGTGGTAGTATGATTTTTTAATTGATTGGTGATTTCATCATCATCTGCACAAAAAATGAATTTCTGATTGGAGTCTTGATTTAAATTAATGCGTAGCTTAGAGTCAATATAATCTTGATAGGTTGCATATCGATCTAAGTGATCTGGCGATATATTGAGGAGCACAGCATAATCCAGCGTAACAGTATGCATCCCATCCAACTGGAAACTACTCAATTCCAATACATAGTATTCGTAATTTTCTAGGGCAACCTGTCTTGCAAAACTGTATCCTACATTTCCAGCTAAACCAACCAATAAACCTGCATTTTTCAATATGCTATAAGTTAGCAAAGTGGTTGTAGTTTTCCCATTGGTTCCTGTTATACCAATTAATGAAGCATCGGTATAACTTGCGGCAAACTCAATCTCAGATATAACTGGAATATTTGCAGAAATAGCGGCTAAAACAATCGGAGCTTCATCGCTTATGCCAGGGCTTTTAATAATTTTAGTCGATGATTTAATGTAAGTCTCATCATGACCATTTTCCTCATACTTAATTCCATATTGATCAAGCTCAGCCTTGTATTTTGATTGAATATGATTATAATCAGAAACCCAAACATCAAAACCTTGTTTTTGAGCAAGAATAGCTGAACCTACTCCGCTCTCACCAGCACCTAATATGGATATTAGTTCACTCAATTATCTCAGTTTGAAAGTTATTATGGTGAATATGGCTAGCATGATTCCAACGATCCAGAATCGGGTTACAATCTTGGGTTCCGCATACCCAAGCTTTTGATAATGATGGTGAAGTGGTGACATTTTGAATATCCGTCTTCCCTCACCATACTTCTTTTTAGTATATTTAAAATAACTGACTTGCATCATAACACTTAGGTTCTCAATCAGAAAGATGCCACATAGAATCGGAAGGACTAATTCTTTCCGAATCATCAACGCCAAGACCGCGATGATTCCCCCAAGTGCAAGGCTACCTGTATCCCCCATAAAAACTTGAGCTGGAAAACTGTTGTACCATAAAAAGCCAATACATGCCCCTGTAAAAGCTGCTGCAAAAATTACCAGTTCACCCTGATTAGGTATGAACATGATATTGAGGTAATCAGAGAATATTAAGTTACCACTTATGAACGCTAAAACTGCTAGTGTTATCCCAATTATAGCAGAGCTACCCGCAGCCAATCCGTCTATTCCATCCGTTAAGTTGGCTCCATTGCTGACTGCTGTAATAACCAAAACAGCTATTACCATAAATACTACCCAAGCCCATTTATTGGCTTTAGCATCGTTCATCCAAAATAAAAATTTTGAATAATCTACCTCGTGAGTTTTAATAAATGGAAGCGTCGTTGTTGTACTTTTTACATCTTTAAAATACATCAATTGGCCATTGATATTTTTTACTTCTACATCAGCAGGTGCCTCATTTATTGTATTTATTTTGTATTGCTCTCTAACAACTACACTGTCATTAAAATGAAGTACTAATGCCACAATAATTCCAAGACCAACTTGACCTATAATCTTAAACCTTCCTGCAAGCCCCGCTTTATCCTTCTTATAGATTTTGATGTAATCATCTAAAAAACCAATTAACCCTAACCATATGGTGCTAAAAATCATAAGTAGCACATAAACATTATCAAGTTTAGCAAACAAAAATGTTGGGATAAGAATAGCAGCCAATATGATGAGACCTCCCATTGTTGGGGTTCCACGCTTAGCTTCCTCTCCATCCAAACCAAGCGTTCGAATGGTCTCGGCAGCTTGTAAGTCTTGTAGTTTAGCAATCAGTCTTTTACCAAATAGCAATGAAATAATTAAAGACACAATTACAGCAAGTGATGCACGAAATGAAATGTACTGAAAGACTCCTGCTCCGGGCAGATTGTATACTTCTTCTAAATATTCAAATAAATGATACAGCATTATTCTTTTAATAATTTTAGGTTTTTGGTTAAAATTTCTTTGTCATCAAAAGGATGTTTCACACCCATAATGTCTTGATAAGTCTCATGTCCTTTACCAGCCACAAGAATGATGTCACCCTTATTACTCAGACTGATTGCTGTCTTAATAGCTTCCTCCCTGTTTGTTATCTTTAATACCTTTTTGAAGTATCTGGGTTCTACCCCAGACATCATATCAGAAATGATTTCGTTGGCATCCTCTGTTCTAGGATTATCAGAGGTAAGAATCACTTTCGTTGAGGACTCACAGGCAATTTTTGCCATGATAGGTCGTTTGCCTTTATCTCTGTCTCCTCCACACCCAATGACAGTGATTAATTCCTCATTAGTCGTCCGAATAGCATTGATTGTATCCAATACATTCTGAACAGCATCTGGTGTGTGAGCATAATCGACAATAGCTGTTATACCTGATTCTTTTATATTTTGGAATCGACCATCAACACTATTTATTGCACTTAAAGCAGTTATGATTTCTAAGTGGTCTTTACCCAATAAAAATGCAGTTGAATAAACCGCTAAAACATTGTAAGCATTAAACTTACCCACTAATCTCAACCACACTTCTGAATCACTAATATTGAGTAACATTCCGTCAAAATCATGTTCAACAATTTTGGTCTTAAAATCACTAAATGATTTGAGACTATAAGTGTAAGAAGTAGCCTGAGTATTTTGGATCATCACTTTTGCATTTTTATCATCCTTATTTAATAAGGCAAAAGCTGAAGAGTCTAAGTCGTCAAAAAGTGTTTTTTTGGTATATAAATATTCTTTGAAATCTGTGTGATAATCCAAATGGTCGCGGGATATATTTGTAAATACTGCACCATCAAATTGTAGCCCCGAAGTTCTATATTGGTTAAGTGCATGAGAACTCACCTCCATAAACGCATATTCGCATCCTTCATCAATCATTTCTGCCAATAATTCATTTATTCGAATACTATTTGGAGTAGTGTGAGTGCTGATGGTATCAATGCCATTGATACTATACTTGATTGTAGATAGTAATCCGCAATTGTGATTTAGATTTCGGAAACACTCATAAAGCATAGTTGCCACTGAGGTCTTTCCATTGGTACCCGTTACCCCAATTAGTTTAAGTTGCTTGCTTGGTTTATCATAAAATGCAGAGGCAATTAGGCCCAGCACCATAGCAGAATTCTCTACCACTAAGTAAGTAACATGATCTTTTGGGTTAGTTACTTCTTCACATAAGATTACAGCAGCACCTAATTCGATTGCCTTATCGATAAATAGATGACCATCCGTGTTCGCTCCTCGAGTAGCAGCAAATAAATAGCCTGATTGTACCATTCTAGAGTCTAGAGCAAGCCCAGAAACCTGAACATCTTTAGATCCAAAAGAATCTATTAAATCAATAGCTAATATGAGGGAGTCTAAATTTTTCAATTTAATCGGATATATACAGGTTGACTTTTATGAATTGCAGCCCCCGGCCTAGGACTCTGTTCTACTACTCTCCCTCGTCCTGAAATAATTGGTTTTAACCCTAATAATTCTGATACGTACACCGCATCCTTGATCCCAAAATTTTTCATATTGGGCATTTTACCCTCTTCGACAGCAACATCTTCTATCTTTCTATTCTGCGAATTGACCCTTACAAAATCTGCAGATGGAATTTCGTCTAAAGCATACCCAAGTTGGCTATTAATAGCTTGAATATCCTTAAAAAATCCAGCATGGTAATTAGGTTTATATACCAAAGAATCCTCAACCTCTTTTTTGACACTAATTGTGAAAATCTTTTGGGCTACCTCTGAAAAAACTGGAGCAGCAACATAAGAAGCATAAAATATTCCATTGCTAGGCTTGTTCACCATGACATAGATTGAATATTCAGGTTTCATTGCAGGGAAATGACCTACAAAACTTGCGTTGTACATTTTGGCCTTCTGGTAACCACTGGAGGAAGCTATCTGTGCTGTTCCTGTTTTACCCCCCATAGTCACTACACTACTCCTCACATTTCGTGCAGAACCACTAATAAAGACTTCGGCTGTTAATTCTTTTATTTTGTTTGAAGTTTCTTCTGAACATACATGAACTGTTTGACTTGAATTATCATTATCTTTAATTACAATACCAGCATCTGTAACAGAGCTAACAATTTGTGGTCTAATCATTATTCCATCATTGATAATTCCATTATACGCTGTAAGTAGCTGGAGTGGCGTATGCTGATTCTCGTATCCAATAGCCAACCATGGAAGAGTCAATTGAGACCAACTAGAACTCGCTGGGTGATTCAAAAAAGGGTCTGGCTCACCTAATATTCTGATCCCAGTAGGCTTATCTAAGTCTAATTTTTTTAGATGTGATATGTAATTACTGGGCTTCTTTGAATAATTATCAAAAATTACTGAAGAAAAAGCGACATTACTTGATCTTGCAAAAGCCTGCTTGAAACTCATTTTTTTAAATCTCCCTTTATCAGAATCTTGCATTTTTTTACCAAAATATTCTCGAACACCATTTTGTATATCCATGGAATCATCGGGCCTAATCAATTCATCCTCAAATGCTGCCATAGCAGAAAAAACCTTCCATACACTGCCTGGCTCATAGCTTTCTCCAATACTGTAATTATACTGTTCGCTATAAACTCCTTCTTCTCTTTTAGAGAGGTTTGATATGGCCTTTATTTCTCCTGTCGAAACCTCCATTACAATCACACAACCATGATCCGCCTTGTGATTAATTAAGGACTTTTCAAGTGATCGTTGAGCTATTTCTTGAAAATCAATATTGATGGTGGTATGAATATCCCTTCCATTTTCTGGCTCAATCAAATTGGCATCATTCAATGGACGATATCCTCCCGATATTTTTTGTACTAGCCTCTTTCCTTTAACACCCCCTAGATCACCATCATAACTTCGCTCTAAACCAACTCCTGGATTATCCTTTGTTCGATACCCAATGGTTCTAAAAGCTAAATTCCCTGCGGGTTTTACACGTTTAGTATTCAACTCTGCCATAAATCCTCCGCGATACCTCCCTTTTCTGAAAATGGCAAAGTCTCTCATCATTTTTTGCTCATGATAATTGACTTTTCTGCGAATAAGAACATACCTACTCTTCGATTTCTTAGCCGTATTCAGTTTCGACTTATAGTACGAACTCGATTTATCTGGAAATAACCGAGCTAGTTGTTGAGCTAATTCATTGACATAAAATTGGAATGTGTCATTATTAACAACCGTTGCATCCCATCTAATTTCGTAAATGGGCATTGAAGTAGACAAAAGGCTACCGTTATCCGAATAAATATTACCCCTAGCTGGACTAATATCTTGGTGACGAATCGTTGCACTGTCTGACATGGCTAACCACTTATCTCCCTCAACCAATTGAATCCGAAACATTTGAAAAGAAACCCAAAATGCAAAGAGCACCACCACACCCATGCCAAATACCACACGCCATGTTATGCTCTTTTTGATATTATTCGCCATGACCTTCTTTGATTAAAGTAACTGCTCTATTAGGCTCTTTTACACCTTTATCCTTCAGTCTAACTTCAAGATTTTCTCGAAGTCTGTTCTTCATGATTTCCGATTTCAAGGTGATATTCTCTGCCCTTAACTCAATAAGATTTCGTTTGGTTGACTCTATGTCTCTGACTATGTTATCTGTGCGGTGAGATAAATAGATGTACGTGAGTGCTAGCGTAAATAAAAAAAGGAGATAATACATCCACTCCGGCGAAAGCCTAAACTCTTGGGGCGTGGAAGATTTTTTCTCTGTGGTCATTAAATTTTCTCTGCTATTCTTAATTTGGCACTTCGAGCTCTTGAATTTCGCTCAACTTCCTCTTTACTTGCTTCTATAGGTTTTTTGTTTATGGCACGATATGATTTTGAAACTCTACCAAAAGGGTCGCTTTTCCGTTCGCCTTCCACATTCCCTGTTTGAATTAAGTTTTTCACGATCCTATCTTCCAAAGAATGGTACGACATTACAACTAGTCTTCCGCGAGGTTTAAGTAAGTCTGTAACTTGATTAAGAAGCGATTTCAATGTACTAATCTCACGATTGACTTCTATTCTCAATGCTTGGTAAATTTTTGCCAGCATCTTATTCTTTGATCGTTCATTGGTATATTTTGAAACCGCTGCGATCAAATCTGCGTTTGTCGTAATTGGTTGAATATTTCGATAAGAAATAACAGCATTTGCTAGCGGTGAAGCCTTATCTAACTCACCATAAGACCTAAAAACTTTTGCTAAACTTGGCTGATCATAAGTGTTTAAGATATTTACAGCTGATACCTCTGAAGATGAATTCATTCGCATATCCAAATCCGACTCTTCAAATCGAAAGGAAAAACCACGATCTTTTTCATTCAAATGGTGCGAACTCACACCGAGATCCGCTAATAAGCCATCAATTTCACTTAATCTGTGATACGAACAAAAGTTAGCTAAATACTCAAAATTAGCCTCACAAAAAATTAAACGCGGATCATCAATCTTATTATTCAAAGCATCCACATCTTGGTCAAATACTAACAGAACGCCTTTTTCACTGAGTTGGTCAAGAATTGCTCTGGAATGTCCGCCACCGCCAAAAGTCACATCAACATAGGTACCGTCTGGATTTATATTCAACCCTTGAATACACTCTTCCAACATGACCGGAGCATGATAACTATTCATCATCACCTCCATTCTCATCTCCCATCACATCCTCAGCAAGAGCAGCAAAATCATCGGCATCCACATCCATCATTTCATTGTAATGATGCTTACTCCAAATTTCTATACGATTACCATAAGCATAAAAGATAGCCTCATTTTGGATTCCAGCATACTCACATAATTTTTTAGGTATCAGCATTCGAGAAGCATTATCTAAATTTATTTCCGTAGCACCATTACTAAAATGCCGAATGAATAATCTGTGCTTCTTATTGAAATGATTTAATGAACTCAAATTACCAAGCTCTGTATCCCAATCCGATCTCGTATAGAGTGTTAGGCATTTTTCAAAACCTCGATTCACTACCAACTTACCAACAGCTTCCTTAGGCAATTGCTTCTTCAAACCAGCGGGCAAAACCACCCGACCTTTGTCATCAAGCTTAGCTGTAAATTCTCCGATGTATAATGATTTGGACACGTGTTCTTGGTTTAATGGTGTAAAAATAAAACCAATTTCCCCACTTTCTCCCACTATCTACCACTTTTTTACAAAAATAATCCACATGAAATGTTAAAAAACTGAAAATCAGTTAAATACGATACAAAATAGATTCCCACATTTTATATTTAATCGTTTAGAAACGGATTGATTTCGTGAAAAAATGATCTAAAAATGAATTTTGAGCAAAAAAAAAGGTGAGCCGTTAAGCTCACCTTTTAGTGTTTTTATTAGATTGACTAATCGATCTTATCTTCGATTATTTCTTCCTCGGTTATCTCGTCCTCTATTGTCCCTTCCACCTCTTCTATCACCACCATTTCGACCATTATCTCTACGCTCTCTTGGTGGACGTTCCACATAACCCTCTGGTTTTTCAAGAAGTACTTTTCTTGATAGACGAAGCTTACCATTACGCTCATCGAATTCAATCAGCTTAACTTTTACTTCCTCACCTTCTTCAAATACATCAGCCATGGACTCCAATCGTTCCCAGCTAATTTCTGATATATGAAGCAATCCTTCTTTTCCAGGAAGAATTTCTACGAAAGCACCGAAATCAACAATTGATTTTATCTTTCCTTCATATTCGGTACCTACTTCTGGATCAGTTATAATACCAAGAATCCACTCTTTAGCTGCCTCTATTGGACCGCTACCAACACCTGAAATTTCTACAATACCAAAGTCTCCGTCTTCTTCAATGGTTACAATAGCATCCGTTGCTTGCTGGATTTCTTGAATTACTTTTCCTCCAGAACCGATGACTGCACCAATTTTATCTTTCGGAATAGTCATCATCTCAATCTGAGGTGCATGATCTTTTAATCCTGAGTTTGGTTTAGAAATGGTTTTTTCCATTTCATTAAGGATGTGCATACGTCCTTCTTTGGCTTGCATCAGTGCTTCTTCAAGCACATCATATGATAAACCATCTACTTTCATGTCCATTTGGCACGCATAGATTCCATCTTCGTTACCTACAACCTTAAAATCCATATCTCCCAAATGATCTTCGTCACCTAAGATATCAGAAAGGATGGCATAACGACCTTTGTCATCAGCAACCATACCCATTGCAATACCAGACACTCCAGCTTTGACCTGAATACCAGCATCCATCATGGCCATACTACCTGCACATACTGTAGCCATAGAACTACTTCCATTACTTTCTAAAATATCAGATACAATTCGAAGAGTGTATGGAAAGTCATCAGGGATCATTCGTTTAAGTCCACGCTCCGCTAAATTTCCATGACCTATCTCCCGTCTACCTGGACCTCGATTTGGTCTTGCTTCTCCTACCGAGAAAGATGGGAAGTTGTAATGCAACATAAACTTGCTAAATGACTTCTCTTGATAATTATCAATCATCTGCTGATCCAACTTAGAACCTAGCGTAACTGATGTTAATGATTGCGTCTCACCTCTTGTAAACAGTGCTGATCCGTGAACAGATGGAAGGTAATCCACTTCTGTCCAAATTTGGCGTACTTCATTAAGTGCTCTACCGTCTAATCGTTGCTTATTATCCAACATCATATTACGTACAGCCTCTTTCTTTGATTTACCAAGGTATCTTTTCACCATGGTCATCGTTGTATCATCCGTGTCTTCCGACAATGAGTCAATATACTCACTATCAATCATTTTAAATTTCTCAGCACGTTCCTCTTTTACAGATGGAGTTTTAGCAGCATCATAGTATTTTTGATACGTAGCATCGACTACCTGTTTTTTCAGTTCATCTGAATTAGTCTCGTGATTATATTCTCTTGGTGCTTTTCGACCACCCAATTGATCACAAAGTGCTAGCTGTGCTGCACAATCATTTTTAATGTAAGTATGAGCAAATTTGAGAGCCTCAACCATTTCTTTTTCGGAAATACCATTCATCTCACCCTCAACCATATTGATATCTGCAGCTGTTCCAGCTACCATCAAATCAACATCAGAATCTGCCATTTGACTAGCAAAAGGATTAATCACCCATTCACCGTTTATTCTACCCACTCTAAGTGCAGATACAGGACCTTCAAATGGAATGTCTGTGATGGTTAACGCTGCAGAAGCAGCTAAACCTACTAAAGCATCAGGCATTACCTCTGGATCAGCAGAGATTAATTGAATCATTACTTGAGTTTCTGAATGATAATCCGATGGGAAAAGTGGTCGTAAAGTTCTGTCTACAATTCTACAAACCAATATTTCTGAATTGGATAATCTTCCTTCTCTTCGCAAAAAGCCACCTGGAATTCTTCCTCCAGCAGCAAATTTTTCTTGATAATCAACAGACATGGGCAGGAAATCCACCCCATCTCTGGCATCTTTGTTAGAAACTATCGTTGCCAATAGTTTTAGTTTTCCTTGAGAAACTACGACAGAACCATGTGCCTGACGTGCTAGCTTCCCAGTCTCTAGGGTAATGTCTTTGCCATCACCATAACTTAATTTTTGTGTAAATACATTCATAATTGTGCGGAAATACCGCTGTGTTATTTTTTAAATTGTCAACCATTTTTTATCTGCTTGGTTGAAATCTAAAGCTATTGTTACCGAGTGGTAATATGCTAGAAATTATTCGACTTGAAAATAAAAAATGTGGTATAAACTAATATACCTTAATTCACTTTCACGGTTGGGACTTTTTTCCAGAAACTTCTATCTGCCTAAATGTTAGGAGATAAGGTTATTTTCTGATACCTAGTTGTTTGATCAGCTCTCTGTAATGAACAATATCTTTCTTAGCTATATAATTCAATAGAGATCTTCTCTTACCTACAAGTTTAACCAATGTTAACTCTGTAGAAAAATCTTTTTTGTTCTTTTTGAGATGTTCTGTAAGGTGCGAAATTCTGTGAGTAAACAAGGCTACTTGTGCTTCCGCATGACCAGTATTTTTGGCATCTCCACCATACTGTGCTATAATTTCTGATTTCTTTTCCGCTGTTAATCGCATCGTATATTATTAATAAATATTTCTATTTAAGGGGTGCAAAAGTATACTATTTTTTGTGTAAAGTTAGATTAATGGTCAAAAATAAATAAAATCAATACCCTCCAGCCCACTTACGTACAAACCATTCCATGCTCAAAATCAAGACAATCAACCAAAATAAGGACTTAAAATAAATAAGATCAGCGTATTTGTGTTGATCTAAAATTTTAGTTTTGCCCAGTTTATTTATGGTTAAATCTCGTGCTAATGAATCCATCCATCCTGGCTGATAAAAACGGCCCTTTGTTTTGTATGCAATTTTTCGAAGTACATCAAAATTTGCAGTTTGATTCATCAACTCTTTTTGAATATCCAAAACCACAAAAGAACCATAATCTGATAATTTTTGGCTTCCAACTAAAGTACTAGCTACATAGCTATATGCCCCTGAATGGAGATTACTTAACTCAAGACTATAATTCACTCCCTTTTCGGTCATGGTATATTGATACTCCTTATTTTGATCGTCTTTGAGCAAAATATTAATTTCTTGCCCTTTCACAAACTCAAGGCCTTGATTGTATAATTCTCCTTGCAATACAATGGTCTCTTTTGTTTCAAATTCAGAGCCACTTGGCTGAACTCTCAACAACTTCTTATTTTCTTTGACCGTCAAATACTGCAACACTTTATTTATTATGAGCTTTGATACATCGTGATTTTCATTTTGCTCATAATCTGTCAACTTCCACTGCCAGATGCCCAAACCCGAAATGATACCGTATCGATATCCATCCTCATTATGCATTATCCATAATGGGTCTTTGGTTTTGACATTTCCGATCTTTTGATACAGGAATACATCATTTAGCGAAAACCCCTTCCAGACGCCATAAGGAGAAACTAATGGTGGAAATTTATTAATGTATTGAGCTTCTTCTTTGAATTTAAAATAGTTAAATTCTGTATTCAGAACAGGTAGTGTTGAATTCATGCTATTACCCATACTCTTAAATTTTATATTCTGACTCCCAGCATTGAAATAATTTGGCTTGAATCGATCTCCAGCAACACACAGCACTGGGATTCCTTTGGCTTTAATATTTTCAAATAAATCCAATTTACTTTGGTCGGAAAACCAATTATATAAAATTACCAAATCGAGCTGACCATCAACTGTAAACCGATTCATTTTTACCGCAACATCGTAATTCATATTGGAAGCAATAGAAGATCGTAACATCCCAATATCTGGATGAGGCATTTCGCTCCAGATTTGAACTTTTCTCTTTCCATCAATGACGTCAATGTAAAATGTAAAGAAATTATTTTTTGTGTTTTTCTCCTCATCAAACACCGTCAATTTTACATCAATTCTATTCGTCCCGACTTTAATTGCATCCAGATCAAAATCAATTTCTTTATAAAATTGATCGGTTGATAGGAATATTTTTTTTCGCTCCACTTCATTTCCATTCATTGAAATTTGAACAGAGGCATTTTCCCCTTTCAACTTATCTGCTTTCAACTCAACGGCACAAGTAAACTCACTTCCTAAATAAGCCATAGAATTACATATCACATCTTGAACACTTAAATCTGCATATCGATTGGTATCCCCAAATCCTATGGTGTAGATCGGAACATTATAATTATCAGCGACATTTTGAGGATTAAGACCCGCATTATTAATTCCGTCTGTCAATAAGATAACGCCCGCTAAATTTTGATTGAAATATTGTGATTTTACCTCTCGGAGGACCCCACCTATACAGGATTCATCGCCTTTAAAATTTAAAGCCTTGGTATTGCTAAATTTTAATGACTCATCAAAAGGCAGGTAATCTACCTGATAGTCATCCGCTATTTTCTTCTCTAGATTATACAAACGCTCGGCTACATGCTGAGCGGAATCTCTCAATGCAGTCATCGATTCAGAGTCATCAATAAGGACAACCAATGTCGGTTTTTGCTGAACATAGCTAATATACTTAACGACTGGCTCAAGCAATAGAAATGAGAGAAGTGCAACAAGTAAAAAACGACAAAATGCTAAGATATTTCTCACCCGAACATTAAGACTAGTTGTATTTTTTGAGTCATAAAAATAGAATACCCAAGCATACAAAATACCCAAGCCCAAACTAGCAACTATCAACCACAAAGGGTAAGCTATATTCAGATCCCATTTCATGGCGGTAAAATTAGCTCGCACAAACGATTTATCCATTGAATAAATTAGAAATAATATCAGATCCTCAATAAATAACTGAAACAATTTGGTAGTAGATGAGTTAATAGATAATTACCTTTGCAACGTGATAGAAACAGACATCATCATTATTGGAGCGGGACCTACGGGTTTATTTGCTGTTTTTGAAGCAGGACTTCTTAAACTCAAATGTCATTTAATAGACTATCTCCCCCAACCTGGCGGACAACTCGCTGAGATTTATCCTAAAAAACCAATCTACGACATTCCTGGATTTCCAAGCATTCTTGCTGGTGATTTAGTAGACAATTTAATCAAACAATCCGAACCATTTAATCCTGGTTTTACTCTGGGAGAAAGGGCTGAAAATATCACAAAAACTGAGGACAATCAGTTTATAGTAACCACCGATCGAGGCACTCAGCACAAAGCCCCAAACATTATGATTGCAGGTGGACTTGGGTGTTTTGCTCCAAGAAAACCAGAACTGACCAACTTAGAAAAATTTGAAGATCACGGGGTGGAGTACATCATTAAAGATCCAGAAGTATATCGTGACAAAAAAATTGTAATTGCAGGCGGTGGAGACAGTGCATTGGACTGGACTATTTTCCTTGCCGATGTGGCTAGCGAAGTAACCCTAGTTCATCGAAGAAAGCAATTTAGAGGTGCTTTGGATTCTGTAGAAAAGGTGGACCACCTTGCACATGATGGAAAGATTAAATTAATCAAAGAAGCACAGGTTACAAGTCTTGATGGAGACAGTCACCTTTCCACTGTTGAGGTTACCCCAAAAAATGAAGAAGCCATTAAAATTGATACGGATCACTTCATTCCATTATTTGGTCTCAGTCCGAAACTTGGACCTATCAAAGAATGGGGACTTGATTTAGGTAAAGAAGCGATACTTGTAGACACCAAAGATTATCAAACCAATGTGCCAGGGATTTTTGCAATTGGAGATATTAATCAATATGAGGGTAAACTTAAATTAATTTTATGCGGTTTTCATGAAGCTACTTTAGCCGTTCAAAGCTGTTACAAACGAATTTTTCCGGACAAGAAATTAGTACTAAAATATACTACTGTAATGGGCGACCCTAGTGCTAAATAACATGAAAATATATCACAATAATCGCTGTTCTAAAAGCAGACAATGCTTAGCATTAATAGATAGCTCAAATGTTCAAATAGTAGATTATATCAAAAATCCACTATCATTCGATGAGCTCAAAGTACTTGTATCAAAAATTGGCATACAACCTGCAGAACTTATCCGAACCAATGAAGCAATCTGGAAACAAAATTTTAAAGGGAAAAAAATGAGTGATGATGATTACATCATGGCAATGATTGAAAATCCAAAACTTATGGAAAGACCTATTGTAGAAACAGAGGAAAAAGCATTAGTCTGTAGGCCTCCAGAGCTTGTATTGGGTCTTATTTAGACAACTCGCCTGACTTAATATGAATATCCCGCTGGGGAAATGGCATCTCTATTTTATGACTATCGAGAGCTTTTTTTACAGCCTCATTTGCTGCAAAATATGCCTCCATATAATCCACTGACTTAGCGTAGGGCCTAAAAGCAATATTTACTGCACTATCTCCAAATCCAAGAACCCCAATAAATGGTTCTGGATCTTTTAAAATAAGCGGCACAGCATTTAATGCATCAGATATTACCTTTTTAGCCTTATCTATGTCTTGATCATAAGCAATACCTACCGAAAGATCAATTCTTCGATTGTTTTCTTTGGTATAATTGAGCACCTTATTATTAGCAACCTGACCGTTGGGCAATACTGCAGTATTATCGTCAGGGGTCGAAATCATAGTGTATAATATCGTAATAGACTGAACAGTCCCTTTAATCCCATCTACCTCAATCACGTCTCCTACTCTAAAGGGCTTGAAAAATAAAATTACAACTCCACCTGCAAAATGAGACAAACTACCCTGAAGAGCTAATCCAATAGCTAAAGAGCCTGCCCCAAGCATAGCCACAAAACTGGTAGTTGCAATACCTAAAATAGATGCAACACTGACAAGCAGCAACACCTTGAGTGAAAACCTTGTGACACTGCTCAAAAATGGGACTAGTGTAATTTCCACGGATGTAGCTTTTAATTTTCGTTCTAACCACTTGGTAAATCTACCTATAAGCCACCAACCTCCAATTAATAGAATAAGCCCTAGAGCTAATTTTGGGAGATAATTGGTAGCCATTGTGGCAAATGCTTCAAAACTTTCCTGAATTTGTTCCTTATTCATGTATATACATGCAATTTTAACAAAATATGAATAAATATTACTACCTGAAGCTATAGATTAGAATTACACAATTATCTTCGTTGTTTCATATTATCATGAAGATATCCTACAACTGGCTTAAGCAATTTATAAATGTCGACTTACCGTTAGAAGAAGTTTGTGAAAAACTCACCATGAGTGGACTTGAAGTAGAACATATCACCGAGACAGAATCAATTAAAGGTGGACTCAAAAATCTAATTGTTGGTGAGGTGATATCAAAAATAAAACATCCAAATGCAGATGCTTTAAATCTTACAACTGTCGATATTGGTCATGCTGACTTATTATCCATTGTATGTGGTGCAAAAAATATTGCTGCAGGCCAAAAAGTAGTCGTAGCTCCCATTGGAACAACAATTCATAGTGGCACCGATAGTTTTAAAATTAAGAAAGCAAAAATCAGGGGGGAAGTATCCGAAGGAATGATTTGTGCAGAGGATGAAATAGGACTAGGTTCTGATCATAACGGCATCCTTATTTTAGATCACCAAATCAAAACTGGAACTCCATTAACCGATATTTATGAGATTGAAACAGACCAACAAATTGAAATAGCCATTATTCCTAATAGAGGGGATGCTATATCTCACCTTGGAGTAGCTCGAGAATTGCAGGCTCTAACTGGCGTCAAGTACAAAAAACCCACCACAGAAAAAATAGATGCTCGTGGCTCCATGCGTGTTGATGTAAACATCGAAGATACACTGGCTTGCCCAAGGTATGCTGGAATTACATTATCCTCTGTAGAAGTGAAAGAATCACCCGAATGGTTGAAAAAACGACTTCTATCGATTGATTTGAAGCCCATCAATAATATTGTGGATGTATCCAACTTTATTCAACATGAAATTGGACAACCATTGCACGTGTTTGACTATGACAAAATCAGAGGTAGTAAAATTATTCCTCGATTCGCTCAGGCAGGTGAAACAATAACAACCCTTGATGGTGAGAAACGCACACTCAACGAAAATCATTTTATCATTGCTGATTCATCTCAACCACTTGCTCTAGCAGGAGTTCTTGGTGGTGCAGATTCTGGCGTAACTGAATCCACACACTCCATCTTCATTGAAAGTGCTTATTTTGACCCTGCTGCTGTTCGAAAAACTGCTAAAAGCTTTGGTTTAAATACGGATGCAAGCTACCGATTTGAGCGAGGCACTGACCCAGAAATGGTCGAATTTGGTCTTATCAGGGCAGTCAACCTAATCTTAGAATTAGCTGGTGGGGAAATTAACTCCGAAATTGTTGATGTTTATCCTGAAGTCATTCAACCTCGACAAATCGAAATCAAATTTAATGAGTTTAACCGATTCATCGGTTATGATATTCCAAAAGAAAAAGCCATTGAAATCCTCAAGAACTTAGAAATTAAGATTCTTGCGAATAATGATATTAATGTTCTTCTTGAAGTCCCAAGATATCGTCCTGATATTGAACGACCTGTTGATATTTATGAAGAAATTCTCAGAGTCTATGGGTTTAATAATATTCCTATTCCAGATAAAGTAAATTATATCCCATCCAATATTGACAAGAACGCACCTAATAAATTAAAGACTAAAGTAAGTAATTATCTTGCTGATATTGGTTTTAATGAAATCATGAATAACTCATTAGTTCCCTCACGAATGTATGATGAAGAAGAACTAAAAAATGCTGTTTATATGCTTAATCCCCTGAGTATTGATATGGATATTATGAGAATGGAGTTAACAAATTCTGCTCTTGAATCTGTAGCATATAATGTAAACAGGAAGAATGCAGACCTCAAGTTCTTTGAATTTGGCAAAACATATACAAAAAAAGAAGACAAATTCATTGAAAAAGAAGTCTTACAACTTACGTTTTCAGGAAACCGCCATCCTGAACATTGGAGTATTAAAAATTCGAACCTTACTCATAATGAGCTTATTGCTGTTGCTCAAGGGATTGGAGAAAAACTGAATATCTCCGAGAGTAAAATGAAAAAGGCCATAAAACTAGAGGCCATTACGCAAGATCAGATGAAATTTCATGGATTAAAACAAGAAGTCATCACCTTGAGCATTGATTGGGATGCTTGCATTTCGAGAGCAAACCCAACCATTCAACTCAAAGAAATCCCTAAATATCCGATTGTCCGAAGGGATCTTTCGATAGTCCTTTCTAAGGAGACAAGTTATGAGGATGTATCTAAGGTTGCCAAGTCATCTTTGCAACAAAAACTAACCGATATTCTCCTGTTTGACGTATACGAAGGCAAGCCACTTGACGATAGTCAAAAGTCATTTTCTGTAGCTTTTTTCTTATACGATCCAAAAAAAACAATGGAAGACTCAGAGATCGATCACTTGATGCAAAAGCTTATTCTAAATCTAGAGAAAAATTTAAATGCTATGATTAGAAAATAATGGAACTACTCGCTCGTTTAGAACATATTGAGCTTAAGATTACTCAAATAAAAGAGCAGAATAAAAAACTAATTACTGAAAATGAAACACTCAAAAATGAAAAATTAGAACTTCAAAGTAAACTAGAAGATGCTGCTCAAAAGTTGAAAAACCTTGAGGAAACAAATAAAATTATTAAACTTGCACATAGCATAGATAATCCAGCGGATCGTTCTAAGTTCATCCAAAAGATAGACCAAATGATACGCGAAATTGATCAATGCATTGAATTAATTAACCTATAAACTAACCCAGAAACAGACTAAATGTCTGAACAAGAGATTTCCATAAAAGTCAACATCTGCGATCGGTTTTATCCGCTACGCATCAATACCTCTGAAGAAGAAGGAGTGAGAAGTGCAGTGAATAATATTAACGAACGAGCCAAATACTACCATCAAAACTTTTCGATTCAGGACAAACAAGACGCTTTGTCCATGGTCGCACTTGAATTTGCCTCGGGTCAAAATAAAACCATTGCTGAGTCTAATGACTTTAAAACCATAAATACTAAACTTAAAAGACTAGAGCAATTGCTCGAAATTTAAAACCAGTTAACATAGGACATCTCAACATTCAGCTTTTTAGTTCTTTTTCTACACCGAAAAAAGAAAAATGATAGAAGCAATAATTGCAATAGTAGCATTAGTATTGGGTGGAGGAATAGCTTGGACAATAGCATCCAAAAATTCTAATACAAAAGCTGCCGAAATGGAGTCCAAAGAAGAAATTATTCTCAAAGAAGCTCAAGCTAAGGCAAATGCATATAAAAGAGAGCGAGAATTAGAAGCCAAAGAAAAGTTCCTTAAACTCAAAAATGAACACCAACAATCTACTCGAAATAAGGACCGAGAGATTGAACAACGTATCAATGAAATTAAACGAAAAGAGCAAAGCTTAGATTCTAAAATTGATAACAACAAGCAAAAAGAAAAAGAACTTGATACCGTCAAAAAGAATCTAAACAATCAACTTGAAATCATAAAAGAAAAGCAAGAAGAACTTAAAAATCAAATTGGTGCTCAAATATCTCAACTCGAGAAAATTGCAGGTTTGAGTAAAGAGGAGGCAAAAGCTCAAATGATAGAAGCTGTAGCCAAAGATGCTCACACGGAAGCCCTTGCTCAACAAAAACTGATTATCGAAGAAGCCAAACTAACGGCAAACAAAGATGCCAAACGAATGATTCTTCAAACCATCCAACGAACTGCTGCTGAGCAAGCTATTGAAAATTCTGTGACTGTTTTTAATATCGATAATGATGATATCAAAGGACGTATCATTGGTCGAGAAGGTAGAAATATTCGTGCATTGGAAGCTGCGACTGGAATAGAAATCATAGTAGACGATACACCTGAAGCTATTATCCTATCTGGATTTGATCCTGTCCGAAGAGAAATTGCTCGACTGTCCTTGCATCGATTAGTTGCTGATGGTAGAATTCATCCTGCACGCATCGAGGAAGTAGTCGCAAAAACTAAAAAGGATGTAGATCAAGAAATTGTTGAATATGGCGAACAAGCCGTGATCGACTTAGGCGTCAATGGATTACATCCCGAACTGATACGAATGGTTGGGAGAATGCGATTTAGATCATCCTACGGACAAAACCTGCTCAAACATAGTAGAGAGGTTGCCAACCTCTGTGCTACCATGGCCGCAGAATTTGGGCTAGACGCCAAACGAGCCAAACGTGCTGGACTGCTTCATGATATTGGTAAAGTACCTGACACGGATAGTGAGATGCCACACGCACTGCTAGGCATGAAACTTTGTGAAAAATTTGGCGAACACCCTGAAGTTTGTAATGCTGTAGGTGCCCACCACGACGAAATAGAAATGACCAACCTCTTCTCTCCCATTATTCAAGCGTGTGATGCCATCAGTGGTTCCCGACCTGGTGCACGAAGAGAAGATAGCGAAAGCTACATCAAACGATTGCAAGATCTCGAAAAACTAGCCATTGGGTTTAGTGGAGTAGAAAATGCATTTGCTATCCAAGCAGGTAGAGAACTTCGAGTGATTGTAGACAGTGATAGTCTGGATGACAAGAGTGCTGATTTACTATCATTTGACATCTCCCAAAAAATCATGAAAGAAATGATTTATCCAGGACAAATTAAGGTTACAGTTATTCGAGAAAGAAGAGCTGTAGCATTTGCCAAGTAAGTATTCCTGATCAATATCATAATCAAATATGACCAACATCATATTTGTGACACCTGTTATTAAACTCAACACCTCTCTATTTGTACCATTGAGTTTTCATAGACGTTTTATTTCTTTTATCAAAAGAGGAAATTGGGCGATTGAGAATGCCGATTGAGAATACATTTTAGTTTTTTGGTTTAGACTAAATTAGGCTGCGTTTCAAGAATGCGGCCTTTTTTTTTAAAAAAAACTCAACCCTTTGACAGAAACTTACGTATATCTCCTATGAACATAAACACATTATGAAAAACAATAAAAAAACAACATTATGAAAAAATTAAATTTTACCCTTACCATTTTATCCTTCTTTTTAATCCATTCAATCTCTAATGCAGCCATTGTATATACGGATATTAGTCCAGACAAAGTACTCAACAATGACTTTTTCTTAATTGATTTAAATGGAGACGGAACAGATGACATATCCATTGATAATTGGTCTGACTTTGCAGGTGGTGTTGCATATGCAGAGATTATCATGGAACATGCTAATATTGAAATTATTGGTCTACCAATTCCAAACAGAACAGATGACGGAAGCTCATCCCCTCATGGATTTTATGTTTCAATTAATTCATCCTTAAGTTATATTAATAATTCAAATGTAACAAATTCGAATGCAGCGATTGCCTTCAAGGGTGATGGAGGCGAGGATTATACTCCATGGATTGGGTTGTTAAATAAATATGTTGGATTTAAATTCAAAAAGAACGACCAATATCATTATGGATGGATAGAATTAAGTTTCAATTCTAACTTTATGCTTACCGTTCACGGATACGCCTATGAGGATGAGGCCAATACTGCTATCCTAACTGGTGATAGAGGAAGTTCATCCAATTCTCCCCCTACAGGCATTGCATTAAACAGTAGCTCCATTGATGAAAATCAACCTTCTGGTGCTATTATAGGTACATTAGCGTCTGCTGATGTTAATATTGACGATACACATACTTACACCTTAATCTCTGGAGTTGGCGATGATGATAACTCATCTTTCACTATCAATAATAATGAACTAAAATCCAATGAAGTGTTTGACTATAAAACCAAATCATCTTACTCCATACGCGTGAAAACTGATGATGGCAATGGGGGTACTTTTGAAAAGCAATTTACTATCAATATCAACGATATAAATGATGCCCCAACATTTGTAGTTTTAGCTAATTTAAATGGCGAATTGGATAATACCATTGACGAAGGTGAACCGATCGGTACACTTGTGGCCTATATTGGAGTTGCAGATGAGGATGAAGATGATGTACATACTTTCACTTTCGTAGAAGGAGATGGCAGTGATAATAATTCATCTTTTACTATCAATAATTATGAGTTGAACTCTAATGAGATATTTGACTACGAAACAAAATCATCTTACTCCATTCGCGTAAAAGCAGATGACGGCAATGGGGGTACTTATGAGCAAAAATTAAGCATATTAGTCAATGATGTCCATAATGCTAGTTTGGAATCTGTTGAAAAACAATCCGTTCAAGTATTCCCTAACCCAGCGAATTCAATACTTCATATCCAAGGAATTCAACCCAATAGTTCTATTCAATTAATCTCATCTATGGGCAAGGTAGTTTATGAGCAAAAAGACAACTCTTCTCATGCAACTATTGATATATCGGAAATTCCAACAGGTATATATTGGTTGAATGTATCCGATCATAATAATACAATGAGTACTCGAATGATTATAGTTGAGTAAACATTAAAATAAGTTTAGTTTTTTGGTTTAAACTAAAGCATGGGCCGCATCTTGAAGATGCGGCCCTTTTTTTAGTATAATACTTTACTCGATACTTATCCCCTATTTTTGCTCTCGAATCACAGTCAAAAGCAAATGAATAATTTGGTACTTACCAACATAAAGCAACTGATCGGAATTACAGAAAATTCTAACGAAGTAAAAAAAGGAAAATCGCAAGGTGAACTTAAGGTTTTGGAGCAAGCATATCTCGTGATTCGAGACGGAATAATTCAGGAATTTGGCCCGATGAGCGAATACCCAGAAACAGCATTAACTACCCATGATTGCAATAATCAATTGGTCATGCCCATGTACGTGGATTCTCACACCCATCTTGTTTTTGCAAAAAGCAGAAGTGATGAGATGAAGATGCGATTACAAGGAAAATCTTATCAAGAAATTGCTGAATCTGGAGGTGGAATACTCAACTCTGCTAAAAAAATCCACGATATGAGTGAGCAGCAACTATATGATGATGCACACTTAAGACTAGAGCAGGTAATCAAAAGTGGAACGGGTGCTATCGAAATCAAAAGTGGCTATGGACTTAATATCGAAGATGAAATGAAGATGTTGCGAGTCATTCGAATCCTCAAACAACTTTCACCCATCCCAATTAAATCGACTTTTTTGGGTGCACATGCCATTCCTAAGGAATTTAAAAATAATAAAGCAGCCTATATGTACTTGGTTTGCAATGAAATGCTGCCTCGAATAGCAGGTGAAAATCTAGCGGATTTTATTGATATTTTTTGTGAAACAGGTTATTTTGATTTGGATGATTTAAAACAAATCATTGAAGCAGGAGATAAATTTGGAATTAAAGCCAAGGTGCATGTCAACCAATTCAGTAGTTTTGGTGCTGTAAAACTGGCATGTTCACATGGAGCTCTATCTGTGGATCACTTAGAAGTAATGAATGAAGAAGATTATTCAGCTCTTGAACATTCAAGTACACTAGCTACGGCTTTGCCTTTGTGCTCGCTATTTTTAGATATTCCATATACCCCAGCTAAGAATCTCATTAAGCGAAACATTCCCCTAGTATTAGCAAGTGATTTTAATCCAGGTTCTGCTCCTAGTAGCAATCTAAACCTTGCATTCGCTCTGGCTTGCTCACAAATGAAGCTAACTCCCGAAGAAGCATTTAACGCATTAACTTACAATGCAGCATTTGCAATGGATGTTCAGAATGAAGTTGGTAGTATTCAAATTGGTAAAAAAGCAAATCTCATCATCACTAAACCTGCAAACGGCTTAGAGGACATCCCTTATTGGTTTGGAGAAAATATGATTAGTAGTGTGATTGTGTAATGGCTAGTACGCTCTATCAGAGCTACCTTGCATATAATAAACAAAGCTACGATTTACCACTTGATTCCCACCAGGTGTTGGGTAATTCCCAGAAAAGTACCAATCCCCTAAATGATTAGGGCATGAAGCGTGCAGATTATCAATGGATTGATAAACAATTTCAACCTCTGCTTGGATATCATCTGGAGTTACTAGCAAAGCAATTTCGTTTTCAATTTCTTCATCGGTAAATTGATCATAAAGCATTTTTACTTTATTCTCCATTTGCTCCATCGGTTTATTAAGTTCCTGTTGACAAGCATCTAGTACCTTATCCATAAAAGCTAAATTATTGTTTTTTTCTAGAAGACTTTTGACTGCTTTGAACGCAATAAATTCATTCATTCTGCTCATATCAATTCCATAGCAATCGGGATATTTAATAATGGGTGCAGAGGATGCAACGATAATTTTTTTAGGCCCTAAACGATCTAAAATACGAAGAATACTCTTTTTCAATGTAGTTCCTCTAACTATACTATCATCAACAACTACAAGGGTGTCTGTAGACTTTACTAACCCGTAGGTAACATCATAACCATTTCCCACCAGATCGTCTCTACCCTCATCTTGTGCAATAAAGGTTCGAATTTTGGCATCCTTGACCAATAATTTTTCTCGCCTGATTTTTACTGATAACAACTTATCAATTTCTTCAGGCTGTAAATTAGACCCTAGTTTCAGAATTGCCTCTCTCTTCCACTTATCCAAGTATTTATAGATTCCGTCAACTAAACCATAATAGGATGTAGCAGCAGTATTTGGTATGTAGGAAAACACCGTAGATCGTATATCATAATCCAGACGTTTAAGTATTTTTCTGGCAAGTTTCCTACCTAATCTCTTTCGTTCCTCATGGATTTTACCATCGCTACCTCTTGAAAAATAAATACGCTCAAAGCTACAAGACAAGCGTTCGAGTGGTGCAAGAATTTGTTTCTCTTCAAAACTCCCGTCTCGTGCAATGATCAGTGCTGAACCAGGGGTAACTTCTTTGAGATCTTCCTGTTGTAAATCAAATGCAGTTTGAATAGCTGAACGCTCACTAGCTACAACCACTACTTCATCATTTGCCCAATAATAATTCGGACGAATTCCGTTTGGATCCCTCATTACAAATGCATTTCCGTCTCCAATAAGTCCTACCATATTATATCCCCCGTCCACATTTTTGAATGCATTCTTGAGAACGTATTCAAGATCAAGATTATTTTTAATTTTATCTGCTATGGCAAGACTATCCATACCATCTTTTTTAAAATCATGATATAGACGAGCATTTTCTTCATCTAAAAAATGGCCAATTTTTTCTAGCATGGTAACATTATCACTAATTTCTTTTGGATGCTGACCTAAATCAATGAGCTGCCGATACATGGCTTGCACATTGGTCATGTTATAATTTCCTGCAAGCACTAGGTTTCTACTCATCCAATTATTTTGGCGAAGGAAGGGATGAACATTTTCAATACTATTTTTTCCATGCGTTGCGTACCTCAAGTGTCCTAGCAACAATTCTCCTGCGTAGGGATAATTTTTCTTTAACCAAGAAGTATTGTTCACCTTTTCGGAATTTAATGAATGGTATCTCTTATCGAGTCGTTCAAATAATGTACTCACCGCACCTGATCCAATTGCACGTTCACGAGCAATGTAGCGACTACCATACTCTGGATTCAGCTTAATCGCTGCAAGACCCGCTCCATCTTGCCCCCTGTTGAGTTGCTTGCTCATCAGCATCTGCAATTTCTTCAACCCATACAACTCAGTTCCATATTTATCCCGGTAAAATTCTAATGGTTTTCTTAATCGAATTAAGGCTACTCCACACTCATGTTTTATTGGATCACTCATACAGCTAAAATGATGAAACAAATGTATAACTTTGAACTATTATTAAGCTACAATTTTGAAAATACTAATTCTAAACGGACCCAATCTAAACTTGCTTGGCAAACGAGAACCAAATATTTACGGTGCCACAAGTTTTGAAGCTTTTTTAGAAGCTGTTAAAGAGGAATTTTCAAACCATGAAATTGATTATTATCAAAGTAACATAGAAGGTGAAATCATAGATATCCTTCAAAAAGCTGAAAATCAACATTTCTCTGGTATTATAATTAATGCAGGTGGATATGCCCATACCTCTGTGGCTATTGCAGATGCAGTGGCAAGCATCACTATTCCTGTAATTTCAGTTCATATCTCTAATATCTACCAACGCGAATCCGAGCGTCACAAAGAGCTCCTTGCACAATATGTTGAAGGGGGAATTTTTGGATTGGGAATTAATGGTTATCGCCTAGCCATTCAACATTTGGTAAGTCTGTAAATTTCTTTTTATTTCTAACGAAATATGACCAAACAATAGAGTGATTGTATAATTTAGGTTGAGTAATTCGATTGGATTGAATTTGTTTTCTTTTAGCCAAGGAGAATTTCAAACTTAACCAAAAAGCAAAATGAGCCTTGAGTATTGTCAAAACTAATTTTGGCTTGCCGTCTAATACAAACTTTAATGCAGAAATTCCATCCAAAACCATCCGCCAAATTATAATACCTAACCAAAAGGATGATGACAAATTTTTGGTCATTACAATAAGGTTATTCCTATAGTTGAGAAAGTATTTGAAAGAAGATCCTTCACTCAATGTACCTCCCCCCAAGTGATAAACTTTTGATTTTGGTTCAATATAAATCTTATAACCTAAATTTTGCATCCGCCAACAGAGATCAATCTCTTCCATATGGGCAAATAGGTCAGCATCAAAACCACCCGAATTATGAAAAGCATCAGACCTAACAAATAAACATGCACCAGTAGCCCAAAAAATTGGTTTAGCGTCATCATATTGACCCAAGTCTTGCTCTAAGGCATCAAAAATCCTTCCTCTACAAAATGGATATCCCCACTTATCCATGTATCCACCGCTTGCACCGGCATATTCAAAATATTGAGTTCTCTTATCATCCAAAATTTTAGGTTGAATTGCTCCAATTTGAGGATTTAATTTTGATAATTTAACGAGCGGTACCAACCAATTTTTAGACACTCGAACATCACTATTTATCAGTACATAATATTCTGCTTCAATCTGATTCAATGCCCAATTATACCCTCCAGCATACCCTCTATTTTTTGAGGATACAAGTAAATGAATTTGTTTTTGAAATTGTTTTTTCAAAAAAGAAATCGACTCATCTGTTGAGGCGTTATCCACCACCCAAACCTCCATATTGTCATAATCTGTTGCTAAAATATCTGGAAGATACTTTCCAAGTAAATCCTGAGTATTATAATTCAGAACAACAATTGCTACTTTGGGACTGGACATAGGGAAAATCTAGTTCTTCTTGCTAAAAATAAACTTCATACTCTCTTTATGAACCAGCAAAATACAGAATGAGTCTGATTGAGCCACAAACTGTTTTTCGAAAGCACTCTTTTTGTCGTCTAAGATGATTTTTCGAGCCACTAATTCCTCCATAGTACTTGCTGAAAAGCTAAAACTCGTTTGATACTCTCTCTTTTCAATTACTTTTTGAGCTATTGCAATATCTTCTTCGTGAGCTAATAAAATCGGAAATTTAGAATAACCCCCATCAACGATTGCCTTTATGGTTTCGTTTAGCTCTTTCTTAAGCACCTTTATATCACCATCCAACGATTGCAAAAGTTCTTGTTCATTGGGTTTAATTATGTTGTCCATTAGTGTAATAAAGTGTCAAATTTCTATAATATTTAAATATCATTGACAAAAAATACAAAATAAAGTATCAAATTCGTTCTAGAATCAATATCTAAATGATCATGAAAATAAAACATCTCCCAATTCTACTTCTCTCTATTCTTATCATCAATGCTTGTGATGACGGAAAAGAAGAGCTCCAAAAAATTTCTGCTCTTACCCCCGTATATGGCTCTTTGGAAGATCTTAAAGCGATGATAACTATTCAACCACCAAGATCTTTAAATTCAATTGGGAAAATATACACCTACAACCAACTATTATTAATTAATGAACAATATGAAGGTGTTCATGTTTTTGATAATTCAGATCCTACTGACCCTAAACCTATTCATTTCATTCAAATTCCTGGCAATGTAGATATTGCTATAAAAGACCAATTTGCATACGCAGACATGGGAGTGGGAATGGCCACAATCAATATTCAGGACTTATCCAACCCCGTTTTAACTCATTTTGATCAAACCTATTTAGGAGAAAAACATCAGCAAAGACCTCCTCAACAAATGACAAATGCCTTTTCTGGCGATAAAGTATATTTTGAATGCCCTGACCCAATTAAAGGAATGGTCATATCCTGGGAAATAAATGAAATACTCAAACCTGAATGCTACATCATCAAATAACTATGAAAAATCTCAGCCTATATCTCTTCATCATCGTTGGATTATCAATGAATTCTTGCGATCAAAGTACTACTTCTCCAAACTCTTCAACAACTCAGAGCAACACCAATAATGTAAGTGTTAACAACCCAAATGGGACGGGAACAAGTGGATCTATAGCACGATTCACAATTGCTCAAAACCATCTCTATATTGCTACTGAGGATGCATTGAATGTTTACTCATTAGAAAAACCAGATGAACCAGTCTTTCAATCCAAACAAGATTTATTTGGTGTTGAGACCATTTTTTCATTGGACAATTATTTGTATTTAGGAACTCAAACAGGAGTGCTCATTTTTGATATATCGAATCCAAACAACCCCAATAGAATTTCAACATATCGTCATGTTACCAGTTGTGATCCCGTCATTGTTCAAGGTGATTTTGCCTACGCTACATTACGCAACTCTTCCGATCAATGTAGAAGGGGAATCAATTGTTTAGACATAATTAATATTGCTAATAAATCAAACCCTACACAAGTTGCTCGAGTAGATCTTCATGGCCCTATTGGTTTAGGTATCTACAACAATAATTTGTACGTGTGTGACAATGATTACATCAGACAATTTGATGTATCAAATCCAAACAAACCTATTTCAATAAGATCAAATGGCCTTCCGGGTTGTTTTGATATCATTGTGAATGGCGACTTACTCATTGCTGTGTCTAAACAAGGTATCCACCAGTATAGTATTGACCAAAATGGTCGACTAACCTCGCTGAGTTCTATTCTAAAAGATTAGTATAAATTCGTGATACGCTTATGGTAAGAAAAAATTTAATTGTTGTCTTTTTAATCTTAGTGGTATTGCATTTAAAAACAACAGCACAGAATTTGGACACAACACATGTCGTTAAAGGAGACTACGAGATACTAAAATTAGATGTATTAAGCTTAATGGGTTTGGGAATTCAAAAAATACATGCCTCCTATGAGATTTCCGCACTAAACTCTGGCAAAGACCACCTCCCCACGCTTAACTTCAATCTGAACATTCCATTGAGTAGCACATCCGAAGATTTAAATATTAGATATGGAGCTGAAATAGGAGGTGAATTACGTTTTTATCAATTAAAAAGACATCAGAATATCCCCATTGCTGAGGGAGCTTTTATAGGTATGGGAATAGATGGTGGGGCTGTGAAATTTGATCGAAACGAAACATTTTACAATTCAAATATTGGTGCTTACAAAGAATCAAATGTAGTTTATAACCGTGTTCGAACAGGCATCTATTTCTTAATAGGTGGTGCATCAAAGATTGGAGAAAACCTGTATTTTGAATCAAGCCTAGGTCTCGGATGGAACAATGTAAATGTCAAGGCTGTCAATAATCAAGCTGTAGATGGATATCAACTACAACAATCAAATGACAATATACTTTACCTAAATTTTAGAGAAGGGAAAGGACAACGTTTTTACATGCCTTTAAATGTAAGTTTTGGTTATAATCTTGGAAATCGATAAAATTCAGTTTCATCACATCAGTCAATCTGATGACGTCTCGAATCTTGCTCGCATGGCAAAAGAAATTTGGGAAGAACATTACACTCCTATCATTGGAAAAGATCAAGTTGATTATATGGTTGAAAAATTTCAATCAGAATCAGCCATTCGAAGGCAGATTAAAGAGAATTACATGTATTTTTCGGTATCATTAAACCATCAACCGATTGGCTACCTAGGTTATCTAGAAAAAAATGAAGAAAACACACTATTTTTAAGTAAGATCTATCTAAAAAAACCTTTTCGTAGAGTGGGGTATGGAAAACAAATGATACAATTTGTGATTGAGCAAGCATCCCATTTAAATTTTAAATCCATTAACCTTACGGTAAATAAATACAATTCTGACACCATAAATGCCTATCAAAAAATAGGCTTCACTAGAAAAAGAGAGTTAATTATTGATATTGGGAACGGTTTTGTGATGGATGATTTTGAGATGTCTTACGACCTTGATTAAACCTCTCTTAATTGCATCAACACAACATTTTCAACGTGATGTGTTTGAGGAAACATGTCTACTGCCTGGGATTTGACAACTTCATATTTTGAGTCTAATAGTGCTAGATCTCTAGCTTGAGTGGCCGGATTGCAACTCACATAGACAATCTTTGGGCACTTAATTTCACCTAAATATTCTACTACTTTAGGATGCATGCCACTTCGAGGTGGATCGGTAATGATAATATCCGGGTTGCCATGTTTACCATAAAATTCAGGATTAAACACATCTTTCATGTCTCCGACAAGAAATTCGACATTACTTATTTGGTTTATAGACGCATTAATTTTTGCTGCCTGAATAGCTTCATCAATTATTTCCACACCTATGGCCTTTTTTGCTCTAGATGCCGCTAAACAGGTAATTGTTCCTGTACCGCAGTATAAATCATAAACCACATCATTCGTTGTAATTTCAGCAAAGTCTAATGCTACTTGATACAATTTCTCTGCTTGTATGGGATTAGTTTGAAAAAAAGATTTGGGTGAGATATTAAATTTCAGACCATTAAGCTCTTCTTGTATCTCAAAATTTCCCTTGTAACTTATAAAATTCTGATCGAAGGTACTGTCATTCAATTTTTCATTGATGCAGTAGTTCAATGCATGTGGATTAAATTTTTCTTGAATTGCATTCAATAGTAAAGCTCGGTTTTCAGGCTCGTCTTTTGCAAAGATTACATTTATCATCCAATCGCCTTTACGAGTATTTCTTAACATCAAATTTCGCATCAAACCCGTATGTTCTCTTAAATCGTAAAATGTGAAGTCATTTTCAATACAGAATTCATAGACAAAATTTCGAATATCATTACCCAATTCATCTTGCAACCAGCATTTATTTATTGCCAATACTTTATCAAACCTACCCGGTGCATGAAAGCCTAAAGCATTAGTATGCTCCAATTCAGCTAGTGTCTCATCCTCATATAACCAACGTTTATTTGAGAATGTATATTCCATTTTATTTCGGTAAAACTGTTGAGAATTTGCACCTAAAATAGGGAGCTTTTTGCTCACTTCAATTTTCCCAATTCGCTGGAGACAATCTTCAGCCCATTGTTCTTTAAGTTCCAATTGTGAGGCATACTCAATATGTTGCCACTTACAACCACCGCACGTTCCATAATGCTCACAAAACGAATCAACTCTTAACTCAGAACCGTGATGAAGCTTAGTTATTTTAGCTAGACTAAACTTCTTTTTTCGGCCAACAATTTCAAGATCAACGATGTCGCCAGGTGCTCCATATTTAACAAAAATTACCTTTCCTTCAATCTTTGCCAGAGCATGCCCTTCTCCACCTGCAGCAATCAGTTCAACATTTTCGAAATGTTTCTGCTTTTGTTTTCTGCGTCCCACTAATTATTTGTATTTTTTTCAGTAACTCTTTGATCCAAATTAGGATTATTTTCCTGAGATCTTCTTTTGAATATATCTGCCTGATACTTTTCCATATTATTTAACGTAGCTACAAATTTATTTACATCCTGATAACCAGGCATTTGAAAGAGCTTTGCATCCTGAGGAACAAAAAAGAAGAATGTAGGATATCCCGATGGTTTGTTATTTGATAATGCCATCAATAACTGACGACCACTCAAAGAATCTTTTGTTCCAGCAAAATATTTACCCGGTTTCTCTGGATTGAATTTAATTGCAATATATTTTTCGTTGATTCTCTCAATTATTTTTGGATCAGTAAACGTCTTTTTATCCATCACCTTACACCATCCACACCATTCAGTATAACAATCAATAACTGCTATTTTACCACTTTTTTGAGCCATTGCCAAGCCTGTATTAAAATCCACCCAGTTAATCTTTTGTGGTGAAACTTCCTTGAAAGATGATCCAAGAATAATTGGAATCATGCATATCACCGTAAGTATTCTTATCATAATTTTCACCACAAAGATAACGTAAACCATCCAGTTTAAATTATAAACTAATTGACTAAATCACTAGAAATCAAACTAAATAATTGTCAGGAATATTAGAGCTAACATGAAGTGTATCGATAACAATTCCTTTATTTTTGCGTTAGTAGGATTCCTTAAATAATTGAATAATCATAAATTCATAGAACGATTGGAATACTTCATCAAAAAGTATTATCAAAATCAACTATTAAAAGGGTTTATAATCTGTATATCGATAATTATCGTTGCCTTTTTTACGCTTAGTTTTTTAGAATATCTCGGAAGATTTAAAACACAAACTCGAACCTACCTTTTTTTTTCCTTGGTAGGACTGTCAACCATCGTTTTAATGCAGTACATTATCCGTCCAATTTTAGGGCTAATTAATATAAAAAGAAGTTTTGGATACGATGAAGCCGCAGCACTTATTGGAAGTCATTTTCCTCAGGTTCAAGATAAACTTCTAAATACACTTCAACTCCAAGAAAAAGCAAATGAATCCAAGCAAGAACTACTCCTTGCTAGTATTGACCAAAGAATTAAAAATTTAAGCCCAATACCCTTCACAAAGGCTATCCCATACGGAGAAAATATACCCTACTTAAAATATGCACTACTACCCTCAATTTTCTTAGTATTCATACTCCTGATAACACCTGGTTTTAAAAAAAGTAGTCAACGGGTTGTAGAATACAAAACACACTTTGAAATTGAAGCTCCCTTTGAGTTTATATCAGACCTAGAAAAAGATGTGGCTATTCAAAATGAAAACATCCTAATACAATTAACCACCCGAGGGGAACAAATCCCTAAAGATGCCTATCTAAATATTGGCTCATACAAGTACAAAATGAAAATAGATCAGACGGGTTCTTTTTCATATCAGCTACGTAATGTTCAAAAAACAGAAAAAATCTACTTTGAAGCTGGAGGCTTTACCAGTAGAGAATATCTCCTAAATGTGGCTCCCAAACCAAGCATAGAGAATGCTTATGCTAAACTGATTTATCCAAAATATCTCAAATTAAACAATAGCATCATAGAAAATACTGGCGAGATTAATATTCCAGCAGGAACTATCATTGAATGGAACTTTCAGACTAAAAATGTAAATAGACTCATTATTAAACCTTCTACTGACACACTAACCCCTAAAAATAATAATACCCAAATCCATAAGCGTTTTTTAAAGTCTAGTAGATTAAAAGTTATATCTCAAAATAACTTGATCAAAAAAGGTGACTCGATAAACTTCTCTATACAAGTTGTTCCTGACCTATACCCTTCTATTGAAGTAAGTTCACAAAAAGATAGTTTGAGCCAGAAAGTTTTGTATTTCTTAGGTCGTATATCCGATGATTATGGTTTCAATAAACTCCAATTTCACTTCACCCATTTCAGAAATGGAAAGCCCATCAGAAATGACTCAAATGAAACCGAAATCATAATTAATCCTACCCAAATTAATCAAAAATTTTATCATCTATGGAATCTGGATGCTATTAAAGTGCAGCCCAATGATAAAATTGAATACTATTTTACCATCTGGGATAATGATGGAGTAAATGGGTCCAAATTTACTCAAACACCCACCGCTACTTATAAACTTCCATCCTTGGAAGAAATTGAGCAAAAAAACGAAAAACTCAATGAAGAGATTAAACAATCATTAAGTGATGCACAATCAGAATCTAAAAATTTAGAAGAACAAATGAAGAGCATTGAAAAAATGCTCACCGAAAAAAAGAACTTGGATTGGAATGACAAAAGAAAAATTCAAGAATTACTGGAGAAGAAAAAATCTATTCAGGATAAACTGAAAAACTCCATCGAAAAAAACATCGAAAAAAATTTCAAAGAAAATGAGTTTAACCCTTTGCAACAAGAACTTCTAGAGAAACAAAAAAAACTAGAAGAAATCATGGATGATGTACTTGATGATAAAACTCAAAAACTTATGGATAAAATTCAAGAGTTGCTTGAAAAGAATAAGAAAAATGAACTTCAGAATGCCTTACAGGAGTTGAAATTTGATGAGAAACAAATGAATAAGGAAATGGATCGTCTTTTAGAATTATTCAAAGAACTTGAACTTGAAAAGAAATTATTAGACACTATTGATAAACTCAACCAACTAGCAAAACAGGAGAAAGAACTTGCTTCAAAAACGAATAATAAAAAACAAAATAAGGCTGAAGAACAAGAAAAACTGAACAATACATTTGAAAAAGTCAAGAAGGATTTAAAAGCTATTGAGCAAAAAAACAAAGAATTAGAGAAACCATTAAGCCTGAATAAACACGAGAACGAACAACAAAATATCAGTCAAAAAATGAAAGAGGCTCTGTCAAAAGAGCAACAAGGAAAGTCTAAAAACGCTTCACAAAAAATGAAAGAAGCTGCCGAAGAGATCAATGAATTGGCTCAAAAAATGCAAGAAGAAATGAATGAGGCATATGAAGAACAACAAACAGAGGATTACAACAATTTACGACAAATTTTAGAAAATCTAATCCAATTATCATTTGATCAGGAAGATCTCATTGCAGCATTTAAAAAGAATAAAAAATATAGCCCAAAGTATATTGAATTAAGACAAGATCAGAGACGCATTAAAGACGAAACAAAAATAGTAGAAGACTCTCTATTGGCTTTAAGCAAACGCAACGAACAAATTCAATCCTTTGTAAATGAGGAGGTTTCAAGAGTTAACGAAAATCTTGATGAATCAATCAAATACCTTAGTGAACGACTCACCAACAATGCTCTCGTGACACAACAATATGCAATGACTGGCTACAATAATCTCGCACTAATGTTGAGTGAATCTCTCAAGCAGATGCAGCAACAGATGAAAAACCAAAAGCAAAACAAAGGAAAACCGAAAGGAGAATGCAAGAAACCTGGGGGTGGAAAAAAAGGTAACAAACCACAAAAACCCAATGCTAGTGCCATCAAAAAAATGCAAGATGAGCTTGCCAAACAAATCAAAGAATTAGAAAAGGGGCAGAAACAAGGAAAAGGAAAACCTTCTAGCAAAGAATTCGCAGAAATGGCTACAAAGCAGGCAGCCATTAGGAAGAAAATTCAAGAACTCCAAAGCAAGTTACAAAAAGAAGGAAAAGGTGGTAGTCTTGGCAACCTCAATAGAACTCAAGATTTGATGGATCAAGTTGAAGAAGATTTCTACAACAAAAGATTAAATAATCAAACGTTCCAAAAACTAAATCAAATTGAGTTCAAACTAAGTGAACACGAAAAGGCAGAAAAAGAGCAGGAACAAGATCAAGCAAGGTCATCTAATGAAGGAAAAGAATTTGATCGACCTATTCCAAAGAACATTGAAAAATATTTGGAGCAAAAAGAAAAAGAAATTGAAATGATTCGAAAAATTTCTCCAGAATTGCAGCCCTACTACAAACAAAAAGTGGAGAATTATTTCGAAAATTAATTTAGCTAGGAACGCAACTCAAAGTTTTTTCCTAAATATACATTTCGCACCATCTCGTCGGCAGCAAGTTCTTCGGCGGTACCTTTCTTGAGCAATCTTCCTTCAAACAAAAGATATGCCCGATCAACAATGCTAAGAGTCTCATGAACATTATGATCAGTAATGAGCACTCCTATGTTTCGGTCAACTAATTTCTGAACGATTTGTTGAATATCCTCAACAGCAATAGGATCTACACCAGCAAAAGGCTCGTCAAGAAGAATAAACTTCGGATCAACTGCTAGTGCTCTTGCAATTTCACACCTTCTTCGTTCTCCTCCACTCAATACCTTACCCAAATTTTTTCGGACCTTCTCAAGTCCAAACTCTGAAATTAAAGACTCTGTTTTTTCAATTTGCTCTTCCTTAGATTTATCGGTTAATTCTAATACAGCTAAAATATTATCCTCCACAGACAAATCTCTAAAAACTGAAGCCTCTTGAGGTAAATATCCCACCCCTTTCTGAGCACGCTGATACATGGCTAAACCTGTAATTTTTTCATCATCTAAATAGACTTCTCCCTCGTCTGGTTTGACGAGTCCTACGGTCATATAAAAAGTTGTTGTTTTCCCCGCTCCATTTGGACCCAATAATCCCACAATTTCACCTTGCTCAACTTCCAGGGACATGTCATTAACAACTCGTCTCTTCTTATACTGTTTTACTAAATTTTCTGCTTGTAGACGCATAACTATTTCAAAAGTAGCATACTAATGAATAACAAATATTGGTTTTAAAGTATATTTGTCAAACATAATTTAATAACCGATGAAAAAAATTCTTATATCCCTATCTATTATTCTGGCATTTAGTTTAAGTGCTAATGCACAAATGTGGCTAAATTTAAAGGCTGGAGGAGGTCTTGCCCTAGCCAGTGGAAGCGATGGAGCTAAAGGTGGAATGGCTATTATGTCAGGGCTCGGATACAAACATCAATTAACCAAACGCTTAATCGCCGAGGGTGATGTTTTATTTGATATCAGATCTATTGAATACTTACAAAGTGACGATGAATATTTTGCTGGAGGAGGAACTTACATACAAGTCCCCTTAACTGTTCAATACATAATTCCATTTAAGAAAAAAGAATTAGTGCCTTATCGAATGGGACAACCATCGAGTTATTGGTTTGTTGAGGGTGGTCCAAATTTTTCGTACGGAACAGCCGTAGATATCTATGTTGATCAAACTATCGTAACTAACTATGAAGGTTCAGATGACCCAATATCTGATTCTAACAAAGAAGCTAATACAATAGATGTTGGTTTTACTGGTGGAATTGGACTTAATTTTAGTATCCGTGAAGGGAAGAATAGACTAATTATTGGAACAAGAGCTAATTATGGTCTATTAGATGTCTACAAAGACTCACGATTAGGTTCTGCAACCAACCTATCGATGGTTGGTTACCTCGCTTTAGATTTTAGTTTAACTAAAAGAAAGCACATCAGACATCGTTGGTAAATCGAATATCCTTCAACATGAGTTGAAGCGTTCGACTACCTCTAAAAATATTTTCATTAATCTGAAAGCAGGCTTCAAAAGAGTCTGCTTTTTTTATTGTAGAAAAACGATCAGCCATTCCAAAAGCAAGAGCAGGTATAGCTCCTGAAGAACGCTTGACATTTAATTTTAAATGTTCCGCTGTCTTCCCAATCACTTTTCCAGTTCCATCATCCTTAAGACCTTTAGCATAAAAAACAGGAGTCATATTTGCTGGACCAAAAGGGGCCATTTTATTTATGATATTATAAAATCGATGATTAACCTCATTAATATCTAACTCTGCATCATAATATACTTTTGGGGTCAGTAATTCTTCTGTCAATATCTCCTCTCCAACTAACTCAAACGCATCTCTGAAGGCCTCTAAGTTTTCATGCTTTAACGTCATACCGGCAGCATACATATGCCCTCCAAATTGGATAAGATGTTTACTGCACTTCTCTAAAGCGGCATGCACATCAAATCCACGAACACTTCGGGCACTACCAACTAACGTATCATCCGAACCTTTGGTAAGGATAATCGTTGGTCTATAGTATAACTCAATTGCTCTACTAGCGGCTATCCCAACTACTCCTTTATGCCAATCCTCCTGATAAAAAACATGCGTTTTACGTTTTAATAACGATGCATCTTTTTCAACAATTTCTTTTAAGTCTGATGTTATTTGTCGATCAACTAACTTTCGATCTTCATTTTGATTTTGGAGTTCTGAAACAAACTTATCAGCTGTCTCATCATCATCTGCAATAAGCATCTTAACTGCACTTTTTGCATCACTCATTCGTCCCGCAGCATTTATTCGAGGACCAATATAAAAAACCAAGTCACCAATGGATAACTGTTCCTTATTTACAGCTATTTTAATGAGTTTCTTCAAACCCAATCTCGGTTGTTGGTTGATAATTTTTAGACCAAAATGAGCAATTACTCTATTTTCATCTTCAATTGGCACAATATCACTAGCAATACTCAACGTAGCAAAATCTAAATACTGTAAATAAGATCGCTCATCTAAGTTATGGAATTGTGCGTATGCCTGAGCTAATTTAAAACCAATACCACAACCCGCAAGCTCTTTAAATGGATAATCACAATCTTCTCGCTTAGGGTCTAGTACAGCCGATGCCTCAGGTAAAACATTCCCAGGCAAATGATGATCACAAATTATGAAATCAACTCCTAATGACTTTGCATATTCAATTTTATCAACAGAACGAATACCGCAATCTAAAGCAATAATTAACGACAAATCGTTGCTTTTTGCATAATCAATCCCTTCATTGCTTATTCCATAGCCCTCTTTATAGCGATCTGGAATATAAAAATCAATCTTCTCAAATTTATCTTTAAAAAAAGAATAAGCCAGAGCTACAGAGGTAGTTCCATCAACATCATAATCTCCAAAAATTAATACACCTTCTTTTTTTTCTTGAGCAAATTGAATACGTTCAATAGCCTTATCCATGTCCTTCATCAAAAAAGGATCATGTAAATCTTCAATCCTTGGATTAAAATATCGATTCACCTTCTCAACAGAATCTACTCCCCTCTGAACAAGCATTCGAGCTATGATATCGGGGGCATTTAATTCAGTCTTTAATGTCTCAACTAAAGAAAAATCCGGTTCATCTTTTGGTTTCCAAATAGCCTTCGACATAACCCTGCTATATACTAATTTGAACTTGGCTCAAATCAATGAATTGCTGAACACGGGAATTAATCTCCGATTGATCAAGATTAACTAAACATTCTGTTCCAAATTTTTCTACACAGAAGCTAGCCATGGCACTTCCATAAATGACGGCTCTCTTCATATTATCAAACGATATATCATCTGTGGATGCAAGATAGCCAATAAACCCACCTGCAAAAGTATCACCAGCTCCTGTTGGGTCAAATACCTCTTCTAAGGGTAAAGCTGGGCAGAAATAAACTGACTTCAAATCAAATAATAAAGCTCCGTGTTCTCCTTTTTTAATGATTAAAAATCGAGGGCCCATAGCCATGATTTTTTTGGCAGCTTTAACTAGAGCATATTCACCGCTAAGTTGACGAGCCTCTTCATCATTAATAATAAGAACATCAACCATCGCAATGGTTTTGTCTAATGATTCTTGGGCGATATCCATCCAAAAATTCATCGTATCCATTGCAATTAATTTAGGTTTATTATCCATTCGTTCTATAACTGTTCGTTGAACGTCTGGAGAAAGATTACCTAACATTACATAATCTGAATTCTGATAAGAGCTAGGAATGATAGGATCAAAATTTTCAAGTACATTCAACTCCGTAATCAGCGTATCACGGCTATTCATGTCATTGTGATATTTACCACTCCAGAAAAATGATTTTTCATCTTCTTTAACTTGAAGCCCCTGAGTATCTATTCCATGGGATTCTAATAATTTAATATCCTCTTTTGGAAAATCACCACCAACAACAGCTACCAAATTGATATCATCCTCCAAGTAACTACTACTCAATGCAATGTAGGTGGCTGCTCCTCCAATTATTTTATCCGTCTTGCCAAATGGTGTCTCAATTGCATCAAATGCAACACTACCAATTACTAGTAAACTCATGCGTGCAAATTTAGCTCTTATCTAATCAAAACATGATTAGTTTAAATGTATTTATACCCTGCAACTCACAATCTCATGAATTCATATTTTATTCAATGATTATTTTTGCACTAATGAATAAGTCAGAAATCGCAAAATCACTCGATAAAGCAGCAAATGAAGCAAAAGCTATTAATCAAATCAGTACCCAATATAATTTTACTGAGGACGATGCTTATGAAATTCAGCGATTATCCATAGAAGAAAGATACAATAGAGGAGAAAAGTTTGTTGGTTTAAAGTTAGGTTTCACGTCATACGCAAAGATGGAGCAGATGGGAGTTCATGATATGATATGGGGGCGACTTACTGACTCGATGTGGCTTAAGAATGGAGACACTCTTGCTATGAAAAAATTTATTCACCCCAGAGCTGAACCTGAGATTGCCTTTCTACTCAAAAAAGACTTAAATCGTGAAATTTCTCTGGATGAAATACCTGAGTACATCTCTGCATGTGCCCCTGCAATCGAAATCATAGATTCTCGCTTTGCAAATTTTAAATTTTCTCTTGAAGATGTTATTGCAGATAATTGTTCCTCTTCTGGCTTTGTAATCGGAGCATGGCAACCCCTACCTGAATCTCTGACTAATCGATCGATGGCTCTTTTATTTGAAAGAGATGTTAAAGAACAAGATTCAAGTAACGCAATTTTAGATAATCCGTTTCTGTCTATTTGCAATGCCTCTCGTTTAGCAGCCAAGTATGATCAGCCCTTTTTAGCAGGAAACATCCTTTTAGCTGGGGCAGCTACTCCAGCAGTATTTGTTGAGTCTGGTAAAAAAATTACCGCTAAAGTTGAAGGAATTGGAAGTTGTTCTATTCTCACAAAATAATTTGTGAAAATTATTTTTCGTTTAAAGTAAAAATCTATTTTTGCACACGCTTTTGAAAAGATAATTTCATAACGAAAGCTAATTGCCTTCATAGCTCAGCTGGTTAGAGCGGTTGACTGTTAATCAATAGGTCCCTGGTTCGAGTCCAGGTGAGGGCGCATAAAATGTTAAAGGTTCACATTAATGTGGACCTTTTTTTATTCTTAATTCATAATCTCATAACATTGGTTATGCTAGAATAAAATATTTCATTTGTAATCACGTTCAAAAACCACATGCAATCATTGCTCAAATACTCGCTTTTTATTTTTGGATTGCATGTCATGATTTCTTCATGTAAAAAAGACGAATTCAATACCAACCCGAACAGTCAAATCACCGTCAACAGAGATACTTTATGGTTTGATACGGTATTTACTAAAGTAAATTCAACCACCCCAAAATCAGTCAATAAGCAGATACTAATTTATAACCCATATGACCAACGGATTAAAACGTCAATCCAATTAGGTGGAGGGGACAATTCTCATTTTAGACTGAATGTTGATGGTGAAGTTGGAAGTTCGTTTTCAAACATTGAACTATTCCCCAACGACAGCATTTTCTTATTCGTTGAAGTTCATCCTGATCCTAATAATAATAGTCCAGATTTTAACCCTCTGATCATCCGCGATTCCATTCTCTTTAATACCAATGGAAATGAATCAAAAACCATGCTTATTGGTTGGGGACAAGACGCCCACTACATTTTTAGAGATAGTATTGAAAGGGATACCACATGGTCTAATAGTAAACTTCCAATAGTTGTCTATGGTTATTGTTATGTAAAACCCAATGTTAATCTGACGATAGAGGAAGGAATGAATATTCACTTTGCTCCAAGAAGTTGGCTATTTGTAGAAGGGAAACTGGATGTTAGGGGTGACATTGAGAGTCCAGTTCTGATGCAAGGGGACCGATTACAACCTTCATGGGAAGAGGAAAGTGGCCAATGGGGTGGAGTATGGATAAGCCACCCAAGTCATAGTAACACGATTGAGCACGCAATAATTAAAAATGGCACAGTTGGGGTTTATTGTGATTCTGTTCCCGGTGTTGAAAGCAAAAGAAATGTTACAATCAATAAAACGATGATTCGGAATATGATTTTTGACGGAATCAGTGGAAAAGGTAGTACAATACATATAGAAAACTCAGTAAGTACTAATTGTGGTAGATTCACATTCCTGGCTGCTAATGGAGGAAATTATTCCATACTTCATAGTACATTTTATACAGGTCGAAGAGATTTTGCGAGACAGGAACCCACGTTTGCTTATTTGAATAGAAGAAGAGATGAATTTGGTTCCATTCTAGAAACCTATGACATTCAATTTTATTTTGTCAATAATATTATAGATGGCATTTTAGCTGAATCGGAAATCGGAGAAGATATTGATTATTCAAGGGTAAAATCACCCTCTGTAATAGACTATAATTTAATGAAGACAAACAAAGCAATTTATAAGGGTAGTGGATCTAATAACATAACGAATGAACCTGCTAAATTTAAAGACGCATATAATTTCAACTTTGATTTAGACACACTATCTGCAGCCAAAAACATGGCCTTCCCACTTACCCCTCCTATAAACGGCGATTTTTTAAATAGAACTCGAATAGGAATTCCGGACATTGGTGCCTACGAAAGTCAATACTAACTCAATCCAGATACTTGAAATAATTTCTCAATTAAACTTTCCCAAGTAAATTTATTTCGTTCAGATTCAATATTCTTTGAAAATTCAGACGCTCTTTTATTCTCATAAAAATCAAAAATACAATCCGTTATCTCATTGACATCTTGTGATGTAACATAACCTACTTTTTGATGAGGAACTAATTCAGCTAGTCCACCAACATCTGTTACAAGCATGGGTTTATTATAGTAATAAGCAATTTGAGTAACTCCACTCTGGGTAGCTGTTTTATAGGTTTGTGCTACCATATCAGCAGCACTAAAATATAAACTAACCTCTGAATCTTCAATGTACTTGTTAGCGAGAACTACAGAATTTTTTAGACCAAGCTCCTCAATTAATTTCAAATATTCTTGAGGACTATCATAATACTCTCCTGCAATGATTAATTTTAGTTTTTTGTCCTTTAATCGTTGGTCAGAAAAAGCTCTTAACAGGGTATCCAACCCTTTATACTTTCTGATGAACCCAAAGAATAAAACATAACCTCCATCCTTATCTAATCCTAGTTTTTTTCTGGCTTCTAATTTGTCAATATAGTCACCAAAATTTTCATACATTGGATGCGGATTAAAAACTGCTGGTTTAGAGATATTAAATGATTTAAGATCATCCAAAACAGCCTTACTCATAGTTAAAAATGCATCGCAAGATTGCAAAAAAAAGGAGGTCAATAATCGATCCCCGAACCTTTTTTCATGGGGGATAATATTGTCCGTAATGGCAACTATTTTAGTATATTTATTCTTACGTATTATCCTACCCAAAGTCCCAAGACTTGGACCCATAAAGGGCATCCAAAACCTAAAAATCACCAAATCAGGTTTTTCGTTTTTAATCTTTCTGCCAAGAAATATCCAATTTATAGGGTTTATCGAATTCAGACTAACCTCTATTTCTATATTGTCTGGAGGTAAAGAATTAGAATATTGCGTCTTTCCTGGAAATAAAAAATCAGGATATTGCAGACTAAATGTAATTATTTTTACCTGATGTCCTTGCTTTTGAAGTTTTGCAGCAAGTAGTTCATTATACGACGACAATCCGCCTCTAAGAGGATATGCTGGTCCAATTATGGTAATCCGCTTACTCAAAGCCTATTCGTTCAGAAATCTCATATTTATTTCGATTGGGTGCATTTCTACTCAACATTTCAGCTAAAAATCCTCCCATGAAAAGTTGAGTTCCAACAATTAACATTACCAAAGCGATATAAAACAACGGGTTATCCGTAACTAATGATTGACGTAAACCAGAACTTATTGCTATAAACTTATCTATAAGTACATATGCCGTAAGAAAAAAACCTAACAGAAAAGCTAATGCTCCTCCAAAACCAAAAAAGTGCATGGGTCTTTTCCCAAACTTTGAAACAAATATGATACTCAATAAGTCTAGAGGACCACGTATAAATCTGCTTAAACCAAACTTCGTTTCACCATATTTTCTAGACTGATGAGCAACCACCTTTTCACCTATCCGTTTATACCCAGCTCGATGAGCCATAACAGGTATATAGCGGTGCATTTCTCCGTAAACTTCAATGCTCTTTATTACCTCATTTCTGTATGCTTTCAAGCCGCAATTAAAGTCGTGGAGATATATCCCACTCATTTTTCGAGTTGCCCAATTATATAGTTTAGTGGGTATGGTTTTAGTAATAGGGTCATACCTCTTCTTTTTCCATCCACTTATCAAATCATAGTTTTCTTCCCATAGCATGGCATGCATAATTGGAAGTTCATCTGGACTATCCTGAAGATCTGCATCCATGGTAAAAACACTGTCTCCTTTTGCAAGTGCAAAACCTTCATTTAATGCTGCAGATTTTCCATAATTTCTTCTAAATTTTAGTGCTTTAACCTCCGAATGTTTGGACTTTAAATCTTGAATTATGCTCCATGATTCATCTGTTGATCCATCATCAATGAAGATGATTTCATAAGACAACTTTTTTTCATCCAGTACACGTTTTATCCAAGCATGTAGCTCTGGTAAAGATTCTGCTTCGTTGAGTAATGGTATGACAATGGATAAGTTCAAACTATACGATCTCTTCTTCAGTCTTTTTATCTTTTTGAACTGCTCCTATGATGAGAGCAAGAATTAGGTACCAAACTAAGCCTTTACCTGTATTGATAATTGCCCCAACTACTCCTTTTGGCTGATCAGCATAAGCTTCATTTGCTTTTTCCATTGCCATGTCAATATCATCTTGTGATGCTCCCGCATCAGACATGAAGGATTCTGTTGTATTCATGGTTTCTTCGAATATTGACTGCTCCCAAGTAGGATCAATCAAAGACATGAAAATAATATTAAACACTAACACGATTAAGGCTGAAACAATTCCTGTAAAGAAAGCCGCGTTAAAAGCATTCCCAAATGAATACGGCGTAAAATTTACTTTAGTGTTTCTAGCACCTAAAATCATGAATACAATAGGTAATGCTAGTAGATTGACCACAAGTACCGTAAGCATTCCAGTGGGCTTAGCAAAAAACATAGGGTCAAAAGCATAAATTCCGAGAAAAACTACAATGGAAATAATTCCCATTCTTACACCTTGATCAATCGATGGTTTATATAAATTTATCATAATAATACTTTAATACAATTTTACATAGTTATTGTTAAATACCCCTATAACCTTTCCTTTTTGTTCTTTTTCCCACTCGTGAGTATTCGAAGATTTAGAAGTATTGTTTAAGTGGTTGAGTTGCCATTTTTTACTTGAATCAAAAATAGTCAAGTTCGCTAGAGCACCTTCCTCAATTTTGGTAATTTTTTGACGAAGTATGGAACTTGGACCACAAGTTAAGGATTTTATAAAAACATCCTTTGAAATATCCTTTGACAAGTATTTTTCGTACCAACTAAACACAAATTGCTGACTCAAAACACCCGGTTCAGCATAATCAAATTCAACCGCTTTCCCCTCAATGTTTTGGGGACTGTGATTGCTTGAGATTGCATCAATTGTGCCATCAATAATTCCTTGGACCAATCCCATCCGGTCAGATTCTGAACGCAACGGAGGATATACTTTAAAGTTCTCATCAAACTGAAGTAATTCTTGTTCGGTAAAACACAAGTTTATAATTGAAACATCACAAGTCACCTGCTGACCAGATTTTTTAGCATCTCTTATAATTTCAACAGATTTTGCAGAAGAAATACACGAAAAATGTATTGGAGTACCGCAGTATTTTGCAACTTCTAATTGTTGATTCAGACTTACATATTCTGCAATTGACGGTGACATTTTTAGTCCAGTACTTACCATCACACTACTCTCATTGACTACACCCCCATGCTCCAATGACTTATCGGAAGGATGAGAAATTATTATACCATCGAAGGGCTTAGAATACAATAATGCCTTTTTTAGAAGCCCATTGGAAACCTCTTCATCTCCATTGGTAAATGCAACGGCTCCAGACGCATACATATCATACATTTCAGCAAGATCACCCTTACTATTTGGATCTTCAATAACACCAGTTGGCAAAACATTTACTAGATGATTTTTAGAGGCATTAATCAAGTAGGACACAGAAGCCTTATCTGCAATTTTAGGACTGCTACTAGGAAGTGTCACAATGGATGTAAACCCACTAAATGCTGCAGTATCTAATAAATTACTCAGGGCATCTTTATGTTCATCACCAGGATCTGTAAGCCCAGCCCTCATATCAATCCAACCTGAGCTTACACATAAATCGTCCCCAATAATTTCCTTAGCATTACTCTCAGAAATTTCTTTAGCTATTTTTTCAATTTTACCATCCTTAATTAAAAAATCTACTTTGGAATTATGGTGAGAGTTTCCTTTTTGAATTAACGTTGCTTGTCTTATTATATATGACATGGACACTTTTAAGCTATGATTTTACAAATCTTAACAAAAGTATCTCTATCAATAGAAATATCAAGCATACTAAAATAAAGACTTTCCACAACTGGCTTCCATTTTGCAGCTCTTGAGTAGATTTTAAAACTGACGCCATGTTGTTTTTATTCATTGTAAATTGAGTATTAACGAAAATCTCCTCGATACTTTTCTCCTCCAGATAATTCTGATGTGACTCTTTTCTAGAGTAATTTAAAGCCAATTTAGCTATCGGTAATTCTTCGGAGTTAAACACCGAATAAATTCCTGACACAGATATCGCATCGTTCAACCAAAACCTACTTCCTGAACTATGTGTATAGGATTCTGTCACAAAGTCTAAACCTCCTTTTTTTAAATGAATCAAACCAGACGTCTCAGGCAAATAAACTGGATTTATAGAATTAATTTCAGAGGCAATAGATTGCATTTTTCTCTTACTGAAAGCAATCTTCAGTTGTGTAATAACAAATAACTCGCTGGATATATAATTAGTATTTGAATCGAAAGGAACGCTAGATTGGAAAACTGACCCAGAGCCAAAGTCCGTTTTAGTTAAGATCTCGCTGCCGTCTTTTAGATATACTATTTTATCTGATCGAGGGCTTGAATTCAGTCGATAATATGTTTTGATTTGAGGTAGAAGTAAATTACTGGGTATTTGTTTATAGGCATCTTTTAAAAAGACACTAGAAACACTTAAAGGTGATATACTTACTTCATTATCAACTAATATTTGATAATTAGAAATCCCTAATTCACTAAAAAGATCTGCATAGCTATCATTTTTAGTACTTGGGACAACAGATAACACACCCCCATCCACAACAAATTTTTTGAGTTGGCTAATTAAACCCGAACCCATTTGTGGTAGTTGGTTAAGTATAATACAATCGTAAGTATTCAAACTAGAATAATCAATTTGATCAACATCATAACGAATGAAGTCGAAAAGAGAGTCGCTTTCAAATATTTTTGAAAATTCATCTGAATTCTTTCCTAGCTGCAAGACCTTAATCGACGGATCAATATGTATTGAAAAATAATACGAATTGTCAAAAACAATAGGTACATCAGAGATAGTCAATTCGCCACCTATCCATCCTGTACCTGAATATATAAAACTCAATGGCACATCTTTGTAAGAATCAGCAGGTACATTTATACTTTTTACCATCCGCTGAATTCCATCAATTTTGAGCATAAGATTAGATGAAGAATTACCCTTTCTTCCATAATTATGAACTCGAGCCATAATCTCAATTGGTTTAAAAGACTGAGTAATTGGCTTGATTAACCAAACAGAATCAACAGCTAAATTTTGTGTCAAATTTGGATAAACTGGACAAGCATAAACATGATAATTGCTATCTAAAGATGGATTATCTATTTTTTCTTGAGACTGAAAATCACTAATTAAAAATGAATAATTATGTCCATACGACTCTGATTTAAACTTAGATTCAATTTTTTTGAGAACCCTAGATAGGTTATTAGGCCTTTGATTAACATCCATATTATCAATCAGTCGCATGGCATTAGTTGCTGAATTAGTCTTACTACTTGAATAACTTAATCCATTATCAACAATTTGAATCTCCACATTCTCTGGCAGGGCTCGAATAATTTCACGTGCCTTGTTTTTGGCATCTTCAAATAATTCACCATCCTCTCCTTCAGCAAGCATACTCTGTGAATTATCCAAATAAATACTAACCATTTTACGACCAAACAAACCACTCTGATTCGGAAAATAAGGCAATGCAAAAGCTAATATTAACGATGATAATGCGATTATTCTGGTTAACAGAACCAACCATTTCTTCAGTTGTTTCGTTTTACGACTTTGTGTCTCAATCTCTTTGAGCATGCTCACATTACTAAAGACAACTTTCTTATATCTCCTAAAATTAAAAAGATGAATAATGATAGGAATAATCAAAAGCAATAAAGCCCATAGAAATTGAGGAAATAAAAATTTCATTTTATCAATGCGAATTTAGGCAACCCAATTCAACAATTACACTACAAAATATTATGACTCAAAAATTACTCGATCATCATCTGCTCATTACCCATATTCATATTGTATGTTTGTTGTATTAGTTTGAAACTTTCAATCGTCATAGTCAATTACAATGTAAAGCACTTCCTCGAGCAGTGTTTGAAATCAGTTTATCAAGCTATTCAAAACATTGAAGCAGAAATCTTCGTAGTTGACAACAACTCCGTTGATGGATCTCAAGAAATGGTTCGCACGTCATTTCCTGAAGTTAATCTAATTGCTAATTCAAAAAATACGGGCTTTAGCACCGCAAATAATCAAGCAATAAAAAAATCTACAGGAGAATATATCTTACTCCTTAATCCAGATACCATCGTTCCTGAAAACTGTTTTCATAATATTCTGAAATTTGCAGACCAAACTCCTGATTTAGGAGGTTGTGGCGTACCAATGTATGATGGTCAAGGGAACTACCTACCTGAAAGTAAACGTGGACTACCTACGCCCGAAGTAGCTTTTTATAAGATGATTGGATTGAATAAGCTTTTTCCAAAATCAAAGAAATTCGGAAAATATCACCTCGGCTACTTATCTGAAGATCAAAATCACGAAGTAGAAATTTTAGCCGGAGCATTTATGCTTATCCGAAAGAAAGTGTTGGATGAGATTGGGTTACTAGATGAAACTTTTTTCATGTATGGTGAAGACATTGATTTAAGCTATCGCATCACCAAGGCTGGCTGGGAAAATTATTACTTTGCTGGTTCTCGAATTATTCACTACAAGGGAGAAAGCACCAAAAAACTAAGTACCAATTACGTCAAAATATTCTACAAGGCCATGGTAATTTTTGCTGAAAAACATTACGCCGGAGGCAACCAAAAATTATTCAAGCTATTTATCAATTTAGCTATATATGGCCGAGCGAGCATCAGCTTAATTAGCAATTTAGTTCAGCGATTTTGGCTAGCTACACTTGAATCCATACTTATATTTTTCAGCTTATTTTTACTTAAGGAATATTGGGAAGAACATATCAAAGGAATCACATCTTACCCTGAGGAAATGCTTACAATCCACCTACCCTATTACACCTTGGTATGGGTTCTTAGCATTGCTTTTAATGGTTCATATCAGACGCCATTTAACTTTAGTAAATTAGCCAGGAGTATTCTGATGGGCACTTTGGTTATTCTAATGATCTATGGTCTTCTCCCCAACCACTTGCATTTTAGTCGGGGGATTATTTTGTTTGGAGCACTCGTAGTTTCTGCGGTTTTATTTTCTTGGAGAACATTATATCACTTAATAAAATACAAGACACTTGACTTCTCTCAAAAATCAAACATCAAAAGTGTACTTATTGGAAGTGAAAAAAAATGGATCGAATTATCAAAAATCCTCAACAGCTATCAAAAAGATTACCAGCAAGTTGGTTTCATTTCAGATAAAAAAAGCGAATCACCCCATTGGTTAGGAACCAAAAATCAACTGTATGAGATTATTAATATTTATGGGATTAACGAATTAATTTTCAGTAATGAAACGGTGAGCACAAAATACACCATTCAAATCATGAATGAACTTGGTCCGAGTATCAATTATTTTACCATCCCTTCTTCAAGTAATTTTGTAATTGGAAGTCAATCTAAAAACTCTAATGGATTATATTTTGGCCAACAAATTGAACTTAACCTCAGCAAAAATGAATGTCGGACTCAAAAAAGGATCTTTGATATTTCAACAGCTCTTCTAATCATATTGACCTTCCCGCTTTGGGGGTTTTTCAAAAAAACTCGTATTAGATTAAGCCATTCCATGGATGTTTTCCTTGGAAAAAAAACATGGGTTGGATACGCTAGCAATAGTGGTGACCTACCATCAATTAGGCCTGGAGTATTTGCAACAGACTATCAACTTGAAGATAAGAAAAGTGGGTTCCAAAAAAATCTAGACTTGCTTTACGCAAAGAATTACTCGGTTTATAATGACCTAAGGATTTTCTTATCCTGCTAACAGCCCCTTAACGATTTCGGCTATTAATTTACCATCGGCTTTCCCTTTAAGTTTGCCGTTTGTCATCCCCATAACCTTTCCCATGTCTTTCATACTATGAGCACCCAGATGAGATATAATTGACTTTACTTCTGCTTCTACCTCATCACGGCTAAGCTGAGCTGGAAGAAATTTCTCAATTACGTATAATTCTTCTTCTTCTATCTTTGAGAGATCTGACCTTCCCTGTTCATTAAAGATTTGAATGGAATCTTTACGTTGTTTTGCCATTTTAACAAGTACTTCCATCTCGTCCTTCTCAGTAACTTCTCCCCCACCTTCTTGGGTTTGCAATATCAATAACGATGCTTTAATTGCTCTTAAACCACGAAGCGTGCTCTGGTCTTTTGCCTTCATCGCTTGCTTCATCTGGTCATTAATCTGTTGTGACAAACTCATGGCACAAATTTAATGACAAAAAAGGAGGTATTAATTTTTTAAATTAAGATGAATCGAGAAATTAATCTACAAATGGTAATTTAACCACTCTAGCCTTAATTCGATTTTTTCGAATTTGGATATAGAATTCATCCCCAACTGAAGAATTTGAAGAATTAACATATCCCATACCAATGGCTTTACCGAGACTTGGACTTTGCGTTCCACTAGTCACCTCACCGATCAAGTTGTCTTGCATATCATAAATCAAATAATGCTGTCTTGGAATACCTCTGTCCAACATTTCAAAACCAACCAATTTTTTATCTGGACCATTTTCTTTTATGTTTTTATGGTAATCATCATTATTAAATGGCTCACTAAACTTTGTAATCCAACCTAAACCTGCCTCAATAGGTGAAGTTTCATCATTAATATCATTTCCATACAAACAGTATCCTTTTTCTAACCTTAAGGTATCCCTAGCACCCAAACCACAAGGCATAATATCAAATTCTTTTCCTGCATCCATAATTGAGTCCCATATCATTTCAGCATCGTGATTCCATACATATAATTCAAAACCACCCGATCCTGTGTAGCCTGTATTACTAATTACCACATCATCACTTCCAGCAAAACTACCTGCATCGAAGTGATAAAATTTTATTTTACCCAGATCAATTGAGGTTAATTTTTGCAATACATTCATCGCTTTTGGACCTTGCACAGCAATCAGTGAAATATCGTCTGACATATCTTCTAATTCACAATCAAAACCTTTGGCATTCTTTTGCTCCATAATCCAATCCCAATCTTTGGAAATATTACTTGCATTCACCACCAACGTATATTCATGCTGATTCCATCGATAAACAATTAAATCGTCCACAATACCTCCCTGATTGTTTGGCATACAATTGTATTGAGCCTGCATGTCAACCATTTTTGTTATGCTATTGGAGCAAATCCAAGATATCAGAGCTTCAGCATCTTTACCTTTAACCCCAAATTCCCCCATATGACTAACATCAAATACCCCTACACTATTTCTAACAGCGTAATGTTCTTGAGCTAATCCTGCATATTGGACAGGCATTTCATATCCAGCAAAAGGGACCATTTTGGCTCCTAAATTTGTATGTTTATTGTATAACTTGGTTCTTTTTAATGCGGAGATTTCTGATGACATGGTGCAAATTAAATTCAAGTTAATAATTTACCACTCACACCTGAGTAAAAAAATTAGAGCAACGAGATAATGAGCGTTGATGATCGGCCCTCTTGGTTCAACTTTATGAGGGGCGAACAAGATAAATTATGTTGGTTTCGAATTTCCATTTGTTTTTTGTAATCCAACAATTGGGCTTTGCTCTTTTCACGAGAACACGAGATCGTAACTCGATTAACTTTATTTTCTAAAAAAGCAACCTCATAACGATAACCTTTTTGGCCCGCCCATATTAATTTTGATACAGAAATCTTACCACTATTATAATCAGATGTTGGGATTGGTATAATTAAGTTCATAGGATTCCATTGCTTACAAACCTCATGTAAGGAGTCTGTATGCCACTTCTTTTGATAATGTACTATCGTGTTTTCACGCTGGGCAAATGAATTTTGATACCCAGAAACTAAAAAGATTAGAATAGTCAATCGCATAAAAAAATCCCTAGGAATACACCTAGGGATTTTGAATTTTATAAAATTTGTCTGTTTTAAATTATTCACCCGTTACTACTGTTGAGTAAGTTGTGATAAAAAGACTTGATTCTACTTTTTGATCTACAGTAGATATTTTGGTAATACCACCATTTTCTGCAGCTGATCGAATTGATGCATCGCCTCCATCTAAGATGAAACCAAATATCATTCGATAACTAGACTTACCTACTTTCTCTCCAGGATTATCTGTAACAAATAAAGGACCACTTACACTGCAAGAAGCCAATGATAATACAAATAAAACTGCAATTAATGTTTGATGTATTTTTTTCATAATAGTTTTATTCTTCAGATCCTGTTACAATAATTTTTACGGTTGGGATGATACCATAGTTTGATGATTCAACATCAACGGTAGCAACTTTATCAATATTTCCATTTCGGGCAGCCTCAATCACTCCAAAGTTGGGGTTTGTAGAATATAGAGCTTGCTCTAAATTGTTCCCTGCTGACGCACCAAATATGAGTGTTGTTCTAGATACTCCAACTCCTTCACCAATTTCATTGTTGGTAACGGCGTATGGTCTTACTAGTGTGCATGAAGATGCTAATAGTGTTCCTGAAATTAGGAACATTGCTGTAATTTTTTTCATAAGTTACTCTCCTGTTACTGTTAGTTCATACTTAGGGATGATTAAAAGTTGAGTCATTTTAAACTCTGCAATACCTACCCTTGAGATATCACCTTTTTTCTTGGCTGCTTGGTAAGATAAATCTAGATCTTTGTTGAAAGGAGTACCCTTCACAACACCAGTTTTACTCCCTACGGGATTGTTTGTTACCACAGCTGTATGTGCAACCACACACGAGGAAAAGAATACCCCTGTAGTGAACACAAACAAAATTGTTTTTATTTTTTTCATATAGCTTGAGATTATTGTAATTGTAGCTTAGAATTGACGAATTACAAAATTATCGAATTGCTAATTCAAACAATCGACTTAAAGGCATTAAAAAACTCAATATCCGCCTCAGAATCTGTTTTAACTTCTAAAACACACGTGTTTTCGTGGCCTTGCACATGTCTAAAAAGTGGCCCTAGTGATGCCATTGAATTGCATTCGAAATAGGGAATATCAAAATGATTACATAAAGCGTTAGCATTCAGATAATGAGGTGTGTTTTGAAAGTGTTGTGAATCTCCAAGTTTTTCAGGACCCGATATCATATTAAATATCCCCCCTCCCTTGTTGTTAAGTATAATAATCTTGAGATTAGAAGGAACATGTTTGTTAAAAAATGCATTGGTATCGTAAAAAAAAGCCAAATCACCCGTGATTAGGAATACCGTTTTTTTCGTAGCTAAGGCACAACCTAAGGCTGTACTTGTACAACCATCTATGCCACTTGTTCCACGATTAGCATACAATTTGTTGTTTGAATTATTTGCTCCCTTTAGAAAAGAGGCATATCGAACGGGCATTGAATTGCTATAATGGAGAATTTCGTCCGTTTTGAGTTGGTTTAAAATAAAATTCACTACACCAAATTCGTGAAAGTTCCCCCAATCAAGTTGACTAAACTTTGTTTCAAACACCTTAGTTAACGAAGTCCAAGAATCTAGATATTCTTTTGTGGGTTGAATACTATATACAACATCTTGTTTAGTCCCATTCAAATCATTTGGATTTATAATTTGTGGCTGTGTCTCAAACATATCACCAACCTCATCAAAACTGGTAACATGAAAATGATTCTCAGGTTTATGAACTCTAAGCAAATATTTTAGCCCCTTTGATAGGGTTGTTGTACCCGTTGTAATTAAAATATCTGGGGATAATACTTTGAGTATGTCCATCCCCCCTTTTTTTGATAATGAAGAAAATAACATAGCATCCCAATAAGAAACATTGCTGTGTTTTGAAGAGGTAATATCTGAGAGAATAACAGCCTCATCAGAAGTTATTGTAATCCCCTCCCCGTCATCCATTCCATTAAAAATAAGTACTTTTTTATGATCAAATGAAACATTAGTTAATTTGGCTATTGAACTCAGGTTAAGTTCAATTTTTGGCAAAGAAGGAAAGCCCACTTGTGCAGATGTGGAAATATCAGAAGGGCTCATATCATAAAACGGTTCTCTGATTGGAATATTGATATGAACCGGACCAGGTATTTCAGAACTCATGCAATTCATAACTTGCTGTGCAATGGCAGAGAATGCTGATTCATCGTCAAAATTTTCAGGAGTCTGAAACTCCCCACGAATATGATTTTTATACACATTTTTTTGCCTGATAGCTTGTCCATCCCAGGCATCAATTTGTTCGGGAGGCCGATCTGCAGTAATTACAATTAAAGGTACTCTTGCATAAAATGCTTCTGCGATTGCAGGATAGTAATTGAGTGATGCAGTACCACTAGTACAATTCAAAATTACAGGTTGGCGAGTATGTTTAGCTATCCCAAGGGCTATAAATCCGGCACTACGTTCATCGATAATTGAGTAGCATTTTTTTTTTGAATGATTTAATGCAAAAAGTATGGGAGCATTCCTGCTTCCTGGTGAAATCACCGCGGTATCGCCTGGAAGATTTTGAATTATTGCCTTAATACACGACTGAACACTCATATTTCTCTATACAAAACACACGAATATACATATGGATTTAGTTATCCGAAGCCATGCACCCATTAGTTCTTAATTTATACTTTTGGATAAATATCATTCGTATTGATACCAAAAAATAAAATATTCATCCAAATATAAAATCTCACATTAGGAGTCTCTTAAGTTGAAAATCTGTTTTACCTTTGATGTTCAATTGTAATAACATAAATGTCAGTAGAGTTAAAAATACCATCTGTTGGAGAATCAATAACCCAGGTAACGATTGCTAGCTGGTTAAAAGAAGATGGAGATTATGTTGAAATGGATGAGGCTGTTGCAGAACTTGAAAGTGATAAAGCTACAGTCGAGTTGAATGCTGAACAATCAGGCATACTTAAAATTATAGTTGAAGAAGGTGAGGACGTAGAAATTGGTGCTGTTGTTGCATCTATTGACACAAGTGCTGAACCGCCAGCTGAAAAAGCTGCACCGGCTCAAAAAGAATCAACTCCAGCTAAAGAAGAACCCGCACCTAAACCAGAAGTAGTTGAAAAAAATACTTCATCCAGTTATGCAACTGGAACTCCGAGTCCTGCAGCTAACAAAATACTTGTTGAAAAGGGAATCTCCCCTAAAGCAGTTACTGGTACAGGGAAAGATGGAAGAATTACGAAATACGATGCTATTCTAGCCAATGTTGAGGATGCAGGTTACGGTCTATCTGTTGAGCCTAGTCGTGAACAACATCGCGAAAAAATGAGCAACCTCCGAAAAACAGTTGCTCGACGATTGGTGTCAGCTAAAAATGAAACTGCCATGCTCACCACTTTTAACGAGGTGAATATGCAGCCTATTTTTGATACTAGAGCAAAATACAAAGAGAAATTCAGAGAAATGCACGGAGTCAATCTTGGTTTTATGAGTTTCTTCACTCGAGCTTGTGCATTAAGTCTACAAAAATTCCCGAAAGTAAATGCATTTATTGATGGTGAAGAAATGGTAATGAACGACTTTGTGGATGTTTCCATTGCAGTAAGTAGCCCAAAAGGACTCATGGTTCCTGTTATGAGAAATGTTGAGAATATGACTTTATGGGATATTGAGAGTGAAGTCAAAAGACTCGCAATTAAAGCTCGAGACGGAAAGCTATCCATTCCAGAAATGACCGGTGGCACATTCACCATTACAAACGGAGGAGTTTTTGGAAGCATGCTCAGTACTCCAATCATTAATCCACCACAAAGTGCTATTCTAGGAATGCACAATATCGTTGAAAGACCAGTAGTAGAAAAAGGAAATATCGTAGCTAGACCTGTGATGTACGTTGCACTAAGTTATGACCACCGAATCATTGATGGAAAAGAATCCGTTGGATTTTTAGTTAGTGTCAAAAACTATCTTGAAAATCCAGAGACCATGCTCATGGGTAAAGATCCTATGGACCTATTAATGGGACTTTAAAATCTAGGACTCAATGATATTGAGGTCTTTGTTTTCAGCAACATATCTTGGAAGACAATTCAGAATCATTTCTTCTAACTTATTTATCAGCTTGTCTTTTGCATAAAATTTAGTGTAAATCAAACCAATAGCTCTTCCTGCGTCATCTGCTTTAAAAGCTCTTAAATGATCTAGGGAGGAATCGTCTAATTCACTAGCTTCCCACTCTGGAATAATCGTAGCACCTCCCTCAAAATCCACAATCTTTTTGAGCGTTTGCAAGCTTCCACTCTCATAAGTTAAAGCCAAATGATTTAGCTTCTCCTCGGGGAGTGAGCATAAATTGATTGTTTGCACTCTAAAGCAATTTCCTTCGGATAACAACCATAATTTATCTTCCAATAAATCAGATGCTTCCCAAGCTTTTTTTGAAAAACTTGGATGATCTGAATGAGCATAAATTCTAAATTTTTCTACATACAGATTCCTTTCAATTAATCCTTTATTCTTAATTGGAGTTGATACTATGCCTACATCCAATCGATCGTGCTCTAAACCTTCAATAATCTCATTGGTTAACCCTTCTTTTATTGTCAACCTCAAATCGGGGTGATTTTTAGACACTTCTCTAATTAATTTAGGTATCAGTGCATTAGCTATAGTTGGTAATACTCCAATTTTTAAACTACCCGAAATATCTCCCGTAAAATCTCTTAGAATATTTTCAATTTGTCCAGTCTCACGATAGATTATTCTTGCCTGACTAATTATTTCTGCCCCAATAGAAGTCGGAACAATTGGCTGCTTACTTCTATCAAAAATGATTACCCCTAACTCATCTTCTAATTTTTTCATTTGCATGCTCAATGTAGGTTGAGTTACAAAACAGGCATCCGCAGCTTTCATAAAATTACGATGCTCGTCAAGAGCAATTAAATATTGAATCTGAATTAATGAAATATTTAACATCAGTTCAAAATTAGAGTATAACTCAATAACAAGACTAAATAAATTTGATTTACGTGTGAGAATTAGTTGTCGATAACCAACAAATGACTTTCTCCGTCATTAGTGACCAGGATATACAACCCAGAAACATATCCAGTTAAATCAATTCCCTTATTCCCAGAAACCTCAAACTCTCCAATCAATCTACCAGCCATAGAATATAAACGGACTGATCGACTAAGATCACTAGACAAATAGACCATATCAGTGGCAGGGTTTGGAAAAAGCTTACCAGTACAACAGGACTCTTCAAACATGGACTCAGCCAACTTAACTGCTTCAAAAGCATCTACTTTACCATGGCCCCATTGGGTACTTCCCTGTTCTGATAAAACTCCAGTATGTTGATCTTGACGTGCAGTCAATTTTAAAATTTCTTTTACCTCAGTATAATCCAACCGTGGATTTGCCTGCAACATCAACGCAACGACTCCTGCTACTGCAGGACTACTCATGCTCGTCCCTGAAAAACGTGAAAAAGGATAGTTTTTCCCCTCGAAATTTGCATTTAATAACAAATCATATGAACGGTTAGTGTATGAAGAAACACTACTAGCAACACTCTCCCCAGGTGCCGAAATATCAGGCTTCATTCGCTCATCAATTGTTGGACCAATACTGCTAAAATCAGCCCTAAAACCTCCCGTACTTACTCCATTAGACAAAGTAAATTCAGATCGATATGCTGCAACAGTAATCACAGATTGTGTACTTGCTGGCTCACCCAAACCATATAAATTATCTCCCTCAATCCAGCCAGCCATATCCACAGAAAAAGGCATCCCCCAATTTCCAACATCTGTAGTTAACTCCGTCACATTATAAAAATGTACTCTTCCCTCTTCAGCACATGCTTTTAACCCAATTCTTAATTGAGTGTTTGTATTTTTTATTCGCAATCGAATGGTTGGTTTTTGATTCAATGGATGAATTTCATCTGCGGCTGCATTAAAGAAAATTGTATCCGACTGAACAACAACAAATGAATCAATATAATAAGACCCTTGAGTCTCAAAATACGGTGAACTATACAAGGTATTCTTAGCATTATCGTAAACTGTAAACCCTGCACTAAATTGTTGATTTTCTTGACCCCACATACCAATACTTTGACCCCACATGTTTGGGTTGCTTCTGTAAGTATAAAATTCAATTCTGGACTGAATTGTATCATTATCAAACAATTTTTTAATATGAAAATTCACATCTCCATTGTTCCCTCCAGAGGTAACAAATACAACCCCTTCATCGGACAGGTAATCAATGGCTTGACTAACCAAAGATGTCCCGTCTAAAGGACCTAGATTATACAACCCCCAACTCATATTGATGACTAATCGTCTATTCAATCCATCCGCTTTTCTCTTCATCCAATTGAAAGCATCAATTACTGCTGCTTCATCTACCAAAAAAGTAGTCATTAAAAAATCTGCTTCATAAGCTACACCTCGATGAACCGTTCCCGCTCCACCACCACCAGCTATACCTGCTACATGAGTGCCATGAGTGGCATATCCATAAATGTTAATGGTATCTTTTTGTGCAGCAAGTATCTCCTCTTCTCCCTCATACTCTGTTCCATAGCTAAAGCCTTCTGGAGCTGGACCACTTTTTTTAAACTGATCCCAAGCAGCTAAAATTCTTGTATGCTGAATAGCGGTATCATAAAACATCGGATGCGTATAATCAAAACCCCAGTCGGTTACCCCGATTATAACTCCTTTACCCGTGTAACCCATTTGCAACATTTTGCTATGATATACACTATCCGCTCTAATATCTGGAATTAATCGCTTTAGGCTGGGTGCAATCTTTTGAGCCAATTGCACATATTCAATACCTGGCATCATGTTCAATTCATCATATGAACTTTTATCGATTCTTAGGGTTACGACATCTGCTATTCTCGAACCTACCTTACCTCCTATTTGTTGAATATTTGACAGATCAAAGTCATCATTCACTTTTAATATTACTGGCAATTCATCACTATTCCAGTTATCTATATCATGCTTCGATACAGCAGAAATTTGACTTTGGGCTAAACCAATACAAACAATAAATAACCCTATGGTTGTAATAAAAAAACGCATTCTAATCGTTCGAAGATAATTGTTTAAAATAACAGTTCACTCAAGAATATATCTTGAATGGTTTAGACCAATCCACTCAGAAGTGCTTTCATGCTGACCTCTTTTTCAATAATTGCATGAAGCCCATCCAAAGAAACACGTTTTTGGTCCATCGTGTCCCTATACCGAATCGTAACCGATTGGTCATTCATACTATCGTGATCAACAGTAATACAAATGGGCGTACCAATGGCATCTTGTCTTCTATATCGCTTACCAATGCTATCCTTTTCTTCGTAGTAGCAATTAAAATCAAGGCTTAACTCTTTCATGATTTTTCTAGCCAATTCAGGTAATCCCTCCTTTTTCACCAATGGTAAAATTGCACACTGAAATGGTGATAATGCTGGTGGTAATTTCAAAACAGTCCGAGTTTGCCCCTCTCCCAAATCTTCAGTCTGCAATGCATTACTCATCAGGACTAAAAACATTCGATCTAGACCGATGCTCGTCTCTACCACATAGGGAACATAGCTCTCATTTTTTTCATGATCAAAATATTGCAATTTCTTCCCTGTGGCTTGCTCATGTTGTTTCAAATCAAAATCGGTACGAGAATGAATCCCCTCTACCTCTTTGAATCCAAAAGGAAAATCGTATTCGATATCAACTGCTGCATTAGCATAGTGAGCAAGTTTGACATGATCATGAAAACGGTACTTTGAATTATCAATTCCAAGATTAAGATGCCATTTCATCCGATGATCTTTCCAATGCTGATACCATTTTATCTCCTCGCCAGGTGACACAAAAAACTGCATCTCCATTTGCTCAAATTCTTTCATTCGCATGATAAATTGTCGAGCAACAATCTCATTTCGAAATGCCTTTCCGGTTTGAGCGATTCCAAAAGGGAGTTTCATACGACCCGTCTTTTGTACATTCAGATAATTGACAAAAATTCCCTGTGCCGTTTCTGGTCTAAGATAAATCTTGTTGTCTCCATCAGTAGCACTCATCTGAGTGCTATACATCAAGTTAAACTGACGTACATCTGTCCAATTTTTACTCCCACTCACTGGGCAAGCAATCCCCAATTCTTCAATAAGTTCTTTGACCAAATGAAGATTACCAGACTCCAAACCCTCTTTTAATCGTTCATCAATAGCAGCAATTTTGGCATTATTTCTAGCAATGTTCGGATTTGTTGCCACAAATTGATCCAGATCAAAGTCATCACCAAATCGTTTTTTGGCTTTCGTGATTTCTTTTTGATTTTTAACTCGATATTTTTCTTGAAAGTCCTCAATTAGAACATCCGCACGATAACGCTTTTTGGAATCTTTATTGTCAATCATCGGATCACTAAACCCATCCACGTGACCACTAGCCTTCCAAACTTGAGGTGCCATAAATATCGATGCATCAACCCCCACGATATTCTCGTGAAGTTGAACCATGCTTTTCCACCAATATTCTCGAATATTTTTTTTTAGCTCTACCCCATTTTGACCATAATCATAGACGGCCGCAAGGCCATCATAGATTTCACTACTCAAAAAAACAAAGCCATACTCTTTAGCATGTGAAATGACACTTTTAAAATGTTCTTCAGACATATTGCAAATTTATTTAACCTATCCTTATACCCTAATGAAATATAAAACCTTGAATTATGTTGTCTAGTAAAGCAGAATAGAAGCGTTTTAAAATTCTAATTCAGTTAAATGTCTTTTTAGAAAGCTTGTTTTTTTATATTCTCGACATGAGTTCATTGGAATCCAAAACGGTAGCAAACTCCTCGTTCAAATTAGCAAGTGTTGTTAAGTGGATTGTTTCAGAGTCATATTTTTCATCATTAATTCCGATTCTATCAAAAGTTGCTGTTGCATCCGAGATTAAATAGGTTTTATAACCATAGTTCCCAGACATTCGAACTGTAGTCGACACACAATGATTGGTGGTTAACCCAACAATTACTAGAGTCGATATTCCCTGCCGATCCAATTGCTCTTTAAGGTTGGTTCCAATAAAAGCACTGTTCACATTTTTTGTGATTATGGGTTCTTTTTCTTTAGGCGAAACATTTTCATTGAAATCAAACCCCAAATTTTGTTCATGTAGCTTTGAATTTGGGTTGGTAGAACTATGCCTAATGTGAAAAACAGGTAAATTTAGTTTCCGCCATTTTCTCAATATTGTTCCGCAAATGACTTCCGCATCCTTATTATTTCTGTTTCCACCCCAATAATCTTCGTCTAAAAAACCTTTTTGAACATCTACCAAAACTAAAGCAGGATTTTGTTTTCTTAGGTTCATTTTTGATTTTTTTGATAACGGTCTAGAATTTGAATGATTACGTGATTTATTCATTTAATCTAGGCAAAGATATACCTCACGCTAAAAATGATTAGTAATTTTTGAGACCAGACATTTTATTCCATGAGGTATCATAGTCTGGTTTTTTAAAAGATTATTTATAAAGAATCAAGAAATTATTTTCTTTATCTAATTCCCATTTTTTAAATTTATCAAGGAAGCTTTTACCACAAAGCAAAGAACCTTCATCGATTACAGCAATAACAACATTATTTAATACATAATCACCAATTGTAATGTTGTCCACTTTAATCTCTTGAGCTTGTATTATTTCATTGCTGGCTAAGGTATATTCTGTTTTGCCTAAATAGTTTTCTCTTTTCAAAACTCCATTTAAAAGAAGTTCTCTTTCTGTATCTCTATCAATTATTAAATCGCTTGCCCCAGTATCAAATAAGTAATATTTAGTTACACCCGAAATCGTTATTTTAATTTTATACCCTTGTCCAAGATAGTCGATTAATGGAATTAAACTACGATACCCTCCTCCATTAATATCATGAATATTGTATGTGTTTGAAGATTTAAATTCATTCTGATCTTTTAGAACTTCAGCAGCACATGGTATAACAATTTCGTTGAATGACTCACTATTTTCATCCTCTATTTCCTGAATATCTTTATAGGTATAACCATTAGAAAATAATTTATCCATTGCACATTCACAATATTCTTCAGCCAGTTTTTGTGTCCAAATACCTTCATTTTCTGGGTCATTCATTATTTCTTTTACGCAATTTTTAACTGCAAGTCTATTTTGAATTTCAGGGTCATTGGTGTATTCAAATTTATAATCTTCATTTATTTTAATATTCCCATCAATGATGCATTCCATTAATATTTCCAAGTTATTATCCTTGAGAAATAAATCTGCCATTTTATTTTCTTTAGCTGCCTTTTCCATTTCCCAACTATTAATTGTAGGAATTAAATTATCACATACGCACATACAGTATTTATCCGTTTCAATTTCAACACCATTGATATTGATTAATTCTTTATCAGCAGCTTCTATGCATGAAGATATAAAAACGCTCCTTTTCCCCAATGAAACACCGTCTTTTGATTTTACTAACTGTGCGGTACTTTGAAAGGTTAATATCATAAAATAAATGATTGTAAAATATCTCATATTCTCTTTTTTATCGATTATATCGTTTATTTAACTAGCCCGTAATATTGTATTGTCGCCTAAATGTTATCGCCTAACAAATGTAACATATATTATATTACACCCTCATTATCGTAAGTATGGCAATCATTTATCTCATTACCTAGTAGCTAATAATTGAAGCATATTTATAATGGGTCAAACACCAAAATGAATAAAATCTAATCAGATGGGTTTTCTTTGTTGTATTGAAATTATTAAAAAAAGATTTCTTTAAAAACGCTAGCCTACTATTTAGCGGTTCACTCCTAGCTCAAATCATCGGATTTGGGGCTCTCTACTTCCTCGGCAGAATTTATTCTCCCGAAGATTTTGGAGAAGTAGAAACCATTATGAAACTAGCTGGAGTCTTTATCGCAATTGCTGGACTACGATACGAAATGGCCATTGTGGTAGAGGAAAAACCCACACAAGCAAAAGACCTTTTGCGTTTGAGCTTATTCCTAAATTTTACAACGGGGATTTTTATCTTCTGTATTATCCTATTATTCAAAACTAAAATTGGTACTTTTTTCAAACTTAACGACCCCAACCTGTTATTTGGATTACCCCTCATCGTTTGGATTACAAGCAGTACAGAATCGATCATACTATGGCAAAACCGAATAAAAAAATTCAAGAAAATTTCTGCTAATCGGGTTTTATTTTCTTCATCTGGCACAGGATACAAATTACTACACCCTTTTACATTAGTTCCGGGAAATGGATTGTTTTTCGGTCAAGTGATAGCTCAAGTAGTGGCTCTATCTCACATGCTTTACAAGTTGCCCATTCAGTTATTTCAAACTACTAAACAAAATTTACGGATTGTTGCTAAATCCTACCGATCGTTTGCTGTATTTAGTTCGCCAGCAGCAATTCTCAATATTCTAGCAACCAGTATGCCTGTTTTTGTAATCTCAGCATTTGACGGACAACAAGCCACAGGATACTTTGGAAATGCTTACAAGCTGACCTATCTACCAATGAGCATGTTATCATTGGCCGTAGGACAGGTATTCTTTGAACGAATTGCTCGTATTCGAAGTCAAAAAGAAAACGCAAGTAAGATGGCTCATCAACTTGTAAACACACTTTTTTTCATAGGCATTATACCCGTAATTATCATGCTAGTTTGGGGAGATCAAATTGCTCCTCTTATTCTTGGCAGTCAATGGAAAGATACAGGTGTATTCATTCAAATCATGATAATCTTCTATTTCACTATGTTTTTAACCAGTTCTTTTAGTAGTGCTTTTGAAACGTATCAAAGGTTAAAATTCCAACTTGGATACAACCTTATTTTTCTGACTTGCACCTTTGGAGCATTATATCTTGGGTACACCGAAGGTGGAAATACTCGAACAGCTCTCATCTGGTTTTCTGCTGTTGGTATCGTACTTCGGTTAGCTATACTTAATTATTTCTTTGTCCTATTTGGGAAAAACTTGATTGCAAAAACCATATTTGCAATACTAATTACTGGAGTTTTGGCATACTTAGGCTTCTATCTTAAGGGTTTCATGCTCTCATCATGATGAAAAGAATAGTAAAAAATATCATCAACCAACTGGATGACAACATCCTTCGAATTTTTGTTAAATGGTTGTGGCCTCAGTATAAGCGTCCTCGGCATGGATATATGAAAAACTATCAAGTATTAAGTCAATATTTCATCACTCAAAAAATTTTCAGAATCAATGGAAGCATTCCATGGCCTGTTGATTTCAGAAGTAAGGTCGTAGGCTGGGAATCTATCCAAAAAGGAATTTGTTCTGATCCAGGAGACAACCCAGGCATTTACATCAATGCAGGTGGAGGATTGACGCTAGGCAACAATGTTAATATTGGACAAAACTCAATTTTAACTTCTACCAACCACTATAAGTACGACCACAGAAAAAAAAGCTATACCAAGGGAATTACAATTGGAAATAATGTATGGATAGGTGCCAATGTGAGTATCGTGGCAGGAGCTTCCATCGGAGACAATGTGACCATTGGTGCAGGTTGTTTTATTAAAGGTACGATACCAAGCAATTGCACGGTTATTCTTAGCGAAAAAACACTAGACATCATCCCCAAAACGAAAGACTATGAATGGGACTGCACAAGCGATGAATTGGGCTAATTTGCTATTCTGCTAAAAAATGCACCTTAGAAGTGCATAAAATCAATATTAATATTACTTTTGCAGACCTTTTTTAAGAATAAAATGGCAAATCACAAAAGCACATTAAAAAGAATCCGAAGCAACGAAGCTAAAACTGCAAGGAATAAGTATCAGCACAAAACAGCAAGAACTTGGATTAAAAAAGTTCGTCTATCTGAAGACAAGTCAGAAGCTGATAAAATCATGCGAGAAACTTTCTCTAAATTAGATAAACTCGTTAAAAAGAACATCATTCACAAAAACAAGGCTGCTAACTTGAAAAGTAAGCTAGCTAAGCACGTGAAATCTTTGGGATAATATCCTCAAAGAAACCATATTTTTGAAGCCCTCTGAAATCAGAGGGCTTTTTTATTGACTAAAAACATGACCGACTACATCTCTATAAAAAATTGGGCAGACGATGACAAGCCCCGCGAAAAACTCGCTCAACAAGGTAGAACCTCACTCAGCAATGCCGAATTAATTGCCATTCTGCTTTCCAACGGAACCAAAAACAAATCCGCACTTGATCTTGCTCGTGAAATTCTTCGACTTGCGGATAACGACCTGAATAAATTATCTAAAATGAGTATTGTCGACTTCTGCAAGATAAATGGCATAGGACCAGCCAAAGCTATCAGCCTAATTGCCGCTATAGAACTGGGCGGACGTAGACAAAAAGCCACCCAATCCTCCAACATTATCAAAAGTAGCAGCGATGCCTATCATTTTTTTAAACCCCTACTGCAAGACAAAAACTACGAAGAGTTTTGGGTACTTCTACTCAGCAAAAATCACTCGATCATCAAACCTTACCAAGTAAGCGATGGCGGAATATCTCATACCGTAGTCGATCCCAAACGCGTATTTAAAGCTGCTCTGGAGCATAATACATCAAGTATTGTCTTGTGCCACAACCATCCGAGTGGCAATCTCAATCCAAGTCATGCTGACCTAAAACTTACCCAAAAATTAATGCAAGCAAGCCAAACATTAGACATCCATATTTTGGACCATATCATCGTTTCTAACACGGGATATTACTCCTTTGCAGATGAAGGGAAATTAAAATGACTAACCTTGGAATAGCTTTTGCAATACTATGAGCATGAAAAACTTATTAAAAAAAATAACCAACCCAAAAAAACCATTCAACTATGGTTTGCTTACGGCTACACTGATAGGGAGCTCTATGTTTGTAGAAGCAGCGAGTGCAAATAAAACCATTACTGTACAGTCTTCGCTACACACGTTTAGTACAGAAAACATCACTACTGCAAATAGCTCTGATTTGATGGTGGTTCTTGAAGGAAAAACCCCGCAAGAAATTAGTCACCGAAAACCTAGAAAAAGAAAAAGACGTCGAAGACGAAGAATCTTCAGAAGAAACTTAAAAGACCAATAGACCTAAAACGTGTAATTTATTGTTAAACATTAGACGGCTTGCATTGATTTGCGAGCCGTTTTTTTGTGTGATTATTATGTTGGCAAAACAATCCTTTATACCGACCTTTGACCCCAGATAATTAAACGAGTTTAACTATCTTTGAGAAAGCCAAAAAACTAAGATGAACCATAGCGAGTATTTTGAGGATGGCATGGAAGAAAAAGCTAGAAATTTTGAGCAAATGCTCAAAAGTGGCGAGAATTTTTTCTATGACAACGACGAACTTAGTCGTCTCATCGACTACTACTTGGATTTTGATCAACTCAAAAACGCTACGCGTGCCATTGCTTTTGGAGAACAGCTATACCCCTTTGAAAGCTACTACCAAATTAAAAAATCGGAATTATATATTGCTCAACGTAACATCAACGGAGCAATAAAACTACTCGAAAAATATCGACAAATTGAACCTCAAAATGTCGAAATATTAAAGCTACTTGGCGACTGTTACACGCTGAGCTTGCAGTACAAACGTGCTTTAGAAATGTATCTTTTGGCATATAGCATCGATACAAACGATGAAGAAATCCTTATTCGACTTATTCGAATAAATCTTGTGCTGGGTAAAGAGAAAAAAGCAATGTCCTATCTCAATGCTATTTCAATGGACTTTCTCAAAGACGAATTAAGCATTCAAGAACTCATCAAGTTGTTTATTGACATCAATCAATACTCACTTGCTAAGACCTATCTGCAAAAAGTGATCGATGAGGATCCATACAACTACAGTGCTTGGTATTTTATGGGGCTCATACACCAAAGACAAGATCAAAACAAAGAGGCTATTAATGCTTACGAATATTGTATTGCGATAGACGACCAAAATACCATGGGACACCTAGGTAAAGGAAATTGTCTAATGGAGCTTGGCGACTACCCAAAAGCAATAGAATTTTTGAAATTATCTCTGGATAATGATGAAACTGATGCTGAGGTATTATGCAATATTGCGGAATGCTTTGAAAATCTGAAAGATGATAATACTGCAAAATATCATTACCAGAAGTCGCTAAAAATAAACCCTAATTTATCAGATGCCTATTTTGGCATTGCCTGCATTTTTAAGCGGAATAATCAATGGAAAGATGCCGAAAGAAATCTTCTAAAGGCCATTGATATTGATCGATATGAAGTAATGTATCATATCGAACTCGCCGAAATCTTCTTGATTCAAGAAAACAAAGAGAAATGCTATCACTACTATAACCTAGCTTACCAAATTGACCAAGAAACAATAGAAATATTGTTAGACTATGCTCATGCTAAATTTGAGTTGGGTGATTTGGAGGATGCCGCACAACTTCTTCTAGAGAATATCGAACACCACGATGAAGATTCTAGAATATATTACCGAATTGCTTCTTATTCTTTTACGCTTGGAAAGTTTGAAAAAGGCTACAATTTCTTACATGCTGCTCTAAAGCTAAATCCCAGTGAATACATTTTACTATATGAATTTGCTCCGTTTTTAGAAAACAACCAAAACATAACTAATATAATCGATATTTACATCAACTAACCTCATGATCAATCCCGACTTCAATCTCAAAAACATTCCTGAGCGTCCTTCTAAACCACGAAATAGTGGACTTACAATGGTAATGGATAAAGGCCTTAGCTGCAGACAAGCCGAAGATTTTTTAGAAGTAGCAGCAGATAAAACTGACATTATCAAACTTGGATTTGGCACGAGTACGGTAACCCCGTCACTTACTAGAAAACTAGAAATATATCAAGAGGCCAATATTCCTGTTTATTTTGGGGGTACATTGTTTGAAGCTTATGTTATTCGAAATCAATTTGATGACTACAAACGACTTCTTGATAAATACAAAATCACTCATACTGAAGTATCTGATGGTAGCATGGAAATTAGCGAGGAACAAAAATGTGAGTATATCAACACGCTTGCTAAAGATTTTACCGTTTTGAGTGAAGTGGGTAGTAAAGACGCAGAAAAAATAATCCCTCCCTACAAATGGATTGCTATGATGAAAGCTGAAATAGCTGCAGGTGCATGGAAAGTTATCGCAGAAGCTCGTGAGAGCGGAACGGTTGGTATATTTAGAAATTCTGGAGAAATTCGATCGGGTCTAATTGAAGAAATCTTACAACACATCCCACTAGATACCATTCTTTGGGAAGCTCCTCAAAAAGTACAGCAAGTATGGTTTTTAACCCTTTATGGGCACAATGTCAACCTCGGGAATATTGCTCCTCATGAGATTATACCTTTAGAGACATTAAGACTTGGCCTAAGGGGAGATACCTTCAACCACTGGTTGAAATAATTTAAGAATTCTTATTCGACAATTGGTCGCCTAATTAGCGTAAAATCAATCGGGGTAGACTCATTATAATCTGGACCTTTGTATGCAATTGTCACGATATAAGTTCCATTAGCAGGCACCCTAAACTGAAGCTGATTCGTTTTACTTTCATCTCCCTCCCCAGCGATTGGTTTCATTTGAATATCAAAAACCTTAACGTAGGTTTCAATACCCGATTCATTGATGGTAACACTAAAAATATAGTCGTATCCTTTTTCTGCCGGAAATTCGTATTGATAGCTGCTTTTATTTTTCAACTCCAACTGTTGTGATCTTACATATTTCCACTGAACACTTGGGTTTATGTCTAATACTTGTGCATTCAGAGAATTCAAACCACACAACAAGCCAAAAATTAAAATTAAAAACCGTACTGACCTCAATTTAATGATATGATTCATCATCCTTTAAATTCTTGCTTTTAAGACTATTAAGTTCTTCCAATCGTTGTCTAAAATTCTCACAAACAGCAAATATGTCGTGTTTATATTGGCTATATTGATTATTAACAAACTCTTGATTATTCATGATTTGTTAAAAATAGCTGAAAATTTTAGTTAGATCTGATGTAGTAGCTTAATTGTTTATAAATTTCCTTTAACTTTTCATCTTCCAACATGTCCACATGCTTTTGCATAATAATAGAATCACCCCGTTTTGCTGGACCTGTCTGCCAGCTTGCAGGGTCATTCTCAGTTAATCGATTAGCAGTTTCTTTTATAATTGGAATTAAGTTTTGAAAATCCAATGACTCATCCTCTAAATATTTGTGAGCAAGTGAATACATGAGGTTAGTAAAATTATTTGCAAAAACTGCAGCTAAATGATATTTCTCTCGTTCAGATGAACTCACTCTTTTTGTATGGTTAGATATGGTATCTGCTAATTTCATTAGATCTTCAGCAACATCTACTGAATTGCCTTCAATGAAAATAGGCACTTCTAAAAAGTCAATGCATTTTTCCTTTCTAAGGCTTTGCAATGGGTAAAAAACACCATAATTAAGAGCATAACTATTAATCACCTCCATAGAAACAGGACCTGAAGTATGGCAAACAATGGATTTTAATCCTTTTGGAAGCCCCTCCAAAACATTAAAGTAAGACTCATCATTCACACACAATATCACATAGTCTGAATTAAAATCAACCGAAGCAATCGAATCTCCATAATATGCACCGAAACGTTTTGCCAGTTTTTGAGCTCGGTCGGAATTGGAACTTATAATTTGCAGAATTTGATGTCCAGCTCGATCTAAGGCATTGGTAAGATTAGTGGCAACATTTCCACTGCCTATGAATGTAATTTTATATCCCACGCTTTAGTTCTAATCGATTCCAAGTTGCTATTCCAAAACCTACAACCATCAAAATTGTTCCTAACCAAAGTAAATTTATGTAAGGAAAAACAATGCCTTTCATAACTATAAACTTAGGCTGTGGAGTAGTTTCTGCAATCTCAAGAACAGCCATAGGTTTGTCATTTTCCGTTGGTCTGATCTCAAAACCAAATCGTAATCCTGCTTCTGCAACTTCCTCTCTAATACTAAAATATGTGTTGGAATTTATCCCAAAAATTGGTGCAGCAGAGAGTTCATTATTCCCCTGCTTGATTGTTAGCATGGCTTTAGCGAGTGTCGTATTCTTCAAGCCAATAGACTTCCCATCGCTTTGCTCTACCCCAGTAAAAATAACCATACCGTTAGCAGTCTGAATACTATCGCCCTTTTCAATTGGATATTCTTTTACATTTTTCCAATCGATACTGTCAGATGCTGGTTTTGGTAAAGATGTTATGTGCGTATATACGTCATATGTCAAATAATGCCTGGTATCAGGATTGGGAAGAATTCCCCCCATATCTTCATTAATCTGAGTATTGGGTAGTAATGTGAAAGATTCCTCACCATCAATGGATTCGTAATTTACTTTGAAGAAAATATCATCTCCACTCACACTATCTCCCTGATAAGTCACCATGTAATCCCCCAAACGTGTCGGCTCATTTTTGATCAACAACATATTTTCACGTCGTGCTTTCTCATCAAAATTACCCATTTGCCCGCTAAAGTCAGCAGTGATCACTTGCTTCTTTGCACTAGAAACTAACACTCCTAATAACATTAACCCAAATCCAATATGTGCTATGGACGAACCTGAAAATTTAATCGATCGGATATACAAAATGATATAGGCTAAATTACCCACCAAAGCATAAAAACCTGCAAACATGAGTACCACAAACATGGGATTAGCTATTTCAAACAAAAACATCCCACCCAAAGTGAAAACAATAGCGATCACTAAGGTAATTAAAATCTCTACGAAAAGCTTTCGAGTGTTCGGTGTATTTTTATATCTAAAAAACTGAGTGATAGCCATCAGCACTGCTATAACAATAGCTATAGGCATTTGATACATATTATAATAACCTATAACATCCTCTGGGGGAACCATATTTGTTCCAAAAATTTTATTAAAAACAGGTTTTGAAGTACCTACTAAAACTTGTAAGGCAGACAGTACTAGCATTAACGAGCCAATAAACATCCAAAACTCTCTACCTAGAATATTATCATCACTGGCATGATTAGTTAGATTTTTATTGAGGTTTAAAACAAACCATGCAAGTCCTAGTATTGATAAAATAAGCAGGGGATAAAAACTAATTTTTGTATAAAAAGGTAACGCTAAAACCAGTAAGCTGACGGGTATAATAATATACCATCTTTTGGCAGCACTTTCAGTAACAGCTATTATAGGCAACCAAATGAATAACACGACAAACTGCATCAATTGACCAGCTAAGCCCAAATCAGTGAATGAGTGAACTGATGTTTCACCTAGCACCCCACTTCGTGTTAAGAAAGTAGCATAGAGCACCATGATATAGGTTGAAATAATTAAAGTATACGATGCTATGGTAGAACTATTTGTAACCTTTTTGATGAGCATTAGATGAATACCCGATATCAATAAAAGCCACGGAACTAAGGAAGCATTTTCTACAGGATCCCACGCCCAATAACCTCCAAAGCTTAAGGACTCATAAGCCCAGAATCCCCCCATAATAATTCCTGCTCCTAATATCATTCCTCCAGCTAAAGCCCATGGTAAAGCTGGTTTTATCCAAGCTCTATACTCTTTTTCAAATAAAGACGTTACAGCAAAAGCAAATGGAATGATGGTCAATGCAAAACCCAAAAACAAAGTCGGAGGGTGAATTACCATCCAATAATTTTGTAAAAGTGGATTCAAACCTGTTCCATCAACCACGTTTTCTAAATAGTTAGGCATTGAAAAAATAGGTGCCTGCAACTTATCTCTCAATAACTCAAAAGGACTACTACCTAGCTTATAGACACCTAGGACATCAACGCCCAAAATCATTGCAGTAAGCACCACCTGCGATAAAGCCATGATAGCCACTACACCTCGTTCCCATCTTTTGGCTGTAAAAATTAGCACCAGTCCGAGAAGTGCGTTCCACACCATCCATAGCAAGAAGCTTCCTTCTTGACCCTCCCAAAAACAGGAAATCATATAGCGTAATGGCAGAGAGTTACTACTATGTTCATAGGCATAGGCATATTCATAATAATGCCCTTGTATAATAACAAATAATGTAACAAATACTCCTAATACTGAAAGTGCATGAGTGATAAAGAAGGTCCTACCTAGGTTCCGATTTTCTGAAGATTTAGTATAAAAAGTGGCACTAAGTAATGCACATACAAAGGCTACAACAACAAAAAAATGTCCAATGTTACCAAGAAGTAAATTTTCTCCAACAAACGTTATGGGCTGCATACTCTATTAATACGATTGGGCAGAATTATTGTTTTGTTCATCCTTATATTTCGAAGGACATTTAGGCATTACCTTAGACGCTCGAAATACTTCTCCATCAGAACGACCATACATATTGACAGTCTCTGCACGCTCAAAGTCTTGTTGCTTTGGATTCGTTGAAACTACCTTACGAATATTCCCATTCTTATCTTTTAGATAAAAGCTAAAGTAATTAGGATCGATCTGCGGATTATATTCCATGGGTTTTTCTTTGACTAAAAAACCTGTAATATGAAAAGTCTCATTGGGATTAGCATCTGCCTCAGCAAATGTCGAACTCTTTTCAGCTCCTGAATAAGTAGTCATGATTGCTGCAATGGCAATTGCTAGCATGACAAGAAGTACAATAACTTTAGGTTTCATTTTGATTCTTTTCTATCTGGGTAATCTTTCGGTCTAATCGGATTAGGTAAGAAATCAAAAGTGAAAAAATAATGAGAAGAATAGCAACCACCACATAAATCTTTTGGTTTTGATAAAAGAAATCATCCAACGATTTTGATTCTTGTGCCAATGCCGAAAAACTAAATAATAATAATATCCAACTATATTTCCTCATATTTCCTTTTAATTTCAGTAAGTCTGTATTTCAATGTAGCTACCCAAATACCTAACAATATCCAACCCAAACTTGCTAGGTAAAAAACCTTTCGCAAATTATTATCTAAGTCTAGCGAACTAAATCCCACAGTATCTCCACTTGCTGGGTGCAAACTTGTTTCTGCCATTCTTGGATAAATAATAATTAAAACAATATAAATCGGGAATGCAAACAGATTATATACTGATGATATTTTAGCTCTTTGAATTTCATCCTCAAGACTATTTCTTAAAATGTAATAGGCCAAATAAATTAGCATCCCAATGGCTGCCCCATTTAATTTAGCATCCTCTACCCACCATGTTCCCCAAGTAAATCTAGCCCAAAAAGAACCCGTAACTAAACCCATCAAACCAAACAACATACTTACTTTAATGAAACTCCCCGATAAGCTATCATATCGAATATCTCCTTTAGACAAGTACTTGATGCCATAAACATAAGAAGTTGTTAAAAGTATAATCATGGTGAACCACATCGGTACATGGTAATATAAGTTTCGAATAGTCTTTGAAAGAATACCTATATCGTCTGGAGCTGACATCAAAAATCCACCAACTATAGCATAAGCGACACACAGAATTGACAATATTTTCCACCAGTATTTTCTCACGCTAAATCTGATTACAAAGTTAATTTTTTAAAATAAATAAGGTCTTTTAATGAAAAGTATAAACTCTCCTGATATAAGCAGGTATTAATCAAATTTTCCATCCTTTTTTTTCTGCATAAAATGCTTACGTCTTAACATAAAATATCTAAAAAAGGCGAAAAGTGCTAGACCTGAAAAAAGGTACACCGTATTCATATCTGAGTTGGGAGATGTATAAGTTTTGTAGGCTTCAAAGAAGCACACTGCACCAACTATCATCCAAATAATTTGTAATATTCGAGGTAATCTTTTCATAATTCAAATATACACTTACTCGGGTGTTGCTTCGTCTTCGTCCAAAAATACCATTCCGGTCACACGAGAAAATTTATAGTTTAGAAAACTTTCATCACTCTCAAAGCCTTCAGCCATAATAATTTTCTCATCTCTAATTCTCACACGAACAGGCCTTTGAGACGTTATCCGCCTGAGTTTCTTATCCCAGATTAATTCATCCGTTTTAATCTCCTCATCATTTCGGTTAAGCACTCTCACGCTATCTCTAATTTCTATTTTATCTTCCTTCTCGTAATGCATTGCATACTTGGAATTTAAAGTACTTGTTGTATCTCCCATTGCATCAAAAAATATAGCAAACACACCATTGGGCATTTCCATACGTGGATTTTTTTTATCCGGAAACCTTTTAAGAATAGGAGCTTTTATGGTTGCTCTCAAAATTGCAGAATCTGTATAAGTGATATAGACATTTTCAGCAACTTCAACACTCATACTATCCAAATCCTTATTTAGTTGAGACAATTCATCAATTGTATGATTTGGTTTGCACGAAAAGAAAAAAGCGATAGCTATGATAGCTATCGCTTTATATTTAATGCTTGATGATATCATAGAGGTACTATCCACCAATGGTTCTCACTATGGTTGATTCACCGATCCAACACCCAACAGTGTAAGAATCTCCGTTATTTATATTTTTAAAGAACGCATCTTCTTTCCCAGGGAAATAGGCAGAATACTTTGAAATTTTAGCGTTGGCCGTTTCAGCAATTGAAGGGTCAACATTTCTAGCTTTTATATATTTATCTACAGCAACCAAGTATACCCCTCCTCTTCCCAGGTCTCCACTACCACAACTACTAGCACTTGCAGCATATGCATCTCCAATTAGCATATATGCCTCTCCGCTATTGTTGTTTATAGCAAGGGCTTTTCTTGCATACTCTCGTGTTGAGGAATATTTACCTCCATTTTTAGCAGTTTTAGCTAACTTAATCCAGATATTAAATTTCTCTTCGTCTGTAGATGATAGTTCGGCAGCTTTTTGGTAGTACTCGATGGATTTGGAATCATCCTCTTTTTTACCAAATGCCTTAGCTAATGATAATGCAGCATTTACATTAGGTTCTAATTCAAAAAGAGCCTCAGCACACTGGAAGTAAAATGGCTGACCTTCACAACCACCTCTATCTAACAACTTAACGGTAGAAGCTAACCAATTTGAATTCTCTTTATTCTCTTCAAAATAAGGTTGTTTTAGTTCGGTTAACTTATCACAATCCAAATAAGGTTTGAGCATACCAATGATTGCGTTTTGAGTCTTTACCCATTTTATACCCTTCATAGAATCTTTGGCTGACAATCCTGAAGCCGTGTACTTAACAATGTTGGCGTCTACAATTGGAGTAACCTGATCTAATATCATGAAAAGGCTATCTAAAGACATTTTTTTCTTTTTATATTGCTTTACTCCAGCATAAATATAGTCAGAAGGCACATCATACCTTGTTTTATTTCCTTGAATTCGGATTGATTCTTCAAATAAAGATAAAGCTAAAGCTCTATTCTTCGGTTGTAACTTGGACATATCGTCCGCCCATTTACCTTTAACATATCCTTCGTCACCAAAAAATTCAATTCTTTTCTGATGGCATAGCAAAAGTGTATCAACTAGTCCACTGAATCTTGATTTATAAGTGGTATCTCTCAATGCCTTTTTTATGATGTATGGTCCTGAGTAGGTAATTCTCTTCTGAATGCATGGAGCATTTTGAAATAAGTACATCCAGTATGGAAAAGCCTCAACATACTTTTTCTCTTGATAATATTGATTAAACAAGGATAATTTCCTAGCAGTTTCAGCACTATCATTCCCCCATTTGTTATCACATGGATTTGTTGAGGTATTTGCCTCAGAAACGCCATTTGGATCTGTTTGGGCAAATAGTCCCGTAGTTAGAACCATACTAACTAATAGTAAAATACACTTCTTTAAAAAATTCATTTTTAGCGATATTTTCTTTTTGTAAACCATTTATCGTTTAAATTTAAACCTAATCCTATTTTAATATAATCCTCTTGTATAAAGTCATTAGAGCTAGTTCCTCTTTTGATGTACTCCGCTGAAATATTAATTCTGCTAACAACGGGCACTTTCTCATCTTCCAATCTAACAGACTTTACTACGGGTAATCCTAGTCCAAAACTTATGCCAAACTCACGAAAGGTCTGAGAACCAAAATTATAATACAAGTCCTCATACCTAGCCCCAATACTATATCTGACATGCTTAAAAAAAGAACCTCTGTCACCATAATTTGGAGAAGGAATAAGCGAAAAACCCATAGAGTATCTCATGTTGTCTTCAAATTCTTTAGAAGTAACCCTATTATCAATAGAAGAAAACAAAATTTGTTCAGCTTCTAAAGAGAGCGTCCATTGATCTCCCTTGCTTAGCGTGTAGCCTACAGCTATACCTAGCGGCTTACTGACTGTATCTTTTTTATTATCCTCAAATATTAAGGTATCAATTGGGAATGTATTCCCAATCACAAAGCTTTGTCCATAAAATGTTTCTGCATACCGATAACCATCTCCATACAGCTTTGACCCACCACGCAAAACTGCACCTAGGGTATGATTTATATCATTTTCTTGCTTGCCTTGAATAGAATACTGGACACCTAGATCAAAATCCAAACCCTTGTACGCATAAAATGTCTCATCACTGAAACTGTATACTTTATCCGTATTAGGGTAAACTCGATACTTTCGAGATTGTATATTCCCAAAATTCATATTGAGATTTCCTCCAAGGCTCAAATTATTCATCAATTCAACGCCATATCCAACATACAGGCGATTAATTCCTCCAGACCCCTTATACAAATTAAAATAAGATGGTGTATCAATATTTACTGTATTTTTAATCTCATAACCAACATCACTGTATTGATTTACGCCAAAACTAAACGCCATAGATTTCTTAGTATTCAATGGGAAAGCCATTGCAAAATGACTAAAATTACCAGAATTGGTTTTCGCTTCAGTTGTCTGGTCTGTAATTTTTCCAAAATTCACTCCAGCACCTGCATTGTATACCGTAAACCTGATTTTAGAATAACTTGCTGGATTTGAAAATGAAAAATTATTATAATCTCTTAACGATACTGATGTTCCTCCGGCTCCGTGATGTTGAGTAAATCCTCCAGGTTTCAACTCCCCAAGACCAAATATGCTGTATGGCGAACTTGTACTCAGTTGAGCCAATGAAGTAAATGGAAATAGCATAACCATCAAAACGCACCTTTTGAATAATTTATGCATGGTGTTGTATGATATAATTGAGACCTTCAAGGACTAAATTTGGGCGTGCGAATATCTCATTTTTGATGACTTTATCAAAATGCAAAATATTTTCACCGCAAAAAACAATTTTCAATGAATCATACAGCTCATTTTGCTCCTGTACATATCCCATAATTTCATGACGAATGGACTGACTAACTCCAATTTGAATTGACTCAACTGTTGACTTGCCTGGGAATTTTTTTGAATCATCCATTTTTACCAAAGGAAGTCCAGCCGTAAACTGGTTCATTGCTTTAAAACGAATGCCCATGCCGGGAGATATCATACCTCCCAAAAACTCACCTTTATGCAATAAATCCATTGTCAGGCATGTTCCAATGTCTATAATTAACCACGTTGAATTCGGACTCAAATAATGAGCTCCAACAGCTGCAGCAATTCTATCAGCTCCGAGTGTTTCAGGTGTTTTGTAATTTAGATGTATAGCACTAGGAGTGTTATGACTTAGATAATACTTGTCAGATAATAACTTTTCAAGTTTTTGGTTTTCCCCAGTTTTTGAAACCAAAACATCTACACCATCTCGAAACAATTCCTCAAAATGATTATCCGTAAAAGGCTTGATGTATTCTACCATCTGCCCCTCTTTGAACACCCCTGCTTTGGTGGTTGTGTTCCCAATATCTATACATAGATTTATTTTACCCATTTGACCTTATGATGTTCCAATTCAAAATACTCACCCATAGCAGAAACCTGCAAATTACCATTCAAACAAATTTGATTAACAACATAAGATTGCTCTTTTTCATTCTCATTGAAGGTAACTATCTCCCCTTTTTTATACAAATATTCGTTAACAGACTGATTCAACATCAGTTTATCTGTAGTAATATTAGAATAAAAATGATTATAAAGTACTTGTAAGAACTCAATAACACTCACTTTATATCCCAATTCGTTGACGATAGAAGTAGCTTCAAACTTATCAAAATGCATTTGATTCACATTGAGCCCTATGCCTACTACCGCTTTCTTGACTTCTTGTTGAGAAACGATATTTTCAATAAGAACCCCTGCTATCTTTTTAGTCCCTACAAATATATCATTGGGCCATTTTACCTTTATGCCTTCTACTTTAAATTCCTTGAGGGAGAATACAATGGCCATTATAGCGGCATTATTTAACTGAGGTAAATTTGATAGCTGTCCAAAATTATCTACTAAAAAACTAGCTAAAATATTCTCAAAAGGTTGGCTGTCCCATACGCGAGATCGTTGACCACGTCCATCCGTTTGACTACCCGCATACACACAGAAAGGTGCAACAATTCCTCGCTCTTGCATACATTTTTTGAGATAGGAATTAGTAGAATCTACCTCATTCAAAAATTCAATGTTATAATTATTCAAGAAACTGCTTTTTCAAGTATTAAACTACTTTCGCAGCAAAGTTATTTCAATTAATGGCAAAAAAGAGTTCTAACGCCGATGTACTTGCAGAAGTAGTAGTCAAAGGAATGCAAGAAAAGAAGGCAAAAAATATCATCAAAATTGACCTTACAAAGATTAACGAAGCCGCAGCAGACTTCTTTATTATATGCCATGGTGATAGTGATCGTCAAGTAAAAGCAATCGCCGATAGTATTGAAGAAGAAACACTTAAAGCAATGCAAGAAAAACCCCACAGTAGAGAGGGTCAAGCTGAAAATCGATGGGTACTACTTGACTACCTTGATGTAGTGGTGCATGTGTTTCAAAAAGATGTTCGAGAATTTTATGAAATTGAGGATATTTGGCATGATGGGGTTATGACAAATTACAAAGATCTAGATTAGCTTCTAAAGCTTTAGCTTTAAAGCATTACCAAAGTATGGCGGGTCAGACACCACGTTATGTTGAATATTAGACTTTGTTAAATGATTGGACACCTTTTTTTTCAACACCCCTTCTCCTTTCCCAACAATAACATAGGCTGATCGTAAACTTTTCCTTCTAGCAGACTGAATAAATTCATCGACAGCTTCAAGCTGAAGGGTCAACTTTTCGAAAGAAGATAACCCTGATTTTGTAGGATATAACTTATCAAAATGTAAGTCTAACTCTAAATTTCGTTTGCTTTGATTGGGTTTTACATTTTTATATGGGGATGAATAACTCGAAAATTCACCCATCATCATCCGCTTTAATAAATCTGGATCTATTGGTTTATCGTCATTCATAATGCAAATTTAAACCAGATTAAAATACCCTAAAAGTTGAACACTAATCAAGAAATAACTTTGATAATATCCGATTAGATTTGCAGAATATAATTAAGACAATTATTTAATCATGGCATTTGAGAAAATTACAAGAGCTCAAGACTACTCCAAGTGGTATAACAATCTCGTAGAAAACGCAGACCTTGCTCAACATAGTAGCGTGAGAGGCTGTATGGTTATCAAGCCCTATGGTTATGCCATTTGGGAAAAAATGCAAGCTGAATTGGATCGTAGATTCAAAGAAACAGGTCACCAAAATGCGTATTTCCCACTGTTTGTTCCTAAAAGTTTATTTGAAGCTGAAGAGAAAAATGCCGAAGGATTTGCAAAAGAGTGTGCTGTTGTCACTCATTATCGTTTAGAAAATGACCCTGACAATTCTGGTAAACTTCGGGTAGATCCTCATGCCAAACTAGAAGAAGAACTCGTTGTTAGACCAACAAGTGAAGCAATCATTTGGAACACTTATAAAGGATGGATTCAGAGTTATCGAGATCTACCTATTTTGGTCAACCAATGGGCTAATGTTGTTCGATGGGAGATGAGAACAAGACTTTTTCTAAGAACAGCTGAATTTTTGTGGCAAGAAGGGCATACTGCTCACGCTACAAAAAAGGAAGCCATTGAAGAAACCAATCAAATGATTGAAGTATATGCTGAATTTGCTAAAAACGTACTCGCTATACCAACGATTATGGGGACAAAAAGTGAAAGTGAACGATTTGCTGGTGCTGACGATACCCTTTGTATTGAGGGATTAATGCAAGATGGCAAAGCACTTCAAATGGGAACATCGCATTTTCTTGGTCAAAACTTTGCAAAGGCATTTGACGTAAAATACACCAATAAAGAAGGAAAATTAGATCATGTTTGGGCTACTAGCTGGGGAGTTAGCACACGATTAATGGGTGCTCTAATCATGACTCACAGCGATGATGAGGGACTTGTACTTCCTCCAAATATTGCTCCAATTCAAGTTGTTGTAGTTCCTATTTATCGAGGACTGGAGCAACTGGAGTTAATCTCTGAAACTATTCAGCCTGTGATTGATCGTCTCAGGGAAAAAGGAATTACTGTCAAATTTGATAATCGGGATACCCATAAACCAGGGTTTAAATTTGCTGAATGGGAATTAAAAGGAGTTCCTGTTCGAATAGCAATCGGACCACGTGATATTGAAAATGGTACTGTTGAAGTAGCCCGAAGAGATACCAAGGAAAAACAAATTCTCGAATTGACAGATATTGACACCAAAATTGAACATCTTCTTGAAGCAATGCAAGAAGAAATCTACCTTAATGCTTTAAACTTCAGAGACAACCACATTACACCAGTTAATACTTGGGATGAATTTGTGGATGTGTTAGAAAATAAAACTGGATTTATCTCTGCCCATTGGGACGGAACTTCTGAAACAGAGGATAAAATTAAAGAAATGACCAAAGCAACTATCCGATGTATTCCTTTTGATAACTCATCGGAAGAGGGCTTATGCGTTCTTTCTGGCAATCCAAGCAAACAGCGAGTTTTGTTTGCTAAAGCATACTAAAATTACTCTTTCCAGATATATTTGAAGAGCGTAACTGATAGAACTAACTGAATTATTAGCAAAAGAAATAAAACTAACCAGTCTTGGTGAAAATTTGGGTCGGGCAATGCAAGCAATGATTTGCTTGCAGCTTTCAAACAAACCAATAAACTGGGAATTAGCAACGGCATACTTAATACCAAGGCTACCAGACTACTATTTTTAGCACCATAAGAGAGTGCAGAATTAAACGTAAATACTGTACTACAACACATCATAAATAAAAAGGCTGTAAAAAAATATTGCCCTAAATGAGGGATGGTCTGTGGCAACCAAAAATTCATCAAGATAAAAAGCACCATCAAGAAAATGAAATTGATGAAATATTGATATAAAATCTTAGAAACAATCAACGCTTTTGCATCTACCAAAAATCGATAATAAAGCAAAGTCCCTTTCTTTTCTCCTAAAAAACTTCGTGTGATATTTTGAACTACACCTAAAATAAGAACCACGTAAAACAAACTATGCCAAACTAGATTACTTGCTTGCCTCTGAATTGTGTAAATAATAAACACAGAAATTACAAGCATTAAAAGCAAAGACCAAAAAGCATACTTGTTTTTATATTCAACGCGAAGCTCTTTTAGAAAAAGTTGTTTTATCTGCTTAGTTATTTGTGTTTGCATAAATTTGCTGCAGCAAAAGTACATTTAATGTTATATCAATTACATAAGTTATCGTCAGAAGAACAAACTAGTGTTAAACGTTCCCCCATTTGGGTAACTCTCCTTGTAGCATGTGCAGACTATGACATACAAGAAAAAGAGATTGATAGAGCCAAAGAGATAATTCATATTAAATCTTACGCTCTTCAAAACGACTTGAGAAACCTTTACAAAGAATTAGATGCTAATATTGATCAAGAAATTGACCAAGCACTTGCTGCAATTCCTGCAAGTGGCAATGATCGAATTCAATATTTAGAAAAGAAAATCAGTGAGCTAAATCCCATCTTCAAAAAACTTGACTCAACCTTTAACAAACAACTATACAACAGCTTGAAAAGCATCGCATTAGCCGTTGCTCAATCAGATGGTGGTCTATTTGGTGTAGGAAGAATAAGTGATGAAGAAGAGCGGTACATCAATTTACCCATGCTATTAAAACCGTGAAAAAAATACTGATAGCTAACCGAGGTGAGATTGCCGTTCGTGTAATAAAGACTTGTCAGAAAATGGGCATCTCAACAGTTGCCATTTATTCGGAGGCTGATCGTGATTCCAAACATGTACAACTTGCAAATGAAGCTGTATGTATAGGTCCAGCTCCTTCCTCCGAAAGCTATCTTAAAGGAGATAAAATCATTTCCATTTGTCAAGAATTGAACGTTGATGGTATCCATCCTGGATATGGTTTTTTATCGGAAAATGCAGATTTTGTGAAGGATGTTCATCAAGCAGGAATCCAATTTATTGGACCAAGTCCTGAAGCAATTGATCTCATGGGAAGTAAAATTGCAAGCAAGCAAGCTGTCGAAAAATATGGTGTACCCCTCGTACCGGGTGTTAATCATGCAGTTGAAGATATTAAAGAAGCTCAGTCTGTAGCTGACCAAATTGGGTATCCTGTTTTGGTTAAGGCCAGTGCAGGTGGTGGTGGAAAGGGCATGCGTATTGTTGAAAAAGCTATCGACTTAGAAGGTCAAATGAAAACTGCTCAAAGTGAAGCTCAAAGTGCCTTTGGTGATCGATCAGTTTTCATTGAAAAATTTGTTACCAAACCACGACATATAGAGATACAACTCCTAGCAGACAATCATGGGAATGTGGTGTACCTGATGGAACGAGAATGTTCCATCCAAAGAAGACATCAAAAACTCATCGAAGAAGCACCAAGTGCCATTCTTTCTAATTCACTTAGAGAACAAATGGGTCAAGCTGCTGTAAACGTAGCTAAAGCCTGCAATTATAGTGGAGCTGGGACCGTAGAATTCTTGCTGGATGCAGATCATAAATTCTATTTCCTGGAAATGAATACCCGTTTACAAGTAGAGCACCCCGTAACCGAGTTAATCACTGGATTAGATTTAGTAGAGCAACAAATTAAAGTAGCTCGAAACGAAAAATTAGCCTTCACCCAAGATGATATCAAACCCAATGGGCATGCAATTGAACTAAGATTAACTGCAGAAGAAACAATACAAGATTTTCTTCCGGCTATTGGAACTATTGAAGTATACAACCCTCCAAAAGCTAATTATATCCGACTGGATGATTTCGTATATCCTGGTTATAAAATACCCATCTATTATGACAACATGTTTGCCAAATTAATTGTATGGGGTAAAAATCGAACTCAGGCTATTCAACGAATGATTGAGGCCATAAACCAATTTGAAATTAAAGGTATTCCAACCACGTTAGATTTTGGTCGATTTGTGATGCAACACCCTAAATTCATTGAAGGGAACTTTGACACCAATTTTATCAAAAAATACTATACGGCCGAAAGCCGAAAAGAACAAGATCAAACACTGCTAGAGGCTGCTGCACTATTCTCATATCTGGAGTTTAATGAACACCGAACTCCTGCAATTGCAAAACATGATTTCAGTAATTGGAAAAAAAGGAAGGAATAGCTAAGGCCCCAACTTACAGCATAAATTAGGAATGATCATCTTCCATTACCTTTGCATTCGTTAAACATGAATTCATTCGAAGAACTGTCCATCAAAAAATCATTACTGAATGCTATATCAGATCTTGATTTTGAAAAACCTACTCCTATCCAGATAGAGGCCTACCCAAAAATCCTTTCTGGTAAAAATGTAGTTGGGATTGCTCAAACTGGAACAGGAAAAACACTTGCTTATACCCTACCAATTCTTCAAGAATTAAATTATTCTAAAAGTTATAAACCACGTGTTTTAATCATTGTACCTACTCGAGAATTAGTCGTTCAAGTAGTTGAACAAATTGAGCTCTTCACGAAATACATGACGGTCAGTATAGCTGGTGTTTTTGGAGGAGTCAATATAAAAACACAACAAACTCTTCTGTCAGAAGGTACAGATATTATTATTGGGACACCCGGAAGATTATATGACCTCATTCTAAATCGATCCTTACAAACCCAAGATATTAAAAAACTAGTTATTGACGAAGTTGACATCATGCTAGACTTAGGCTTTCGATTTCAACTTAACAATATCTTTGAGTTGCTATCTTCAAAACGGCAGAATATCATGTTCTCAGCAACAATGACTGACGATGTTCATGCACTCATCGAAGAAAACTTTGTAGACCCTCAGACAATTACTATTTCTGTAAGTGGTACACCTCTTGATACCATAACACAGTCATGTTATCCCGTTTCAAATTTTTATACCAAAGTTAACCTACTGAATTATCTCCTCAAGGACAAAGCGACCTTCCAAAAAGCGGTTGTCTTTATCAATTCAAAAAAAAATGCAGATCGCTTGTTTGAAGAACTAGAATCTAGTTTTTGGAATGAAATGGGAATTATTCACAGCAATAAAAGCCAGAATAATCGACTAGCTACCATCGAACGGTTTAACGATGGACATTCGAGAATACTTATTGCTACTGATGTTATCGCTCGAGGATTAGACCTTGATGATATTTCTCATGTAATTAATTTTGACACACCCAAGTTCCCAGAAAATTATATTCACCGAATAGGTCGAACAGGTAGAGCTGAAAAATCTGGAAATTCTATCTTGTTATATACTGAAGAAGAAGAGAAGTATAAAATCGATATTGAGGGATTAATGGACAGAAAAATTAAAACTACTCCATTTCCTGACGAAGTTAACATTAGCAGTAAACTCACCATTGACGAACAACCTAGAATCATAGAAAACAACCATCATAAAAAAACTAAACAACCCACTGGAGCTAGTTTTCATGATAAAAAGGAGAAGAATAAGAAACAATATAACTTGAGTGGAGGGCAAAAAATTAAGTTTAAAAAAGCAAAAAAATACAAGAATCCAATCACTAGAGGTTCAAAAAGAACAAAATAAAAGAACCAAAACGTGAATATTGGGTTACCTTCGAACCTTAAAGATTAATTAATAATGAATAAAGGAACAGTAAAATTCTTCAATGACGAAAAAGGTTATGGTTTTATCACACCAGAAGATGGAAGCAAAGATGTATTTGTACACAAAACCGGTACAACAACTCGAATCAATGAAGGAGACCAAGTATCATATGAGGTAGAAGACGGTCAGAAAGGACCAAGTGCAGTAAATGTTGCCCTCGTATAAGTATATTTTAAACACGATTCTAAAAGGTTGTCACTAGTTGTGACAACCTTTTTTTTGTAAAAAAGAAGCTACTATTGTGATACGGATTGTATGAAAAAAAACGAACATCAAGAACAAATTCAGCCAAATAATCCGCTCCACGGCATTAAATTAAAAGAAGTTATCGAGTATTTAGTAAAATATTACGGCTGGGAGAAACTTGGAGAATTAGTCAACATCAATTGTTTTCTTAGTAATCCATCCATTGGAAGCAGTTTGAAATTTTTAAGAAGAACACCTTGGGCTCGTGATAAAGTAGAAAAATTGTACTTAAAGTCCATCCCAAATTTCAAATCCAAATGAAAGCCTCTTCTATTGCTCAAATCAAAAAAGAAATTCAGTTCAATACTAAGGAAGAACTGATTGAAATTGTGCTAAGATTAGGAAAGTATAAAGTTGAAAATAAAGAACTTCTAAGTTACTTATTGTTTGATTCTCATGATGAAGAAGGATATATCGAAAAAATTAAAAAATACATCGATTTTCAATTTGAAATCATAAATAGAGAAAACTACTACTATATCAAAAAGAGTGTTCGAAAGATTTTGAGAACAACGAAACGTTTTATTAAATACAGTAAGAATATAGAAACTGAAGCAACATTACTTATTCATTTTTGTAGAAATCTAGAAGAAATGGATCCATCTTATAAATACAATCAGGTATTGACTAATATGTATCAACGACAATTGGGTTTAGTTGAAAAAAACATGGATAAAATGCACGAAGATTTAAAATATGACTACCAGTTAGAAATCGATGCGTTAATTAAGTAGAAATGGTATTCAACCGTTCTTTGATTTTAATTTTAAATGCAGCAAAAATCAAGGTCATTAATGGACTGACATAATTAAAAACTGCATAAATAAAATATTCACCAACTCCAACTCCTAAAACACCACTTTGATAAGCACCACAGGTATTCCATGGAATTAACACAGAAGTTACTGTACCACTATCTTCGAGTGTTCTACTTAAATTTTCTGGAGCAAGATTCTTTTCATCAAAAGCTTTAGAGAACATTTTACCAGGTACAACAATGGAAAGATATTGATCACTCGCGGTTAGGTTTATCGTAAGACAACTAGCCAAAGTGCTGGCGAAAAGGCTAAAGATAGAATCTCCTAAAGCTAATAAAGCACTACTAATTTTAGACAAAGCACCAATAGATTCCATTATCCCTCCAAAAACCATAGCACAAATAATAAGCCAGATGGTACCTAACATACCTTCCATACCACCAGAGACAAAAAGATCATTGAGAGTTTGATCAGATGTTTCGATAGAAACTCCTGAAGAAATAGAATTTAAAAAGTACTGATAATTCTCAAAGAAGGTTCCTGTAAAAAAAGATGGTTGAAAAAAGTATGCCAAAACGAGTCCAAGGATAGTTCCTGTAAAAAGAGCGATAAGAGGAGAAACTTTTTTCACAATTAATAGGATAACTAGAAGGGGGACAATAAAAAGCCATGGAGTTATATAAAAACTATCCTGAATAGATAAAAGTAAATTCTGAGTACTGGATAGTTCTCCAGTCTCTATCGATAAACTAATGAGAATGAAAACAATTAATGTAATGGTAATGCTAGGAATCGTAGTATAGAGCATGTATCGTATATGAGAAAAGAGACCAGCTCCAGCCATGGCAGCTGCTAGGTTAGTAGTATCACTTAATGGCGAAAGCTTATCCCCAAAATAAGCCCCACTTATCACAGCACCTGCAACAATACCAGCGGGGATTCCTAAAGCCTTTCCAATCGCAATTAAAGCTATTCCAATAGTTGCACTAGTGGTCCAGGAGCTTCCAGTTGCAATCGAAATAATTGCTGAAATAATTACTGCTGAGGGTAAAAAGAATAGCGGGTTGATTAATTGGATACCATAGTAAATCATTGCAGGAACAATCCCAGATATTAACCAAGAAGCCGATAGTGAACCTACCAACAACAGAATCAGTATAGCACTAGTGACCGATCTGAGGTTATCACTCACTTGATCAATCATAGATTGAAATGAAACTTTATATAATAAACCAACTATTGATGCAATAGCACCCCCAGTCAACAGAATAAACTGATTACTACCACTAATAGCATCGTCACCAAAAATAAAGACATTAAATGCTAAAAGAATTACCAAACAAAGTAATGGAATCAATGCTGCAAACAGTGTTATACTCCGACCTTCTTGATTGGTTGATTTCATACTCGGCAAAATAACTTAATTTTATGAATCATTGGTCATTTTTAGAAAAGTGGAAAAACGGGGTAAAAGCCAGTATTTATTGAAGAACTAATGCTAATGATATTAATATTACAAAAAAATAACTAATTACATTTCAATTAAATCGCTAGTATTCAACCGATTAGAATAACAATATTTGTTTTATGACTAAAATCATATAAAAACTTAACTTCGGTCATATTTCGTGAAAATAAAGCGAATTAACATTGTACTATGCTTAAGAAGCAAAAGAGATTCAAACTATCGACAACAATTAGTCACATGATTCGTTAAATTGATAGTTTAAAAAAGATTAAGTATCTCAGTATTAGTAAGTTACGTTCAAAATACACTCAATGCTTAGTTTAGGGTAGATTGATTTCTAAAAAAAACGCTTAAGATTGTTATTGACCTTCAATCTGCCCTTTTTTTATTTAATCTAAATATAATATTTCTTCAACGAATTTGCAAGTTTCCTTCAGAAGTGTCTGTGTGTTTTTATTAAAAAATCCATTTGCCATGGCATGGGCTTTTGCATCTTTCATATTAATCACCCGTAACTTTTCTCTCGATGTACCAAGTTCCTTTGTCATCTCTAGTATCCTTTTTACAGACACTACATCATCTTGATTTTCCGCATCTTCATAATAATAGCTCACAAATACAGGAATCGTGATTTTAGAAAAAACTTCTTTATTCATCGTTGACTCTAGTAAATGTTGTAATTCAAGTACGGACTCTAATCGATATTTTGTATACCAATATGGAACTGCACCTTTAGGTGCCTCCCATGAATGATACTTCCCTCCTTTTACCAATCTTGCTATTTTTAACCCCCACGGACCAGTTAACAATGCGGCTCTTGTGTCTGCTACCCTTATGTTTGGTGAATAACAAATCAGACTATGTATTTCATTCTCAACTGATGATAAATACAAAGCAGCTGAACTCCCTGTGCTGGTACTCATTATAATAACTGAATCTCCCATAGCTTGTGCTATTTTAAAGGCATCTTTGACTGATTCCAAGTATTTACTTGCTTTAAAATTTAGCATTGCCTCCTTCTCCTTCAATCCATGTTCTGACAATAATGGTGCATACGCATTCATCCTGTATCTGTTTGCAAATTCATAAAAAACAGGTTCACCCTCTTCAGGACAAGCAGAAAACCCGTGCAAATACAGTAATACATAGGTCGTTTTTTTTGAGACCGAATCTGCCCAGTATAATTTTGAATGATTCCCTGTCTTTATCATTGGGTTAGCGTTACTCTCTTTTACCAATGAATCAACTTCAGATATTTTTACTTCTCTATATTCATAATCAATCCTGGGCGAAAAAACTGACTTTTCCATCCTTGGCCCCAATACATACAATAGGGTAATAATTCCAACGACCGTTATTAACGCTTTTAAATACATAATTATTAATATTCGATATTAGCTTTTTCTGTTGGATTTATAATTATTTCTTCATTCAAATGTAATATTCCTTATTTTCGAGTATAAATATAAACGATAACAATCTTACTCAAGCATGATGCATCCTGCTAAAATTAAGGCTATCAAAAGGCTAATATCACTATTAATCCCCTTTTTTTTCTCCAATATTACCCGAGCTCAAAACATCTCAGGTAAAATCACTAATTCTAACAAAGAATCGTTGATTGGAGCTTACATAACTGTCCCTTCAATTAATGGTGTTGGCACCATCAGCGATGAAAATGGGTCTTTTAGTTTAAAAGTAAATTCTTTCCCTGTAACATTAAAGGTTTCTTACTTAGGATATTCAGACAAACAGGTGGCTGTAAAATCTCCCAACCAAAAACTTTCTATCATTATGAAAGAGGCTCAAGAGAATGTGCTAACTGGAGCTGTTGTGAAAGCAAGCAGAATTACTGAAAAACAAAAAGAAGCACCTCTTACTGTTGAATCAATAGGAATAAAAGCTATAAAAGATGCTCCCGCTGCATCGTTTTATGAAAGTCTTGGCAATCTTAAAGGAGTAGACGTTACCGCTGCTAGTTTAGGGTTTAGAGTAGTTAATACACGAGGTTTTAATAGTACCAGTCCCGTCAGATCCCTTCAATTAATTGATGGGGTTGACAATCAATCCCCTGGATTGAACTTTAGTTTGGGAAATTTTTTGGGTGCTAGTGATATCGACATTCAGCGTGTAAATGTAATCGCTGGTGCGAGTAGTGCTTTTTATGGACCAAATGCGTTCAATGGTGTTATAAGCATGGAGACTAAAAGTCCATTTTTGTTTCCTGGTGTTATGGCTGAAGTTAAGGTTGGTGAACGTCAGATGGGTCAAGTACAATTCCGTATTGCAGATTATTTCAATAATCAAAACGGTGACCAAAAATTCGGATACAAACTCACTGCAAGCTACATGCAAGCCAATGACTGGGAAGCAGAAAACTACCGACCAACACAAGATTCTGAATTCGATGAGACTAACCCAGGTGGATATGACGCTGTTAATCGTTACGGAGATGAGAACTATGAGGATCGTCTGAACCCAACCGGTCAGTTAGACTACCCAGGTTTGGGAGCCTTCTATAGAACAGGATATCGTGAAGTCGACTTAGTAGATTACAGCACAGACAACGTTAAGTTGAATACCGCTCTCTTTTATAAAATCAACAAAGAAACTGAACTTGAATATGCCTTTAATTATAGTGGAGGGAGTACTGTATACCAAGGTGATAATCGCTACAAACTTGAAAATATCCGTTTTTGGCAAAACAAAATTGAATTACGAAATAAAGGCAAGTATTTCTTGAGAGCATATTCAACCAATGAGGATGCTGGCGACACCTATGACATTGTCGCTACTGGATTTGAGCTTAATAACAGAGCAATTGATAATAACCAATGGTTTACCAGTTATGCAAATCGATGGAGGCAACCATACTCAGCTGGTTATAAGGTGAAAAACATTGATGGTTATCCTAATTATTCACCTGCAGTACACGACAATGTATTTAACTGGATAGATAATTATTTAAATCCTTTCTTAGCTCAACATCAAGATTCTATAAGTGCATGGCATGATGACATCAGAGCATTAAATGATGGATCAGGTGGGGGTATTTATTCTCCAAGATTTTTACCTGGCACAGCTGAATTTGATAGTGTATATCAGAATATTACTACGAGTTTATTCACTGAAAACGGCACTCGATTTTTTGATCAGTCTGCCTTGTATCATGCTCAAGGAGAATACATATTCACTCCAAAATTTGGAAAAATTACTATTGGAGCCAATGGTCGATTGTATCGACCCAACTCAAGAGGAACGATATTAAAAGATACTGGGGATGTAACTATTACCAACTATGAGGGCGGAATGTACAGTGGTATTGAAAAAAGATGGCTTATGGATCGCATAATAGCTAACGTAACTACACGTGTTGACAAGAATCAGAACTTTGATTTTCTTGTTTCTCCTGCAGCATCCTTCATCTATAAACATCGAACGAATCATGTTTTTCGAACTTCATTTTCATCAGCTATTCGTAACCCAACACTAGCAGATCAATATTTATTTTATGATGTTGGAAGAGCTCGTCTTCTTGGAAATTTAGAAGGGTACGATTCTCTTATTGATATCCAATCTTTTTTAGATTACAGTGCAACAACATTACAACCTGATTTACTCAAATACTTTAACGTAGCCCCAATACGTCCTGAACAGGCAAAAACTATAGAATTTGGCTATAAAGGGAACATCTTTGACCAATCTTTATTTATTGATGCAGGCTATTATTTCACCTCATACACCAACTTTATAGGATACAATATTGGGATTGATGCTGATATTGATCCTTTCACCAATTTTCCTACAAGTGTTGGCGTATATCGAGTTGCGGCAAATGCCAAGTCCATGGTAACCACTCAAGGAGTTGCCATTGGATTAAATTATTATTTCAAAAAATATGCTTTAGGAGGTAACTATTCTTGGAACCAACTCAACAAAAAAGGAAGTGATGACCCCATCATACCTGCGTTCAATACACCTGAACACAAATTCAACATTAGTTTTTCTGGTGAAAAATTAAAACTCCCCTTTCTTCAAGGTGAACACTTTGGATTTGGAGTCAATTATAAATGGATTGAAGGGTTTGTTTTTGAGGGATCTCCTCAGTTCACAGGGACTGTTCCTACATACGATATGCTTGATCTACAAATCAATTATCAAGTACCATCACTCAAGACAACCTTCAAATTAGGTGCATCCAATATTCTTGGGATTATGCCTTTATTTGATGCCGAAAATGAAAACACCCAACGATCTGTATTCAATAATTTAAACTACCAAGTATATGGTGGCCCATATGTTGGAAGGTTGATTTATTTCTCCGTCCAAACTGACCTAAAATTTTCCAAAAATTAATATTTAAAATTTAAAACTATATCTTGCAATCATAAAAACTATTAAAAATGAAAAAACAATACTTAATTTTTACCCTTTTATTTTCTTTTTTAGCTACGGCTTCCCTAGCCCAAAAAAGATACATTGATCCCATCTATGAGGATGCTGATATTGAAGTTACAAGTGATGTCAGTTATGCTACTAACGTTAATTGGTTATTCTCTGCAGCTAATATATCAACTTATCCTAATCGTGCTGTCGGTGATATTATTGCAATTAAAACTGCACTTGCAATGGGAGAAAATATTCCTGCTACATACTTTGACCCAAGAGACACAACTACTAAAGTAAAAGTATCAACACTAAAAATGGACGTTTATCGTGCCAAAAGTGATGTAGATTCAAAAACTGATAGACCCGTAATTTTATATTTACACACGGGTAACTTCTTACCTCCTGTTATTAATGGTTCTCCATGTGGTGTCAAAACAGATAGCTCAGCTATTGTTTTATGTACTGAATGGGCTAAAAGAGGCTATGTTGCTGTATCTGTGGAGTATCGTGGTGGATGGAACCCATTGGCTTCATCTGAAGAAGCACGTAAAGGTCAGTTATTAAATGCTGTTTATCGAGCTATTCATGACGTTAAACAATCAATATCTGTAATTCGAACTGAAGCTGCTGGAGACAATACCTATGGTATGGATGCAAGTAATATCACTCTTTATGGTGAGGGAACAGGTGCCTATGTTGCTTTAGGTTATTTGACTTTAGATAAGTACAGTGAAATGGAACTACCTAAATTTACCAACCCATTAAGCAATAAATCATACATTGATACAGCCATAGTTGGATTAATTGATGGTTCTAGAGGTGTATTCAATCTTTATCAATCGCCTGCAACAGATGTAAGCGTACAAGCTGTAGTTAATGCAGGAGGTGCTTTAGCTGATACTTCATGGTTAGAAGCTGGAGATGCTCCGATGATTACCTTCCAGGCAGTTAGAGATCCATTTGCCCCATTTAATGAGGGAATCGTTGTTGTTCCAACAACAAATGGAAATGTTGTAGAAGTACAAGGTGGAAACTTATTCATCCAAAAAGCAAATGCTCTTGGTAATAACGATGCCATTAAAAATATGCCTGCTAACGATGAATATACCAAAAAGGCAAGGTCACACTACGGTAAGACATTAGATTATCTTTATCCTGCACCAGGTGATAAAATGACAATCAATGAAGATGTTGAGCATTTATTCCCAATCATTAGACCTATAACACAAGATTTATTCAATAATAGATCTGGACCATGGCAGTGGTGGGATCCACAGTCTCCATATGCTACAGCAGAGGTTTCTCCTGATCAACTACCAGGTGTAACAGTACACATGGCATCTCTTCCAGGTAATCCAGACATGGGACCAGAAAAAGGAAGAACATTCATTGATACCATTATGGGTTATATGTGTCCTAGAATTGCTGTTATTAATGGTGAATACACCATTGATCAACTTTCTGTCAATGACAAGTTGCCAAGCAATGCAGCCAATATTTATCCTAACCCAGCAAATAATAAAATAACTGTTTCTGTAGATAACAAATATCATGTTCAGTCTATTCAAATGATGGACATCACAGGAAGAGAAGTGAAAAACATTACTGCAAATAATGTGGTTAACGTTAATATTTCTGATTTACAATCCGGATACTATATCCTTAACATTCAAACAACAGAAGGAGTCATTTCCTCCAAGTTGATTAAGGACTAAGAATTTTTATATTCTACTAAAGCCCATAATTTTATTATGGGCTTTTTTTTTACAAAATATTAAACATATTTTTTCTGGAGCGTTTGGAGCAAGCGAGTTTTTAGATCTTCATCATTTCTAAGGACAACGGTAGATATAAAACCATCGAAGTAAGCTATAATTAATTCTGCCTCACTAACGGCATCTGTATATTTTAATTCTTTCAAATCATTCTCAAGAAGCTCCTTCAGGATGAGTATATACTGACTAATCAACTCACTATTCTGCCACCTTATTGAAAATGCTAATTTCCAATAAGGGAATTCTGATTCGTGAATTAAAAAGGGCAACTCCATAACCGCTTGAATTCTTTGCTCTGGTTTATCAAGAGAGTAAATCTTAGAGATATGAATTTCAAACTTATCATTCCATTCAGAGATAAGGTAATTAAGCAGGCCATGTTTATCTTCAAAATGCCTAAAAATCAACCCTTCTGACACATGAGCATGTTTTGCGATTAAACTAGTTGAAACGGCATTATATCCTTTTTCAGAGAATAAAGACAAGGCAGATTCCACAATAGATTTTTGTTTATCAGTCATATAAGTGAGTAATTGCTTACAAATATAGATAAAAGAAAATTAAATGGAATCAATAGACGCAAGTAAGTAATCACTTATTATGCAGTTCTAAAAAGAAATACTATGATTATGAGGTTTAACTAAATTCAAGAAATTTATCCGTAATACTCTACAAACTGGTTCTCAGTTTCATAAAGCTTTATGCAATGGAGTTTGGCATTGCTTGGGAGCTGCCCTTCCAACTGCTCCCATATCTTAATCGCTATGTTCTCAATGCTAGGCATAACATCCTTTAAAAAATCTACATCCAAGTTGAAATTTTGGTGATCTAACTTAGATACTACTCGATCTTTTAAAATGATTTTTAATTTTTTAAGATCCATAACAAAACCCGTATCAGAACTAGGTACTCCTTTTACCGTAACATATAAATCAAAATTATGCCCATGCCAGTTCTTGTTGGCACATCGTCCAAAAACTTCCTCATTTTTTTCTTCTGTCCAAGATGGATTGTAGAGTTTGTGTGCACCATTGAAGTGCATTTTTCTGGTTACAAAAACTTGTTTATCTGACATTGACCTGATAATGGGTGCAAATTTAAGGTTAAGTTTAAGTCCAAACTAATCCACGCAAAGAAATCTGAAAACACATCGACAAATTTTAACAATTAGGCTTAAATTCGTACACATGGCCATAGTTGTAACGGGTGCTTCAGGTTTTATAGCAAGTTGTTTGGTAGAATTTCTCAACCAAAAAGGTTTGACTGATTTAATTCTGGTTGACGACTTTGGCCAAGAAAAAAAGCACAATAACCTCAAGGATAAACAATATACTGCTAAAATTGATCGCGACTTGTTTATTCACGATATTCACCGACACTCCATCGAATTTATTTTTCATTTGGGGGCTCGAACCGATACCACGGAATTTAATTCTGAAATTTTCGAGCGATTAAATCTCAATTATTCCAAAACACTCTGGAATTATGCCACCGAAAACCAAATTCCATTACTATATGCTTCTTCAGCTGCCACATACGGAGGCGGCGAACACGGTTTTAATGACGAACACTCAATTGAAGAATTAACCCCCTTAAACCCTTATGGTCAAAGCAAGCAGGATTTTGATCTATGGGCAACAAAACAAAAAAACACACCCCCATTCTGGGTCGGTTTAAAATTTTTTAATGTCTTTGGTCCTAACGAATATCACAAAGGTCGAATGGCTAGTGTAGTCATGCATGCATTTAATCAAGTCCAAACGAATGGTAGCCTAAAATTATTCAAATCTCACCACCCTAATTACCAAGACGGTGAACAGATGAGGGACTTCATCTACGTTAAAGACTTACTTAATCTGATGTGGTTTTGGTACCAAAATCAAAAAGATAGTGGAATATATAATGCTGGATCTGGAGAAGCTAGAACCTTTAATGATTTGGCCAAGGCTATATTTTCAGCACTAAATATTGAACCTAAAATAAGTTACATTCCTACTCCTGAAGATATTCGGGATAAATATCAGTATTATACCAAAGCATCCATGAGCAAAAGCTCTCGTGCTGGTTATAATATCCCATTTCATAGCTTGGAGGAAGCTGTAAAAGACTATATCAACCATTATTTGAAAAATGAAGCTAACTTTTGAATAGAATAATTAAAATAGGCTGGTTAGTAGGTGGTATACTTATTTTTCTTCTATCCTACTTTTCATTTCAACATAATGATGAAAATTCTCGGCCTGAATTTCTTGATTTAGAACCCTTTGCAAAAGAAATAGCCTATGAGGCCGAAGATCTATTCGAACAAATTTCCCCAAATAAATCCAGGACCTATTCAGACTCCTTAGGTCAGATTATTCGGAATGAAAAATGGTACTTCCTTTCCTATCAAAAAGATGAACTAACCTACTGGAATAGCAATAAAATATCGTTTAATCCAGCCATTTTTGATATTCAGTCTTTCCCTATTCGGTACACTTTTGGCGATGATATCTATATCGTATTCAAATCTAAAGCTTCGTTTTTAGCTCATCGAATAGTAAATGGTGGAAGAATAAGTCCACGACTAATAAAGTTTGACAAGTCTTTTAGAAATAAACTCATCATATCTGATAATATTCCTGTGATGGACGATCATCTCCGTCTGACAGCTCAACACAAAGATGCATACCAAGGTGCTTTATTGGTTATCTCGTTGTTCATCTCCTTTTTGTTTCTCTTTTTATTTCTATATCACGGCAGAAAAGAGCAAAATTTAATGCATTTGGCTACATTGATTATCATTGGAATAAACCTACTTGTGTTCTACAATCTTGAAATCCCTTTCAAGGACTATTTCTTTTTATCCAATCAAAATTTTGATAGCCTCTCCAGCGAACACCTTTTAACCATACTCTTTATACACCTTATTTCTGTCATACTTATTAGTGTGAGTCTAATTTATATCTTCAGGAAAATTAAAACTCCGTTAGTTGAGCCAATCATCATTGGTATTCTGCTTTTTAGTCTTGACTTTTTTATCAACCTCAGCACTAATATTATTACTCATGTTCAAATTTTACTTGATTTTGAACAATTAGTTAATTTTAATATTTCGTCATACATCCTACTTTCCTATATCTGTCTCAGTTTCATTCTATTTTGGGTTACATGCTACTTCAGCAAATCCAAAATGAAACTTCATGATTTAAAGCATTGGGGATGGTTTATAATTGGCGTACTTGTCTTCATTGGGTTTCAATATTTCAATGCCCACCGCGAATTAATTGATTTATTAAAAATCTCCTTGTTGCTTGGTATCTGCCTTGTTATAAACACCTATTTAAAGTCCATAAAAAAAGTAGTTTACACCTACTCTTTTCTTACTGCAGCGATTATCTCAGCAGTCATTTACTCTTCTCAAAAAATCCGAACGGAAACCTACTTAATTCAATATGCTGCAGAGCTGATGAGTTACAAAGACGAACAAACTATTCGTCGTCTAGCTCGTATAGAAAACCAATTAGCTCAAGAATTTTTAACGCCAGAAAATTATGAAGATTTTAATCAACGTAAAGATGTCATTGAAGGCAGGATCAAGCAATTATATTTTAGTAATTACCTCGAAAAATACGAATTAAAGCTGTTTAGTTTTGGAGCTGACGGTAAAAACATCAACCAAAATAACCTCTATACACTTCACTACTTAGATAGCATTTATAATGGTTGTACAAATCGTACTTCCAGTGCTTATTTTTATGAACTTAATAAGTCAAATAACAATGGATACATTGCCAAATTTGAAAACTGTGATATTCAGGGGCATTTCGGTACCACTTTTATACTACTAGAACCACGCATTGTTCAATCAGACTTCTTGTATCCCGAATCATTCGCTAACCAAAAAAATAAGGAGATTATATCACTCGACAACTACTCCTATGGGATTTATACATCAAATAAATTAATTAGTCAACTGGGAGAATTCCCATATCAACTTCATTCAATCCCTGAAGAAAATCAAGAAAATTTATTTTTTGGAGGAATCAAACATACACGATATTCTAACAGTGATTATGATGTAATACTCAGTGTCTACGCTAATCCATTTAGGCAGGCACTCACTATATTCACTTTTATTCTGATTATCATCATATGTATCGGCATTCTTGGATCCCTAGTGCTGCGTGTATTCTCTGTCACAAATCAGCAAATCACACATATTTTTCTACCGGATTTATCCCATCACTTAAGCTCTAGAATTCAAGTAGCCATAACTGTCATCCTGATATTTGGGTTGCTTCTATCTGTCTACACCATTGTTCATTTTGAAAAATCAAATTACAATGCAATGCTTGAAGAACAACTGTTAAATAAGGTCAAAAATATTAGCTCAAGGCTTCAAAACAGGGTTAATTTATCTGAAAAATTAAGTAACGAAGAACAACGGTTATTAATACTAAACGAAGAAAGCAATACACATCAAGTTGACATCAACTTATTTGATAAATATGGAAAATTATTAGGCAGTTCAAAACCATATATCGTTGACAATCAGATTCTAGGAAGCCAAATTAACCCCTTGGCTTACAATAAGCTTAATATAGATAAAACCTCCCAATTACTCATTCAGGAGGAGCTTGAAGGCTCTGACTACCTCAGTGCATATGTTCCACTATTTAATGGAAAAAACGAAGTCATTGGCTACGTGAATACTCCCCTATTTTCAAAGAACGAATTATTAAACAAACAACTCTCCGACCTTATCATCAACATCATCAATGTCTATTTCTTACTACTCATCGTTGGTGGATTCATCGCCTATTTCATTAGCAAAGAGATTTCAAGGCCTTTGGAAACCATTCGAGAAAAAATTGCCAAGACAGTACTCAGAGGATCCAATGAGTTGATTAATTATAATCGAGATGATGAGATTGGGCAACTCGTTCAGCAATACAATAAAATGGCAACGGAGCTTCAAGTAAGTGCTCAACAAATTGCCAGTTCAGAACGTGAAGGGGCATGGAAAGAAATGGCCAAACAAGTGGCTCACGAAATCAAGAACCCACTAACACCTATGAAGCTTAGTATTCAACACTTACAGCGTTCCATTGAAAATGATTCTTCTGACAAACAGCGAGAATTAACTCAAAAAACATCCATTTTATTACTCAAACAAATTGAAAGTCTAAGTATTATGGCAGAGCAATTTAGCTCTTTTGCCCAAATGCCTCAAGACCAATTCAATGCATTCAATCTATCAGAAATCACATATGAAGTGGTATCGCTATTTAAGCAAGACAAGAACACTCAAATTAAATCAGAAATTCAAAAAAATATTTTCCTTTGGGCTGATAGTGAGCAGATAAAACGAGTACTCATCAATATTATCAAAAATGCTATACAGGCAATGCCGGATGATACAATGGGTCTAATAAAAGTTTCTTTAAAAGCTAAAAAAGACATTCAAATTGAAATTTCTGACAACGGCATTGGTATTTCGACAGAAAATTATCCTAATATTTTTGCTCCCAACTTTAGTACCAAAAATTCAGGGATGGGACTAGGACTCGCTTTATCTAAAAAAATTATTGAGAATTCTGGCGGTCAAATTCAATTCAAAAGCACGCTGAATAAAGGTACAACTTTTTATATCACACTTCCATTATTTGTCCATGAAGCTAACTAGTATTACTCTAATTACACTGCTATTTTTAGGTTCTTGCAAACCCCATTCAACTTCTTCAAATTTTAAGCAAATTTTAAGCCGTAGCGAGTACACGTTAATCATGTTTATCGCCCCTGACTGTCCCTTGTGCCATACCTTATCTACTCCTTTCTCTGAGTTGAATGAGAAATATTCCAATATTCAAAGTGTTGGTGTAATCAGTGGAAACTATTACTCGCCGATGGAGATTAATCATTTTGCAACTGAAACAAAATTCAAACCTTCAATTTTTAGGGATTACAACTATCAAATAGCCCGTCAATTAAACGCCACAGTAACCCCAGAATTTTTTCTGCTCAATGCAAAAGGTGAAATTTTATACCAAGGAATGATGGATGATCGGATAGAACTTTTGGGGAGCTACAAGCAACAATGGAAAAATAATTATTTAGTGGATGCCATCCAAACCTTAGAAAAAGGACAATTGCCCAAAATTAAAAAAACTAACCCCATTGGGTGCAGTCTTGAATATTAGAATTAGGACTTATAGGTATCTATATACCTAGCCTTTTTATCATCGTAGATGTCCTCTATTGTTACAAGAATCATCGTCTCCTCAACATCTCCAAAGTCTTTATTCATGACCGTACCAAATGATCGCATCGTTGGAGATAGACTCATATAGCTATTGATTAATGGAGGTATGTTCTCGCCACGTTCCCTTACAAAACTATTTAATAATTTATGACCCTGCTTATAATCCAATCCTACTAGTTCTTTTTTAAATTGCTCGATATCTGTCGAGAAATCAACCGAATTTATTGGAGTGATTAATCCGTCTGGATCATTAAAAAAGTAGTCCATAAAATACATCAGAGCATCTCTAGCTTCAGAATTATAATTTGAATAAAGGGTCACTTTACCGCTATAATATTTTATGTGAGGATTATCTACAACTATAGACCCCAAACCATCCCATAAATTATCCAAGGCAAAAATTCCTCGACGAGATTCACTAGAAGGTTGAAAGTTTGGCTGAACCCAACTTCTTCCCAACTCAACAGTGTAGGGCAAAAATTCCTTTTTAAAACGATCTGAGTATGAAAAATAACTTCGAGTGGAAAGTCTCAAAGGCTGAGTATCCATGATTTTGGAACAATCAATAAATCGATATCCACCCACAATTTCTTTAGCCTCTGGGGCCCAAACAATAAGCTGGTCGTAACATAGCTCACTGGTATCATATTCGTCAATGTCAGTTGGCTTGCCAGTACCTCCGCCAGCATTAGCAAACGTTACTTCTCGTAATCGTCCAATTTCTTGCATGATATTTGGACTATTATGATGATTGACAATGTATATTTCATTGCTCCCTTTATTGGTCACTCGAATAAAACGATCCTTTGTTAATTCCTGTTGAATTAAATCCAATGGGACTGGCGAGGCTATGTAATCCAAATTTTGGCTCATGCTTTATCTTTTAAGTTAAATGCAATCTCTTTAATGAGTGCAGCCCATTCGACGTCTTTTCGGACGTCTTTATCAATTATCTCAGGTTGAATGGCCTTGCCAAATATAATTTTAATTGACGTATTTTTCTGTTTAAATAATTCATTAACCAAAAAGAGCATTTCAATATTTGCCTTAATTCCAATTAATTCTCTAAACCTGCTTAATCTATAAAAGAATGGCGAAAGCTCACCTTGAATATGGACCGGGACAATAGGCACACCATGCTTTCTTGCTCGCGTAACAAATGTTTTCTTCCATTCTAAATCCTTAACAACCCCATTTTTCTTGCGACTCACAAAGCCGGAGGGAAATATAACCACCGACTCATCATTGGATAACACTGCATCCAAATTCTTTAATGATGGTGTCGCTGTATTCCCGTGCTTATTTACCCCCACAAAAATGTCTTTCATGGGATCAAGGTTCAACAATATATCATTGGCAATAAATTTGATATCGGTTCTATAATTTGAAAATTGATCGATAAAAGCCAATGCATCTATTCCGCCCAATGGATGATTAGAAGCAAAGGTTACCCCACCTGTCTTGGGAGCATTTTCAATTCCAATAATTTCTACATTTATATTGAATTCTTTAATGACATTTTTGCAAAACTGAATGCCCTTAACACCCTCATTATCAGCAATTATTCGATTCACTTCATCTTCCCATAGAATTTTTTTTAAATAATTGATTACAAACCTCGGGAGCCTTTTATAAAGCTTTGGATTCTTATCTAGGATGATTTTTTCAACATCTATAAACTTGCCAACCATTCAAACACGAAAATAAGATTAAACTTTACTTTTAATTCAAAAGATTTAGACTCAACAAAAATTGCAATCTAAATCTTCGAGGGATTAACTTTGTGTGGATGAAAAAAGTAATATGTTTCCTATTCATTTGCGGAATAATCGGTGCATGTCGTCAAGAAAGCTCATACACTTACACAAAAGATATTGCTCCAATTTTACTTAAAAATTGTACTCCATGCCACCACCCTGATGGCGTTGCTCCTTTTTCATTAATCAACTACAACCAAGTCAATCGAAAGAAAAATACCATTTTAGAAGTTACACAAAGTGGGCTCATGCCACCATGGCCAGCCGATCGCAATTACACTCATTTTGTGGGGGAGCGATTCTTGTCTGAAAAGGACAAATTAATCATCAAAAAATGGATAAAAGGAGGAGCACCTGAAGGAGATTCTTCCGACTTGCCTCTTCATACCTATATCCCTATTAAAAGTTCGATTGGAGAACCTGACACGACTATATGGTTTGATAGCATTTATGTAACTGGGAATAGCAAGGACCATTTCTATATTGCAACGTTACCCATTGAACTGCCTGAAAAAAAACATATCAGGGCAATGGAGTTTTTACCCGGTAAAAATAATCTGGTACATCACATGAATGGTCGATTACTAAATTATGAGACCTCCAAAAAAACATCAATAACCGAAGGGAAGCGATTGCTTAATCTTGAAACGGATAAAGAAGACTACCTCCAACAATTTAATGAACTCAAATTAGCCAACGATGATGGATCAAGACCCGAACAAATCAACTCAGCTGTCAACTACTTGCCAGGTGCTACTGGGCAAATTTATCCAGACGGAATTGGTGGATTTACTATCAACCCTAAGTCCATTTTATTAGCTGACGACATCCACTTTGGCCCTATTCCTCAAGGAAAGTGGTCGCATAATAAAGTACATATCTTTTATAGTGATTCTGCTCCAAAAAGACCCATCAATGAAGTCATGATGGGAACCAATGGAGCAAGTAAAATCATTCCCCCTTTGGTGATTCCCCCTCATAAAATTACCAAGCATACATCGTTACTAGAAATTCCGCAGGATATCAGTATACTCACTGTAAATCCCCACATGCACTTGTTAGGCAAAAGCTTTAAGGCATATGCAATTGATCCAACGGGTGACACCATTCGATTGATTCACATCCCAAAATGGGATTTTAGGTGGCAGTACTTTTACACCTTTCCAACGATGTTAAAAATTCCTAAGGGAAGTGTTATCTACTTGAAGGCATCGTTTGATAATACCACTGAAAACCCTAACAATCCTTATGATCCACCCCAAGAAATTAAAGAGCGATATGAATTTGGAGGTGCAGGAATGAGGACAACCGATGAAATGCTTCAATTCATCATTACCTGGCTTCCCTATCAAAAAGGAGACGAAAATATCCGACTCGAGCTTTAAACAAAACAGTCTTGCTCGGTGTTTTTAATTTAAATGTACTTTAGTAAAACGGACATTCAATCCATGCAAAAAGTTGAACGGCTCAACCTGATTAATTCACTTTCAGGCATTAAACCCGCCAACTTGATTGGAACTATTGACAAAAACGGTAATGAAAATTTAGCCATCTTCAGTTCAATAGTTCACTTAGGAAGCAATCCAGCTCTGTTTGGATTTATATTGAGACCTCAAGGTGAAATTCGCCGCCATACTCATGAGAACATCATGTCGACTGGGGTATATACTATCAATTTTGTAACTACTAATTTCATCCAAAATGCTCATTACACATCGGCAAAGTTTGATGTTTCTACCAATGAATTTGAAAAAAGCAAACTGACACCAAGCTACATTGATGGATATGATGCTCCATTTGTGAAAGAAAGTCCAATTAAGATGGGATTAAGATTCGTTGAGGAAATTCCAATTGTATCCAATGGCACCACATTGATGGTCGGTCAGGTAGAGCATATCATCATGCCAGACGAAACGATGAATGACAACGGTCATCTTGACCTTGGGGCACTTGATGTAGCAGGCATTTCTGGCTTAAACACCTACTACTCACTGACCAAAAAAGATCGATTCCCCTATGTACGCAAAAATTATACGCTCGAAGATTTAAAAAATACTTAATCCAAAATTTACTTTTAAGTCGCTTTAACTCATACATCAAATACGAATCAAAGCCTTAAATTTGCGGCAATGCACAGAACACACACTTGCGGCGAGTTAAGGTCTAATCACATCGGCAAAGAAGTAACCCTTAGCGGATGGGTTCAACGAAGAAGAGATTTTGGTGCCATGACGTTCATAGATCTAAGAGATCGTTATGGGATTACTCAACTGAGTTTTAACGAAGACCAAGATAAAGATTTGAACACCCAAGCCCGATCATTGGGACGTGAGTTTGTGATTAAAGTTAAAGGAGAAGTTATCGAACGAAGCAACAAGAATACACAAATCCCTACGGGTGACATTGAAATTCAAGTTCGAGAATTTGAAGTACTCAATGCAGCACTTACTCCTCCATTTACCATTGAAGATGAAACGGATGGAGGCGAGGAAATTCGCCTAAAATATCGCTATTTGGACTTGCGAAGAAACCCTATCCAAGACAAGTTAATTCTCCGTAGCAAGCTTAATAAGGCCGTTCGAGACTACTTGAACGATGCTGATTTTATAGACGTTGAAACTCCAGTACTCATCAAATCTACCCCCGAAGGAGCTCGTGATTTTGTGGTGCCGAGTAGAATGAATGAAGGGCAGTATTATGCTCTCCCTCAAAGCCCTCAGACCTTCAAGCAGTTGCTTATGGTGAGCGGTTTAGATAAGTATTATCAAATAGTAAAATGCTTTAGAGACGAAGATTTTAGAGCGGACCGTCAGCCTGAATTTACTCAAATCGATTGCGAAATGAGTTTTGTAGAACGCGATGATGTTCTCTCAACCTTTGAAGGGATGATTCGTTCTGTATTCAAAAAGGTAAAAAATATTGATCTAGGGGATGTTCCAGTGTTAACCTATGACGAAGCTATTCAAAGGTTTGGAAGCGATAAACCTGATATGCGTTTTGGTATGGAACTAGTTGACATTGATGATGTCACCAAAGGAAATGGATTTGGCGTATTTGACAATGCGGATAGCGTAGTTGCAATTAATGTAACAGGTGGGAATTCCTACACAAGAAAACAACTTGACGAGCTAACCAATTGGGTGAAAAGACCACAAATTGGGGCCCTAGGCATGATTTATTGTCGAGTAAATGAAGATGGAAGCTACAAGTCTTCTGTCGATAAATTTTTCACCCCCGATCAACTGGTAAAATGGGCGGAAGCTTGTCAAAGTCAGTCCAATGATCTCATCCTAGTGTTGAGTGGCGACAAAGACAAGGTAAGAAAACAAATGAATGAACTTCGACTATTTGTTGCAGAGCGTGAAGGACTTCGTGCCAAAGATCAATTCAAGGGCTGTTGGGTTGTAGACTTCCCATTGGTAGAATACGATGAGGAAAGTAATAAATGGCATGCAATGCATCACCCATTTACATCTCCCATACCTGAAGACCGTGAATACATGAAATCCGACCCTGGTAGAGTTAAAGCAAATGCCTATGATATGGCTATCAATGGTATGGAAGTCGGTGGTGGAAGCATACGTATCCACGATAAAGAACTCCAAAAGCAGATGTTTGACTTACTCGGATTTTCTGAACAAGAGGCACAGGAACAATTTGGGTTTTTGATGAATGCCTTTGAATATGGAGCACCTCCCCACGGAGGTATCGCCTTTGGATTAGATCGATTAGCTGCTATTCTTGCAGGTACCGACTCTATTCGTGATGTAATCGCCTTCCCAAAAAATAATATGGGTCGTGATGTTATGATCGATGCACCGGCTCCATTGAATGCCGACCAGCAAAAAGAACTTGGCTTATAGACCCTTTGGCTTATCTACTTCCCTCGAACATGGCTTTTTGGTAGTCGTTGTAGCAATCTAAGAGCACTGGTATGAATTCATCATTTTGTTCCTTAGCACTTTGTGTTTTGATATATAAATACTCTGATTTTGAAAATCCAGTAGTGATGGATTCTACAAAACACGAACAATATTCCTCCGATTCTTTAGCATAACGAACGGCACGCCCTTGTACATCAGCAATACACATTTTTTTTAGCAGCAGTTTATCCTCTGCTGTCCACTGGTTTTGATTAGATACATATCCCACTATCAAGCGGGAAATTCCCCAAATACCCAACAAAATAAACACCCCATACGTGGCTATTTTTTGGATTTTATTTGACATCATTTTAAGCCACAAAACTCACACTTTTTATCGAATCTTATTACTTTTGACTTTAATTATTTATGAAATATTCGGCAGACTCACCAAAAGATTACATCGACCAACTTCCCGATGAACGGAAAAAAGCGTTTATAAAACTCCGAAAGACCATCCTGGATCATATTCCCAAAGGATTCAAAGAATGTATGAACTACGGTATGATTGGATATGTGGTTCCCCAGTCTATCTACCCAGCAGGATACCATTGTGACTCAAAGCTTCCACTTCCGTTTGCAAACATTGCTTCTCAAAAAAATTTCATCGCTCTCTACCACATGGGTATTTATGCTGACCAAGAGTTACTTCAGTGGTTTAAAGCGGAATATGTCCAACAGTGCAAATACAAATTAGACATGGGTAAAAGCTGTATTCGGTTCAAAAGGATAGACGATATCCCGTTTGAGCTTATCGGAAAACTAATGCAAAAAATGACTCCTAATGATTGGATAGCTCATTATGAATCTGCTTTCAAGTAGATTGATTTGTTAAAAAATCGATCAATTGAACAACAGCCAAACCCCGATGGCTTATCCTTGCTTTTTCTACTAACGACATTTCTGCAAAGGTTTTATCGCTTCCATTCGGAAGAAAAATAGGGTCGTATCCAAAGCCCTTTTCCCCTGTTTTGTGCTGGATAATCTGCCCCTCACAAACCCCCTCAAATTCATAGAATATCCCCTCCATACACAATGAAATGCATGTCCTGAATCTGGCCTTTCGATTGGTTTGATTTGAAAGGTTTAAAAGCAAAAGATCCATATTATCCTCGGCACTTTTTTGAGCACCCGCATACCGAGCAGAATACACTCCTGGGGCACCATTTAAAGCTTCTACTTCTAATCCTGTGTCATCTGCAAAGCAACTCTCTTGGGTCTTTTCCCAAACTTGCTGGGCTTTTTGGTGGGCATTGGCATCTAGGGTATTACCTGTTTCTAGCAGTTCTTCTGGAAACAACGTTGGATCCAAACCCTTTACTTCATAATTCGACAGCTGTGATTGTATCTCCCGTAGCTTATTTGGATTTTGGGAGGCGAAAATGATTTTCATTGAGGCAAAAGTAAACCATACTCCTCTTAATTTTTTTGGTTCGTTAGTATCTCAAAAAATAGCATCTTTGTTGTATCATCGATTCATCTGTTTCCATATCACAACAACCGCTTGCCGAACGAATAAGACCTCAAAGTATAGTTGAACTGGTAGGTCAACAACACATCATTGGCAAAGGCAAACCGCTACGAAAAACCATTGAAGGAGGCAGCATGTATTCATGTATATTCTGGGGCCCTCCAGGGGTAGGTAAAACAACGATTGCTCAGATTATATCCAATACCCTCAAAACTCCTTTCTTCCAACTAAGTGCAATTAACGCTGGGGTGAAAGACGTTCGTGAAGCCATTGAAAAAGCTAAAAAAACAAAGTTTTTGGGAAGTGGAGGCAGTGCAATTTTATTCATCGATGAAATTCATCGGTTCAACAAAAGCCAACAAGATGCACTCTTGGGTGCTGTCGAACAAGGCATCATCACTCTGATTGGTGCTACTACAGAGAATCCCAGTTTTGAGGTAAATGCAGCTCTTCTCTCTCGGTGTGAGGTATTTGTACTCCAAGCATTAGAACTTAAGGATTTAAAACAATTGGTGGTGCAAGCCTGCCAAAAAGATACAATTCTTGCCCAAAAAGAAATTGAAGTAACCGAATGGGAATCTCTCACTAAAATTAGCGGAGGTGATGGCAGAAAACTCCTCAATGCACTCGAAATTATTGTCAATTTTTCGGGTAAGAAAAAAATCAAGATCAATAATGCCCTAGTAGATGAAGCCATCCAACAACGATTAGCTCATTTTGACAAAGGGGGCGAACAACACTACGATATCATCTCTGCTTTTATCAAATCCATTCGTGGAAGCGACCCTAATGCAGCAGTTTACTATTTGGCTCGAATGATTGCTGGTGGTGAAGACCCCAAATTTATTGCTCGAAGACTCATCATTGCTGCCAGTGAAGATATTGGTAATGCTAACCCCAATGCCCTCCTATTGGCCAATCAGTGTTTTAGTGCAGTCAATCACGTGGGCTATCCTGAATGTCGTATCATCCTTTCACAAACTGCCATTTACCTAGCAACTAGTCCAAAGAGTAATGCTTCATATCAAGCCATTAATAAGGCTCAAGCCTTGGTGAAAGACACCGGTGATCTATCGATCCCTTTGAGCCTTCGCAATGCTCCTACACAACTCATGAAGGACTTGGATTATGGCAAGGGATATCCCTATGCTCATGACTTCCCCAATAACTTTGCTATTCATGAGTTTCTTCCAGATGAAGTAGCAAATACTGCCTTATACAATCCAGGTGAAAACCCAGCAGAAAATAAAGCAAGGGAACGACTAAAAGCTCTTTGGAAGGAAAAGTATGGCTATTGAGTTAGTCTAAAATGACCAATTGAACTTTTTCGATTTTTTGTTCGGCAGCTTCCAATATTTTAATTTCAAACTGATCGATGATAAATATTTCGCCCGTTGGAGGGATCTCCTCTAAATTGGCAAGTATAAAACCACTGAGGGTTTCGTATTCACCCTCAGGAATATCGAGATCGTATTTTTCGTTGAGGTAGTCCACTTCGAGTTTGGCATTGAGGATGAGCTGTCCTCCGTTGGTCACCAATTCGTTCTCCTCTACTTCGTCGTGCTCGTCTTCTATTTCGCCAAAGATTTCTTCCATAATGTCCTCCACCGTGATGATGCCAGCTGTTCCACCATATTCATCCACTACCAAGGCGATGCTGCGTTGAGATTTGGAAAACTCATTGAGCATATCATTAGCACTTTTAGATTCATTGGTGATGAGTATGGGCAGCAGTATCGATTGGATACTTTGTGGTTTTTTATGCAGATCTAAGTGATGCACATATCCAATGATGTGATCGATGTTTTCTTTATAAACCAAAATTTTGGAGTGCCTTGTTTCAATGAATAATTTTTCAAGTCTTTCAATTGAGCTTTCGATATCTATCGCATTAATATCGGTTCGTGGCACCAAGCAATCTCGAACTTCTACGTTTCCAAAATCCAATGCATTTTTAAGGATTTCTGTATCCACCTCGGGTTCTTCTCCGTTAGGAGGCAAGTGTGATGATTGTGAAATGAAATGATCCAAATCTATCTTGCTAAAAGCAGGTGATTTTTCTGAAAAATCCATCTTGAATATTTTAGTTAATACTTTGTTACTTAACCAAATAACAAACTGAACAAGGGGCCACAAAATGACGTAAAATACCTGGAATGGATACACCAATACACTCAGTATCCCACTGGGGTTAAGTCTGAACAAGGCCTTGGGTAAGAATTCTGCTGTGAGCAATACAATGGCTGTCGAGATGAATGTCGCTAGAATTAGGGCCGGGAATGATCCTAAATATGAAAACTGCGGTCTGAATATTTCTTCCATGGTCACCCCATAAACCACCAAGGCAATGTTATTGCCCACCAAAATGGTACTGATAAACTTGGAAGGTGATTTGATGTAATTTGAACACAACTTTGCCCAGTGTTTTCCTTGATTACTTTTGAGTTCGATGCGAAGCTTATTCACAGAAATAAAGGCAATTTCAAGACCCGAGAAAAATGCTGACAACAACAGCATTAAAATTACAAGCGTAAAGGATGACATGAATTTACTAATACAAAAATACATGATATCTCATTACTTCTCTCGAGTTTTTGCTCCATGATACAATTAGCCTTAATTTCGTAGAAAATCTGATAAACCTATGAACATTAAAAATCAACTCTTTTGGATTTCGCTTATCCTACTCATTGGAACATTCTCCAGTTGTAAAGATGATGAGTGCGATGTATGTGGTCTTGAAACGACGGAGGTCATTGAAGTTCAGACTGAATTTGGCAACATCTACCTTCAGCTTTTTGATGAGACTCCATTTCATTACAACAATTTTGATAGTCTTGTTCGAGCTCGCTATTATGACTCTACTGAATTTCACCGATGTGTAGATGACTTTGTGATACAAGGCGGAAGCCCAACCAGCAAGGATGACAATCGAAACAACGATGGGTCTGGAGGTCCAGGATACACGCTGCCTGCAGAGATTGACACGACACTTTTCAAGCATCAGTATGGAAGTTTAGCTGCGGCTCGTTTGGGAAATATGACCAATCCTGAAAGACGATCTAGCGGTTCTCAATTTTATATCGTTACAGACGCAGACGGTGCTTCGTTTTTGGATGGAGAATATACCGTTTTTGGGAAAGTACTCGTTGGTATGGACGTTGCAAAAATCATCGAAAACCAACCCAAAAATGCTTCAGGTCTTCCCGATCAACGAATCAAAATGTACATTCACTATGTGTCATTATCACCTCAAGAACTGTTTGATCGAGGTATTGTTTTATAGGATATGTAAGAGAAAATAACAAATACTTATCTTTATTGATTCTGTAACCATTTATCAAAATTTTTTTTAGAAAATCCTAATGTTTTAAGTCCTGTCTGAATATGAAATAAGGGTATTTCCTTATCCTTTTCTCTCACAGGTATTGGACGAAGGCAGTTTGGACATTTGTACTGAAAATGAGAACCTTTAACTCTTTTTCGCTCACAGCCTTGTTCTTTTAAAAATTTAATCCAAAGTTTAGTTTTCTTAGCAAGAAATAAATGAGTATAAATTTAACTACACGAGCAGTTTTTCTACTTGTACCTTAGTGTCTTCTGGCAAATCAAAATTCCTGAGAACACCCAATGTATCAACAAAAGAATTGTTATGAAATTGTTTTTTAAAAATTGGACTAGAAACCCAACCATTTGTTGTTAATTCTTGAATTGTTTCTTTTTTACCAGCATCAAGCATGTTTTGAAAATAACTATTCATTGTATCATCTAACATTTCCATTGCATCACATACCGAATCGCCATATCCACTAACTTGTAATGAGGGTGCATAAGCAATCTGTGACTTCCCATCTTTGAATAGATAGATAACACAAGAACATCGGTAAATTCCTTTCGTAAAATCGAATTTTATAGTGTCTTCAATTTCTTTCATTTGTACAAAATTAAAATAAATGTAGGTTTTAATCTAAACGATGATTAAAGAAAGCATCATAAAAATCTGATAATTAAAGCCAAATTAAACAACTAAGGTTTAGTAGCTAAACCGAAAAGCTTTCCCCACACCCACAGGTTCTGTTGGCATTGGGGTTATTGAATTGAAAGCCTTTTCCATTGAGGCCATCCGTAAAGTCGAGTTCTGTACCACACAGATACAAGAAACTCTTCATATCACAAACGATTTTATATCCGTTGCTCTCAAACTCTTGATCGCCCTCTTGGCTCTCATTATCAAAGTCCATTTTGTAACTCAACCCAGAACATCCGCCTCCAACTACCGAAACACGAATAAAATACTCCTTATTTAGTCCTTCGGTCTCCATGAGACTATTGACTTGTAGGGCCGCTCTTTCTGAAACTGTAATCATGCCGTTTTGAATTTAATAATGTTTTTTGTTATCCTCGATGGGCTCTAAACCTTGCTTCTGACGGTAGTCGTTGATGGCCATTTTAATGGCATCTTCGGCCAAAACCGAACAGTGAATCTTAACTGGTGGTAACGCCAACTCTTCTACAATTTCCATATTGTCAATTTCCATAGCTGAATCTACGGTTTTTCCTTTGAGCCATTCAGTAGCTAATGATGAAGAGGCAATTGCCGATCCACATCCAAAGGTTTTGAATTTAGCATCTTTGATGATTCCCGTAGCATCGTCTACATCGATCTGAAGACGCATAACGTCTCCACACTCAGGTGCTCCTACAAGACCAGTACCTACATTTTTAGCCCCTTTATCTAGTGTGCCAATATTTCTTGGGTTTTGGTAATGATCAATTACTTTTTCTGAATATGCCATATCGTTTAATTTTTATCTTTTTTTTCTAATTTAATGTTCTGCCCATTCGATAGTTTTCAAATCGATACCATCTTGAAACATTTCCCAGAGTGGACTCATCTCTCTAAGTTTATTTACTGCTGTTTTTACGTGGTCAATGGCAAAGTCTACTTCCTCTTCAGTCGTAAATCTTCCCAATCCAAATCGCAGGGAAGAGTGAGCTAACTCATCGTCTAATCCTAACGATTTGAGCACATAACTCGGCTCTAATGAAGCACTCGTACACGCACTACCACTGGATACTGCAATGTCTTTGGTTCCCATCATGAGGCCTTCACCTTCCACAAATTTAAATGAAATATTGGCTACATGCGGTAGGCGATGTGCTGGATTTCCATTCACATATGCTTCTTCGATGGTAAGTAATTCTTTTTCAAGTTTGTCTCGCAAAGCACTTAAGCGAGTCGCTTCGCTGTCCATCTCTTGCTCACATAGTTCGCACGCTTTTCCGAATCCTACGATGCCTGGCACATTGAGGGTACCGCTTCGCATTCCGCGTTCGTGTCCACCACCATCCATTTGACTCGTTACCTTTACTCTTGGATTTTTTCTTCGAACATACAAGGCTCCCACTCCTTTAGGTCCATACATTTTGTGAGCTGTAAAACTCATCAAATCGATACCATCGGCTAGTACATCTACCGGTATTTTACCCACTGCCTGTGTTGCATCGGTATGAAAAAGGATGCCGTTTTTCTTGGCAATTGCCGAAATGGCTTTGATATCTTGTAGCACCCCGATTTCATTATTCCCATACATGATGGTGATGAGGATTGTCTTGTCGGTGATGGCTGCTTCTAATTCGTCGAGGTTGATGAGTCCGTCTTCGTTGGGAGATAAATAAGTTACTTCTGCACCCATCTTTTCTGCTTTTTTGCACGCATCCAAAACGGCTTTGTGTTCGGTAGTAACCGTGATGATATGGTTACCCTGCGAACCATACATTTCGTATGCTCCTTTGATGGCTAGGTTATTGGCTTCGGTAGCTCCCGAAGTGAAAATAATTTCTTTGAAAGTACTTCCAATCAGATGGGCTACTTGCTCACGTGCATTGTCAACCGCTTTTTCGGCATTCCACCCAAAGCTATGATTTCTGCTCGCTGCATTGCCAAATTTTTCATTAAAAAAAGGCAACATCGACTCCAAAACCCGTGGATCCATGGGCGTGGTCGAATTGTTATCGAGGTATATGGGTAGGTTCATATTTCTTATTCTTATTTAGACTTATTCTAACTGCAAATATAACGTCTAGTTTTGAAATATGTTTGGTATTTTTTATTCCATCCATTTTTAAAGAAGTATTGTAATTCGCCGCAATCAATGTCTCTTATACTTCTACTCTCTGAACGTCTCCTGACGACAGGAAGGGACGTTGATCTCCTTTTGGTTCATCGTTCATCGAAGTTTATCCGCTGAGGCAAATCCCCACCTGAGGCGGAAGACATTGATAGCATCATAAAATTTTCTTTAATCTTTTTTCTTGATGAAAAAGAAACAAAAAATCAGTTCAAAAAAACACTTCCTCCCGCTCTGATAAGTTTTTATAAAATCTATAAAACGAACGAATTTTGATTTACTGTTTTGATTTTTAAGCTTTGTCTTTAGTAGATACTGTTTTGTATTTTTAATCGGTTATCGAATCTTCTATCAAAATAAAATGCAAGCACCTTTTATGATTTTGTCTAAAAAACTTTTCATTCACTCCTTCGCACACCCGTTTTTTTGAATGGCCTAAACGCTTGTTCTACGCTTTTTTTTATTCTACTTCATCCATATCTCTCAAGGAATGAGAGGATGTTGATGTCCTTGTAGGAAGTATAAATATAGATTTGTTAATTTTAATCTTTTTTTCTTTCATACTTTTTTAAAAAAGTATTGCAAAAACATAAACATATAAAACCCTGCATGTTGAGTGTCGCACTGGCCTTCGCCTCCATAGCCCTCAACATCGGCCATGCACGCTTCCGCCAGTATATGTTTGCCACCCGCCTGTTCTACGTGTATTTTTTTAATTACTACTCTATCAACGTCTCTTGAGGAACGAGAGGATTCGCCACGGCGAATAGACGTTGATGTCCATGAGAACACATTTATCATCAGCGTCCCAGCCTGCAGCGGGAGACGCTGATAGAGTAAATACTCGCCGCGGCGAATAAAGTTATACTTTTGTGTATGCAAAAAATTGAGCATATCGGTATCGCCGTCAAAAATCTGGAAGAAAGCAACCTTCGGTTTGCTCAACTGCTGAATACCGTTCATTATAAGACGGAGGAAGTGCCTAGCGAAGGAGTCATGACTTCTTTTTTTGAAGTGGGTGATGTGAAAATTGAACTCCTCCAAGCGACAAACGAATCCAGTCCGATCCATAAGTTTATCGAATCGAAAGGCGAAGGCATTCACCACATTGCTTTTGCTGTAGAAGATATAAATGCTGAACTCCAACGCTTGAAAGCAGCCGGTTTTGATGCCATTCACGACACCCCTAAACAAGGGGCCGATAATAAGGTGATTGCTTTCTTGCATCCTAAATCTACCCAGGGAGTGCTCACTGAACTCTGTGCTGAACAATCCTAACTTTTTCTAAGTTTGTATCTTGCAACTAATTTAACAAAGCATCACTATGTTGTCTACTAAAAAAATTCGTTTAATCTTGGGCTTTTTGGGGCTTATCCTCTCGATATACATCCTATGGAATGTCCGACTGATGATCTACTCGTTTTTTGCTGCTACCATCGTAGCTTTTATTGCTCGCCCCCTGATGCGTCTGCTCGGTGCTGTTCGCATCAAACAATGGCAACTGCCCAATGCTCTTCGTGCGGCTTTAGTTCTGTTGCTTATGATTGGCGTAGTGGCTGGCATCATTGGTTTTATGGCTCCGGTTATTGTGCACCAGGCTCATATCTTATCTCAAATCGACACCAACGGTGTGCTCCTGCGTGTGCAATCTGAACTGGCTAGTCTTCCTAGTTGGTTGGTATCGGATACGGATATATACGCTCTTGTGCAAGAAGAAATTAACCAGCTGCTCACCATAAGTGATGTGGGTGCCTATCTGGGTAATATCCTTGGTGGCATCTCCAGTACGCTGATAGGTATTTTCTCGGTGCTATTTATCAGTTTCTTTTTACTCAAAGACGGCCAAATTGTGGATCAGATTATTGCAAGCCTATCTCCTGAAAAATACTTGAACAAGGTGAATACCATTGTGCTAGAAACTAAAGATTTATTATCTCGCTATTTCATTGGTGTATTGGTTCAAGTAACGTTAGTTGTGCTAGTTATCTCACTTGGGCTTTCTATTGTTGGGGTAAAAAATGCCTTACTCATTGGCGTGATTGCCGGTGTGTTTAATATCATCCCCTACATTGGCCCGCTAATGGGTGCTGGTATTGGCTTGCTATTGGCAGCTACTTCTCAGTTGGAAACCGCTCCAGATTCGGCTATGTTTAGTTTTTTGTTGACGGCTGTTATTCCTTTTGTAGTGGCTCAACTATTGGATAATTTTGTGCTTCAACCGGTTATCTTTTCTAAAAGTGTAAAAGCTCATCCATTGGAAATTTTTATGGTTATTCTGGCTGCAGGTTCACTGGCTGGTATCGTAGGTATGATCGTAGCTGTTCCGATCTATTCGTTTATTCGCATTATTGCGAAAGAATTTTTTAACGGATATAAAATCGTACAAGGTCTGACCAAGGATTTGTAGAATACCTGATGATGTTCAGTTAAATTAGAATTCATACTCCATCAACGTCTCCTGACGAAGGAAGGGATTCTCTTCGGCGAATAAACTTTGATGACTAAAAAAATTATCATCAACGTCCTTGCTTTCAGCAAGAGACATTGATGATATAGAATAGCCGATTCATCAGCGTCCCCGCCTGCAGAGGGAGACGCTGATGGGGTAGTACACAGCTAACACTATCCATTCTGCTAATACATTTGAAGAATTATCTTTGCATCGTGAAACAATTAATCCCTTCTATCCCATTCTTAATTTTTTTGTTCTTACCCCGTTGGGTATCTGCTCAGACCTATAAAAGTCACAATTGGTCAGGGAATATATACCTGGGTGCGAGTAACATGATGGGTGATTTGGGAGGCAGTAACTTTGTAGGTAGTCGTGGTATTTTTGATTGGGACATCAAAGCCACTCAACCGGCTATGGGTGCAGGAATCACTGTGCATTTGGGAGGTGTATCGCTAGCAACGAACTTTTTGGTTACACGTCTGGCTGGCAACGATGCCTATTCGAGTCAAGAATTTCATGTAGACCGAAACTTAAGTGTTCGTACCGACTTGGTAGAGGCTGATCTTCTACTAGAATATCGTCCCTGGAGTAGAAATATAGGATTTAACCGATTTTATCTCTACAGCGGTATTGGTGCTATCTACTACCAACCCAAAGCTGAATATCAAGGGGATTGGTACAAGCTTCGTGAGTTGGGTACAGAAGGGCAGTTTTTGGAAGATGGCTCTGGACCATATGACGAACTCTCTTTAGTCATCCCCTACGGACTTGGCTATAAGTTTCGACTAGCGAAAAGCACCTCGTTAATCTTGGATCTTGGGTTTCGAAAAACCTTCACCGATTACCTCGATGATGTGAGTACGATATATGCAGACCCTACAATGATTGGCAATGAAAAAGGGGATATTGCTCGAGAATTATCCAATCGTTCGCAAACAGCAAAAGCAATTGGTGATGAACGAGGCAATCCAGATAAGACCGATAGCTATCATGTCCTTTCGATTAAGTTTGAATACATCTTTGGTGGAAAATCTGGCGATGGTTGTTACTACAATCGTAACCCACCTAAAACTCGCAGTACACGAATCAACCAACGTCGGATGTTTTTGAAATAATCCTATCCGCTAAATTCGTTCATAGCTCCTGTCAATCCCTTGATTATCCAGGACTCTATGGCCTTGCATGCTCGATCTTTTTGGATTGATACTTCAATGGCTTCGTTATCATCCCATTTGCCAAGTACAAATTCTACTTGTCGTCCGCGTGGGAAATCTCCTTTCGCACCAAATCGAATGCGATGGTATTGGTCTGTACCCAACTGCTGTTGGATGTCCTTGAGTCCATTGTGCCCTCCAGCACTGCCTTTACCTCGGATTCGTAACTTCCCTAAATCGATGGAAATATCATCGGTAACAATGATGAAATTTTTAGGTGCAATGCGTTCTATTTTCATCCAATGCCTCACTGCTTTACCACTGAGATTCATGAAAGTGGTAGGCTTGATGCAAACCACTTGCTTACCCCTAAATTTGAATTTAGCGATATTAGCTAATCGTCCACTCTCCCATTCGGCATCGTATTGTTTGACCCATTGGTCGAGCACCTCAAAACCGATGTTGTGACGTGTCTTATCATACTCGGGTCCAATATTCCCTAATCCTACGACTAAGAATTTCATAGGGTCTGGCTTTGCAGTTTTAAATAGTGATGTGATCGATTGAATCCAGTTTGGCATGCGAAGTACATTCGATTAGTTAATGGCGTTAATAGGGGTTTTTGATGCTTTGAAAGCAGGATATAAAGATATGGTAGATCCTAAGAAAACGATGGTTAAAATGGTCAACAATACATCGCTCCACAATAACTCTACAGGATAGGCCGACACGATAGCATTTTCCATGCTGAACCACTCGAAGTGTTGCTGTGACCATACCAAGACCATAGAGCACAGTATTCCGATTCCCCCTCCAATGAGAGCAATGTAGGTTCCTTGCCATAAAAATACTCGAAACAAGGTTCCTTCCTCCGCTCCCATGCTTTTGAGTATCCCAATATCTTTTTTCTTATCAATGACCAACATGATCAATGATCCAAATATATTGAACGAGGAAATAAATAAAACCAACGATAAAATGGCATAGGTAAACCACTTCTCACTGCTAAATATTTTATAGAGGACTTCGTTGAGCTCTCTTCGAGTTTTTATCTCCCATTGTTCTCCTAGCAATTCAATTAATTTTTCTTTAGCTTCAATGGGATTTTGGTTTGGTTTTAACGTGAGTTCTAATGCACTGATAGAATTGGGATAGGATAAGAGTTTTTGAGCAAAGTCTAAACGGGTCATAAATACCTCGTTGTCTACCTCTTCATGCACCATAAATGTTCCACTCGAACGAAGGTATTGAGTGCTCAAGGAGGCAGTGGGATTCATGGCATTATACTCCACATCTCTTCGAGGTACAAATACCGTGACCAATTCGGGACTTCCTGGGAATAAATTGACTTTTTGTGCAAGTCCAGCACCAAAGACCCCAAAATTTTTGAGAGAATCACCCAAATAAAATTCTCCCAACACCACAAGCGAGTCTAGGGTGTTGTGGGGAGTATTTGGGTCCATTCCTTTAATACGAGCGATTTCTTGATGCTGATCGTATTTAATGACTACTTTTTCTTCTAATACGGGGGTATAAAAAGCGACTTCCTCTGTGTTTTTAAGTTGGCTACTTAGAACAGAATCCAAGACAAATGTTTTTTTACCTTTTGCGGTGATTTTGATGTCAGGATCGTAATTGTTGATCATACCTTCCACGATATTTTCAAAACCATTGAAGGTAGACAATACGATAATCATGGCAAAGGATCCTACTCCAAAGCCCAACATGGCAATGGCCGTAATGATGTTGATGGCATTAATTTTCTTTTTAGAAAAAAGATACCGGTATGCAATAAACAGGGAGAGTCTCACTGTTTTAGATTATAGGTTATCGAGAAGTGAATTGATCCGTTCGGCATGATCCATGGTCGTATCCAAATAGAAATTGAGCTCGGGTATTTTACGTACTCGCTTTCCAATTACTTGAGCAAGTTCTTGTCTAATTTCTTTGTTGTGAAACTCAATGGTATAGAGGCTTTTTTCTTTATCTTTAGAATTCAGTATGCTGATGTAAATCTTAGCCAATCCAAGGTCTGCAGTAGCTTGTACTTCGACAATCGTTACCAATTCACCAGGGAGTATGCGTCGACAAACACGCGACAAGATAGGTGCTAAATCACGTTGTACAGCTCGAGATATTTTTTCAGTTCGAATGCTCATTACCGGAGTGTAAACTCAGTAGAACCCATCTTGTGATTTTGACTGAATACATTCACGGTATAACTGCCTGCTGTCATCCCGTCGGTCTTTGGAATAGCAAATGATATTGTTTCATTTCTATTCTGAAAATTCACACCTTTTTTGACGGTGTACATGCGATCTCCGCCATCAAAATTGAAGGTACCTGAGGAATTATTATCACTATGTAGGGTACTCTTGTTTGGGGTAATCACTTGAAAATACAAGGTTTTATCTCCTTTTTCAACCAAATCATTATTACCTAAAGTACACGACACTTCAATTTTTTCTAGCTTGGATAGTTTATATGTAGCTTTATAATCACCAACTAGGGCATTTCGCATAGGATTCGCTACCAACGACTTTAAAAATATACGAGAACCTACCTCCACTTGTTTGACTAATTCCGTATTTTGAGTACGTATCTCTTGATTGATCTCTCGCTCAGCCTCTATCTGCTTTTGCATCACGTAGTTTTCATCTTTCAGGTATTGATTTTGAGTTGATAATTCTTCAATCTCTGCCTTCAATTGAGACACTTGGTCTTTAAAAGAAGCGATTTGCTGAGATGCACTCGCCAATTCTGTCTGAGTCACTTTCCCTTTATTCAACAAGCCACGAATTTGTGCTACTTTTTTCTGAATTTCTAAATTTCGCAACTGAATGACCGAATCTAGTTTGGCATTTTGACCTGATTTGAGTTCTAAGTTTATTCTCAACTCTTCTTCAATATTTTTTAAATCATCGAGTTCTTGTGTTGTATCTACCAATTCTGTTTGAGTATTTTGCAGTTGGTTGTTCTTGGTCACCAATTGGTAGATCAGTCCAGCATTCAGCAGAACTAATGCAAAAATCATTAGAAACAAAAGCTTTTTGCTTCGTTTGTCGTTGGTTTGTAAACTCATGGTTTTAAGTGTTTAAGGCTTTGCGTCCAACAAAATAACGGATTATGTCGTTGAATACAAATTAATTTTTCAAAACTAACGTTGAATTACTGGTTTTGTTGCTTGATTAAATTCAGTGCACTACCTGCCTTGAACCACTCAATTTGAGTGTTATTGTAGGTATGATTTACCTCAAAAACATCTTGACTACCGTCCGCATGGTTAAGCTGAATTTTAAGGGGAACGCCTGCTGTAAATTGATCCAGTCCAAGGATGTCGATTGTATCCGTTTCTTGGATTTTGTCATAATCCGATGGGTTGGCAAATGTCAATCCAAGCATCCCTTGTTTCTTAAGGTTTGTTTCGTGAATACGAGCAAATGATTTCACAACTACAGCTCTTACACCCAAGTGTCTAGGCTCCATCGCTGCGTGTTCACGGCTACTTCCCTCGCCATAGTTTTCCTCTCCAAAAACAATGGAAAAGTCCCCACTTGCTTTGATCGCTCTGGCAACTTTGGGTACACCCTCGTAGGTATTTGTATAGGGATTGAGCACGGTGTCTGCTTTTTCATTGAACGCATTGATTGCTCCTATCAAACAGTTATTTGAAATATTATCCAAATGCCCCCTGTAAGTCAACCAAGGACCTGCCATAGATATGTGATCCGTTGTACATTTTCCTTGGGTTTTAATTAATAATTTTAACCCGTGTAAGTTTTCGCCATTCCATGGTTGAAATCCAGCTAGGAGTTGTAATCGTTTAGATTCTGGATCTACCTTTACTTCTACTCCAGACCCATCTTTAAGCGGTGCTAAATAGCCATTATCTTCCACTCCAAAACCTTGCGGTGGCAATTCATATCCTGTGGGTTCATCTAGCATCACTTCTTCGCCATCGGCATTGGTTAGTGTGTCTGTAGCTGGATTGAAATCTAATCTTCCCGAAATAGCAATGGCTGCAACAATCTCTGGTGAAGCCACGAATGCATGCGTATTGGGATTCCCGTCTGCACGCTTACTAAAATTTCTATTAAACGAATGAATGATTGAATTTTTAGGTGCATTGATGGGATCATTATAACGTGCCCATTGACCAATACATGGACCACATGCGTTGGTAAAAATAGTGGCATCTAGGTTTTCAAAAATATCCAATAACCCATCTCTGTGAGCTGTGTATCTTACAGTTTCAGACCCAGGGTTGATTCCAAATTGTGCTTTTGTTTTAAGTTTTTTGTCGACAGCTTGTTTGGCTATGGAAGCTGCTCTACTCAAGTCTTCATACGAAGAATTAGTGCATGAGCCAATCAGACCCCACTCGACGTCTAACGGCCAACCATTAGCGTCTGCTTTGGGTTTAATTTCTCCTACCTTGGTATCTAAATCTGGTGTAAAAGGACCATTGATGTGTGGCTTAAGCTCGGATAAATTAATTTCAATCACTTGATCAAAGTACTGCTCTGGATTAGCATATACCTCATCGTCTCCAGTCAAATGTTCTTTTACCTGATTTGCCAATTCGGCAACTTCTGTTCTTCCAGTAGCTTTCAAGTAACGCTCCATGCTCTCATCATACCCAAAAGTAGAAGTAGTTGCTCCTATTTCTGCTCCCATATTGCAGATAGTTCCTTTACCTGTACAAGAAAGAGACCGAGCACCTTCACCAAAATATTCAACAATCGCACCTGTACCTCCTTTAACAGTGAGTATTCCTGCCACCTTCAATATAACATCTTTGGGTGCAGACCAACCGCTTAATTTACCTGTCAGCTTAACACCGATAAGTTTTGGAAACTTCAATTCCCATGGCATTCCTGCCATTACATCTACAGCATCGGCTCCACCTACTCCTATCGCTACCATACCAAGTCCACCTGCATTAACCGTGTGGGAATCTGTACCAATCATCATTCCCCCAGGAAAGGCATAATTCTCAAGCACTACTTGATGAATAATCCCAGCTCCAGGCTTCCAAAAACCTATGCCATATTTGTTGGATACCGACTCTAAAAAATTAAAGACTTCGTTACTTGAATTTAAAGCATTTTGCAAATCCTCGTCTGCTCCAATTTTAGCTTGAATCAAGTGATCACAATGAACCGTCGTAGGCACTGCTACCTTGGTCTTGCCTGCTTGCATAAACTGCAACAACGCCATTTGGGCAGTTGCATCTTGGCATGCAATTCGATCAGGAGCAAAATCTACATAATCACTTCCTCGAGAGAATGCTGTTTTTGCATTCCCATCCCAGAGATGACTGTATAATATCTTTTCGGAAAGTGTCAAAGGTTTATTGAGCACTTTACGAGCTGCTGATACTTTTTCGGATAAGTTTTGATAGGTTTTTTTGATTAAATCGAGGTCAAATACTTGGTCTTTCATTTGGCGGACAAAGATAACCTAAAGTCTGCTAACCTTTATTAATATTTCAGGTAATTTGACAATTTGATCTAGAAATAAATAGATAGCTTAAAGCTGAAAAAGCATTTTTTTGGTAAGAATTTCCTCACCTTTCTTTAAAATTTTGCAGAGGTACATTCCCTGTAAAGCATCAAGCCCTTGAATGATTTGAATAGGTATCGGCTCTAAATTAGAGAGGAATACTGCCTGTCCCAATAAATTAGTAATCTCAATCTGATAATCAGCCTCTGGGTCAATATCTGCTAGGGTAATGGTAAGATTATCCACCACAGGGTTGGGATAAATGGCCGTAAATTCCGAGACCTGAACTGGAGGTGCAGGATAACGAACCGTTGCTATCCCTGATCGAAACAAGGTGAGGTTGGAACGCATCTGCCCAACTTGTTGTTCTGTGAACATATTTTGACACTCGCCTTCTGAGTAGTCCATATAATTTTCAATCATATCGGGTAGGTCACCAGGATTATTCAAACACGTATTTTGACCTAAATTACACCCGTTACTCGCAGATCGACTATTGGGGGTATCATCCATAAAATCATCCACGTTGCAGCCTTGAGTTCTTGAGCCATCGCCCCATATATGACGAAGCCCCAGATAGTGCCCAATTTCATGAACCAATGTTTTTGACCCAGTAGCTAACAATAGCGGGTTCTCCTTACCCACCACTTTATAATGAACAACCACTCCCTGTTTATTTTTTGTTGCAAACGAATTTGCATTCCAGTTTTCAGCATTAGTTGGAGGATAAGCATAACCTAACAATGCATCGAAACCACTCACCGATAAATCACAAATCCAGATATTTAAATATCGATCCGGATCCCAAACAGGACTTCCATAGGTTGCCTCTTTGACCCGATCTGTAATGGATAGGTTGATTGGAAATTGTCCGAAGGTTGGCAAAACCGTAGGTTTTCGAATGATTCCTGAGGTGGGGTTACCCTCTGGGTCAAGTTTTGCTAGTTCAAACTCGATTCCTGCATCTGCTGCTACTGGAAGGAAGATATCTCTTGTTTCTGTGGTGTCGGCATTTTTTCTTCTGAAGCACTCATTCAGTTCTTCAAGTTGTGAAAGAATATAGTTTTTGTTGAGATTTTCTGTCGAATTATTGTACAAGACATGAAACACCACTTGCATGGTGTAAATCGTATCTTTTTGTTTTTTGAACTTAAGGTTAGAGTATCTCTTAGCATCAAAAAAAGTTTCTTCAATCGTATTTTTTATCCCTGAATCTTGTTGGTTAAGATAGGTAATATATTCCGTCGTGGCACATGGAATAATTTGGCTTTGTGCAGAGACATGCTCCACAAATGCAACCAATAACGTTAGAAAGAGAAATTTAATTTGCATCGACAACAAATTTAAACTTGAATTCATACTTAAATGCAATATTTACGTAATTAGTTGGCTTTATCTGCCTTCAAAAGAAGGTTTTCGCTTTTCTAAAAACGCAGTAACTCCCTCGTTAAAGTCGTGAGTATGCCCCGCTATTTCTTGGTACTTTGTTTCATATTCTAGCACATCACTCAAAGATGAGTGCATCGAATCATTTAGCATCTTTTTCATCATCCCAATGGCTTTGGTCGGGGCATTAGCATAAAACAACGCTACTTTTCGGACCTCATCATCTAGATTTTCTGAAGACACACATCGGTTAATCATTCCCCAATCAAGGGCTTGTTCCGCAGTCAATTTATTGCCCATAGTTGCTAATTCAAAAGCACGAGCACTTCCAACCAAACGGGGTAAAAAGTATGAAGATCCAGAGTCCATCACCAGACCAATACTCACAAATGCTTCAACAAAAGAGGCCTTAGCGTCGGCAATAATAAAATCACAAGCAAGAGCTACAGAACATCCAGCTCCAGCTGCTACTCCATTAATTCTACCAATAATTGGTTTGGGTAATTCTCTCATGAATTGAATGAGTGGATTGTATCCATTTTTTAAAATATCCGCAAAGTCAACTTCTCCTTCAATGTCTTTCAAGTCTTGTCCTGCACAAAACGCCTTACCTTCTGCAGTAAGTACAATTGCCCGACAATTATTATCGTCTTTGGCATGCTGAAGAGCAGCCATTAATTCTGCTCGCATCTCGCTATTGAAGGAATTAAATCGGTCTTCTCTATTGAGTGAAATTGTTGCTATTCCTGAGTCTATGTGATATTTTATTGTATTGTAATTCATCGTTTTTTAAAAAAGTAAAATAGGTGTAGAAGCGAGAAATCCAGTAGCTATCCCCATAGCTAACTGAAAGGGTGTATGAGCATTTGCCCTCCATCGGACCAAACATACCAAAAGCATTATGCTTACTATTTCTAATAGATAACCCAATCCTGAAAACTGATAATTGAAATAAACCATCAGACCGGCACCCAACAAAAAACTCCATACTGCTGCATGCCAACTTGCCTTCAAATCAATAAAAGCAAACAACAACAAAAGCAAGTGCAAAATAGTAGCTGCTAAAAAGAACACAATGTATTCTTGCATCAGAAATATACTCACAATAGCAAACCCAAAATTAACCAAGGAGTAGGCTCTATAGATCGACCTTCGCTCATCCATGGTAGGATGTTCTAGTTTTATCTTTCGAATGGAAATGAAGTAAACCAACGGAAGAGAGATATACATAAACGCTACCCATACCGCTGCCAGTGCCAATGTTCCCATACTATATTTTGCAATCAAAGGCATGTAAATTAGTAAGCTGTAAAAGGGTAAAAATATAGGGTGTGTTAGAATGGCTATTCCCTTGAGTACGTGTTTCATGCTTATAATTCTTTTCGTAAACGAGCAACGGATAAATTAAGCTGCTCTCTGTATTTTGCAACGGTTCTTCTTGCAATGGGGTAGCCCTTTTCATGAAGTATCTTCTTTAATGCTTCATCGGTTAATGGCTTTGACTTGTTCTCTGCATCGATGGCATCTTTTAAGATTTTTTTGACTTCTCGGTTGCTGACTTCTGTGCCACTACCAGTGGTGATTCCTTCAGTAAAAAAATCTTTCAATAAAAATATCCCAAAATCGGTTTCGACATACTTGCTACTTGCTACCCTAGAAATCGTTGAGATATCCATTTGAATAGCCTCTGCAATGTCTTTGAGAATCATCGGTTTCAGGTCAGTTTCGTCACCGCTGAGAAAAAATTCGTGTTGAATTTCCACAATCTTATTCATGGTCATGAGTAAGGTATTTTGACGCTGTTTTACAGAATCAATAAACCATTTAGCTCCATCGAGTTTTTGTTTGATGTATTGAACTGCATCCTTCTGAGATGCCGATTTTTCTTTACTTGCCTCATAGGATTTCAAGGTCTCACTATATGATCGACTAATTTTGAGCTCTGGAGCATTTTTTGAATTCAGAGAAACGTCTAATTTACCATAGGATTCTTTCACGATAAAATCGGGAATGATATAATCCTTGTTATGAGCACCCTCTGCTCCAGATTGAGCTGGTTTGGGGTTTAGTTTAGCAATAAAATCTAGGGCTTCTTTAAGGTAGTCCTCCGAGATGTCAAATTTTTTAAGAATTCGTTTGTAGTGCTTTTTTGAAAAGTCATCCATCATTTCATGGATAATCTTGTAAGCTAATTTATACACTGGATTATTACCAGAAAGTTGGCGTCTCTCAATTTGTAAAAGAATGCACTCTTTTAAATCTCTTGCTCCAATTCCTGCTGGTTCTAGACCTTGAATTAAGTTTAGTACTCGCTGCAAATCATCCGTAGTGGTTTGAATATTCTGAGTGAATAATAAATCATTTTTTATAGAATTAAGAGGCCTTCTTAAATATCCATCATCGTCCAACGTACCAATAATTTGATCGGCAAGTATCTCGTCTTGCTCTGAATGAATCAATCCTGATATCTGTTCTAAAAGACGTTCTCGGAACGACGTGAAATAAACCACCGGCATGAACTCTTTCTCTTCCTCATTGGCATTGTAATCTCCACTCAGTTGAACTCCCCCTTCATCATCGCTCATATAATCAGATATATCCAACTCCTCCTCCGAAGAATAATCCAACTCCTCTGGTTCGTCCAGTTGAATCTCGTCTTCTTCTTTGCCACTTTCTAAGGCTGGATTTTCCAACAATTCCTCATCTACCCGCTCTTGAAAATTCAAGGTGTTAAGCTGGAGCAATTTGATAAACTGTATTTGCTGTGGGCTTAGCTTTTGAAGGAGTTTTTGACTGAGTTGTTGTTTTATCATATTCGTGTTTAAAAAGTAAGGATTTGCCCTTACTTTTGTACTCCAAATTTAGTACGTTTTCTAGGATAATCAAAATGGATACCAAACAGTTAAAAGACCATGTAGGTCAGATTGTAACTCTAAAAGGATGGGTGGCAAATCGACGAGAAAGTAAAACCGTTGTATTCATCAATTTGAGGGATGGACAGGGAATTTGTCAATGTATCCTAGGAATGGAAGATCTTGGAGACGAATTGTTTCAAACCGCCAAAACATTAGGTCAAGAGAGCTCGGTTGCCATCACTGGAAAAGTCGTTGAAGATACACGTCAAATTGGAGGATTTGAACTTCATGCAACGGATTTGGAGGTTTATCAAAATGCAAAAGACTACCCCATATCCAACAAAGAACACGGTATTGAATTTTTAATTGATCAACGTCATCTATGGTTGAGAAGTCGACGACAGTGGGCTATCATGCGAATAAGAAATAGTATTACTTACGCCATTCACAACTTTTTTCAAAAACAAGGGTTTGTTCAAATGGATGCTCCCATTTTTACTGGAAATGCAGCCGAGGGAACGACGGACTTATTCGAAACAGATTACTATGGTAAGCCAGCCTATCTTACTCAATCAGGGCAATTGTATGGTGAAGCAATGGCTATGGCCATGGGAAAAATTTACACCTTTGGACCCACTTTTAGAGCCGAAAAATCAAAAACTCGACGCCACCTTTCTGAATTTTGGATGATCGAACCAGAAATGGCTTTTTGTGACATTTTTGAAAACATGGATACCATCGAATTATTTCTTCGAAGTGTGGTTCAAGAAGTCCTTGAAAAATGTCCTGAGGAGCTAGATATCCTCAACCGAGATACCTCAAAACTAGAAACGGTTTCTAAAGAATTCCCGCGACTATCCTATGATGAAGCGGTAGATATATTAAAAGGGAATAAAGATGTAGACGGACACAATTCATTGCTAACCATCCAACAAGATATTGAGAATAACGCTGCTAGAATTCAAGAGATTGAAGAAGACGTTGCTCAACGTGAGACTGCAATTGCTGCAGGGGGCATGAAAAAAGGAGCCATTAACTTCAATCAAAATAAAATTGACACCCTCAAGCAAGAACTCAAGCAATTGGAGGAGGACCAAAGAAACCTACCTCAATGGTTAGAATCTGCTCGAAATTTTGAATATGGCAACGACTTTGGAGGAAGTGATGAAACCGTGCTTACCCGATTATTTGACTGTCCAATTATGGTCTATGATTGGCCTCATGAAATCAAAGCATTTTACATGAAACGTAATCCAGAAGATCCTCGATTTGCTCGTGGTGTAGATGTACTAGCTCCAGAAGGATATGGTGAAATTGTAGGTGGTGGTGAACGTGAAACGAGTGAAGAATGGTTGGTTGAAAAAATCAATGAGCACAAGCTACCCATGGATGTATTTCAATGGTACTTAGACTTGAGAAGATATGGTAGCGTTCCTCATAGTGGTTTTGGTCTTGGACTTGAACGATTAGTCGCATGGATATGTAAATTGGATCACGTTCGTGAAACCATTCCTTTCCCAAGATATTATGGTAGACTAGAACCTTAGAATCTTTATTTTTTTTCCCAAATCAAAAAATCGAAATCAAATTCATTGAACTCGCTTTTCTGATATTCCTGTCTTTCAATACACTGCCAACCTTCGAGGTTGAGCTTTGGAAAAAAAACATCCGCATCTGGAAAATCAGCCTTTACCTCGCTAATGTACATACGATTGACATAAGTTAACGATTGACGATATATCTCTGCACCACCAATGACAAATATTTCGCCATGGTGTTCTAGTTTCATAGCTAAATCTAAGGCTTCTTCAAATGAATGACATACAAAAGCTCCAGGAGCTTGATAAGATTTGCTGCGTGTGATTATAATATTTGTACGATTTGGCAAAGGCTTTCCGATGGACTCGTAACTTTTTCTGCCATGAATAACCACATGGTGTGAAGTAAGTTTCTTAAAACGTTTGAGGTCATCGCGTATTCTCCATAATAAGTCATTATCCTTTCCTATGGCATCGTTTTGAGCTTTAGCAACTATGAGAGAGATATCTAACACGAGTGCAAAATAAAATTTATTTTCTAATGAATAATTATAAAAACAAACACATAATTCAAACTTACTGTAAATGAAATATGCAGTAGAAGAAAAATTAGTATTGCTTCAGACTCAAATCCAAACTTTTGACTGAGTGAGTAAGTGCACCAACCGAAATAAAATCTACCCCAGTTTCAGCATAGCTTCGTATGGTATTTTCAGTAATGCCACCACTAGCTTCGGTCTCGCACTGATTTCCAACTAGACCCACGGCTTTTTTCATCTCTTCAGGAGTGAAATTATCAAACATAATTCGGTCAACACCAACAGCTAGAGCCTCTTTAACCTCTTCTAAGTTGCGTGTTTCCACTTCAATTTTTAACGGCTTATCTTCATTTTTAAGATATGCTTTGGTCTGATTTACCGCTGCAGTAATTCCTCCAGCATAATCATTGTGATTATCTTTGAGCATGACCATATCAAAAAGCCCCATCCGATGATTTACACCTCCACCAACAAAGACTGCATATTTTTCAAAAATTCGCATTCCTGGTGTCGTTTTACGGGTATCTAACAATCGAGTATTAGTACTATCAATTAAATCTACCAATCGTTTGGTTAAAGTAGATATACCGCTCATGCGTTGCATAAAATTGAGTACCAAGCGTTCTGCCTGAAGTATACTATGAATACTTCCGCTGACAGAAAATGCAATGTCCCCGACTTTTACTTGACTCCCCTCTTCAATATAAGGTTTAAAGACTAATGCTGAATCCAATCGATGAAAGATATGTTTGGCTAAATGAATACCACACAACACTCCAGCATCTTTTACCAGCAATCGAGCCTTACCTTTTTCGTTAGAAGCAATGGCACCAAGGCTACTGTGGTCACCATCGCCAATATCTTCTGCTATAGCTAATTCAATTAGTTGAGAGACCTGAGGGTCTGTAAAATTCATGGAACAAAAATCTGCATTAATTTTTAGAAATGTTCAATTTGCTTGAATTAGACCTAGTAATTAATCATCATTTGATTCTTTTTTTCATTATGCACGCTATTCTTAGCTCATTAATAAGGAATTAGACCCTATTTAGGTCTAGAATGTTTAATTTGCACTTGTGCCCAACCATCTTTTTTTTGATTTAGATCACACCCTGTGGGATTTTGAGGCGAATGCTGAGGAAACACTCAAAGAACTATATGAGCTTTATCAGATTCAATTCCTAGCTCCAACAAGTTCGGAAGAGTTCATAGCCATTTACTCAAAGATAAACCATGATTTATGGAAACTATACCGCAACCATCAAATTACAAAAGCAAGCTTGCGGATCAAACGCTTTGAAGATACATTTAAATCTATGGGAGTTGAGAATCGACACATACCCAAAGACATTGGCGAAAAATACGTTGAGATCTGCCCCACTAAAACGGCATTGATTCCAGGTGCAAGAGAAACGTTGGAATACCTTCAAGACCAATATGAACTCCATATCATTACCAATGGTTTTGAGGAATCTCAAAATAAAAAATTAAAGCATTCCGACTTGGGTCGTTACTTTAAAACCGTTACCATTTCTGAACATGTGGGAAAACAAAAACCTCATCCATTAGTATTTGAAACAGCACTAAAAAATGCTAAATGTGAATCTAATCATGGTATTTACATCGGCGATAATTTGGATGCAGATATTAAAGGGGCTATCAATGCAGGATGGAAAGCATTTTGGTTGACACAAGATTCAAAAGTTTTTGCTAATCCAGATTGTCAAATTATAAGAAACCTTCGAGAACTAAGAACCTATTTTTAGGGTTTGAATGAACGCATAAAAAGTTCCCAATCCCAAGCATTATCTGATTGCCAACATCCATCAAAATTAAATTGAGAAATAAATAGTAATACAGCTAGGGCTAGCATGAAAATTTGAGCTATTCTGAGCTTATTTACAGAGTTACTCTTCAGAATAAAGCTAATTGGCAAGGCAAAAAATGCTAAATGTTCTGTAAAACCTCGATGTCCAAAACCACATCCCAATTCTGGCGACCACCATCCAGCGTAGGTAAAACTAATTACTAAAAAATAAACAAGATAGAAAGCTATTATTCTATTATTATGCCATTGCTTGATAACAGCTAAAAACACGAGAAGTAGAATCGGACTATATAATAATGCTCCATTATTTGGTGAAAACCAAAATTTCATTAAATCCAAATTTCCAAAATTTGAGAAGCTTTCACCAGCATACCCATCTGCAAAAGGTTTGCCATATGCATAATAGTTGTAACCTAATTGAAGAAAAACTGGGATACTGGCTAGCGAAAAGCCCAACAGCCACCCCCATACATTAACATCTAAAACTATTTTTTTAAAATTCCTCCATTTAGTAATAAGAATATAACTCACTGGGAAAATTACAAAAACTAAGTTTAGTGGTCTTAGAACAAGAATCAGAGAACCTAAAATAAGAATCAATATAAAATCCTTATTTTTTATATTTTTATTATTTGAAATCTTTAAAAGTAGGTATTGAATTCCTGCAAAAACAGTAAATGAATATGCGTGGGACATTCCACAATCTCGTGTTGTATAGTAAAGCAAATTTGATAACATTAAAATCCCAAAAATTAATAAGTATCCTTGCCAATATGTTAAGTGCCAGAATCGAATAGCTGTTAAAAACAGTAGTATTAATCCAAGGGTTCCCCAGATAGCCGTTGACCAATTGAGGGCTAAGTGATGTGCTTCTGTAAAACCTTGGGGACCCTCCACTTGTTGAATTTTATCTGCAATAGCAGCCATCAATGAAAAAGGGAACTGACAAATAGCTACCCCAATTGGATATTTAGTTATAATTTTTGTATCCGCTGTCCAAAACCCCTGTCCTGTCTTCAATGAAATTGAATCAGGAAGATTTTCAGCATCCATATCATAATAGAAATATGCAGGAAAATAGATATGATAACCTGCTTTATCTGCAAATATTTGAGAATGATACGTGAAAATTGGATGACGAGAATGCCTATTTAAACTTATAAATAATAGACCTGCAAATAGAAAGATAAAAATAAATTTGTCTATTAATCTCATCGAATATGCAAATAAAGCTCAAACTAAATAGAGCTGTAATAAACAACGATATTCACGCTATATTTTTCTAATTATTCATAGTAAGCCAGAGTTTATCCTTTAACTCTTGAATTCCTTTACCCGATACTGAAGAAATAAATAAGAAATCACAATCTACATCCATTTCCTCTGAAATTGCTAACTCAAGTTCATGATCTAATATATCTGATTTTGTAATCGCCAATAGACGTTCTTTAAACATCAATTCGGGACTAAATTTTTCAAGCTCTTGCAACAAGACTCGATAGGTTTTATTGATATCCTGTTCATCTGCAGATATCATAAACAGCAGAGCTGCATTTCGTTCGATGTGACGAAGGAATCGATGTCCTAATCCTTTACCCTCACTAGCTCCTTCTATAATTCCTGGGATATCCGCCATGATGAACGACTTATACTCTCGGTGTTTTACTATTCCCAAATTAGGTGTCAGCGTGGTGAAAGCATAATCTGCTATTTCTGGTTTTGCTGCAGAAACAACAGAAAGTAAGGTAGATTTTCCAGCATTTGGCAAACCTACTAGTCCAATATCAGCAAGAACTTTAAGTTCCAAAATAAACCATTCTTCACGGCCAGGTTGCCCTGGTTGAGCGTATTTGGGTGCTTGATTGGTAGCACTTTTAAAATGGGTGTTTCCTAGACCTCCTTTACCCCCTGGCAACAAAACAAACTCTTGACCATCTTCCGTGATTTCTCCGAGAACTTCATAGGTCTCTGGATGTTTGGCTACGGTTCCTAATGGTACTTCTACTATTTGATTTTGACCACTCTTGCCCGTCTGATTTTTTTTCTTTCCTGGGGCTCCATGCTCGCAAAAAATATGGCGTTTATACTTTAGGTGTAGTAAAGTCCAAAGTTGAGAATTTCCTCTAAGTATAATTGATCCACCCTTGCCTCCATCTCCTCCATCTGGGCCACCTTTGGCGTTTAGGTTATCTCTAAAAAAACTATGACTACCTGCACCCCCATTACCACTTTTGCCACAAATTTTAACGTAGTCTATAAAATTTTGATTGCTCATGGTAAATCCGTTTGGTTATTAATCTCAATTATGCTTGGCTTGCACCATCAATAGCCTTGCAAAGATGTTGGAATATATCATCAATTGACCCTTTCCCTTGCACTGCTATAAATTTTCCTTTTTGGGCATAAAAATCTGCCAATGGAGATGTTTCTTCATTGTATACCTTGAAGCGGTTTCTGATGATTGTCTCATCTTGGTCGTCTGGTCTTCCACTAGTCTTTCCACGTTCTAGCAAACGGCTAACCAATTCATCTTCATCCACCTCAAGTGCTATCATACTAGTAACTTCAGTATTAAAATCTTGAAGAACACGCTCTAGATTTTCTCCTTGAGCAATTGTTCTAGGATAGCCATCGAAGATAAAACCCTGGTCATTATTATTTCTTTCAATAAAATCCTTGACCATTTGATTGGTTACTTCATCAGGCACCAATTGCCCTTTGTCGATGAAACTTTTAGCCAATAATCCAAGTTCGGTCTGATTTTTAATGTTGTATCGAAATACATCTCCTGTTGAGAGATGAACCAATCCGTATTTTTCAATTAGCTTGGAACTTTGAGTTCCTTTTCCTGCACCTGGAGGTCCAAATAAGATAATGTTTAACATGATGTTATATCTTTGGCAAATGTATAATGAATTGGGGCGGCTATACAAACCATTGTAAATTATTTGTTAATCAATTTCTTTTTAAGATTATCCCATAGCATGTTTGCTTCTTCAGAGAGCTTAAAAACAAGCACTCCAAAAATAAAAAACCCACCTAAAACCGTAGTTTTAAGAATAAGGCTAAACCATGAATTAGCTATATTTGGAAGAACCATGTTCAAGCAGATAATAAATACGCTGATTATAAATATATACCCTATTTTCCGTTGAAATGGATGAATTTTGAATTTATAATAGACAAAATAGGTTTTAAAAATATTAAACAAAATAACTGACATTAGCGTCGCAAGTGCTGCTCCTGCTAATTCAAACTGAGGAATTAAAGTGAGATTTGCAATCACATTAACCACAGCTAAAATCAGCAAAAAATAGAGGTTATAACGAAAATGCTTTGAATAAGCGATGATATATTCATTGATGCTTGTCAGCATATCAAAAAGTTTAGCCATTCCTAAAAGAAGGATGACAACCTTTCCAGATTTATAACGGTCACCATTCGGGATAATATCAAAAATAGCATCGATATTACACCAGATTAGTATCATAATTAAACATCCCAAAATAAATAAATTGAGCCCAGACTTTTTATAAATCTCCTCGACATGATTCATGTCATTTTTTTTGAGTGCTCCCGCTATAATTGGGCCTGAAATTGCAAAAATAGCCGCTGTTGGTACCATCAGTAGATTGGCTATATTAAAAGCAATCGCATATACTCCTGTTCGAGCATAATCAAGAATATCTGTCACCATGAAAATATCTAGACGAGTAGCTAAACTTGACCCTATTGTGCCTAAAATGCCAAACCCAGCATAAGTTAAAATTTGTTTTAATCGAGCTTTTGTTAAAAATGAGAATTGGAAACTTACCTTTAGTTGTTTTATATATCCGACATATAAAACCAACCCTAATGCTGCAGATCCATAAATAATTGGGACGCCATACAATAATACTGAAAATGATAATTGCGTATATAAAAAATAAAGTGCAATCAATGACAAACCTATTTTAACAAATAGATTATTTAATACAGAAGGGACAACAATTCTACCAAAATTACTCGTATAATGGAATAATATTTTTGCTAAAATAACACTAGAAAAAGTTAACCAAATAACTCCAATATTCTCATTAAACTCTTCAGGCAAACTTTGATATATAAGTCCATATAAAATTGTAAAAAGCGAAACCCCTCCAAGAAAAAATAATAAGAGTAGCCCTAAAAATCCATTGTGTTTGTTTTCTGATTTAAACTCCGGGAAAAACCTAACAGCAATATTGTACACCCCTAGACTAAATAGCCCAGCTAAAAGAATAGCGGTATCTTGCACAAAGCGAATTTGTCCTAATTGACTCTCCGAAAAACAAAGTGTATAGATGAAGAAGGTATTAATTACCCCAACAATAGCTGCCACGTATCCTACAACACTAGCTTTTAATGACTGTCTTACTATTATACCCAAATTTTCTTATTACTTATTCAAAAATATGATTAAAATTTGCAATCCCTGCGGGATAAGATGAACTACAAACTCCAATCGATAAATCAATAAATTATAACTTTAATTCCAAGTGATTCATAACAACAAATCATATAAAAGTCTACGAGTTGATTTACTTCAATTAGTAGCATCCCCAAAATCTATCTTAGATGTTGGATGCAATGAAGGTATACTTGGTTTATATCTCAAGGAAAATATTCACGAAGATATTCATGTATCTGGTGTAGATTACAATCCCCAAACAATAGCCATTGCCAAAAAACGAATAGACATTGCTGAGGTTGTAAACCTTAACAACCTAAAAGAAATTAGTGATTTCCTCAAAAAATGCCCCAATTATGATCATATCATTCTTGGAGACGTACTTGAACATCTCACCCACCCATTGGAGGTGTTAAACATCCTATCCAAACAACTAACGCCGGACGGTAAAATGATTATTTCTTTACCAAACACCAATCACTATACCTCATTATTGAATTTCTTTTCACTAAAATGGCCCAGAAATGAAAGAGGAATTTATGATAAAACACATCTGCACATTTATATGCTTCGAAATTTGAAAGAGCTTGCACCAGATGGTTTTAAAATAAAAAAAATAAAACGTAAATACAGAATTTTTGAAAGTACGTCTTCCATTCTTGATAAAGCCATTGCCTACCCTTTGAACCTCATCCCTTACTTTCGAGAATTTTTGACTTTTCAATACATTGTCGTTGTTTCTAAGTAATTTTTAAAAATGCTCCATTTTGCGTTTTAGATATCCTACGGCATTTTAAAATCATTCCTAGTTGAGTGTAACACCATAAATACATCCCTAAGTTTCGAACACCTAATTTCCATTTTCCTGATATCATCTGGTTTATGAAATCACCCAGAGTATTTTTTGTAGTAATTAAAATACAAAAGAGTAATCCTCTATTTATATCAGTAAAATAACGAAGCATGTTTATGTAGAAACGATTAGAATATTTCAGTAGGTTCTCTTTGTTATTGACCCATGGTTTTTGCTCTCTGTTATGGACCAATTTAGCCTCCTCAATAACACAAAAATAATGTCCATAATACATTAATCGATTCGCATAATCTCTATCTTCTCCATAATGATAGAATAACGGACTAAATCCCCCAACTAACCTCACAATTGAGATTGGAATTAGCCAAGCTGCAGCATTGACAAAGTCAAGTTTATTAAAATTTTTACCCTCTTGAGTATATGACGAAAAACCTTCATCTAGTGTTAGTTCGTCTTTTTTGAAGTGAACTGGTGAATAAATTTGATTGCCAAATTTTTGTGCAGAGATTAAAAGCTTATCAAGACATTCTCCAATAAAATAGGCATCTTGGTTCAATAAAAACACATAATCTAAGTCCTTTTGGCAAGCCAACTCTAGTAGGAAATTATTGGCTTTACCAAACCCCAAATTATCACTTGATCTGGTGAGATGAACATTTGGAAATTCTTTTTCAACTATAGTTGTCGTTCTATCTGTCGAGTTATTGTCCAAAACATGAATCTGACAGTTCGATTTTGTAACAATAGAATTCAAACAATCCTTGATATAGTTCTCTCCATTGTATGTTACAATAGCGATCATTACTTGTATGTTGGATAGATTAGGTAATCGACTCATAAAGCTGGTTATATTCTTGAATAATGGAACCCCAACTCATTTTTTGGACTTTTTCCATAGCACTATCTGCTAATTTTTTTACCTCAACTGGATCATCGATCAATCGATGTAACTGATTTTTAAAATTAATATATCCCTTGCAGAAAAGGGCTTCTTTTTCAGACTCAAAAACTCCGTTGATAGAATATTTGTGGTAGGCAATGATGGCATTGTGAGTAGCTGCCGCCTCTAAATAAACTAGTCCAAAAGTTTCTTTGGTTGATGGCATAACGAAAATATTAGACTCTGTTAGAATTTTCATTACTTCATCATGGGAAACATGTCCTATAAAATGTATTCTTGAATCGTCTGCCCTCAATGCATAAAGTTCCTCTTGCAATGGTCCCTTTCCGACGATTTTTAACTCTAAATCTATGCTCCCTTCATATGATTTTACTGCATTTATAACCCAATCAATCTGTTTTAGTGGTATAAACTCCGCCACACAAGAAATGGTGATTTTTTCATGTTGGTGTGATAGGCTTAATGACTCAGGAAGATTTACTCCATGAGGGATAACGGTATAATTTACTTGAAATTTCTCATTGATCCATTGACCTGTGTACTCATTTAATACGTGAATAGCATTCGCATTTTCTAAACAAGATTTAGCTAATTGATAAGTAGATGAATTATAAGACACCACATCAATCAAAGCAACATCAGAATAACGAATACTAACTACATAAGGACGATTGAATTGTTGAGAAATTCGTTGGGCTATCAAACCATCTGGGAATAAAAAATGTGCATGAATTACATCATAATTTTTATGGCCAAATCGACTTAGATTCAAATACTTCAACCCCAAAAAAGCATAGGATTTGTAGGGTAATCTAATGTAGGATAATACTTCAACTTTTTTACTTCCTAAAACATAATCTTTTAAGTTGTAAAGGGACTTAAACTTAAATTTATTCCTCAACCAAAAAGGGATAATCTCCTTTGGGAAAATAACATCAACCTCATGATTCTTCGACAAGTATTCTGCAATACGTAAAATAACCCCATTACTCTTCCGCTTAACTGTAGGAATATTAGTGGCTATAAAAAGTATTTTCATTTCTTGTTTCTAAATCAAATATACTAATTAAAACATGTGTATTCATCCCGTTAAAATTAATTGTTAGAATTAATCGGAGCATTCAATCTTAAAAAAATAAATTTGTAATAATCATTCTTTTGATTGAAAACAAAAAAATATTAATTATCACCTATTACTGGCCACCAGATAATAGTTCTGGTGTTCAACGATGGGGGTACTTCGCTCATTTTTTGGCAAAGTATGGACTTGACATTCAAGTTGTAACTGTAAATCCAAAATGGGCATCCTACAAAAATCAAGATACAAGCTTTAAACCATTGGTAAAAGGCATTAATACCCATACCACCGAAACAATAGAATTATTAAAGCTCTATTCCTTTGCAACTACCGGACATTCCTCCAAAGGGATTCCTCGAGGTAGTATAAATGATCAAAAAAATATATTTAAAAGGATTTCTAACTATATAAAGTCTAATTTTTTTATTCCAGATGCACGTGTAGGTTGGAATACATTTGCATATAGAAAAGCTAAAAAATTAATTACTGACCCTGAGAACACCATTGTAATCACAACAGGCCCGCCACATTCTACACACCTTGTAGGTCACCGATTAAAAAATATTTTTCATAGACTCACCTGGGTTTGTGATTTCAGAGATCCCTGGCTAGAACTGTACTCCAATGCTAATGCCCCACAAAACAAAAGAGCAAGAAAAAAGAATAGATCTTTGGAAAAAATGGTTCTTGAAAATGCTGATCAAGTAATTACGGTAGGCCCATCATTAGTTAAACTATTGCAGTCTAAGCTTCCCTCTAATAAACATGATAAAGTAAATTTCTTCTACAATGGGTTTGATAATTACAAAATGGATAAAATACCCCATAAAAATCCAAAGGATTTTATAATAACGTTTATAGGTCTAATACCAGACGATTATCAAGTGGAAGGGTTTATCCATGCTCTACAAAAATTTACTAGAATTATTAGTGGCTCACGGAATGTCATACTCCGACTTGCGGGAAATATCTCACCAAATTTCATTAATCAACTAGAAAATATTTCAACAATTAAGGTTAATTATCTGGGTTTTATAAATCATGCAGAAAGTTTGAAGCTAATGAAATCTGCTTCATTGCTATTTACTATTTTGCCGACACAAAAATTTGATGAAATATTAATTTCAGGGAAACTTATGGAATATATTGCTAGTAAAAAACCCATATTGTGTTTAGCTAATAAAAATGGAGATGCCGCTTCTCTGATTAAAAAAACTAAGTCTGGCAAAACTTTCACAAATGACGAAACTGATAAAATAGCAAATTTTATTAGTGCTTGTTATCGTAAAGAATTTTTAGTAACAGAGCAAATTGACATCATAGGATATTCTAGAGAATCAATCGCTAATTCTCTATATACCTTTTTAAAAGGGTTATAGAACTTCAATTTTTTATTTTTACTCTCCAAACTAATTCTATTTTTGAGGTTAATTCAATAGTATATGAAAGTTTTTATTCAGAAATATAGTCAACACATAATAGCCATTTTACTCATTGCTATTTTGTCGGCTTTGTTTGTACCTAATAATTTTAAAAATAAGGCACCCGAACAAAGTGATATAGTTCAATACAGAGGAGCTGCAAGTGAAATTAAGCAGTATCGGGAATCAGGAGAAAATATCTTGTGGACGAATGCTCTTTTTGCAGGGATGCCTTCTTATGTAATTAGTCTTCCCAACAAATCTACGATCATAAAACATTTAAAAATTCCTAACTACCCAAGGGTTTGGTCACAGATATTTTTATATATTCTCTGCAGTTTCATCATGCTTCTTGCTTTCAAGGTAAGGCCTTGGCTTGCATTGATTGGTGCTATTGGCATCGGACTAGCAACAGAAAATTTAACCATTTTAGCTGTTGGTCACAATACAAAAGCAAGAGCCATTGGGTATCTTCCATTGGTAATTGCTGGCATGCAATACATTTTTAATAAAGGGTATTTACTTGGACTTACGCTGCTTGCTACAGGATTTGGGTTAGAACTTGAAGCTAACCATGTTCAGATCACCTATTATGGTGGGTTTATGATTGTTTTATTTGTCATTTTTCATACCTACCCCTATTTCAAAGAGAAACAGTTTAAATCATTTTTTTTAGCATGTGGTATTGCACTTCTTGGAGCAGGTATTGGACTTGGAGCAAATAGTTTAAACATTCTTCTTCTTAAAGAATATGCTACAGAATCCATTCGAGGTAAAAGTGAGCTGACCATTAATAAAAATAATGGATCAAATGCCGATAAACAGGATGGATTAACTCAAGATTATGTTTTTTCATACAGTAATGGTTGGTCAGACATTGGAGCTACCATTATCCCCAATTATAGTGGTGGAGACTCTGATAAACTCGGGCTTTACTATGGTCAAATTGGGAGTACATCAGGACCCAAATATATAGGCGTGACACTATTTATTTTGATGATTCTTGGCCTCGTTCTAATTCGTGGGCCACAAAAATGGTGGCTTTTATCCGTAATAGGAGTCACGTTAATATTATCAATGGGAGGGAATCATTTCACCGGAATTAATCAATTCATGTACAATCACTTTCCACTCTACAATAAATTCAGAGCACCGAGTATGATGATGGTTTTAGTTCAGTTAGCTGTTGGTTTATTTGCTATTTTAAGCTTAGAGAAAATTATCAGTCAGCCTGAATACGTAAAAGAAAATTGGAAAAGAGTGAGCTACGCTGGTATTGCTGGTATTGGAATCATTATTCTATTAACCTATTCTGGCACATTATTTAATGATTTTAATTCTACTCCTAAAGAAAATGAAAATGGTCAAATTGTATATGATTCAGATACCGAATACGCGAAAAATGTAATTCAACGACAAGGCGGTGAGGTAACACAACCTTCGATCGATCGTTTTAAAGATCAACTCGCTGAAATGCGACTTGAAGCGATGAAAAAAGACGGTAATCGAAGTATCTTTTTCGCCATTTGTATTTTGCTCGTGCTCTGGTTAATCTATAAAGAAAAAATGAAAGTCAACTACGGATTGATTATCTTGGGACTTCTGATTACTGCTGATTTATGGACAGTTGGTAAACGCTATTTGAATGACAAGGATTTCAAAAAAGAACGGGCCTTAGAACAACCATTTACTCCTTATGCTGCTGATTTAGAAATACAAAAAGACAAAACCTATTACCGCGTTTTGGACCTTACCCAAAGTACATTAAATAGCAATCGATGTGCTTACTTTCATAAATCCATTGGGGGGTATAGTGCTGCAAAAATCAGAAGATTCCAAGATCTATGGGATTGGCATTTAATGGATGATTTAAGAGCTGGCAGAGTAACTAATAATGGGATATTCAATATGCTGAATATGAAGTATTACATCTACCCCAATCAACAAGGAACAGAACCTCGATATGGTATTAATCCAAATGCTAACGGAAATGCGTGGATTGTGAATGAGGTTAATGTTGTTGAAAATGCTGATAGTGCGATTCTTCAATTACCCAAAATTAATACCAAAACTCAGGCTGTTGTTGAGAAAGAGTATGCAGATTTCATAAGTAAAAATTCTATTAAGGATAGCACAGCGAGTATAACTCTATCCTCGTACCACCCTGAGAAATTAATATACACCTACTCGTCAGTAACTGAAAATAATGTAGCTTTTTCAGAAGTGTTTTATGATAAAGGTTGGAATGCCTACATCGACAATCAGCCAGTTGATCAATTTCGATTAAACTACCTACTAAGAGGCTTAAAAGTTCCTGCAGGAGAGCATGAGATACGATTTGAATTTGCACCAAAAACCTTCCAAACAGGATCCACACTTGCAATGACATTTGGCAGCTTAATATACTTACTCATCGGTTTAAGTATATTCTTGTGGGTTCGAAAAGAACTTTCCTTAAAAGACCAGAATTAAGTTGATTAGAAATGCAGTTTGCTCAAGTATATGGTCATCAAAAAATCAAGGAACAATTCATCCGAAATGTTGAAAATAACCGGCTTCCTCATGCACAATTATTTTTAGGAAATGAGGGTAGCGGGAAATTAGGTCTTGCCTTAGCACTTACTCAGTACTTATACTGTACTGAACGGACACCAACGGATTCATGCGGAGAATGTAGCTCATGCCGTAAGATAAGCAGTCATTCTCATCCAGATGTCCATTTCACATATCCTGTTTCAGCAAGTAAAGAAATCAGTACACAACACATCGAAAAATGGAGAGAAATCAATGCTTCATCGATGTATTTTAATACGACAGATTGGATGGAGACCATCTCAAAAGATGGTAATAAAACGCCCAATATTACGCGTGAGGAAACACGTAGCATCCTATCTCGTCTCTCATTAAAACCTTATGAAGGCGAGGCAAAAACGCTCATTATTTGGATGCCTGAATACTTGAAGAAAGAAAGCAATGTCTTGCTTAAACTTATCGAGGAACCCCCTCAAAAGACCTATTTTATTTTAGTTGCAGAACAATCTCAGCAGCTTCTTCCAACGATAACAAGTAGGACACAACTCACCAAAATACCGAGTTATTCGTATGAAGAAACTCAAGCATTTTTGGATAAAAAGTATGGTCTTGAAAAGTCAAACTTAGAACAAATTGCACGACTATCGGATGGCAATCTTAGGATGGCAACCCAACTCATAGAAAATAATTCGAATGATTACGGGACATTGTTTAGAGATTGGATGTTAGCTTGCTACCGTAATGACCTTAAATCAGTGAGTGATATCACTGACAAACTTCATGCGATGGGCAAAAATCAAATTCAGCTTTTTTTAACCCATGGGATTAAAGTGCTTCGAGAGTGTATGTTGCATCAAACTATTGATAACTATACAATAAACGCAGAAGCTAGTCAGGTAGACTTTATTCAAAAATTGAGCACTACCTTAAATGCCTTTTTTATCGAAAAAATATACACTCAAGTAAATGAAGTCATTTATCATTTACAACGAAATGCAAATCCTAAAATAGCATTATTCAACCTATCTATTAATATTAGATACCACTTTGTCCGAAAGTAATTTTTATTTTGTGATATATTTGAGGCTGTAAGAACATACTGCAAAACAGTAGTTCGTCTAAAAAAGAAAAAGTCAATCAGTATGGGATGTGGAAGTTGCGGAAATAATAATGGTAGTCATAGTCCTGGATGCGGGAATAATGGTGCATGCAGCACGGGAAGTTGTAATAAACTAAATGTCTATAACTGGCTTACTGACATGGTATTGCCCGAAGATTATGAGCCGTTCAATATTGTTGAAGTACGATTTAAAGGAAGTAAAAAACAATTTTATAAAAACGTTAACCACCTTGAACTCTATACTGGAGATAAAGTAATCGTAGATTCAGATATAGGATATGATGTTGGAGAAGTTTCACTTGCTGGAGAACTTGTAAAACTTCACTTGAAAAAATATGGTGTTGATGAGAACAACTCAGAAATGCGAACCATACGTAGTGTTGCAAATGAAGACGAGGTTGAAAAATACGAAAAATTTAAAGCACAAGAGCAGAAATCATTAGAACAAGCCAGAACAATTGCTCTTCAACTTCGACTTAAAATGAAAATTAGTGATATCGAATATCAAGGTGATGGCAAAAAAATTACATTTTATTACACCTCTGAAGGTCGAGTTGATTTTAGAGAACTCATCAGACGATATGCCTCCGAATTTAAAAGTAGAATACAAATGCTACAAGTAAGTTATCGAGAAGAAGCATCTCGACTTGGTGGTATTGGATCATGCGGCAGAGAGTTATGTTGTAGCACCTGGCTTACAGATTATAAAGTGGTCAGTATGAGTGCTCCAAAAACTCAAAACTTATCGATTAACATGCTCAAACTCAGTGGGCAATGTGGAAGGTTAAAGTGTTGCCTAAACTATGAATTAGAAACCTATCATGAAGCCTTAAAATCGTTTCCTAATGAAAGAGTAAAGCTAAAGACTGAGTCAGGGCTAGCTAGTTTAAAGAAAATTGATATACTAAAAGGAACAGCCTGGTATTGTTATGAAAAAAGTTTTGAATGGATTCCACTTAACCTAGAACGAGTAAACGAAATTATATCGCTTAACAAAAAAGGCAAAATTCCTGTAACGCTTAGTGATACTGCTAAGGGTGCAGAAATCGCATTCAAGACCTTAGAATACAAAGACGACCTACTTGGTGAGAATGACCTTAACAGAATGGACCATAAAAATAAAAAATCCAATCAAAAAAGGGGGCCTAAAGGAGGTAATAAAAACCGAAGATTTAACAAACCAAAAAATAAGTCGAACAACCCAAAAGGGAACAAAAACAATTCAAATAGAAATCAAAATCCTAAAGATAAAAACTGACAATTGACCTCATAACTCATGCAAGCGAGACACTCTGATCGAAAAAAATACTTCAAAGAACAAGCACTGACCACCAGCAAGTATGTTATCCCCTATTTACAAGATCTAATTCAAATTGATGAAAATACTTCCGTTTTAGAAATTGGATGCGGTGAGGCTGGAAACCTTGAACCATTTTTGGACTTGGGATGCAAACGAGTAGTAGGTATTGATATTTCAGAGGGACGAATAGAAAATGGAAAATTATACCATGCCAATCATCCCAATTTTAAGAATTTAGAGCTAATCGCTGAAGATATTTATGACACTAAAACTCAGGAAGAATTTGACATCATCATTAGCAGAGATGTTATTGAGCATATCCCAAACCAAGAAAAATTTATGAATCGATGCCGTGATTTCATGAAACCAAACGGTCTTTACTTTATTGGCTTTCCACCTTGGTATAATCCATTTGGTGGTCACCAACAATTACTCAAAAACAAGTTTTTTTCCAAATTACCTTATTTTCATATTCTACCAAGATTCTTGTACAAGGGGCTTCTTCGAATGATTGGTGAAAGTGAAACTAAGATTAAAGGAATGCTAGAAATCTATGACACTAGAATTACCATTGACAGACTAAATCAAATTCTAAAAGCAAATAATTACCAAATACTAAAGAAAACGGATTACTTATTTAATCCAAACTACGAAACCAAATTTGGAATTAAGCCAAGGAAACAACTTAAATTAATTAGTTCAATCCCGTTCATTCGAAACTTTTTTGTTACTGCATCCTATTATGTAGTTCGAGCGAATAAATAAACCTAATTATCAATAATCACGCGATTTTTGATTGATCGAGCTAACGTTATTTCGTCTGCGTACTCCAACTCCCCTCCTACAGCAATCCCTTTTGATAAAGTACTTACCCGAACACCCAAATCTCGTAGCTTTTTGGCGATATAATATTCCGTCGTATCTCCTTCTAAAGTCGAACTAAGAGCAATTACCGCTTCTTTGATATCTTTTTCCTGAACTCTAGATAATAATTCAGGTATTTTTACATCACTTGGACCTATTCCGTCTACTGGTGAAATTAATCCACCCAACACATGAAAAAGCCCGTTGTACTGTCCCGTATTTTCAATTGCAATGACATCTTGAAAGTCTTTAACTATGCAAACAATAGTGGTGTCTTTTGAGGGTGAATTACACACATTACATAAAGGACCGTCGCTCAGGTTAAAGCATTGATCACAATATTGAATTTGAGTTCTCATATTGAGTAGAGCTTCACTTAATTCAATGGTATCGCCTTCTGTTCTTTTAAGAAGAAAAAGAGCCATACGTAATGCACTTTTCTTCCCAACTCCGGGAAAACGAGAAAGGTGCTCTACCGCTTTATTGATTAAATTAGATGATGAAACGCTCATGCACTATGATAACAAAGTTATGAGATGTTAGTTATCTTCCAACATAATTGGGCATCATGTGTTTAACTTGTACCAAGTTAAAAAAAGTAGTGGAAAATAAACTGAACTTAAATCATCAAATCAAGGTGAGCATGGTCCCACAACACCAGAAAAATCATACGATTCCAGGTGCACGGCATGTGTTTAGTTATGCTGTAACTATCTATAACAATAGCATTGAAGAAGTCCAATTAACCCGAAGACACTGGTTTATTACAGACGGTGTTTTAGGAGTAAGGGAAGTTGAAGGAGAAGGAGTAATTGGAGAAAAACCCATTTTAAATCCAGGAGAAAGTTATTCATACCAATCATGGTGTCCAATATCCGAGGATTTTGGAAGCATCAGTGGTTACTTTACATTTTGTTTGGTGAGAACAGAAGAAATCGGATATGCAAATGTTGATACCGTCTTACTAATACCAGGTGAAAATCTAAATTAGATTTCTTTAAGAGTTTATATAAATTGGTAAATCAATCCGATTATACCAACAACCCAACAGTAGTAAGCAAAGTAGACTAACCTACTTCGTTTAACAATCGCAATCATCCATTTGCAGGCAAAAATTCCAGAAACTAGGGCTGCTATAAATCCCGCAACAATTTTCATATCAATGGATGAAGTTGACAAATTAGAGTCCATGGCTGAATAATCCATTATTTCTTTTGCCATTGCTCCAAAGATTAACGGTAAAACCATTAAAAAACTAAATCGAGCTGCACGTTCACGATTGATCCCTAACAAGACTGCTACTGCTATCGTACTTCCACTTCTACTTATCCCTGGCAATATGGCGACAGCTTGAACTACCCCCAGTAGAAACGCGTTCTTGGTATTCACTATACCGTCTTTTCGACTTAATTTATCAGACAAGAAAAGAAGTATTCCAGTCAAGATTAACATGAAGCTAACAAGTATGATATTCCCGCTAAAAAATCCGTCGATATAGTCTTTAAAGAATAACCCCACAGCTGCTGCAGGTATAATCGAAAGGAAAATTAAGAAAACAAATTTTGTTTCGGAATTCCACCTAAACTTAAAAACTCCTTTAATTAATTTGAGAATATCTTTCCTAAAAACAATAATCGTACTAAGGGCAGTTGCAAAATGAAGGGTAACCGTGAATAGCAATCCAGCTTCTTTCTCATTGATATCAAAAATAGTTTTACCTAATTCGATATGTCCGCTACTACTAACAGGTAAAAACTCCGTCAAACCTTGAATAATACCAAGGATAATAGACTCCCAAAAACTCATTGATTATTTTTTTGGCTTTTTCATAATTGCAAAAATCTCAATGACAAATCCTAAAATAACCACGATTGGAGCTAATGTAGTTTTTCTAAAATCATAGATATCTTCCTTGCCATACATCAATACAAAACCAATAATAATTGTAAATAGCCCTGCTAGCATCAGTTGGTAATTCGTTTTATTGAAAACAAATTGTTGATTGGAATGATCCGTTGATTCTGTTTTACTACTTTTTTTGTGAGCCATAACGTATTCTATTGTATTGCAATTGCTAAATTATAATGACAAAAATAACATCTAATTGTATTGATACCACTTTTAATAAACCAAATGCTACGAGTTCTCTTACTTTTGTGGCATTCCAATAATGTATGAGTACCTACAATTTTCAATCTATCGAGGATAAATGGCAATTAAAATGGGCCGAGTCACATATTTATCGTTCTGAAATTGATTTAACTAAGCAAAAGTTTTATGCCTTAGATATGTTTCCCTATCCTAGTGGAGCAGGATTGCATGTGGGTCATCCTTTGGGCTATATTGCTGGTGATATTGTCAGTAGATACAAACGATTAAATGGATATAATGTCCTGCACCCGATGGGGTTTGATGCATTTGGCCTGCCTGCAGAACAATATGCTATTCAAACGGGACAACACCCCAAAATCACAACTGAGATTAACCTAAAGAAATACAAAGAACAACTCAACAGAATTGGGTTTAGTTACGACTGGGAGAGAGAAGTTAGAACAACAGATCCAAGCTATTACAAATGGACACAATGGATTTTCATTCAATTGTTTGAGTCTTGGTACAATGAAAAAACAGACAAGGCTGAAAGTATTGACTCTTTGATTTCTATTTTCGAAATTGAAGGAAATGTAAATGTCATTCACAAGGGTGATATAACAGAGCCCTTCACCTCGGTTGAATGGGAAGGTAAAACAGCTGCCGAAAAGGAACGTATACTCCAACATTACCGACTTGCTTTCCAAAAAGAAACTACGGTAAACTGGTGTGAAGAACTCGGCACTGTTTTGGCAAATGACGAAGTCAAAGATGGGCTATCAGAACGCGGTGGATACCCTGTGAGTCAGAAGTTAATGAAGCAATGGTATGTTCGAATTACAGCTTATGCTGATAGATTATTATCCGGATTAGAAAAAATTGATTGGAGTGACAGCATCAAAGAAACCCAGCGAAACTGGATTGGAAAAAGTATCGGTGCTAGAATTTCTTTCAAAATAAAAGAACACACCGAAAACATAGAAGTATTTACTACTCGTCCAGATACTATTTTTGGATGCACCTTCATGGTTTTGGCACCTGATCACCCGATGGTTAGTTCCATCACTTCAACTGATCAAAAAGAAGCTATTGATGCCTATGCTAAAATTGCCAATAACAAAAGTGAGCTAGAGCGTAAAAAAGATAAATCCGTTAGCGGTGTTTTCACTGGAGCATCTGCCATACATCCATTCACAAACAAGGACATTCCCATTTACATTTCAGAATATGTACTGAGCGGTTATGGCACTGGGGCCATCATGGCTGTTCCAGCACATGATGAAAGGGATCATGCATTTGCTAAAAAATTCGAGCTCGACATCATTCAAGTTATCACTGATCCAAAAGGAGAACAAATTAATATTCAAGAAAATAGTTATGACTCAAAAAATGGAGTTCTCATGAATAGTGAAAACTTTGACCGATTGAATGTAAAAGAGGCCATGCAAGCCATCATTCAACTGGCTGAAGAACGAAATTTTGGGAAGAAGGAAATTCAATTCAAACTAAGAGACGCGGGATACAGTCGTCAGCGTTATTGGGGTGAACCATTTCCCATCATTTACAAAAATGACATCCCTACTGTCGATAAAAACATACCCGTAGAACTCCCCGACGTAGAAAGCTATACCCCTTCGGGTACGGGTGAAAGCCCTCTAGCAAATAATTCTAACTGGGTCAATGCAAACAACGGTCAAAGAGAAACAGATACTATGCCTGGTTACGCTGGAAGCAGTTGGTATTTTTTACGTTTCATGGATCCTAAAAACGAGCACAACTTTGCTAGTAAAGAAAGTTTAGCCTATTGGAATCAAGTGGATCTATACATTGGTGGCACAGAACATGCCACCGGACACCTGCTTTACAGTAGATTTTGGACTAAATTTTTATTTGACCGAGGTTTTTTAACCTTTGATGAACCCTTTAAAAAACTTGTAAATCAAGGGATGATTCAAGGAGAAAGTCAGTTGCTTAATATAGGTAATCGAGAACTTCATGTGCCCATAGAATATGTATCAAAGGATGGGACTCTGACCCAAAATAAGTTTGAAGCACTGCAGCAAAAAGATAGCCGGTTTTCAGACGTTGGTTCCGATCAACTATTTGAAGGAAAAGAAGAAATAAAACTGCGGTCTCAAGTAGAGAAAATGTCCAAATCTAAGTTTAATGTGGTTAATCCAGATATGATTTGTGAGCAATATGGAGCGGATACACTTCGGCTTTATGAGATGTTTCTTGGTCCAATTCAAGACAGTAAGCCATGGAGTACAAAGGGAATTGACGGGACTCATCGATTTCTCAAAAAATTATGGTCTCTCTTTTATGACATGGATCATAAACCACAATGGAACAAGTCAGAGCCGAACAAAGAGTCTCTAAAAACACTCCACAAAACCATTAAAAAAATTACAGAAGATATTGAGAATTTATCATTGAATACATCCGTATCTCAGTTTATGATTTGTGTTAATGAATTAAGTAGTCAAAAATGCCAGTCCCTAACTGTTTTAAAGGACTTGTTAATCCTACTCAATCCCTTTGCTCCGCATATAACCGAAGAATTATGGAACTCCTCAGAGCACAAAGGCTTTATTGGAAATGCTCAATGGCCTGTTTTTGATGAGGCTCATGTTATTGAAAAAAATAAAGCATACCCTATATCCATCAATGGGAAAACCCGAACAAACATGGAATTTCCAATAGATATGAGTAAAGGAGATATTGAGTCTCAAGTTTTACAAAATGAAATTGTACAAAAGTGGTTGGATGGCAATTCTCCAAAAAAAGTAATTGTAGTGCCTGGTAGAATTGTCAATATTGTTATTTAATCACTTTATAATTTTACCATCAGTTTATTACCTTCGAACTTAAATACAAAAAATATGAATACCTGGATAACCATACCCAACAACTCAGATTTTACCATTCACAACCTGCCTTATGGTGTTTTTGTTAGGGATGGAAGACCTACACCTGGAATTGCAATTGGAGATCACATTATTGATTTGAATTCTGCTGCTAAATGTGGTCTATTTAAAGGCCTAGATTTCAATAGTCTTGTTTTTGAATCTACTGTATTAAACGATTTTATTAGTTGCGGAAAGTCTGCTTGGTCATCACTCCGAAAATACATCACATCTGAACTTACATCTCAAGGAGAATTATACGAAAATAGAGATAAGATACTCGTTGATAGGACTAGTGCCCAAATGTGTCTTCCCATTCAAATTGGTGATTACACTGACTTTTACAGCAGCATAGAACACGCCACGAATCTTGGAAAATTATTCAGACCAAACAGTGAACCATTACTCCCCAATTGGAGACATATTCCTGTAGGTTACCACGGTAGAGCCAGCAGCATTGTTGTTAGCGGGACTTCCATCAAAAGACCTCAAGGTCAGATGAAACCTCCAACTGCTGAAACCCCCAGTTTCGGACATTCAAAGCGGTTAGACATTGAATTAGAAATGGCCTACATCATTGGATCTCCCACAAAATTAGGAGAATCTATATCAGTAGAAAACGCAGAAGATCATATCTTCGGTAAAGTCATTTTCAATGATTGGAGTGCACGAGATATTCAAGGATGGGAATATGTTCCGCTAGGACCTTTTTTAGGCAAAAATTTTGCAAGCACCATATCTCCATGGATTGTTACAATGGAAGCACTTGAGCCTTTCCGTTGTGAAAGTATTAAGCAAGACCCACCTGTTTTGCCCTATCTTCAGTATGAGGGAAATAAAAACTTCGATATTAAACTAGAGGTTGGGATTACACCCCAAGAAGATGAAGAAACTATTATTAGCCAAAGTAATTTTAAGTTTATGTACTGGAACATGGCTCAACAACTTGCTCACCACACAGTAAATGGTTGCAACGTAAATGTCGGTGACGTGATGGCTAGTGGCACGATATCTGGAAGAGATACCAATAGTTATGGTAGTTTGATTGAGATTAGCCAAGGTGGGAAAGAACCCATCCAATTAAAGAACAACAAAACAAGAACCTTTTTGGAGGATGGAGATTCAATCTCGATACGTGCTTGGTGTCAGAAAGACGATATAAGAGTAGGATTTGGGGAGTGTACAGGTAATATTATCCCATAGATACACTTAATCACTTACACTCATTCGTCTTCTTTTTCGTTTTATAATAGGCTTTGAATGTTCTGATTTTGACACGTTAGACTCACTCACTTGATTAGGATTAGTTTTCTGCGGCTTAGGTCTTGCTTCTTGCACCGATAACTTTCGTTTTCTAAAGAGTTTATTATTTAGGCGAATCATCGCTTTTTGACCCTCATATTCGCTTCCCATTTTAACAAAACCATAACCAAGTGACTTGTTCGACTCTGGGTCAACTAATATTTTTATGGATTTAACCTTGCCAAATTTTTAAAAAATGCTTTTAAGCTCGTTTTCATCAATTTTATAATCAATATTGGAAATAAATAGGTTCATAGTGTCTAATGTCTGTTGTTGTTTATAAAGTTAAGTCAAATTAAGATCGTTGTTTTCGACGTTCACAACAAAGGTAATAATTCAAAATTAATAAGGATGTCATCTCCTTGATTATTTTTGTAAATCAACGTATGAAAAAAATTGCTAACTATATTAATGGCAAACTGATAGGACCAAGTTCCAACAGTTATATCGATAATTATAACCCAGCAACGGGAGAAGTATATTCTCTTATACCAGACTCTAATGATGTCGATGTTGAATTGGCTGTAGAAAGTGCAAAAACAGCATTTACTTCATGGTCAAAACTCAAAAATTCAGAACGTTCACACTGGCTTGAAAAAATATCGAATGGAATCAATCAACGAATGGAAGAACTGGCTAAGGCTGAATCAATTGACAATGGGAAACCTTTGTGGTTGGCTAAATCAGTTGATATTCCTAGAGCTCGAGACAATTTCAAATTTTACGCTACCGCTATTCAGCATTTTGCCTCTGAAAGTCATCACACTTCAGAAGGCATGATCAACTTCACCCTAAGAAAACCAGTAGGTGTGGCAGCTTGTATTTCCCCTTGGAATCTTCCTTTGTATCTTTTCTCTTGGAAGATTGCACCTGCATTAGCTGCAGGCAATACCGTTGTGGCAAAACCCTCTGAAATTACCCCCATGACGGCATACCTTCTCTCAGAAATATGCCATGAAATTGGACTACCTGCCGGAGTATTGAATATCGTTCACGGGTTGGGAAGTAGCACTGGAAACTCGATTATTTCAAATGATCAAATTGACCTTGTTTCCTTTACTGGAGGTACATCAACAGGTGCACATATTGCTTCTATCGTAGCTCCAAAATTCAAAAAAATGAGTTTAGAATTAGGGGGTAAAAATCCTAATATCGTATTTGATGATTGCGACTTTGACGCTGCTATCAAAACATCCCTCAATAGCTCATTTGCCAATCAGGGTCAAATCTGCCTATGTGGGTCTCGTATACTAGTACAACGAGGCATCTATGAAAAATTCAAAAAAGAATTTGTCGCTCGAACAGATCAAATGGTTGTGGGCAATCCCATGGACGATCATTCTCGTTTGGGGGCTATCGTCAGCAAGCCTCATTATGAAAAGATTCTAGACTACATTGAGCTGGCTAAAAAAGAAGGGGGGAATATTCTCACCGGTGGTGTTCCTGTCCAACTTGAAGGTGATTTGAGTAACGGATGGTATATTAGACCAACTATCATTGAAGGATTGGATCAGCAATGCAGAACCAATCAGGAAGAAATTTTTGGACCAGTAGTGACTATTCAACCATTTGATACAGAAGAAGAAGCCATTGCATTAGCCAATAGCAATGAATATGGATTAGCTGCTACCATTTGGACTTCTAATTTGAATAAAGCACATTGGTGTTCCGAACAAATAAAAAGTGGAATTATCTGGGTAAATTGTTGGCTTCAACGTGACTTAAGAACCCCATTCGGCGGAATGAAAAATAGTGGCGTTGGTAGAGAAGGGGGCTGGGAAGCACTACGATTCTTTACTGAACCTAAGAATGTTTGTATAAAGTATTGAATGAACCCTAAAAAGGAAGGCTTAACAAACGTTAAGCCTTCTTACTTTAATTAACAATGAAAATTCAACATCAATCTAATGACTATTGATCCCACCAAACTGGCTGAGTGATATCACTAACCACAGTAGCATTCTTATTGTAAAGTCGCTCATCCAGAGGAGTAGGTAATCGTACTGGAATTACACTTGTTGATCCCGATGGATTTGGAGTAAGCGATGGCACCCCTGTTCTTCTCCAATTAGAATAAGCTTCTACTTGACCAAATAAAGCGATGTACTTCTGGCTGTGAATCTTATCCAACGAAATTGTAGCATCGGTCTCAGACGCATATGCCGCCTCAAACCCAGCATCTGCAGAGCCTGTAACCTGAAGTACTGAGGCCTTAACAGCATCGTTATAAGCCGAAGCAGAGCCAGACTTATCGGTAGCAAATTTTGCTTCAGCCTCTAAAAATTTTGCTTCAACACAGGAAACCAATGGGAAAGTAATCCCCTTTAAATATGACCCAATAGGAGAAGCTGTTTGGTCACCTGCTCCAATGATGGCACCTCTATAAATGATATTACCGGTATCTTTATTCGCATAAAACGGTAATCTTGGATCTGAATTAGCTATCAAACCATCCACAAAAGGTTTCCCTAAGCGAACATACCCTGGTCGTGCAATATCAAATGCACTCCACTGATTTTGCTCGTTACCTGCACTTCCAAATATCATGTTCATATCCTGATCTGAACTGGTCATTGCAGCAGCGTTTAATGCTGAAATAGCATCTGAATTCCCAGTATTCCCTGGAGTTTGGTTAATTCTAACTGCATAACGTGCTTTCAATACATATGCTACTGTGACCCATGCCGAAACATCTCCACCATAAATGATATCATCTGAATCTGGAGAAAGGCCATCAACTGATGCATTCAAATGACCAATCCCTTCGCCTAGTAAGGATTGAATTTGTGCTATGACCGTTTGCTGAACATCATACTTAGGACTCAGATTAGCCTTTCCTCGCAATGCCTCTGAAGAAGGAATATCTCCCCACAAATCAGTAGCAACACCTAAAAACATCGCCTTCAATATTTTGGCTATCCCAAGATAATGAGTGTTCTCACCATAATTATTGATGATATCCTGACAAGCTTCCAAGCCATCCGTATATATAACCTCCCACTCGTTTACATTATCCCCTTCTAGTACCCTATACTGTTCTACATCAATCATTTGGGCATCTGTACCCGATAAACTTTGTGTAAGTATAGACGTTGTTCTGGCTAGCTGCCCAGAATGCGTCGCAAACAAAGCGACCTCAGCATTGGTTAGTAGCAATGGAGCAGATACTTCCGATGGGTTGTTTGGAGACACATCATAATCTTCAACGAACTTACTACAGCCCGAAAATATGATCCCAACTCCTAGTAATAATTTTAATAAATTTTTCATCTTTTTGTCTTTTAAATTTTTATAGTCCAATTTTTACTCCGAAAATATATGATTTAGATCCTGGGTTATTGAAGTAGTCAAAACCACTTACGTTAGACCCAGATCCCGTAAGGCTTGTCTCTGGATCAACCCCTGGATAATCTGTTTTTAACCACAGATTTCTTCCTGTACCGTATACGTTGATTGATTTTAAGTACTTCTTGTTTTTCAACTTGAACGTATAGCTCAATGAAAGTTCCCTCAATCTCACCCATGATCCGTCATAAACTGCTTGTTCCGCTGCTCAAAATCTCCAAGATAATTTACATAATACTGCCATTTTGGAACCTCTATGGTATTCGCTACGTTAGTAGCTTCTCCATTGGCATCTGCTGATACTCCCTCAATGACAATTGTTTCATCTCTATCTTCAGTAATTTCCGTAACACCATGTCTTGTTAATCGAGCATAGGTTCCAGCCCAGATATCACCACCTTGTCTTTTATCTAATAATCCAGAAAGTGTAAACCCTTTATAAGTGAAGCTATTTCGGATATTCATCAACCAATCTGGGAATGGATTTCCAATATTTCCTCGCTCATCAGCAATTATTGGTAAACCTGAATTCGGATCAATCAACAATTTACCATCTGAACTTCTTGCCCATTTAGATCCATAAAGAGCTCCATATGGTTGCCCTACAATTGCATAAGAACCCAATGAAGAAAATGCAGACTCAATATTTATCTCATCAACACCATCTGCAAGCGAGATCACCTCATTGGTATTTTTGCTAAAGTTAAGTCCAATATCCCATGAAAATTCGTCCGTGCTTATCGGCGTTCCATCAACGGTAATTTCCCATCCTTTATTTACCATCTCTCCAGCATTGGTATATAGCTCTACAAAACCAGAAGACTGAGCAACAGGCTGATCAAGTAGAATATCCTCTGACTTTTGGTTGTAATAGGTTATATCCAATCGAAGTTTGTTATCAAAGAATCGCATGTCAGCTCCAATCTCAAACCCTTTTTGTCTCTCAGGTCTTAAATCATCATTTCCTATTCTTCCGTCTTTACTAAATCCGTTATTACCTAAATATGGATAACCAATTCCATTTGTAAATCATCCTGAGTAAAAACTCCGTTGTTGGTCCCCAATTCCTTAATCATCGCATCCACAATTGGTCGAGATTTTTCGTCCACCACCTTCCCGGTAATCGACTCTGTTTGTCCATGTACAGCTAACGCAAAAAGCGAAAAAACAGCAACAAAGAACATTGATAAATTGGTAATTTTTCTTTTCATGTCATAAATATTAGGTATTTATAATCACCACGAAAATAGAATCATAAAACACAAAAACAAAGGTGAGTCCGGGGAAATATGCGGACATACTCACTCAAAACACACCCAACTATATCTGTAAATTATTGATAATCATTGAGTTTTATATTTTGAGTTTTTCAAAAAAAAAATTAACAAAAAAGGGAGCAACATAACGTTGCTCCCTTATAAATTATTATAGTACTTAAATTAATCTTAATTAAAAGTAAAAGTTAATTGAGAGGTTTCCAGAAGGTGAAAATGAATTCATCCATAAATCAGTTTGATCTGTTGAATTTTTTCTCTGATTTCCAATAAACAATCCTCCGGTAGATCCAGACTTACTTTCCTTCTCTCCGTCAGTTACATGTTCAGACTTAGTTTTTCCACCAAAGTCTCTATGGATTCCAATACCCCATCCATACTCACCTCCAATTGAAATTTTAGGAACAACGAAATATTCAACACCGATAAAACCTCTAGCACCTAGAGCAATATCAAGACCATTAGTTGTACTTGTTGTACGTTCATCACCAGAAATTTCTCCACCATTAAAATCGGAAGACCTAAATCCAGCTTCTAAATCATTGCCATACTTATAGCTAGTTCCTGATGAACCAATAGCTACCAATGCCTCATAACCATAGAATCCTTGTAATCTACTGGTACTAGCACCTTTTCTGAATTCCTTTCCATAACCCACAGCAATCATATTATCTCTGCTTCGCATAACATCTTTAACATCATCACCACTACCGCTATTTGGAGCAGTATATACTGACATCATTTCATTGTCTCCAAAAACTCGGACAGAAAAACGCTCTGCTTGTGTAGCAGAGGTAAAACGCTTACCCGTAATTGAGTAAGTATTGATATTGTCATTATTACCCTTAAAGGTTGGGGGCGTCGCTGCAGACGAACCACCAATATGAGCTAAATCTGCAGCAAATTTGATAAATTCATTTGCTTCTGCAGAAATAGACCAATCTCCTTCTTCTGGTAACATTACTTTACCATTCTTGTTTTTTAATACATTTTGGGCTTGAGCAGAATAGAACATTGTACTAATCAAAGCAAAAACCACTAATAAGCTTGTTTTTTTCATTTTTATTAATTTTTAATTTAGTTAAACTTCTGCAATATGGGCATTTTTGGAAAGAATCCATCGGCAGTAATGCCCATTGTATCCACATGATAATCAGTAGTGTACAAAAAGTATGACAAAAAAAACAAAGGAATCTTAAAAAAAAGTGGGCCAATTTTGGTCCATTTTTTCAATATTTTATCAATGATTAATTAATAATCACCCTATACCAAAACCTGTTCTACGATGACCAGCCATTTCATATTCAGTGCCTGGATCGTCACTAAAGAATTACTATAGTATTTAATGAATTAATTGGTTTCAACAACCCTTCTCAAAGTATTCAACCCGAGATTCACAAAGAAAGATACCACAATTGTTAACAATCATCAACTTACTTCCTAACAAAAAAAATCGTCGAAACTATAAATTCAATCAACCAACTATATTTGTGTTTCCAATATGGATTTTCAGTATAACACACAACAAGAACACATCAAATTAACCGAATATGGGAGAGGTGTTCAAGAAATGATCGAGCATCTGAAATTAGAAAAAGATAGAGATAAGCGAAATATTCTTGCTCATACGGTCTTTCAGGTGATGGTCAATTTAAATCCCGACCTTAAGTCTCAAAGTAATTACCAACAGACCGTCTGGGATCACATGCATGAAATTGCAAACTATGAATTAGATATTGATAACGACTATCCTACTCCAACTCCAAATATTCGATCTACCAGTCCCGATCCAATAGCGTACAAGGGCATGCTGAGCAAGTACCGATACTATGGTCGAAATCTACTAGAAATGATTGTTGGTGCTGGTAAAATGGAAGACGGTGAATTGAAAACCATGTATATCAACTACATTGCATCGTTCATGGTTAACTCATCCAAAAACTGGAATGATGAGGTACTAACCCCTCACCAGATTGTGCAGCACCTTGCTGATTTATCCAATGGTAACTTACAAGTCAATCCAGACTCCCTGGCTATTCATATAGAAACTCGAACAAAGCGTCCTCATCATCAAAACCGAGGACACAAGAAAAAGAAAAATTACAATTCGAAGTTTAAGAAAAAATAAATGGGAACATTCAAAATTGAGGGTGGGCACAAACTAAAAGGCACACTTACTCCCCAAGGAGCAAAAAATGAAGCTTTACAAATTATAGCAGCAGTACTCCTATCACCTGAAAAAATTACGCTGAAAAATATCCCAGAGATTCGAGATATTCTGAGGATGATTGAACTTCTCAAAGGTTTGGGTGTAAAAGTGGAGAAACTGAACAAAGGAGAATACACCTTTCAGTCAGACGACATCAACTTGGATTATTTCCATACTGAAGAATTCAGAACTAAAGGAGCTGCTATTCGAGGATCAATCATGATCATTGGACCTCTCTTAGCTCGTTTTGGCATTGGATATATTCCAAGCCCAGGTGGAGATAAAATCGGCAGACGACGTTTGGACACACACTTTATTGGATTTGAAAATCTTGGTGCAGAATTCATATACAACAAGGATACTGGATTTTACAAGGTCGAAGCCAAAAACCTCAAAGGTAGCTACATGCTTCTCGAGGAAGCTTCTGTTACGGGAACAGCCAACATACTTATGGCGGCGGCTATGGCAGAAGGAACCACGACTATCTATAATGCTGCATGCGAACCCTACCTCCAGCAATTATGTCGAATGATTAATTCAATGGGAGGAAAAATTTCCGGAATTGGAAGTAATCTCCTGATGATTGAGGGAGTTAAAGAACTTTCTGGTTGTGAGCACACCATCCTACCTGATATGATTGAAATTGGTTCTTTTATCTCATTGGCAGCGTTAACACAATCCGAAATTACCATTGAAAATTGTAGAGTTGACCAATTGGGAATCATTCCTAACATATATCGCAAACTCGGAGTGCAATTTGAAATCAAGGATGATAACATCGTCATACCAGAAAATAAACATTATGAAATCGATAGTTTTATTGATGGAAGTATGATGACGATTGCTGATGCTACTTGGCCAGGTTTGTCACCTGACTTATTGAGTGTGATCCTTGTTATGTGTACCCAAGCGAAAGGAAATGTACTTATTCATCAAAAAATGTTTGAAAGCCGATTATTTTTCGTCGATAATTTGATTGATATGGGAGCACAAATCATTTTATGCGATCCCCATCGAGCCACGGTTATGGGACTGGATCGAAGAGTACCCCTAAAAGCCGCAACTATGGCCTCTCCCGATATTAGAGCTGGAGTGTCTCTACTCATTGCAGCTATGTCTGCTCAAGGCACGAGTACCATTCATAATATAGAACAAATCGATCGTGGATATCAAGATATTGAACACCGATTAAATGCGATTGGTGCCAAGATAACACGCCTGTAAAATATTGAGCTCATGTTCCAACCCCTGAGCACCATTTGATATGTCAGCACATTTTGTGTCATAATGACACAAAATTCCTTGGCAATACTTTTGCAATCACACTCATACATTTAGAACTTTACCAAAATGCCCAAAGGAAAAAAAGTACAAGAAGAAGAGGAAGTCAAAAAAGAAGATTTGAATCAGACTGAAGAGAATCCAGTTAACGAAGTCCAAGAAACTTCTCCTGAAAATCAGATCAATGAATTGAATGACAAGTACCTTCGGTTATACTCAGAATTTGACAACTACCGAAAAAGAACTTCCAAAGAACGATTAGAGCTTTTTAAAACTGCTGGACAAGATATCTTAACAGACTTGCTTCCCGTTCTCGACGATTTCGATAGAGCCATGCAGAACATAGATTCTTCTGATGATGCTGAGGCGATTCAAACAGGTGTAAACCTCATTTATAATAAGTTCAAAAGTGTGTTAGAAAATAAAGGGTTAAAACATTTTAAATCCATTGAAACAGAATTTGACCCTGAAGTTCATGAGGCAATTACAAAAATTCCTGCTCCTAGCAAAAAACTCAAAGGAAAAGTAGTTGATGAAATTGAAAAAGGATACATGCTCAATGATAAGGTTATCCGATTTGCAAAAGTTGTAGTAGGAGAATAAGATGGCAAAAAGAGATTATTACGAGATACTCGGAGTATCTAAAGGCTCCACTGCAGATGAAATAAAAAAGGCCTATCGAAAGAAGGCTATAAAATATCATCCAGATAAAAATCCAGACAATAAAGAAGCCGAAGAAAAATTCAAAGAAGCTGCTGAGGCCTACGAAGTTCTGAGCAACGATGACAAGAAACAACGCTACGATCAATTTGGACATGCTGGTGTTGATGGTCAAGGTGGGTTTGGCGGAGGCGGTATGAATATGGATGACATATTCAGTCACTTTGGCGATATCTTCGGTGGGGGTTCTGGTGGAGGAAGCCCATTCGAAAGTTTTTTCGGTGGCGGAGGAAGAGGTGGTCGTTCGCGTCAATCAGTCGGTTCCAACATTCGAATCAAACTCAAATTATCTCTTGAAGATGTTACTAAAGGAGTTGAAAAGAAAATAAAGTACAAGAAAAAAGTGGTTGCTCCTGGAGTCACTTTTGAGTCGTGTAGTGCATGTGGCGGAAGAGGATCCGTAACTCGAGTGCAAAGCACATTCTTGGGACAAATGCAAACAAGTGCCCCTTGCCCAACTTGTCAGGGAAATGGTAAAAAGATAAAAAATATCCCCTCAGGTGCTGACCGAATGGGATTAACAGTCAAAGAAGTTACAACAACCATAGACATCCCAGCAGGCGTTGCGGATGGAATGCAACTCAATGTGCAAGGCAGAGGTAACGAAGTGCCCGGCGGAGTTTCGGGAGATTTAATAGTATTAATTGAAGAAATTAAGCATGAAAATCTCGAACGAGATGGTAATAATATTATTTACAATCTCCATGTAAGTTTCCCTCAAGCTGCTCTTGGATGCGATGTTGAAATACCAACGGTATCTGGTAAAGCTCGTATAAAAATTGAATCCGGAACACAAAGCGGAAAAGTTTTGAGACTTCGAGGAAAAGGAATTCCTGATGTAAATGGTTATAAAACAGGAGATCAACTGGTCTATGTAAATGTCTTCACTCCTAAAAAGCTAAACAATGAGGAGAAAAAAACATTACAACAACTTTTAGATTCAGATAATTTCACACCAGACCCTACCCAAGAAAAAGGATTCTTCGATAAAATGAAGGAATTCTTTAATTAGAATAGGTTATCTATCAGATCGTCTTTGACTCCCTGAGCAAGGGTTATTTTTAATTTTTTATTGCGTTCCATTTCTCGCTTAATGGCAAATTGAGCATTCGTATTTCTAGCCCAACTTCGTCTAGCTATTCCATTATTTACATCAAACAAAAGCATGCTTTGCAATCCTTGACTCGCCTTTTCGGACCCGTCTAGTAACATTCCAAAACCTCCGTTGATCACCTCTCCCCATCCTACTCCGCCCCCGTTGTGAATACTCACCCAAGTGGCCCCTCTAAAACTATCTCCGATTACATTGTGAATAGCCATATCCGCAGTAAATTTACTCCCATCATAGATATTACTCGTCTCTCTGTAAGGAGAATCCGTGCCACTAACATCATGATGATCTCTTCCCAATATTACTGGACCTTTGAGTTCTCCATCAGCAACCGCTTGATTAAATGCTTCAGCTATTTTTATACGGCCTTCGCTATCGGCATATAAGATTCTAGCCTTTGAACCCACCACCATTTGATTTTCGTTGGCCTCATCAATCCACTTGATGTTATCCGCCATTTGCTGTTTAATTTCGGGGGGAGAGTCAGCCATAATTTCTCGCATAACTCGTGCAGTAATCGCATCGGTTTGAGCTAAATCTTCATCCAATCCACTAGCACAAACCCAACGAAATGGTCCAAATCCATAATCAAAACACATCGGACCCAAAATGTCTTGGACATAACTTGGGTACTTAAAATCGATGCCATTCTGTGCTAATATATCTGCACCTGCTCTGCTGCTTTCTAGCAAGAACGCATTCCCATAATCAAAAAAGTAAGTTCCTTCGCTCGTATGAGCATCCACTGCTGCTGAGTGCCTTCTTAACGACACATAGACTTCCTCTTTGAATTTGTCTGGATTTTCAGCCATCATCTGATTGCTTTCTTCAAAAGATAACCCAACTGGGTAATATCCTCCTGCAAATGGATTATGAAGTGATGTTTGATCACTTCCAACATGAATAAATATTTTATCCTCAGCAAACCGCTCCCATATATCTACTACATTGCCTACATATGCAATACTGACTACTTCCTCTCGGGACTTAGCTTGTATTACTCGCTTTACTAAATCGTCTAGGTTGTCAATCAATTCATCTACCCAACCTTGACTATGTCTTTTGTGAGCAGCATTGGGGTTCACTTCTGCACATATGGTGATGCAGCCCACAATGTTCCCTGCTTTGGGTTGAGCACCGCTCATTCCACCAAGGCCAGCGGTAAGAAATATCTTACCTGCAGGTGTATCGTCAGCATCTAGTTTCATCCTAAATGCATTCATGACCGTAATCGTGGTACCATGAACAATTCCTTGCGGACCAATGTACATGTAGCTACCCGCAGTCATTTGTCCATACTGGGTCACTCCAAGAGCATTGTATTTTTCCCAATCATCAGGCTTGCTGTAATTTGGTATCATCATTCCATTAGTAACAATTACTCGAGGAGCTAACGTACTGCTGGGGAACAAACCCATCGGATGACCGCTATACATGTGTAAGGTTTGATCTTCGGTCATTTCACTCAGGTATTGCATGGTGAGCAGATACTGAGCCCAGTTTTGAAAAACAGCCCCATTCCCACCATAGGTGATTAGTTCATCAGGATGCTGAGCAACAGCGGGGTCTAGATTGTTCTGAATCATCAGCATGATTCCCGCAGCCTGAGAGCTTTGTGCTGGATATTCAGCAATGGGTCTAGCATACATTTCATAGTTTGGCTTGAATCTATACATATAAATCCGACCATAATCTTTCAATTCTTGAGCAAATTCTTCTGCAAGTTCATGATGCCACTCTTCTGGGAAATACCGCAAAGCATTTCGAATAGCTAATTTTTTCTCTACCAAACTCAGGATATCTTTTCGTTTGGGAGCTCGATTACTCGCATGAGACCATTCCTGTTTTGGTGGTAACTCATGAGGTATACCGTTGATAATTGATTCTTTAAAACTCACGTTATTCATCTGATTCATGACAAAGGTCTAATTTGTTTTAGATTAACAAAAAGGGTTGCATAAAGATTGTATTTAAATAAATATAAGACCAATAAAAGATTGAATTCACACTTCTATTTTTCTTGAAAATGTAATTTTATTGACAAAAGAATACGAGTTTTTCTTAAAAAAACGAGTAATTTGCTACCATATGAGATCATTCTATTTTCTAATTATCTTTTTTTTCGGTCTGACATTTATCACAAATGCTCAAACCGATCAGTTAGAATATCAAGCCCACCATAAAGACGATATTACAATCATTGAATATAGCCCTGATGGTAAATATATTGTATCAGGCAGTTGGGATGAATCCATTATCATCCAAAGGAGTGATAGTACTCATGAGGTTGTTCAACGAATTCAAGATAACAGAGGTGCTATAACGTCCATTTCATTTAGTAGAGACGGTTATCACATGATTACAGGTGGACAAGATGGTAAGTTGAATATATATCATTTCAACGACTCGTTTTTTTCTATTGCTACCTTAGACACTACGTTACTTTTTAATCAAAGTCAGATTAATAAATTAATCTATGGTCCGGGTATGCGAACTATCTTTAGTGCTGGAGATGATGGACGATTTATTGCCTATGATATCGCCAAAGACCGAGTTATCCCTATCAAAACATCAAGGCCTATCTCTGCAGCAGGTGTTGCAATCGACCGTTTGAGTTACTTCATTGCTCATGAAAAAAGAGCAGAAATTATTCAATATGACATCATGGGTCGTAAAATAAAGAGTTTTATGGGTCATACTGATCAGATTACAGATATACTGGTCACTCTCGACCGAAAACATATGATATCAAGCTCCGAGGATAAAACTGTTAGGATTTGGGAAATTCGCACGGGGAAAGAGTTACACACTTACAAAGATCACCAATGGACAGTGACAGATATTGCAATCGACCCTCATGGGAAATATTTGGTCAGTGGTAGTTTGGATGGCACCGTCCATTTATATCATCTCAAGGATAGAGAACTCGTCAAAACATTTAACCTTGGAAATTATAAAGTCAATGCATTGGCTTTTTCTCCTAATAACACCAATATTGCTGTGGCAGCACAAAAAGATGAACTATCTGATTCTGCGGGTTATTTCCTACTAGAAACAGAGCTGAAAAACAAAACCATAAAACTACCCAAACGCTATAAAGTTAAGAAACAACCCAAAAAAAAGAAGTCGACTTTACCGTCAAAGGGTCAATCTCCAACTGCTATGAGCCAAAGTGTGAATCCATCAAAAGTTAGCTCAAATTCCAATAGCTCAAAACCAAAAAGCAACGAAAAGGTTATTAAAAAGACCGATCAAATCGAAATAAGAATAGATTAATAGCATCCATGAAAAAAGAAATACTAAACAGCAGTAAAGCACCCGAACCTGTAGGAGCTTATCCCCATGCAAGAAAATTTGGCAACCTCCTCTTCTTAAGTGGCGTTGGACCAAGGGAAAGAGGTACAAAAAAGATTCCTGGAGTTGAACTAGCTGATGATGGATCTATTGCAAGTTATAATATCGAAACACAATGTCGATCGGTATTTAACAACATCAAACAAATTTTGGAGGATTCAGGAAGCAGTTGGGACAACATTATCGATGTCACTGTTTTTCTAACTAACATGAAAGATGATTTTAAGACGTACAATAAAATTTATGCTGAATACTTTAAAGATAACCAGCCTTGTCGTACGACATTGGAAATAAACTGTTTACCGACACCAATTGCAATAGAATTAAAAGTTATTGCAACTATTTAATTAGATTAGTTAGAGTTTTTCCATCGCTAGGTCTATGGCTTTCATGGTAGTTTTGTTTACTGGCACAACTGGTAATCTAAATTGATTTTCACAAATTCCTAGTTTATGAAGTACATATTTAACACCTCCTGGATTACCATCCATAAATATTGCTTTCATCAAGGGAAGTAGTTTATAATGAAGGTGTCTTGCATTTTTATAGTCTCCATCTAAAGCATAGTTCACCATCTGACTAAATTCTTTGGGGTAAGCATTGCCGATAACTGATATCACCCCTTGCATACCTGCAGCAATATAGGACAGTGTATAATTATCATCCCCACTAATCACACCAAAATCGTCTGGTGTTTGATGAATAATATCCATGCAAACATCTAAACTACCACTAGCTTCTTTAGTACAAATAACATTGGGTAATTCTGCAATCCGAAGTGTCGTTTGTGCAGATACTAATGAGCCAGTTCTTCCAGGCACATTATACATAATTATCGGCCAGTTTGAAGCTTCACTAATAACTTTGTAATGTTGAAATATTCCTTCTTGACTTGGCTTGTTGTAATAGGGGCTGACACTCAAAATAGCATCAATTCCAGATAAATCCTCTGAATTTAATCGATTAACAACGCTTGACGTATTATTTCCCCCAATTCCATAGACAATAGGAAGACGATTGGAATTAACCTGCACTACTTTTTTTAAAATTTCATTTTGCTGTACGTTAGTTATGGTAGGATTTTCGCCTGTGGTTCCCATTACGACAAGATATTTTACCCCACCATCAATCAAGTGATTGGTTAATTTCTCGATCCCCTCGAAATCTATACTTTTATCTGCCTTAAATGGTGTGACCATTGCCACTCCTAATCCCTTGAATTTACTCATTTAATGTGTCTAATTATATCTATAAATAACCCATAAGCCTCTTGACTATCACTTTTTACCATCAAATCGTGTGCAAATAAAAAGTCATCAAAAAACTTACCAATTCTTGTTTTAGCTGTTGAAAATGTAGAAATCCCTTGTAATTCATTGACTCCCTTTAAGTCTAAATTAATCAGAAAATCAAAATCTTCTTGGATAAATTTAGATACGCGATCACCATGAGGAACCTTCCAAAAGTTCAAATCAGCTTTACAAAAATAACTCTCTTTATAATTTGGAAGCAGATGACCTATGTCTTTCTCATCTACAAACCCTAAGGTAAATACCGTTTTCCCCTCCGATTCAAAATGATGAATAATTTTATGGAGGTATTCGCTAGGCATATCTTGCATATTATATGCAACACCAATTTTTCGAGCAGACTTAAGTTTTTTTAGACGCTCAAACTTATCCTCTTGTATGCTTCTAGCAAGAATTCTTTTTCCAATATATCGTTGGATATTTGTCAATGCTTCAAAGATATGAATTACTCCGTAATCATCGAGGAAAATTCATTCTCATCAATCATCTTTATGCCTAATTTCTCTGCCTTCTCCTTCTTCGCAGGACCCATATTATCGCCGACTACTAAAAAGTCTGTTGACTTAGAAATGGAGCTCACATTTTTGCCTCCATTATCCTCAATTATTTTCTTTAATTCAGTTCTCGAAAACAAGCTAAAAACTCCACTAACTACAAAACGTAAATTCTCTAATTTATTGCTTGATAACTCTTTCTCTTGCACGCTAAAATTCAAGCCATGTGATTTCATTTGTTCAATTTCTGCTTTATTTTCCTCAGACGAAAAATAAGCCCTTACACTTTGAGCGATTACATCTCCAATTTCAGGTGTAGCATTCAGATCTTCTATACTAGCACTCATTAAAACATCCATACTTTTAAAATGATATGCTAATTTTTTTGCAACGGTTTCACCTACAAATCGAATCCCTAATGCAAATAGAACTCGTTCAAAGGGTTGACTCTTAGATGCTTGTATCCCATCTAAAATATTCTGTACCGTTTTTTCTTTAAAACTGACTATGCGTTCTTCTGCAGAATCTTCATTAACAATAGACTTGCTAAGCCCTAATAAATCATCATATTTTAAGTCGTAAAGATCTACTGGTCTATAAACCAATCCCGATTGATAAAGCACATCAATTTTTCCCTCCCCCAAACTCGAAACATCCATGGCTTTTCTTCCAATAAAGTGTTCAATCTTTCCTTTTATTTGTGGAGGGCACCCGGTTGAATTGGGGCATCGAAATACGGCTTCGCCTTCTGGTCTCTCTAGTTCAGATGAACATTCAGGACATTCTTTTATAAATTGAGTTGGGATAGAATTATCATCTCGTTTGGATTTATCTACATCTACAATTTTGGGAATAATCTCTCCCCCTTTTTCAACATATACCGTGTCTCCAATACGAATATCCATTTGTGAAATAAAATCTGCATTATGAATACTGGCTCTTTTAACGGTAGTTCCAAGAAGCTGAACTGGTTCTAAGTTAGCAACAGGCGTCACCGCACCTGTTCTTCCTACTTGATATCTAATATCTATAATCTTAGTGCTCTGTCTTTCTGTCTCAAATTTGTATGACATCGCCCATCGTGGAAACTTACTTGTGAAGCCCATTTCTTCTTGCTGAAGTCGACTATTGACTTTTATCACCACGCCATCAATTTCAAAACTTAACTTACTTTTCTCTTTATCCCAATACGATATAAAGTTCCAAACATCATTGATTGAATCGCAAAGTTTGGTAGATTGATTGACTGGCAAACCATAATTTTTCATCATCTCCAAACTTTGATAATGATCTAAATTAGTGCCCCCATGTTCTAGCATCTGATAGATGAATCCGTCCAATGGTCGCTTGGCTACTTCTGCACTATCTTGTAATTTCAATGTACCTGCAGCAGTATTTCTTGGATTTGCATACGGAGATTCACCTAATCGAACACGGTCTTCATTCATTTTTGTAAATGCTGCCTTATGAATAAACAACTCTCCGCGTACTTCTAAATCAGCTGGAAATTCCCCCTTTAATTGATGAGGGATGGAACGAATTGTTTTTACATTAGCAGTTACATCATCACCTTTGGTTCCATCTCCTCTGGTTATTGCTTGATGCAACACTCCATTTTTATAACGTATGGCAATAGCCAATCCATCAAACTTCAATTCAGCAGTATATTGATAATTGTTTCCTCCAGTGAGTTTAGCAACCCGATGATCAAAATCTATGAGTTCCTCCTTATTGTAGGTATTACCTAAACTCAACATTCGCGTACTGTGTTCCACCGTATTAAAATATTTAGTGATTTCACCACCTACACGCTTTGTAGGACTATTGGGATCTGCATAGTTGGGATAGGCTTGCTCTAACAACTCCAACTCTTTTAACTTTTTATCAAAATCACGATCTGATATCGTAGGCTGAGCCAAAACATAATAATTGTAATTATGCTCTTTTAGCTCCGATGTAAGAGCTTTAATTTTAGCTTCTGCAGACACAATGGCGAATTTACATCCTCAGAGTGAGATTATAAGAATCTTTGATTTTTTTTCATAATTGAAAATTTATCATCAGGAGACCTACCTTTGAACTCATGAGAATTAGTATAAGTTGTTTGTTATGCCTCTATTGGATTTTTTCATTTGGACAATCGCCCTATACTTCAGGATTTTTTAATTATCATTTAACTGATCGTTATGAAATTCAATCCAATGAACTAACAACCGAATTCTACACAGGTATCAAACCATACAGAAGAGATGCTGTTGGTCGATTTACCGAAAATTTAACACCTAGTTCGTCTCAAGATAATTTTAATAAAAATTATTTACTTACCGATAATAATCTATTCACCTCTGCACCCTTAAATGCAAAGCGAGAATTCAGAAAAATATATGCCTCTGAGAATTCATTTTTTTTAGTGAATGAAGATCGATTTAAAGCCATATTAAATCCAGTAATTGGATTTTCGGGAGCAATAATAGCTGACGACTCTACTCGGTTATACCGAAATTCAAGGGGTATTGAACTCCGAGGGAACATAGGAAATAAAGTCGGATTTTACTCCTATGCACTTGAAAACCAAGTCCGATTCCCGCAGTTTTTAAATGAAAAATATGATGCTAACGGTTCCGTTACTGGAACAACATTAGCTAAACGGTTTAAAAACAACGCTCGTGATTTTTTTAATGTTGCTGGTCACATTACATTTTCCCCAATTGAAGAAATAACCGTACAATTTGGGCATGACAAAAATTTTATTGGAAATGGTTATCGATCCTTAGTTCTCTCCAATGATGCAACTCCAAATACCTTTCTCAAATTGAATACAAAAGCATGGAAATTCAACTACATGAATCTTTATTCATTACATACTGACTCAAAAGGCTTTGACGGAAATTCTCCGACAAGAAGAAAATACTCTGCCCTTCACCACTTAAGCTTGAATTTAGGTAAAAATCTTACCTTAGGCATATGGGAAAATGTCATTTTTGATCGACAGGATAGTATAGAAGCTGATCGATTTGAGGTGGATTATTTTAATCCCTTAATTTTTTATAGAGCTGTAGAACATGGCTTAAATAGTAGCGATAATGTATTATTAGGACTCGATTGGAAATGGAATTTCTTAAGTCGATTTTCTTTTTATGGACAGTTTGTTTTGGATGAATTTATCAAAGATGACTTTTTCAGTGCTTCAACTTCCTGGGTTAACAAATGGGGATATCAAGCAGGGTTAAAATACATAAACGTAGGAGGTATCAATAACCTCGATGCACAATTCGAGATTAACCAAGTAAGACCGTATGTTTACACCCATTACTCTCCATCACAAAACTGGATACATTATAACCAATCATTAGCTCACCCTTTGGGAGCTAATTTTAGAGAAGCCATTGCAATAATTCGTTATCAACCCACCAATCGATTATTTATTGATGCTCGCTATAGCTTTTCTAAACAAGGAATAGATACAAGTAAGTTAACAACTAATTTTGGTGGAGATATCACACGTGGCAATAGAGATATTACAGACAAAAACAATGTCACATTATTTCAAGGAATTGAAAATTCCGTATCGACCATATCGTTCGATGTAAGTTATATGATCTGGCATAATTTATTTGCAGACGCTGGAGTGTTTATTAGAAATCAAAACAATGCTATTATTTCAGACGATCAAACCTTAATGTTTCGATTGGGACTGCGATTGAACCTTGCTGCGATAGACTATCGTCAATAGATTACGTTTTCTGTTTTTTCTTTTTAACGCTCGGGAAAAGTATATTATTCAGTATCAAGCGATAACCAGGGGAATTAGGATATAGAGACAAATCCGTCGGCGGCTCTCCAACCATGTGCTGATAGTCCTCAGGATCATGCCCACCATAAAATGTAAACTGACCTTTGCCCATGGTTCCATGCAGGTATTTAACCTCCTCTAAACTTTTATTTTCTCCCATGATAACTACTGAACTTTTTACAAATTGCTTTCGAAATGCCGTAGTTTGTCCCATAAAAGATTTCACAATACGCTCGTGATTTTGGGTGAGTATGGTGGGGATTACATCCCATTTAGCACTAAACTCATTGAGTGCAAATAAATCATTGGCCTCTTTCACTCGTCTTGTCCTTGGATCTATATCAATATTACTAATTTCATATCGCATGGGGTTGAGCTCAATATTAAAATCTTTAAAAGCAAATGCATTATCAAAATCCAAATTAGCCTGTGCATTTGGAGTCATGGGATCACCATCAAACATTCGCTCACATATATCCACCCCATCAGCAGATAACGCTACATCGTAACTATCTGGTGCACTACACATGGCAAACAAAAATCCTCCTCCTATTGTAAACTCTCTTATTTTTTTTGATACTGCCAATTTCAGTTCTGAAACTTTAGTATAACCGTATTTTTCAGCAAGTTCTTGAGCCTCATTTACTTGATTGATATACCATGGTGCATTTCTATAACTCGCCCAAAATTTTCCATACTGTCCCGTAAAATCCTCGTGATGTAAGTGCAGCCAGTTATATGAGGGAAGTTTATCAGAGAGTACCTCATCATCGAAGACGACATCGTAAGGAATTTCAGCATATTTTAATACCATGGTGACAGCATCATCCCATGGCTGAGCAGTTTTTGGAGAATAGACTGCAATTTTTGGCACTTTTAATAATTTAACGACCTCTGCATTGACCGATGGATTTGCAATTTCATTTTTAATCCCAATTGTTCTAGATTCACTCATGGTAATGAAAGTAACTCCTCTCAAAAGACATTCTTTCTCGATGTTCTCATAATCATTCATCAAGAAACTCCCCCCTTTGTAATTCAATAACCACTCAACTTCTTCTTGCTGATCAAGAACCCAATAAGCAATCCCGTAAGCTTTCAGATGATTTTTTTGAGTAGCGTCCATAGGAATCAATAATTTATCTGCAAAAGCAGTCAATGACAAACAAATTATTAAAGCTAAAGGTCCAATTTTTTTCATACCTACTTGATTAAAAAAGTGGTGATTTTATGAGCAATTATAACTAGCATAATCCCTAAGATATTGCTTAAGGCTAAGTAAATAAATAGCTTTTTGTATTCCTCTGACGCTATCAACTTAAATGCATCAAGACCAAAACTGGAGAACGTTGTAAATCCACCCAAAATACCCGTAATCAAAAACAAAGATGCCTTTGGATGATTAAGCACGAGAACACTGAATATTCCGATGAGTAAACATCCTATCAAATTAATGGAGAGTGTAGCCAATGGAAAATTTTCACCAGACTGAAAAAATCCACTCAAATACCATCGAAGTGCTGCTCCTAGACCACCGCCTATAAAAACCCAAGTTAAATTCATTCGTGAAATGTATAGTTGAATAAAAATTCTACTTCTAATGCACCATTGCCGTTATAGGTTAGTACATTGTTCAGCAGTCCATTTTTTTTGTAGAAGAACAATTGTTTCCGATTTTGAGAATCGACCGTACTAAAAACCCGACCATTCTGATCATATTCATAGTAAATCTGCTTAAAACTTGGATTATCTCCATAAAATGTGATTGCTCTACTTTTCATTTTACCATCTGACAATCTTTCGTAGCTTATCATACTGAGCGGAGTACCTGATTGATCTGTTGTGTATTCTTGAACTAAATTTTTCTTTTTATCATATCGATACACATTTTTTATCAAACTCTGTTTCCCCGAATTATTTCTACGTCTAGCTATTGTGCTATCCATCCGATCTTTCGAATTTCGGTAGTATTCATTTGCAGAGACTAATGTATCGTTCGTTTCAGAGTAATGCGTTGTGATTTTGATTGGATCGTATAAATCATCATATTCAAACAGACTTTTAGCATAGGGTAAGTTATCTCTTCTAATTTCTAATGCTTGCAAATGATTATTTTCATACGAGTAAAATCTCTCTTCTGTATTATTCCAACCTATGCATCGCATATCCGTACGATGAAAAATGATACTTGAATTCTTATTGAATTTTTTATACTCAAGCAAACAAGTATCCTCGTTACCTTCAAAGGCATGAACAAACTGATATTTATGAACAGTCGCTACTTTATTAATTCTTAAAAAAGTGGTATCGTTTTGTTGAGCTTTCAAAATGAATGAAAGCAAAATAAATAAACTAAAGGTGAGTTGTCTTTTCATTTTCTTGTGTAGCATACATCAGTTAGTGTGCCAAATTGCTTTTGCTCTAATTTAATTTTACCCGCAAATGCAATCATTGCAGCATTATCAGTACAATATTCAAATTTAGGGATATAAGCTTTTGAATTCGTGTTCTCTGCCAGTTTTAAAAGTGAATCTCTTAATTCAGAATTTGCTGCAACACCTCCAGCTATGCCGATATTCTTGACACCCGTCTCATTGAGAGCCTTATTTAAATTGGATAGTAAATAAGACACAATCGTATGTTGAATCGACGCACATAAATCGTGTATGTTCTCTTTTATAAAATTAGAATCTTTTTTAACCTCTTTTTGAAGAAAGTAGAGAATCGATGTCTTCATCCCCGAAAAGCTGTAATCCAATTCTCCAACATTTGGTGTATTAAATTTAAAAGTATTTGGCTGACCTTTTTTTGCAAGTTCGTCAATTTGAGGACCAGAAGGGTAAGATAGACCCAGCATTTTCCCAGCTTTGTCAAAGGCCTCACCTGCAGCATCATCCAAAGTTTTTCCAAGTACTTGCATTTGATAATTTTCTTTAACCAGAACAATTTGAGTATGCCCCCCTGATACAAGCAAACATAGGAACGGTAGTGAAGGTATTTCTCCATCAATAAAATGAGCCAACACGTGAGCATCTAAGTGGTTTACATTTACAAAAGGAATCCCCAAAGACATTGATAAACCTTTCACAAAGGTATGCCCCACAAGAAGCGAACCCATCAAACCAGGACCTTGCGTGCAGGCAATAGCCTCAATATCTTGCAAATTCAAATTCGCTTTGTTCAAGGCAGATTTTACGGTTGGAAGGATATTTTGTTGATGCTTTCGACTTGCCCATTCGGGGACAACGCCTCCAAATTCCTCATGCACTTTTTGTGATGCTACTACATTGGAACAAATATTGCCATTCACAAGAACAGCAGCAGATGTATCATCACAAGACGATTCTATACCAAGTATCTTGTTATGTGAATTGTTCTTTGTGTATTCCAAGGTATGTTTGTATATTGATAGTTAGTATCTAAGAAGTAATTGCCAAAAATAATTAAAATACCACTGATAACTCTTGCTGTCTTCATAGGCGTGCTGTTATTATTTTTAGGAATTGCTCAAACACACTGGTTTAAGAATATCGTTAAGTCTAATTTAATCTCGTATTGCGATGAAAAGTTTGATTTAAAAATGAGCATTAACTCCCTCGAAATTGACTATTTTGACTTTATTAAGCTAGATAATCTCTACATCCCTGGAAAAAATAATGATACATTAATTTATGCCGATCAACTATCTATTGACTATGATTTGCAAAAGTTGATACGCAATCAAATTGAGTTGGATCGCATTGTATTGGATGGAGGATCTGTTCATATTGGAGTCCCTGAAAATGAAGAATCACTAAATATTCAATTTCTTATTGACGCATTTAAACCTAAAAATCAAAATAATTCAAAAAAGATACACCCATTTACAATTCAACATCTTGAACTAAAAAACTCCCTGTTTAGTTATTTTGATGATAATAAAGAAGCTGAAAATGAAGAGGCCTTTGATCAAAATAACATCCGATGCAGGAACATTGACGCGACTTTTAAAGAATTTGTGATTTTAGGAGACTCTTTAAATTTTACAATTGAACGATTAACCACCATTGAAAGGTCAGGTCTTTTTATTCAAAATCTTAGTGCTAACACAACTATCAGCTCAACTACCCTAAAATTTGAAGACCTTAAACTAAAAACACCGTTAAGCTACATTGAAGATTTTATAGCATTTAGATATTCTGATTATCATGATTTTTCTGATTTTAATAATCGTGTATTGATGGAAGCTGCTTTATCAAATTCATTTATTCATACGGATGATATCTCTATTTTTACCCATAAACTATCTTCCTATCATGATTTACTTTCGATTAACGGAGATATAAAGGGAACTGTCAATCACTTAACGGGTAAAAAAATGAATGTATCACTTGGTGATAATATTCATTTTGATGGAGAATTAGTGATGAAGGACATTACTAACCCTGACAAATCATACTTTATAATTGATGCTAAAAAAATTGAAACTAGCACCAGTGGTATTAAACGATATCTAAATAACCCACAACAATTCAATGAGCTAGACTATCTAAAAACTCTGGGGTTTAATGGCAAGTATAAGGGCGGCTTTCATGACTTTAATATCGATGGCGAACTAACCACGAATGTTGGGAATATTCTTGCAACAATATCTTTTGATGACACAAAAGAAACCCCAATATTTAAAGGCATCATATCAAGTAGTCAAATACAACTTGGCAAAATACTTTCTAACCCATCATTCAACCAATGCAAATTCAATTTAGCGTTTGAAGGAAAAGGATCATCAATGGCTGAATTAAATGCTCAATTTAAAGGAAGCATAAACCATATTTCTTACAATGATATCTCCTATAAAAACACTGAAATCAATGGTAAAATTGAAGACAAATTAGTTTCTTGCATGATCAAAAATCAAGGCCTTGAAGAAGGGTTTACAATGAATACTACCCTAAACTTTCAAAATGAAATACCCTCGATTATAGCAAAGACTGACATTAAAAAGATAAATTTTAGGTTAGGATTAAACGACACAACAGAGCATGCAATATCATGCAAAGGAGACTTAAAATTATCTGGAAATACTCTTAACACCTTAGATGGTAATATAAACCTAGAACAAATCAACTATTCTATAAACAAGAAAATTTATCCATTTAAATTCCTTCAGATCAGCAAGAAAATAACTGAAGAACAACAGATTATTAAACTTAATTCTGATCAATTTGAACTTGCTGTTCTAGGAGACTACATACCCTCTGAATTGTCCTTGATATCACAAAAATTAATTCATAGTATTGACCCAATTGACCATACACTGTTGGATTCTAGCCTACTGTCTGAAAGCTTGGAGCTAACAATGAAGGTTCACGAAAACAACCCATTTATTCCAATGTTAGTCAAAAAACTATCCATAGAAAGTGGGTTCCTCACATTGAGTTATAATATTCAAACAGGTAAAATCTCAAATAATAATAATTTAATAGGTCTCCGATATGATAACATATCAGCACCACACATAATTGCTAATGTTCATAATGAACGAGACTCCTCTGCATTAAATTTTAACATATCTACTGGAGGATTATTGCAAAATGATAGCAGCTTATTTGACCTGTTTGAATTAAAAGGGGTGCTCAAAAAAAATGTCATTCATTTTAGTAATATTTCAAAAAAAGGGAAAGCCTTGGATATTGACATTAAAGGCAGAGCGATCTACCAAAGTGACAGTATTAAGATATATTTTGATCAATCAAAAGTTAAGGTAGATGAAAAGCCATGGGTATTAAGACCAGTAAGTAATCCCAATATTGTTCTTCATGAAGGCACCACTGAGTTCCTTTACTTTGATTTTAGGCATGCGAACGAAATTCTATTTGTTGACGCATCTTTAGGAGATCAGGCTAATAAAGCAAATGCAATTATCTCAAATTTTGAACTTGAAAATATTAATCCATTTATAGCTGGGTTTGATTTAAAATTTCATGGCTTAGTTAATGGATATGTCGATATATCTGATCGTGATGGGTTCCCAATAATTGAGACCAACCTGTCGATTGAGAAACTTCAAATGGATAATGACACACTAGGAGACCTAGAAATATCCAGTGAAAATGCAAAAGGACTTGCCGTTTCAATTGATGGTAGTATTTCTAATGGTATTCTCAATCAAATGAAAATTACTGGTGCTATTGATTTTGAAAATAAAAAATCACCTCTTGATTTAAAACTCAAAACACAAAAGAGTAGCATTAAACCATTCGAAAAATACCTCTCTGGACTCATGTCTAATGTATCAGGCTTTAGCACAACAGATATCTCGGTAACGGGGCCATTAAAACCCCTAAGCTAGATGGTACGATGTACATCGATAGCCTTAATTTTACGATGGACTACCTTCAAACAAATTATACGGGTGATGCTACAATAAAAATCAATTATTCTTCTTTTCATATTTCTGAAGCCCAAATCATCGATCGGTATAGCCAAAAAGGAAATATTACGGGCAATATCAATCACCGTAATTTTCATGATTTTAAACTGGACCTTGATATAAACCAACTCCAAAACTTTGAGATCATGAATACTTCTCGAGGGGATAACAGTTTATTTTATGGGAGTGCTTTCATAGATGGTTCAGCAAAAATTTCAGGACCAGTTGACGATATTTTCATTCAAGTAAATGCCAAAAGTAGAAAAGGAACAGTCATCGAAATTCCTCTAGATGATTTAGAATCTGATCACACCCTTAGTTATGTGGAATTTGTTGATCTGAAAAAGGATTTATCGAAAAAAAAGACCTTTAAATCGACTGCAGGCATCCAAATGGATTTCAATTTTGAAGTAACTAATGATGCTGAAGTAAAACTCATCTTCGATGAGCTCCTAGGCGATAAAATTGAGGCCTCCAGCCATGGAAACTTACGAATGGAAATCAACACATTTGGAGATTTTAATATGTATGGAGGACTTACCATAGATAAAGGGAACTATTTATTTACTGCTTTTGATCTGATTAATAAATTTTTCGTTGTAAAACCTGGTGGAACTCTTCGTTGGGATGGTAATCCATACAATGCTAAAATAGATCTTGAAGCTATTAAACGAGAATATCCTACCCCTCTTCCATTGTTGTCGGGCACACTATCCTCCGCCGAGGATAGTACTCTTTTTCAAACTGCTATACCAGCTGATTGTTACCTGAAATTAGAAGGGCTATTATTTAATCCCGATGTTACATTCGATCTTGGCTTTCCATCACAAACTAACCTAAATACAAATACAAACAGCACTTTAAACACGATCATCAATCGAATCAGATTAGACCAAGAGGAGCTTAATCGGCAGGTCTTTGCATTGTTGGTTCTAGGTACATTTATTCCTCCGAGTTTTGCTAATAGCTCGAGTCCTGAATTGTCAGTAGGTGCAGTAAATACTGGAATCAATAGTTTTAGTGACTTTGCCTCTAGTCAGATTAATAATTGGCTCGGACAATTGGATACACGATTTCAATTGGGTGTTGATTATCAAACATCTTATCAGAAAAAAGCTGAATTAATATTGTCACTGCGTCGTAAGTTCCTCAATGATCGACTAGAACTTTCTTATTCAACAGATGCTGCTGCTCAGGGATCTATTCCTTATGATATCAGTGTGAAATATACCATTGGAGACGACGGCAATCTAAAAGTTCAGGGATTCCAAAAACAAGCTAACGACCCTACAATAGGAAGCATTACCAATGTTCGAACAACTGGAGTTGGTCTTTTCTATCGATACCAATTTGATAAATTTAGATTGCGTAGAAGGAAGAAAAAATCAGCTACAAAGAGTAATTAATTACTGGAAATCTGTTGTGAGTTTAAATCGAAGAATTCTTCCATTTCCCGTATCACACACCCAAAGTATTCTGTTTTTGTAAGCAATAGAGGTTGGTCCGTTAAACTGAGTAAGTCCATCTCCTCTACCCCCAAAACTTGCCATTTGATATTTGCTTGTAGCTGACCCAACGGGTGGCTTTACTCCTTCAAGTCCAGTTACTGTAAACTGATACAATGAATCTTTTAGCTGATCTAAGACAAAAATATAATTTGTACCATCACCTGTGACGATGGTAGAAACAGGTTTTGAAAACTTATCGGGAGAAGTTAGGCTACCATCAGCAATAGTAGTATCCGTCTCAAAAAGTATTCGTGGCTCATAGTTTGCTCCAAAATCGGTCTCGATATAGTCAATCACTTGAACTTTAATAGAAGTGTTTTCAGATAATGAGGTAAACACAAAATGATCGGGACCTCCAGCAGAAATTTGAGGTGGTTGAACAAAACTTGAGATTCCCATTGGACTTTTAAAAAAGTCACGAAAAAAACCATTGGGTGTATTGACAATAACTGGCGTGATGTAAGTTCCATCCTCTTCAAACAATAAAATTGCATCATCTGGGCCTCCAAATTTCTGTGGATTATTATCAATGCCCGATCGTGTTACATAAAAACGGTTATCCTCAAGAACTGCTATCCTATTGAATTGAACTTTGTCATCACTACCTGAAAAAGTACTTTTAAAATACAATGGATGAGCAATGGTATCCACAACCCTTGCATACTCTATCCCAAATTCATTGCCGTTGCCATGCATATCAATACGATAAATACAAGTAACATCCCTTGTAACCCCTCCAACCAATCGTTGACTTGAACCAATCGCTAATAAATCCAATTTTCTATTTTGGGCTATGGATTTGACTCCATTGAGTTGAAATCTACCCAACTCTCTACCACTCTCGTCTAGGGATACTATTTCTTCTGTAGCTCCATCAACTACATAAATCAATTCGTCAAAGCCAGCAATAATATCAATTGGGTTTTGATATCTCTTAATGACAGGCTCAACAGGAACATATGCTACCTCTCGAGGTAAATATTCAGGAATTTCTATAAAATCTAAATCTGTTTTTTTACCAAAAAAACCATCGCATCCAACCAAAACAAGCATGGCTAAAAACCAAAAATATTTCTTTATGAAAGGGTTCAAATTCATCATCGTTGATCATTGTTAAAAGGGATAGATAACCCAACTAAATGTTGAACTCCCATTCGATTGGTTGGATTAACTGCATAATCAATGTATAATGGGTGAACGCCTAACCGTGTTTTGATACCAATACCTGCTGTGGGATAATTTTGACCTTGAACACTGAGTTTATATCCAAGTCTCGTAAAAAGTAAATCTCGAAAACTCAACTCACCTCCCAAACGAATATTTTCCGCATTATCACTAGGGTGGTTTAGTTCAGCTGAAGCAACCAGTTTTTTTGATTTGCTCTCATATGGAACAAACGAAAACCCCATCTTGAATATACTTGGTGTGGTATACTTACTTAATACCACATCTGTTCGATTGAAGGTAGTTTCAAGGTCTGAACCAATCATCTGAGAGTTTCCTCCAAAATTTTTAACTACCACAGCAAAAGTTAAATCTTTAAAGTCTGTAGTATATAAAAACCCAATATCAGCCGTCACGGTGTGATTGGTATATGTAGAAATCCCCTCATAAATATATTTGAGTCCTATTCCTATACTAAAATTTTCAGAGAGCTTTCTTGCATAATTAATCCCTAACGCCGTATTATTTGCATAAAAAAACTGTCCTGTACCATTGGGCTCAAATTCTGTTCTAACTTCCATTGCCCCAGCATTCAAACTATTTAAACTAAACCCGATAACAGAGCCATCATCAAGAGAAAATCCAGTAGCTAAAAAACTTTGGTTTATTCCTGCACCTATAGACAAATTACTCAACGCAATTCCTGATCCGTTTATTTGAACCAGAGCCGCTGGATTATTTTCGGTGCTATATAGATTTCCTTTGTTGGCTATACTGGCACTTGCCATGGCAAAAGAAACAGGACTTAAATCATTCTTAAGAAAACTTAATGCAGACAAACCAGCACGTTGCCCTCCAAAATTTGGAAGCAATTGGGCTTGACTCCATAGAGCAGATAAGCTTAAGATTAGTAATAGTCCCTTTTTCAAATTACATTGCAAAAGTACGACTAGATTCACAGAATAATACCATTTACAGCTCTTCATTTGGATGATAATTTTCTTATATTCGTAATCAACAAACTCTAGTTTTATGAAAACATTATTATTTACTATAATACTAATTGCCTCACTCCATCTGAAAGCACAACATTATACATTTGATGCTTCATTGGGTTTATATGAAGATTTGGACCATTCTACATCGCTGAATGATACTATGACTTGGCATAACCCTCACTTTGATATTCCAATTGGATTTGATTTTACTTTATATGATAAAACTATCCAAAAAATCATTCTCAATGGATTTGGGTGGGGTGGATCGTTAACATCAAAGTCAAAAGGTATTTACACATTATTAATAGCCTATGGTTCGGACCTTGTTGATCGTGGGTACAACATAGTTAGTGACTCCATTACTCCTGAATCAAAATCAGATATTTCTTACCAACTGGATAGTGTAAATCATAAAAAAATCTTAAAAATACAGTGGAAAAACGTAGGGTTTTATCCTGAATTAGCCGATGATAGTATATCATCAGATTATACCCATTTTCAGTTATGGCTTTATGAAGGTTCTAATGATATCGAATGGCACTTTGGACCAAGTCGTATCTCAAAACCAAAATTGTGCTACAACTCCTTATCTGGGCCATACATAGCCCTATTTCCTATGTTCGATCATGGTATAAATGCTGTACTAGGGAAAAGATATGTTCTTCGTGGTGACCCTACAAATCCTGAAGTTTTATGGGTTGATAATCAAAATCCTCATCATATCAATGGCACCATTCCCGACGGCACAATCTATCGATTCAGAAGAAAAAGTATAGGAATAGCTAACCGCTCTCTCAAAAGTAATCTTATCACCAAATCCAGTCTATAATTCCTTCTCATTAATACTTGAAGATAAGAATCAGATTGTTCAAAAAATAACATTACTGAATGTCCATGGACAAGTAATAAAGGAAATAAACTCTCCAAAAAATAAAATTGATGTATCTGAGTTATCGAATAGGATATTCTATGTTAAGTTAATCACTGAGAAAGAAATTCTTTTCAGAAAAATGGTAAAAAGATAAATACTTGAGTATACTGAGATTTCTTAGTACCCCTTTTCAATGAATTCTGTTCTGCATCGAAGAATTTCGTAGTAAAGTGTAAGTTCATCAACCAGTTCTATAAAACTTGGGTGAAAGCTGCAAAAGGCTTTAAATCGAACAAGCTCATCATCCTCAAAACTCGTCAGTGTAGAAACCACAAAGTCATCGAATTTTTTACCTGTTTCTTTTCGTTGACGGTCTTTGGCTAGCAACACAGCGTACTCTCTCCGCTCCCTTCCAGACTTACTAAATCGATCGTACAAATAGGTAATAGGACTTCCTAAAACAACTCCTCCTTGGGCAGATCGATCGAGACCAATAAGCTCCTTTTTCATTTCAATGATTCGTAGTTTTTCTCGTACTTTTTCCTGATCTGATTTCCCCAAATTGTTACTCACAAACTTCCGATCAAACAACGATCGCTCCCCTAAAATTGAAAACTTAACCTCCCTCAAATCGTAGGTTCTCGGCTGTAAATAGAAAACCAAATCTGATCTCCCTTCGAATTCGGAGGGGAGTATTTTAAGTGTGTCATATACCAAATGGGATATGGTAATTTCAGAGTTAGGCTCGTATAAGATTGTCACTAAACCATCGACATTAGTTAGTAAAGACTCCCCAGTGCTATTCGTTACCTTAGCATATAATACTGGCTCTCCGTTTACTAAAGATCTAAATTTAGCTGAAAACGTATTGGATTGAGAATACCCCCATCCATACATCAAAATCATATAGAGTGATAATAAATATTTCAAACTAATTCAGCCCTTGAACGTACAAATCAAGTGAATAGTTGCTTTACTTTTGTAATTTATGGTAAGATTTATAATAATTATGAGTATGCTGACATTTCGCTTAAATGCCTACAGTCAAAAAATAGATGTGAAAGCACTCTCTCCAAGATCTATTGAATATGAAAATATTCATATTGAAAAAATAGCGGAGGATTCCTTTCAAAGCAGTTTTGTTATTTGGGTAAAAAATCAAGTTAAGCCCCACTATCATGATTACCATTCTGAGTACATTCATGTGTTGAATGGTAAAGCAATCATGAGACTGGATACAACAACGTTTACCATCCAAAAGGGAGATGTTATTTTCATACCTCAAAAAAGCATCCATGCTGTAAAAACATTATCCAAGGAACCCCTAAAAGTCATTTCTATTCAAACACCTCTTTTTGACGGAGACCGAGTTTGGGTTGAGGATTAATGTTTTAATCCAGACCACTATGGATTATTAATAACTTTGTTGTGTTGAATAAACCTGAGATAGCCCCAATAAAAAGTAAAATAAAAATACTCCCAAATGCTCCTGGCGTATATAAGTATTTTGACAAAAATGGTGTGATTCTCTACATAGGCAAGGCCAAAGATTTAAAAAAAAGAGTTAGCTCTTACTTTAATAAAAAACATTACGAAAACAAGAAAACAAAAATTCTAGTCAGTAAAATTTGGGATGTTAATGTGACTGTTGTTCCCACAGAAATAGATGCCTTATTACTAGAAAATAGTCTCATTAAAGAATTCAAACCCAAGTACAACATCAACCTAAAAGACGACAAAACCTTTCCTTCCATTAAAATCACTAACGAACGTTTCCCAAAGGTGTACTCTGTTCGAAAAACAATCAAAGACGGCAGCACTTACTATGGACCATACACGAACATAAAACTCATGCGTATCGTCCTGGAATTATGTAAGAAGATTTACCCCATTAGAAATTGTAATTTCAACCTATCAGAAAAAAATATTGCTGCTAGTAAATTCAAAGTTTGTCTCGAATACCAAATCGGTAATTGTAAAGGTGCTTGTGAAGGATTAGAAAGTGAAGAAGAATATCTGGAGAGCATTCGAGGTATTCGTAATATTCTTCGAGGAAACCTAAAAGAAGTTAAAGATCATTTAAAGGACAAGATGGAACAAGCCTCATCAAATTGGCAATATGAAGAGGCGAGTAAGTACAAAAAAAAACTGGATATTCTTATCAATTATCAAAGTAGAAGTACCGTAGTAAACCCAAGAATTAATGATGTAGATGTTTATAACATAGCTCAAAATGATCGATATGCGTACGTTAATTATTTAAGAATTTCGAGAGGTATTATCATTCAATCCCGAAACATGGAACTCAAGAAAAAAATGAATGAGAGCACAGAAGAATTATTAGAGACCGCACTGGGTGATATTAAAAACTCTGATATGGCAACAGAAACTTCAGAAATGATTGTCCCCACTCCTTTGACTATTTCTGGAAACTATTTGATTCCTAAAAGTGGAGACAAAAAAAAATTACTTGAGCTGAGCTATAAAAATGCTCTGCTCTATATGAAAGAAAAAACCAATCAATATGAAAAGCTAAATCCAGACCTCAAAAAGGAACGCCTACTAACAACCATCCAGAAAGATTTAAGACTTAAAGATTTACCTAAACATATGGAATGTTTTGATAACTCCAACTTCCAGGGGTCTTTTCCAGTAAGTGCGTGTGTGGTTTTTAAAAATGGTAAACCAAGCAAAAAAGACTACAGGCACTTTAATATTAAGACGGTTGAAGGTCCCAATGATTTTGCAAGCATGTATGAAGCACTGACAAGAAGGTATTCGAGGATCTTGGAACAAAAACAGTCGTTGCCACAACTTATAGTCATCGACGGAGGGAAGGGGCAATTATCCAGCTCTGTGAAGGCTTTAAAGGATTTGGGAATTTATGGACAGGTTGCAATCATTGGAATTGCAAAAAGATTAGAAGAAATTTTTTATCCTGAAGATAATCTCCCACTTTACCTTGACAAGAAATCTGAGACTCTTCGAATCATTCAACACATGCGTGACGAAGCCCATCGGTTTGGAATAACACATCACCGAAACCAAAGAAGTAAAGGAACAATTGTCAGCAGACTAACTGAAATCAAAGGAATCGGAAATGAAACAGCAGCTGAACTGCTCCGTTCATTCAAATCTGTATCTCGAATTAAAAAATCTACATTAGAAGATATTGCCAAGGTAGTTGGACCCGCGAAAGCGTCTATTATTGTAAATTATTATCGTGAACAATCTTAATTCCTTCATAAAAGAACATGGGTTAAATGCATTCAAAGAACTTGCATATCATCATACATCCAAATATGATTTCAGTTGCGTATTAGATAGCTGCAAATTAGAAACTGGTGTGCATCAAGGCAAATACGAATTTTTAGCAGCTTATGGAGCCGAGAAAGTATTTTATAGCCTGGAAGAACTAGAAAAAGCAAAACAAAACTCCGATTGGATTTTTGGCATGATCGGATATGATCTGAAAAATAAATTCGAAAAACTATCCAGTCAAAATAATGACATTATTACAACTCCTGAAATCTTATTTTTTATCCCAAAAACAATCATTTCTATTAATCGAGAATATGAATCTTCTCTTATAAAAGGAAAGTTAGATCCTACTTTTTGGAGTCATCCAAAAAGATCCATCCCCGTTAAAGTAAATGAAGAGAAAAGTACTACAACAAAAGATGCCTACATAAAAAAAATTAATCAAATTCAAGATTTAATCAAACAAGGGGAGGTATACGAACTCAATTATTGTGTCCCTCATGTATTTAACTACCAAGAATTTTCTCCAGTAAATTTTCAACTTTCATTGATTGATAAATCGCCTGTACCAATGGCTGCTTATTTCTCGGCGAATTCGCTGCATCTCTGTGGAGCGAGTATGGAACGATACTTAGCTAAAAATGAGGATAAATTATTGAGTCAACCCATAAAAGGAACAATCAAAAAAGGGGAGACATTCGCAGAAGACCAAGCACTAATGTCAGAATTAATCAATTCTGAAAAAGATCGTGCTGAAAATGTCATGATAGTAGATTTAGTTCGAAATGATCTCAATAAAATATGTCAAACTGCATCTGTAAAAGTCACTGAATTATGTGAAATATACAGTTACCTTCAGGTTCATCAAATGATTTCTACCGTTGAGGGAAGAATAAACCCCAATACTTCTTTCACTGATATTTTAAAAGCAACATTCCCTATGGGTAGTATGACAGGAACCCCAAAAATATCCGCTATGAAATATATAGATCAACTTGAATCGTTCAAACGAGGATGGTACAGTGGTTCTGTCGGATACATTGACCCCGCCGGAGATTTTGACTTCAATGTAGTCATCCGAAGCCTGCTATGCGATGAGGATAAAAAAATACTAAATTATTGTGCCGGAGGAGCGATAACAATAGATTCTATTCCTGAAAAAGAATGGGATGAAATTCAAATTAAAACTAAAGCTATTACTGAGGTATTGAACAACTAATACTTCATATGCTTAAATTTGTTTCAAATTAACTAACTCCAACATGGGTACTATTATCTCATTAAATCTCAATGATTTTAAAAATGGAAGTCCTGATCAAAAGAAAAAATTTGTTCAAGATTTAGGGCACGCATACCAACAAATCGGTTTTGTTGCAGTCTACAATCATGAGTTGAGCGATGAATTAACCGCTAGTTTATATCAATCTACAAAAGAATTTTATGCTCTTCCTTTGGAGACCAAGATGAAGTATCACATTAAAGGATTAGCAGGTCAACGTGGTTTCACATCTTGGGGAACAGAGCATAGCAAGGATAGCAAAGTAGGAGATTTAAAGGAGTTCTATCACTTTGGGCAAGAAATACCAACAGAGCTTCAAGAGCAATATGATTACCCAAAAAATATACTCAATGAAGAAGTCCCTTTATTCAATGAAAATAGTATAAAAGCATTTTCTGCTCTTCAAGAAACTGGTAAATACATGCTAAGAGCCATTGCATTATTCCTTGATTTAGAAGAGACGTACTTTGATTCATACATAGAATATGGCAATAGTATTTTACGCCCCATTCACTATGGCCCTATAAAAGAGGCCCCAAAAAATGCAGTTCGTGCTGGCCAGCACGAAGACATTAATTTAATAACATTACTCATGGGAGCAAGTGCCGAAGGTCTTGAAGTTTTGGATAAGAAAAATAATTGGATTCCAATAACTGCACTCCCTAATCAACTGGTTGTTAATGTTGGAGATATGCTACAACGATTAACCAATAACATACTGAAGAGTACCACCCATCGAGTAGTAAACCCTCCAAAGGAGCAATGGGGAACAACTCGATTCTCTATCCCATTTTTCTTGCACCCTACTTCAGAGATGAGGTTGGATTGCCTTGAACATTGTGTTACTAGCCAAAACCCTAAGATGTATGAAGATATATCTGCAGGTGAATTTTTAAATGAACGATTGAAGGAAATTGGTCTGATAAAAAAGTAACTAAAAACAGCCCAATCAGTCAAAAAATTTAAAACTATCACTAATTTATTTCATGCCCTAATATGAATTCATTTGTCAAAGAAGTCATTAAAATAAGTTGGCCTATTATCATAGGACAAATAGGCATGGTTCTTACTGGTTTTTTTGATAGCTTAATGGTTGCAAAACTTGGGCACGAGGAGTTAGCCGCAGTCGGTATTAGTAACAGTATATTTTTCTTGTTGGCAATTTTCCCAATGGGAGTTACTATGGCTTTTTCTGCAATCACAGGAATGCTGCATGGGAATAAAAAAACATCGCTATACCATTACTTTGTAAAAGATAGCTTCATCTCCACGATCATTTTATCTGTTTTCATAAGTGTAATTATATCTCTAATTATTAGAAACTTTGAGTGGATTAATCAACCAGAGAATGTGACACAGATATCTAAACCCTATTTCACATTACTTAACTGGTCTTTGATGCCTATGCTCATATTTTTATTTGCTAAAAATGTAAGTGATGGTTTCAGCTATACAAAAGGAGGGATGTTTGTCACTATATCAGCACTATGTCTCAATATTTTCCTCAACTGGGTGTTAATCTATGGTAATCTTGGATTTAACGCATATGGTGTAAATGGTGCTGGATATGCTACAATAATATCAAGAGTTTACATGGGAATTAGCATGTTCATTATACTTTTTAGATCATCCAATACACCGCTCCAATTTTCTGAGTTCATTACATCATTAAGCCGTTCAAGTAGAATCAATTTTTTTAGAAAAATAATCCGGTTGGGTTTCCCTAGCGGTTTGCAATACTTTTTTGAGGTCGCTGCTTTTGCGGGTGCTGCTGTTATGGCTGGATGGCTAGGAGCAAAAGAGCTTGCAGCTCACCAATTAGCAATAACCATTGCCTCATTTACCTACATGTTTGCTGGGGGAATTGCTGCTGGAGGGAGTATATGTGTGGCAAAATCTTTCGGGAATAAAAATCTCAATCACGTTAAAAAGTACGGGGAAGCATCTTGGCAAATTGGATTTATTGTCATGAGTTTTTTTGCTATTATTTTCTTACTTTTCAATCATTCTCTAGCACAATTATTTTCTGATAAAGAAGAGATCATTAAGATGGGAGCTCATCTTTTAGTTATAGCAGCCATCTTTCAATTAAGCGATGGAATTCAAGCAATATCCGTTGCTTTATTAAGAGGGATTACAGATGTAAAACTTCCTAGTTTTTTTATATTCATAGCCTACTGGATAATTGCCATCCCTCTAGGTTACGTTCTCTCTAAATCAACTCAATATGACCATTGGTCTGCTGGATTAAATGGCATCTGGATTGCTCTAAGTGTGGGACTTACCATATCAGCAGCTGTTCTCTCTTATCGTTTTTATTATTTACTTCGTAGATCATGAAATTTATTTCTATATTCTCATTGCTCCTTTTTTCATTATGTACATTAGCACAGTCTACTATCGGTTTAATTATTGAGCCTAGTATTAATATCCCTCAATTCAAAAAATCATCTCAATCTGATTCAATCAAAAACATTTCCAATACAGATTTAACTTTAAGTTTTGGAATAGAAATCAAGAAAAAATGGGATCGATACAACGCGATAAGTTTTATTCCAGGATTTCTTCAAACTAATTTATTGACTGTTAAAGAAGATCTTCAATTTTTAGACTTAATACACCCTGCATTGCCCGAGATAAAAGACCTAACACAATCAGCAAATAAAATTGCTCGAGTACGATATAGACAACAATATATCGGGGCACAGGCACTTTATAACCGACAACTTCAGTTGAGAAAAATTCCCCCTAAGTTCAATCTAGAAGTTGGCGGTGGAATGGGACTTTACTACCTAATTGATCACACTGTCAAGATAAATACTGAAGGCTTCGCACTTAATAACAAATTTGTTCATGTTATAAAAGACAATACTGGAATCGACCCAAACCCCATATTAGTTCAAGCACTATTAAATGCTAGTATGCTTTACGAAATTACCCCGAATTTCACCTTAAATGCTGGCCTCAAGATTGGGGTTCCTATCACTAATACAAACAATAAATCTTTTACTTTCAGATTATACAATACAGGCTTGAGAATAGGTATTAGTAAACTGATTTAGTTATCGCATGAGATAAACTTCTCCTTTTGATAGGTATGGAACCTCTGAGTCATTTTCAGGTTTTTGATAACGAATGATAAAAAAATAATACCCCTCATGGGCCAATTCTTCTTGATAGTTACCATCCCAGCCAAATCCATCTTTAGAGCTTTTAAAAACTAATTCGCCCCAACGGTTATAAATCTCCATTGATTGCAATGTTACATTACCAGAGGGTTCAAAAACATCATTCAAACCGTCATCATTTGGAGAAAAAGCATTCGGAATAAATATTTCACAAGCAAATGGTAAAAAAGTAAGGTTTACATCATCGGTAAAACTTCCACATTGATTTGATACAGTAACAGAATAATATCCACTGGAAGTTATGCTTCTTTCTCCACCGATATAACCATCATTCCATGTGTAAGTTGCATTTTGTGAGATGAGATTTATGTTCTTTACACCATCACCACACAACAAAGAATCGTTCCCGAGATCAAAACTAGGAGTTAAAAGCATACTTACTTTTACTGAGTCTCTGAAACTACACCCGTTCTCTGTTTTTTCTGCCCAGAAAATACCTGGACTTCTAATAACAATTGAAGAGTCTATTCCACCCGTGCTCCATAAGATAGTGGTATTCTCTTGATCTATTCTTTTGACAAAACTATCGCCTTTACAAATGGTTGTATCATTTCCTAATTCATAAGTGGGCAAATCAAAAACTGAGGTTGATTGGGTAAAAGTATCCTTGCATCCATCAGCATCTATAGCATATGATATTTGATGATCACCAACTAAATTTGGACTAAACACTCCTTGATCAATTGCTAAAGTACTAATCCAATTCCCTCCAGATATTTTAGGGTTTAGAGTACTATTGTCATCACCAATACAATAAATTGGTTTAAGGCCATCAAATGAGTTATCTGGTTGGTCCACTACAGCTACGCTATCTTTATAGATATCATAGCAACCATTTGCGTCTGTCACTTCAAGAATTAATTCATAATTACCTGTCGAAGCATAGGTATGAGATGATAATGCTGAACTCGATGTGTTGCCATCACCGAAGTTCCATTGATGATTGGCTGTAGCATCTGATGTATTGTGATGAAAATTAAAAAGGTTATTCTTAATACACATTACTGAATCTAGAACTAAAAGAGAAGAGTCAATGGGTCTTTGTCTAACCTCAACAGTCAAATCAAATGAATCTGTACACAATTCATCTCGTGGAGTAAATGAGTTTGATATAATTAATTTAACTTTATAAACTCCGGGGTTCTGATAAGAAACATCACCATTAATAACTTGATTATCATCCGTCCCATCCCCATACAACCACTTAAAAACAGTATTTGAATAAGGTGTGCTAAGGTATCGAAAAGTTGAATTATCCTTGAAATAAAAATGATTTAAACTCCCCCCTGGTTGGTAATAACATTGTACTAGTTTATTGTTTGGATATGCGGGATCTATTCCAAAGTTTACGACAGGCTCAGGAGCAATTGTATCATATTTGACAACATCTGCAATGCAACCAAGACTGGTAACTTTTAATTTGACTGGGAATATCCCATAGGTTGAATAAGATTTAGATGGGGTAATTTGATTAGAGTTCGTGAGATCTCCAAAATCCCATCGATAGGATAATGTCTGAGGCTTCGACTGAGTAATACTCGGGGTGAAATCAGTACTATTCCCAGTTTCACATTGGTAATTATCACTCATTGAAAAATCGACTGAGAGAATTTCTGTCTTGACATTTTCTTCGGGATAATTCGTATTTAAGTAATCAAATACTAATCCTGATCCATTATACTCAAATACCGAAAAAAAGTATGTTTCATTGGGGTCTAATTTTTTGACTTTAACAGATGAACCAATCCCATTATATACTATAAATTCGCTCCCACTAATTGAACTCCCATTACCAAAACTATCTGCGGCCAAATAATAGGTGTTTTTGACAGGGAAAGATGAAACAGCAGTATTTTTAGAAGCAACAACTATTCGAAAAGCACCATTTCCATTCGCCCAAGAAATTCTAGTTTCTGTACATGAAGTCTGATCAATGACCATATTAGACGCAGCAACTGTTGGACCTTGTGCTGAAGAAGTTAACACGGACAAGAAGGCTATTAAAACGCTACAAACTCTCAAAATTAGTGATACAAATTTAATGATTTCAATACATTCTTATGAAATATATCTCCTATTGGAGTCATATTCTAGCAACAATTCCCAAAGGCAAGATTTGATTAGTTCTTGAATTCAAGCATAATTCTGATATCTCAAAATCTCTATCTCCAAAATAGTCTTTCATCAGATTCTGAATGATGTATGGAGATAACCCTAGTGAATAGACATTTAACACCAAAAAACCTTTTGGAGATAAAATTTGAGCGACCTGTTCTAAAAGAGTTCCTAGCTTCTGTTCAAGTTTCCAACGTTCGCCTTTTGCTCCAATCCCATATGCCGGGGGATCTAATATAATTCCTTGATACTTTTTGCCACGTTTTACCTCACGACTAACAAACTTTAATGCATCTTCAACAACCCATCGAATCCCCTTCAATTTACTATGAGCTTGATTTTCATTTGCCCAGCTTACAACTTGCTTAATAGAGTCTACATGAACTACATCCATATCTGCTGCTTTAGCAGCAAGAGAAGCTCCACCCGTATAAGCAAATAAATTCAGAACACTCCCTTTACCATTAAATGCTAGTGATTTTTTATAAATATAATCCCAATTGGCAGCTTGCTCTGGAAATATTCCCACATGTTTAAACTGCGTAAAATTGAGCTTCATTTTGATACGATGTTCTGACAATCGATAATGAATATACCATGGTCTGAGCTTACTTACATGTTTCCAAACCCCTTTGTGACTTCCTTCTTGTGCGAAAGAAGCAGTTGATAAATCGTTCCACTCATCAGCGGTCATTCGCTGATTCCAAATAGCTTGAGGCTCAGGTCTTGCTAGAATCTGACCAGCAAACTTCTCTAATTTCATCCCATTACCAGAATCTATTAACTCATACTCCGCCCAATTATCTGGGGTAATTGCCTTTATCATACTACTTTTACTTCATCTGGTTTTAAGGGAGGTTGATTGACCATGTGCAAATATATACTTGCTAAAGCTGCAACATCATTTTGACAATAAGTTCTTATGCGTTCCAAGTTCTTGTCCTGATAATAAACCTCAAATATTTTACTCCCATCAATGTCATCTTTAGGAGAAGGAATATCGAATACTGCAGCTAAGAGGTCCAAAGAAGTATAGTTCTTGAAATCACCAAACTTCCATAAATTCATCGTGTCTAAATGCTTTACATCCCAAGGTTTCTTGCCTGCTAAATCTAAAATATCTGGCATTTTGATCCCGTTAATAAGAATCCTTCTACTCAAATATGGAAAATCAAATTCTTTGCCATTATGAGCACATAAAAAATGTAACTTAGGATTATAATTTTTCTGGAGTAATTCACAAAATTGATCGAGTATGGCGAATTCATCTTCTCCATAAAAACTTTTAACTCGAAACTCTCGTCCGTCATCATCATGAATAAAGCCCAACGAAATACAAATAATCTTCCCAAACTCTGCATAAATACCTGCTCTAGGGTATAGCTCCTCAGGAGTCTCTTCATTTTTAGCAATTTGTTTCGCTTTTCTATCCCACAATTTTTTCCATCGATCATCCATTGAATAATAGCTATCATAATGTGGCACGGTTTCTATGTCTAAAAATAAGATGTTTTTCATATGGGTCTGATTATATAGTTAACTTATTGGTTACAAAAATAGTTTTTGTAAAATGACTCCAATTAAATCTGGCTGGATAACATGTATTGTTTGTAAATTTGTTCCATGAAATCTCTATTATACTCTGCTATATCAATACTAATTTTATCTTATTTTAATTCATTTGGTCAATTCAATGAAGACTTCTCAGATAACGATTTATTAATCAACCCTCAGTGGATTGGAGATGTCACTAAATTTAACACGATAGATGGTAAACTTCACTCCAATAGCAATATAACTTCTGACCAATTTTACATCAGCACAAAAAATAAATCAGTTTTAGAAACTGAATGGAAGATTTCATTGAATTGTGACTTCAAAACTTCTTCCGCAAATTATATAGATATTTTCCTTGCATCTGATAGTGTCAATCCATCCAAGGCTAATCATGCATATTTTATTCGAGTTGGTGACACTAAAGATGACATTTCAATGTATCGATTATATGATGGATTAACAACTCAACTCACCAACGGAACTGAAAAGAAAACTGAAAAGAAAAAAATGAGCATCCACGTCATTCATCAGTCAAATAAGAGTGGAATTATATACCCCCATCAATTCATCGCACTAACCATTGATACCAATCAGATAAAATTTGATTATCCAAACTCTAAAGAATTATTACAAATACTTAAAATGCCCCCTATGAATAACACATCAGGAGATTTGAGTCTTTACCAATCTGGTGTTTTACTGGATTCCGTGTTATATCACGAGGACCAACATTTTCAACTACTAAGTGACTACAATGGAATTAGTCTTGAGCGAATAATCTTCGAAGGCAATGGATATGACCCAAACAATTGGCATTCTGCAAGCAGTGTGGAAGGGTATGCTACCCCAGGCTACGAAAATTCCCAATATATTAATACACCTAAATCAATGAATCAGTTTGAATTGACCTCATCCATAATCTCTCCCGATGGAGACGGTTTTGAAGATTTTCTAACATTAAATTATCACATGAACAACCTTGGCTATGTTCTCAATGGTTATATTTACGACCTAACTGGTTTTCAAGTGCATCATCCATACAATAACGTAACCCTAGGCAACAAAGGAAGCCTTAAATGGAATGGTTTGGATTCAAAAGGTGTCAAACTCCCAATCGGAAATTACATTTTACTAATTGAGGCGTTTAATGAAACCGGGAAAATCATAAAAAAGAAAATAGCGTTTGGAATTACCGGAATATTTTAACGAAAATATGCTGACAACAGAATCAACATCAAACCACGATAACTTAGAAGAAAAATCAACCCTTGATTTATTAAAAGGGATGAATAAAGAGGATCAATCTGTCCCCCATTCAATAAATAATGAGCTTAAATCTATCCAAAATTTAGTAGATGCTGCATATCAAACTATGAGTCAAGGGGGTCGATTATTCTATATTGGAAGTGGCACAAGTGGTAGGCTAGGAATAGTAGATGCCAGTGAATGTCCTCCAACCTACGGTGTTGATCCTGGAGTTGTTAATGGTATCATAGCTGGAGGAGATCAAGCAATAAGAAATGCCGTAGAAAATGCTGAAGACGACCCTTTACAAGGTTGGTATGATCTAGAAAAACATGACATAAACAAACTTGACTTTGTGATTGGAATTAGTGCCAGTGGAACGGCTCCTTATGTTCAAGGTGCACTAGAAAAATGCAAAGAAAATAATATTTTAACAGGAGCAATCGCATGTAATAAGCCCAGTAAAATTGGTTTAATGGTTGATTATCCCATTGAAGTAGTTGTAGGACCCGAATTCGTAACTGGTAGTACGCGAATGAAAAGCGGTACTGCTCAAAAACTCGTTCTCAATATGATTAGTACTAGTCTTATGATTAAACTTGGTCATGTTCAAGGAAATCAAATGATTGATATGCAACTGAGCAACAAAAAATTAGTTGCTAGAGGTACGCGAATGATAATGGAACAAACTGGGCTAGACGAATACACAGCCAACGACCTTCTCATCAAACACGGAAGTGTGAGAAAAGCCGTTGATCATGCTTCTAACTGGTAATTTGGGTATTAGGTGACCAGCATACTACAATAAGAGAATTTCATCCTTGAGATATTTCACTGAGAATCCATAATCCAATTGTTTTTTCTCAAGACCTTTTAGGTTAATATCCCACGATAAAACCCCGGTCTCTTTGTTTAGCTTACCATTCCCGTGTGTGGACGTTATCTCAATTTTATCATTTTTACTCACTGGGATATGGTCCTCTATGGTAAGATGCACTTCGCCTCTGTTCTTATTCTTAATCGTGATTACATAATCTGCAGAATATACCTTACTATTCTCGATCAACTTCTTTTTGGTTTGACTATCTGTCTTTTTTCGTTCTACATATACACTTCGATCTCTCCCCATTGAAACCTCCAGCGTATCCTCCAAAACTGATGGATTCACAACCGTTCTACCGATGAAGGTATTCCCATAATAGATATTGGCTTGACCTGTTAGTAAATCAAGAGACTCCCAACCCGTCAATCGAGCGACAACAAATGCATCCTTTTCTAACTTTGGGACTAAGTATAATTGAAATTCAGTACTTACTTTTTCACGTTTAAGATCCATGTAATGAATCTTGCCTCCTGAAGACACACTCATAGGTAAGGCAATATCAAACTCTACCGAACTAAAATTTTGAACTTTATTGGTGTATTTATGAAGCATGGTTGATTTTTCTTCCATCTCCATATCCTCTACTACATCCTCTTGAACGGAGGCAGATGTAGCAGCATTACTTTCTAAATATAATGCTTTTTTTGCTCGATTCTGATGAACAAAACGCTGAAAGTTCACGAACCAAATTGGAAGTTTTGGCTTCGTATTTCCTTGATTTGGATTCGCATTTGAAACCTTTACTTTTACTTGATTCCAATCTTTCCCAGTGTTTTGATATACTTGAGCTTTATATATCAATGTAATATCTGATTGGTGATCTTTTGCTATCAAGTCATAATGTGGATTCCAACCAGCATTTCCAGATAAATAATTTAGCTTTATTGTTCCATTAGTAGCAGATTGGCTTAATACGGTCACAATTACTTGATGATGATATTTGGGGGTAGGTTGGATATTCTGATTCTGTATTAACTGTCTGAGCTCTCTCAACTCATGTTTAAGTTCTTTGTGATGATCAGCCATTTTTTTTGCTTGAATTGATAGTACATATTTCATTTGAGCCAATTCTTTTAATTCTTTCCTCAAAAAATTTGCTGTTCCTTTCAAGAGTTCAAGCGAATCTGAATTTGATGTTCCTTTGACAAGAGGATTAGCCATGATTAGGTTTCTTTCTTGCTCTATTGCATTCATCAATTCTGAGTTTTTATTTATCCTCAACTGACTATTTTGCAATGAATCTTTCAAAACTTTTTCTCTTTCCAAAAATTTAGGGGAAACATTACTCTTTTGGTTATTAGGTGTTTCCATGTAATAACGGTATTGAGTGTTCAAGATTGTAAATTTCCCTATTCCAGCTGCTTGAATACTTGCCTTGTTGATGTATGGAGATACATCGTTAAAAACAAAATGGGAAGTGCCTTTAGGAATCAATGTATAGGCCTGTTTAAACAATTGAGCATTTTGCATAAAAACCGTCACACTTTTAATCTGGTCGTTGACAATGATCTCTTTCTCTTCTGCTTTCAGATAGTTTAATCCTAAAATACTAGCAACTAAAACAAAAATTAATTTTTTCATACTGCTTAATCCCCCCAATCTAAAATAGGTAAATGATAAAAGACAAAACACAAAAGGACTTCATTATTTTTGCAGCTTGGAAGATTTAATAACCATACATGTAACTGACCTCTCAGGAGAAGAACACCAAATAGCAGCTCCCACAGACATGAACCTGAATGTAATGGAGGCTATTCGAGCTAATGAGATTCCTATAAAAGCTACCTGTGGAGGTATGGCCATGTGTGCTACTTGTAATTGCTTGGTTAAGAGCAACCACCCTCTTCCCGAGATGAGTGAAGATGAGGAAGCGATGCTTGATGAGGCATTTGTTCTCGATATTGACGGAAGCAGATTAATGTGTCAAATTCCAGTATCTGATAAAATTGACGGTTTACAAATTCAATTGGGAGAGCTGACTGCTGAATAATTAAAACCAGACTTAAAAAGATAAGATTAATTTCCCGTAATATTTTGCTTCTATTCAAAAAGTATCTTATCCCATCAAGTTCTCTGTATTCTTGCATATAAATTGATATGAATTATTTGAATTTATAGAGCAAAAAGTTACATTTGCAGCCCTATTTTCAAGAATAAAATAATTTTATTGTGGATACATTATCATACAAAACCATATCGGCTAACAGCAAAACTGTTGATAAACAGTGGGTTGTCGTTGATGCAGAAGGAAAAACGCTAGGTCGTTTTTGCTCGGAAGTTGCTAAAAAATTAAGAGGCAAAAATAAGACAAACTACACCCCACATGTTGATTGTGGTGACCATGTTATCGTTATCAATGCCGAAAAAATTACATTTACAGGCAACAAAATGGAAACTAAAGAATACGAAACATTCAGTGGTTATCCAGGAGGTAGAAGAGTAACTTTAGCCAAAGATTTATTAGCTAAAAAACCAATCAGCCTTATTGAACGAGGTGTAAAAGGGATGTTACCAAAAAATAGGTTAGGTAGAAAATTATTCACCAACATGCACGTATTTACAGGATCTGATCATCCTCACGCTGCACAAAAACCAACCAAAGTAGAGATTTAATTATTATATGGACGTTATAAACACAATTGGGAGAAGAAAATCATCAGTAGCTCGTGTGTACATGAGTGAAGGTAAAGGTGCTATAACGGTCAATGAAAGACCGTTAGAAGAGTACTTTGCTTCTCAAGAATCCGTATATTATGTAAACCTTCCGCTCACTACTTGTGATGCTGCGGGCAAATATGATATACAAGTTAATGTAGATGGTGGTGGAACCACTGGACAAGCAGATGCTATCAAACTTGCGATTGCAAGAGCTTTAGTAGAAATAGATCCAGAGCACAAACCAGCCCTTAGAGCAAAAGGGTTAATGACTCGCGACTCACGTTCTGTTGAGCGTAAAAAAGCTGGTCAACCAAAAGCAAGAAAGAAAACACAATTTAGTAAGCGTTAATAGAATGGCAGTTAGTACAGAAAAATTATTAGAAGCAGGTGTACATTTTGGACACCTCACAAGTAAGTGGAATCCTAAAATGGCCCCATATATTTTTATGGAGCAAAATGGAATTCACATCATAGATCTTAACAAAACCTCATCTAAACTTGAGGAAGCTAAGCATGCTATTCAAAATATTGCTCGAACTGGCCGTAAGGTGATGTTTGTTGCTACCAAAAAACAAGCTAAAGAGATTTTAGAGGAAAATGCTCGTAGAGTAAATATGCCTTTCGTTTCTCAAAGATGGTTAGGTGGAATGCTTACAAACTTTGCTACTGTTCGTAAGTCAATCAAAAAAATGCAAGCCATCGAAAAAATGAAAACCGATGGAACATTTGAGAATATGAACAAAAAAGAGCGTTTGATGAAAACACGTGAGCAAGAAAAATTAGCTCGTGTACTTGGAGGTATCGAAAATTTAAATCGTATCCCATCAGCTCTTTTTGTAGTTGACATTAAGCGTGAGCATATTGCAATCAAAGAAGCTCAGAAATTGAATATTCCAATCTTTGCAATTGTTGATACCAATTCTGATCCTACTAAAGTTGATTTCCCTATTCCTGGTAACGATGATTCCGCAAAATCACTGCACATTCTTTGTAATGAAGTGACGGATGCAATAGCTGCTGGTCTTCAAGAAAGAGCTCAAGCTAAAGAACAAGCTAAGAAGGATGAAGTAGTTGCTGAAAAAACAACGGAAGAAACTTCTGAGAAAGCATAGAATTAGTTTTTAATTTAAACCCATTTTTATTTATAGATCATGACAACCATTACAGCGTCTGCAGTTAACAAACTCAGACAAATGACAGGTGCCGGTATGATGGATTGCAAAAAAGCATTGCAAGAATCAAACGGAGATATGGATGGAGCCGTTGACATCCTTAGAAAAAAAGGAGCAGCTAAAGCTGCCAAAAGAGCGGATAGAGAAGCGGCTGAAGGGCTTTCAATTGCCAAGTCTTCTGATGACAATACCTACGGAATTGTTGTTGAAGTAAATTGTGAAACTGACTTCGTTGCTAAAAATGATGACTTTGTTGCATTTGCTAACCAAGTTGCTGACTTCGCATTGACCAACCAATTTGCTGACAAAGATGCTCTTTTAGGTGCAGCTTTTGAAGGTAAAACACTAGGTGAAATTTGCGTTGACAAAACAGCTGTAATTGGAGAAAAAGTAGAAGTATCTAACTACGCATTGCTCTCTTCAGAAGGAGTTGCTGCATACAACCACGGTGCAAACCGAATTGGTGTATTAGTAGCTTTAAACTCTGCATCGGATGACGCATTGCAGGCAGGTAGAGACCTCGCTATGCAAATCGCTGCAATGAATCCTATTGCGGTAGACGAAAATGCTGTTTCTCAAGAAGTAAAAGACAAAGAACTTGAAATTGGAAGAGACATAGCTAAGCAAGAAGGTAAGCCAGAAGAAATGTTGGATCGAATTGCCCAAGGTAAATTGAAGCGTTTTTTCAAAGACAACACGTTAATGAACCAATCCTATGTGAAAGATAGTTCAATGACTGTATCTGCTTTCCTTAAGTCTGTCGATTCAGATTTAATAGTAAAATCATTTGAGCGTTTCCAATTAGGAGCATAACTCAACCCTAACAACATAGTAAAAGCCCCCCATTTTTGATGGGGGGCTTTTTTTATTTCCAATTTGTCATTAATACGCTTAATTTTGGCAATCAAATACATCCATGTCTTACAAAAGAATTTTATTAAAACTAAGTGGCGAGGCTCTTCTAGGCGACAAAGAATTCGGAATCGATAGTAGTGTACTTTCGATGTACGCTAAAGAAATAAAATCGGTAGTAGACTTGGGCATTGAAGTAGCTATTGTCATCGGAGGAGGCAATATATTTAGAGGGGTAAGTGGTGTTGAAGGTGGAATGAAAGACCGAGCCAATGCTGACTATATGGGCATGCTAGCTACTGTTATTAATGCGATGGCATTGCAAAGTGCCCTAGAAAATGAAGGCGTTTATACTCGCTTGACTAGTGCAATCAAAATGGAGCAAATAGCTGAACCTTTCATTCGAAGACGAGCCATTCGACATTTAGAAAAAGGACGTGTGGTTATTTTTGGTGCTGGTACAGGCAACCCCTATTTTACAACCGATACGGCTGCTAGTTTGCGTGCCGTTGAAATAGAAGCTGATGTGATTCTTAAAGGAACTCGTGTGGATGGCATTTACACCGCCGATCCTGAAAAAGACGCTAATGCTACACGTTATGATAAAATCAGTTTTACAGACGTCATCCAACGCAATTTGAAAGTCATGGATATGACCGCGTTTACCCTCTGCCAAGAAAACTCACTTCCCATTATTGTATTCGACATGAATAAGCCTGGCAACCTTGCCCAAATCGTCAATGGCAAGTCTGTTGGTACGCTCGTGAGTTAATTGTACTCACGTTTATTTCTTTGAATTAAATTTATTTAGTGTTTCAAAACACAAACGAAGAGTTTTGAGATCTTAAAACTTATTCTTCCACATCATGCTCTCTACTGGCTTGATGGTGCGTTTGTTGTATTTCGCATTTTTCTTTTTGTTGTAGTAGGTTTCAATGTCTCCTTCTACTGCAAAATAAATCAACTGCCCGATAGGCATGCTTCGATACACCCGAACAGGTTGCGTGACACTGATCTCCAACGTCCATGTATTGCAAAAACCTACATCTCCCTTACCCGCAGTGGCGTGGATATCAATTCCTAATCGACCTGTACTGCTCTTGCCTTCCAAAAATGGGATGTGAGCATGGGTCTCGGTATATTCCTCAGTCACCCCCAAATACAATACACCAGGCTGAAGTACATATCCATCAAGGGGTATTTCAAAATGCTCAATTTTGTTGTGCTCCCTAGCATCCAAAACCCGATCAGTATAGCAGGCCAAATGCTTGCCTAAGTGAACATCATAGCTATTGGTTCCTAAATCATCACGATTGAAGGGCTCAATCAGTATGGTTCCTTTTTCGATTTCTTCTAAAATTCGTACGTCACTTAGTATCATGGTGTTTTGATTGGGTCAATTTTAATCGATAATTTCTACTTTCCAAAATACAAGTGTTCTGTCATCACTACAACTTACGAACATATTTTCGTCTATCCATAGCGTCTTGTTAATGCAGTTGGTATGCCCTTCATATCTATCATAATCGATGACTTTCAACAAGGTCAACTGTTCGTCCCATACTTTGATGGTTTTATCCATGCTACAACTCAATAAGAATTGACTATTCCAACTGAGGTTTTTCACTTGATATAAATGAGCTGGCACCTCATGAACCACCTTATTCAACTTTAAATCATGGGCCAAAATACGAGCATCCCTACCCGTACTGAGCAAGGTCGTTTCATCTATCAATGCTAATCCAAAAACAGAATTAGTGTGTCCTTTCAAAACACGCTCAGTTTTAAACGTATTTTTATCCAATTGATAAATATGTGAATCCGAAGACCCCACAAAAATGGATGATTTACCAAAAGCAACTGATCTTAAACTATGGGTAGAGACCGTTTCCTTCAAGGAATTATTGTGATGAACAATGCAGCCGTCTTCTCCTCCACTAAACTCATCGGTAATGATGAACACTCCCCCTTGATGTTTTTTGTCTGATTGAAGGAGGGATTTTTTTTGAAGGTCAACCTGATAAATGGTTCCCGAACGACCTCCAACCATAAGCACATTATTTTTTTTATGAATGCTATAAATTGGCTCCCCCGTCTGCATAATTAATTTACCACTAGCTGGGGAATCGATATCCCACCGAACGACGTATCCTTCTGCACCCGCCGAATAGATATATCTTCTTTCAAAATCAATCACAAAATCATAAATAGCATCTTGGTGACCTTTTAATTGTGCTACTTTTGTTATGTTTATTTTAGATTGGGTTGCCACTACATTCAAAGAAACATATAAATAATGGAATGGTTGCACTTTGGCGAATTGAAGAAACCAAAGAAGAACTGTTTGACCTATTGCCTGAAGGTTGGAAAGCAAAGCTAGACATTAATTCTATGAGCAGACATAATGTTGCTGCAAGAGTTTTGGCACATACTGTCTGCCCTGATTTTGATAGCATCGAAAAAGACCAATATGGTAAGCCTTATTTTGTCAGTAAAGACTATCCCATTTCTATTACACACGCTGGGGAATATGCTGGTTTTATGTACACCGAAGACCGTCAATGTGGTATAGATATCGAACAAATAACAGACCGTATCGAGCGAATCAAACACAAATTTATCCGTGAGGACGAGATGGCGTTTACTGAATCTGGATTAAAGGGGATGTATATGGTGTGGTGTGCCAAGGAAGCCATGTATAAATACTATGGCCTAAAAGCATTGGATTTTAAGGCAAATCTTAGATTGCAATTTGAACCATTTTTGAAAACAGGTATACTGCAAGGCAACATATCAAAGAACGATTATAAAAAAACAATGAACCTAGATTATCAATTTTTTGATGAATATTTGCTCATCCACACACAGTAAATGAAAAAGATAATCTGGATCACAGGAGCAGGAAGTGGTATCGGCCAGGCATTGGCTGAGAAATATAGTCATTCGGACCATACCATCGTTTTATCGGGGAGAAATAAAGCCCAATTAGAAGCTGTTTCTAAAGATATTCTGAATCCGTATATCCTACCGCTAGATGTCACTCAAGAAGAACAGATTAATCAAGCAGTATCAACGATTCAATCAACCTTTGGCAGGGTCGACATTCTCATCAATAATGCAGGAATCAGTCAACGAGCAACAGTAACCGAGACAACGAATGAAGTGGGTAGAGCTTTGATGGAAGTTAATTTTTTTGGAAGTGTTCACCTTACAAAAGCTGTCCTTCCGATGATGGTCGATGCAAATCAAGGAAGCATTGTGGCCATGAGTAGTGCTGCTGGGAAATTTGGATTTCCATTGCGTTCCTACTATTCAGCATCAAAACATGCGTTACACGGCTTCTATGAGTCATTGAGTCTTGAACTAAAAGACACACCACTCCATGTGATGATTGTATGCCCAGGAAGAATAAAAACAGACATCAGTAAAAATGCTTTAACGGGGTCAGGCAAATCTCATAACCAAATGGATCAAGGACAGCTAAATGGTATTCCCGTTGAAAAGTGTGCCTCAAAAATCGTTAGAGGGCTCTCTAAGAAAGAATTCGAATTATACATCGGAGGTAATGAAATTTTGCTTGTATATATCAAACGATATTTACCCACTCTGTTTCGTTTTATTGCAAGACGAGTTAATCCAAAATAGCTCCATTATAATTGGATTTGGGTAGCGAGTTATGATTTGGTAAATTCGCATACCTTGGAAAAAGAAATCAGCGGTATTCAACAAATGGGAATAGGTATTCCTAATGTTCATGAAGCATGGACTTGGTACAGAAAAAATTTTAGCATGAACATTCCTGTTTTTGAGGAGGCGGCAACTGCCGAACTCATGCTCCCATACACCGGTGGCAAACCTCATGATAGGCACGCAGTACTTGCACTCAATATGCAAGGAGGAGGCGGTTTTGAAATATGGCAATACACCAGTAGAAAACCACAACCTGCGTCATTCCAACCGATACTAGGTGATTTGGGAATCAATGTCTGTAAAATGAAAACAAGAGATATTCAATCGTCTTTCAGAAATTTTGATAAAACTTATCTTATATCCAAAGAAATTGAAAAAACACCTCATGGTACCCCCCATTTTTGGGTCAAAGATCCCTATGGAAATACATTTCAGGTAATAGAGTCCAATAACTGGTTTTCCAAAAATTCTAATGATACCGGCGGAGTTTTCGGAGCTATTATTGGGGTAACTGACATTGATAAATCCATCCAATTCTATACAAATATTCTTGGGTACGACACGGTTGACTGGCAAGGAGAAGGCAATTTTGATGACCTATCCCCGTTAAATCCTAAGAAACACCAATTTAAAAGAGCCATATTATCACATAGTAAAAATAGGAAAGGAAGTTTTAGTCAGTTATTGGGAACATCTCAAATAGAACTTGTCCAAAACATTACTGAAACAGGGAAAAATATCTATCAAGATCGATATTGGGGAGATCTGGGATTCATTCATCTCTGCTTCGATGTTGTTGGTATGGAAGCATTACGAGATGAATGTAAAGAGGCTGGTCATCCATTTACAGTGGATAGTGCCAACTCATTTGATATGGGGGAAGCAGCAGGGCATTTTTCATACATTGAAGATCCTGATGGTACACTAATTGAATTTGTTGAAACACACAAAATACCTATACTGAAAAGAATTGGTTGGTACCTCGACATTCGAAAAAGAGACGCTCTAAAACCTTTGCCTCGTTGGATGGTTAAGAGTATGGGATTAAACAAGAAGAAATAATTCAAAATGAAACTTAAATTTACCTATTTAGTACTTTTGGTTTGCTTAACATCCATGCTTTCGTTTATTTTCTTGAATTCACAAGAAGACAAGCCCTCGTCTACTGAATTGGATAATCACCCAGGTTGGTTCAAGCAATTTGTCAAATTGAAAGGGGACGAAAATGGTAAAATCCCTCAGGGCTTAACCATGAAATGGTACAAAGCCGACCAAGACAATCAATTGTTGTACAAAAAAGCAATGAATGACTTGGAAAATATTAAGGAAATTGGACCATTTAATGTGGGTGGACGAACTCGATCTATATTGATTGACTACAATAATCCCAACAGATACATTTGTGCAGGAGTTTCAGGAGGCATATGGGTATCCGATAACAGAGGAGTTTCATGGAAAATTGTAGATGACTTCGCTCCAACATTATCTGCTACATGTCTTACGCAAAGCCCTTTCAATCCGTCATTGTTTTATTACGGCACGGGTGAAAGCTACGGAAATAGTGCAGATTTGGGAGGTTTGGGTGTTTTTAAATCTGAAAATGGTGCCAAATCATTCGAACACCTAGAACATACCATGACGAGCGATTTTGACCAAGGCATTTGGGATATAGAACACTCCCTTGTTTTGGATAGTACTATCTACGTTGCAACTCATACTAGAGGATTATGGAGAAGTACAAATGCTGGTCAGAATTTCTCAAGAATTTATTCTACATCTACCCAAATAAATGAGATTGAAGTTAGAGACGATAGTACTATCATGATTGCTATGTCTGGAGTGGGTATTGTTGAAATACATGAAAGAACACTTAAATCAAAAAGGCTCAATGGAGGAGAATGGCCCTCTAGTGGTTACACTCGCGTTAGCTTTGATTATTGTCGAGATTTTCCGAAAGTAATGTATGCACAATTGGGTGGAGCAGACCGATTTAGCCTATATGGAATATATAAAACATCAAATGGAGGAAAAACCTGGAAACGTCTTCCAAACCCACCATCGAGTGTTAGCTATGCTCAAGCATGGTACTGTTTTAAAATATCTACCGCACCTGCAGATTCTAACTTCATAACAAGCTTATGCGTTGACCCTATTTATTCAAGAAATAGTGGTTCATCATGGTTGAATATGGCAGACCCACATGCAGATTATCACGAAGTAAGCTGGATTAATAATAATGAATTTTTAATCGGTAATGATGCAGGTGTAAGTCGTTTTAATAAAAACAATATGTCTCGATACGAGGACTTGAATAATGGCTTGAATATCACACAGTTTTATGCTGGTCATTATTACCCAACTGGCGAATCGATTATTGGTGGAACTCAAGATAATGGAACTCGTTTTAGCAACGAGGGCAACCAAACATTTAGTAATATTAATGGTGGTGACGGTGCATTTTGTGCAGTAAACCAACAGGATGAAGGTATCCGCTATGTGTCTTCACAATACCTCAATATGAGAAGACAGAGTAATACTGGGACAAAAAATATTAGTAGTGGTATTAGAAATGCTGTTGGAGGTAATGATGGTGTATGGTTTATTAATCCATTTGAAATAAATAATTTGGATGGAGACCAAATCTATGTACCAACGAAAAGAGCTACATATCGATCAACTGATGGTGGGAATAGTTGGATTACATTGACTGCTGATTTATTAGGAGATTCATATGCTGTTGGATTAAGTAATTCAACCGATCCTATTGCCTATATCGGTGGAACAGCCTCTCGATTATATCGCATAGATGGTGCCGCAACAGCTCAGCCTAATAGTGAAGTGAGTATGTGGACTGTTCAATATCCTGATTTTCTTGGAAGCACCATTGGATGTGTTGAAGTTGATCCAAATAGTGATAGTACTATTTACTGCGGACTGGTAAATGTCCGAAATAAATCTAGAATTTGGAGAATTCGAAATGCTACTTCAGAAACACCTGTCTGGGACGACATTAGTGCTAATCTTCCTGAAAGTTTACCGGTAAACTGGATTGAAGTTGACCCTGACATGAGTGAGCATATATTAATTGGAACAGACTATGGGCTATACACTTCACTCAATGCTGGTGCAAGCTGGCAAAAAGAAACACGTATTCCCAATGTTCCCATTGATCAAATTCGTTTGAGAAGTAGTGATAGAAAATTATTTATCTATACCCACGGCCGTGGTATATGGACTGCAAATTTAACTGACAATCCAGTTGCTAGTGTTCTTAATAAGCATTTGTTTGAGCTAGAAATTTATCCTAATCCAGCCAATGAATATATACGTATAAAAGGCAAATTGGATCAAGTAAATATTTACTCATTATCGGGTATAAAAGTAGCTTCTCACAATCAAAATGAAATCCCAACAGCATCCTTGCAAAACGGTACTTACTTTTTAGAGGTATTTAGTAAAAATCAAGTAATTACTAAAAAGATTGTAATCGCTCATCCATAAATTCGATTTAGGAAATAGCCTGAATAATTGCCTCTCGCTTTTTTGATAAATCGTTTTTAACATCATCCTTCAAGCCAAACCATGCCAGTTGATTCCAAAAATATGGCAACAAATCAACTAGTCTAAACCAGCATATTCCTCCGTATAATGATCCCACTAAAAATAGTGTAGCCCATAAGGGAGAAAATAGATTAAAAAAAGTAATGGCAAGTCCCGAGGCAAGTATCAAAGAAAAAACCATGGCAAGTCCAACTTTTAGTGAGTCATGGAAAATTATATTCTTGACTTTTTTATCGATAAAGGTCATAGAAAACTTCCATATCAACCACCAAATTGCGTATACTGGTAGACTAAAACCAAATGTAAAAAGAGCAATAAATACAGAAATCGCATCAAATGATCTACCACCAACGTTTGCATCATCCACACCTTCTTTTAAAATTGCTTGTTTATAATCGCGAACTTTTGAAGCAGTTTTATCACTTATAGAATTAAGTTTTGCTATCGATAATTTCCAGGTATCATAGGATTTAAATGTGAAAGGACGATAGTTTTCATTGATTATAAGATCGTGTAAAAACTCTTTTTCTTCGGAATAATCCCCTTTAGTAATTACAATGTTATTTTCTAATGATTCTTGTAATTGATTGGTGATTTTCTCTGCAGCCTTTTTGTCATTTTCTTCAATTTCATCTTTAAAATTTTTTACAACAATGGGTTGATCAAAAGAAACATGAATAGTTTGCATCAAAGAACCAAAACTAGAATAATTTAATGCTGTTGGAACAACATGAAGATCAAGATTATAATCACTTCTTTTCACCATATCAATCGCAATATGGCCTGTACCCTTTCTTAATCTACGAACACCTTTTTCTGGGAAAGAACTTCCTTCTGAAAAAATAAGTATGGTTTGATTATTTATGAATAAGTCATACAACTCATCCATCGTTTGACTATTTCCTTTACGGGCTATCTCAGAATTTGCATCTCTTGCTCTAAATATAGGTCTCAGACACATGCTTCTCAATAAGTAATTAGGAATAGGTTTTAAAAAAACATCACCGCGGGTAAGCGTGTATATTTTTCGACCACTCATATGCTGATATACGACCCCGTCCAAAAAGGAATTTGGATGGTTTCCTGCCAAAAGAACTGGTTTGTCTTTTGGAAAATTTTCAAGTCCATCAAAATGAATTTTTCGAACAAACCCACCTAGTGGTAATCTTAAAGAATTCCTACAAAAATGAAATACCCAGTCTTTTAACATGTTGATTTTTTATGAAATTACTGTACCACTTTGATCCGTAATTTTTCCACGAATCTTTAATAAATTATCGTGAATCTGTTGTAAAATCATAATATCCTCCTCCGATTCCGCGATTTTTAATTTCTCTTGGTTTTCTTTCATCAATAAATCAATGTGTTTGAGTTTGAGATAATTCAGGTTATCAATCACATGGCTTTTGTAGTTTTCTTGATCCGATTTAACAAATTTTTCATAATTATCCTCCCAACCTTTGCTCAAATTATATTGAACCGAGAGAACTTCTGCTGCAATTTTACTAGATGCTGCATTTCTTATAAAATAAAGTTCATTGATTACTTTATGTTCTTTCAAGTGAGCATAAGCATCCTTAAAAATTTGACTAAAATCGTCAGAAATAGGCCAGATTTGTTCTTCTTCAAACTCATTAAAAATAAACTCAGCCACAGTAAGTCCCTCACTAAATTCTTTATCTGCGTGAAGGATTAATGTTTTCAATAGAGCCTCTTCTTGATGATTTTTATTATCTATTAAGTCAGGTGAGTTGCTTAGTTTATAATCAGGTTGATATTCAAATCCAGGAGGAGGACCTTCTGAAATAGCTAAATTATTATCATGCTGAACTCTTCGATCTTCTCGGTCTTTTTGTTTGCGATTATTAATTCGAAACTTATTAACCTCCTCAATAATTATTCGCTCTGGAATATCCAAATTACTAGATGTTTCCGTAATGAAAGCTGCTCGTTTAAGAGGGTCAGGTAATGCAGCAATGTTTTCTGCTACCAATCGAGCTGCCTCTGCTTTCTGAATTGGATCTGTAGGGTTTTTTGCAAGCTTAACCGCTTGGATAAGTTCTACAAAGTTTTTAGATGAGTCACTAACATACTCATGAAACGCTGCACTTCCTCTTTTTTGAATAAAACTATCGGGATCTTCATCTGCAGGAAAGAGGACTACTTGAACATTTATATCTGCTGCTAAAAGCGTCCGAATATGTTTCAAACTCGCATTTACTCCAGCCTCATCTCCATCAAAAAGCATGGTCACATTGTGGGTGAATCGCTTAATTAATCTAGCTTGTTCCTCGGTAAAAGCTGTACCACTTGCCGCAACAACATTATCTACTCCACTTTGATGTAGACTAACCACGTCCATGTAACCTTCAACCAAAAAGACGGCATCATTTTTTCTAATCGATTGTTTACATACGCTAAGCCCATAAAGTTCTTTCCTTTTTTCATAAACAACCGTTTCGGGGCTATTTAAGTATTTGGGAGCTTTGGTGTCTTTCTTAATAATTCTACCACCAAATCCTAAAACTTTTCCCGACACACTAAATATTGGGAAGACTATTCTATCTAAAAATGTGTCTCGAAGATTTGACTCAACAATCCCCTGATCATCATTGATTTTTTTGACTAATCCTGCATCATAGAGTTGTTGAGAAGTGTAGCCATTTTTTATTCCTTCTTGTAACAAATGATCTCTTTGTGTTCCACTAAGCCCAATGAAAAATTCATCAATTGTTTGTTGGTTGATTCCACGTTCGGTTAAGTATGGTTTATAGATCACCTTCCCATCCTGACTAGAATTTAATCGCTCGTTAAAATGATTTTTAGCGAACTCTAAACATGAATAAACACCCTCTTTTATTCTAGCTTCCTCCTTGAGTTCATCAACATCAATTTGCCCCTCTTCAATTTCAATATTATACTTTTCAGCTAAAAACTTAATCGCTAACGGGTAAGATAACCCCTCATGCTGCATAATAAATTGAAAAATATTTCCTCCCTCACCACAACTAAAACATTTAAATATCCCTTTACTCGGAGAAACACTCATACTCGGACTCTTATCATCGTGAAAAGGACAAAGCCCTTTGAAATTGGCCCCTGCTCTTTTGAGCGTAACATACTCCCCCACAACTTCCTCAATGGGTGCTACATCAAAAATTTTATCAATGACCTGTGATGATATCAAATCACTACAAATGAAATGAATTGCTTTTAAACATGATAATAATGTGGAGAGATATTGTCATCCCCACTAAAAAACAAATTATTTACCTTTGAAGTATGAATCTATCCGACAGGATCAAACATCAAGTAGAATCAAATTTTGAAGAGCTAGTGGCTACAAGAAGACATTTGCATAGCCATCCAGAGTTAAGTTTTGAAGAATTTGAGACCACTAAATTTATTGCGGATAAATTAAAAAATCTCGGATACGATTTAAAACAAATAACCAAAACAGGTGGATACATTGATATTGAAGGTCAGAACCCTCAATCTAAGATTATTGCTTTACGTGGTGATATTGATGCACTTCCAATCCATGAAAAAACAGGCAAAGACTACGCCTCTAAAAATGATGGTGTCATGCATGCATGTGGTCATGATGTACACACAACTTGTCTGTTAGGAGCAATTCAGGTCATTGATGCTATGAAAAATGAATTCAAAGGCACTATTCGATGCATCTTTCAGCCGGGTGAGGAGAGGCTGCCTGGTGGAGCAAGCATAATGATTAAAAATGGCGTATTGAAGAATCCCAACGTTGAAAAAATCATGGGACAGCACGTAATGCCGCTCATTGATGCGGGTAAGGTAGGTTTCAGAAGTGGCCTTTATATGGCAAGTGCTGATGAGATTTATATCAAAGTAATTGGCAAAGGTGGACACGGAGCTCACCCGCACCAAAATATTGACCCAGTATACATAGCCGCTCAAATTATAACACAACTTCAATCGGTAGTAAGTAGGCGTGCTAAACCTAGTATTCCCAGTGTTCTTAGTATTGGGAAAGTCATTGCCAATGGTGCTACTAATATCATACCCAATGAAGTTTTTATGGAAGGTACATTCAGAACCTACAATGAAAATTGGCGTAATGAAGCACACAACTTGATTAAAAAGATTGGTGAAGAAACTGCACAAATGCATGGGGCTAAATGTGAAGTTGAAGTCAGAAAAGGATATCCATTTCTTAAAAATGATGAGGACCTAACTACCAAAACTATGAATTGGGCAAAAGAGTATCTAGGGGAAGATAACGTAGAGGAATTAGAACTTTGGCCTGCAGGTGAGGATTTTGCCTATTATTCTCAAGAGATCCCTGCTAGTTTTTATCGATTAGGCATCAGAAATCAAGATAAATTTGATCAAACCATGCTCCATACTCCAACCTTTGATATCGATGAAGATGCACTCAAAGTTGGGGCAGGATTAATGGCATATCTTGCCTTAAGAGAATTATCCCATTAGCCATGCCCTAAATTGTCAAACTTCCATGAAAACTCATCAACAAATTTTAGGACAGGAAGGTGAAGATATTGCTTTAAAATACCTAATTGACAAAGGATATGTCATTCTCAAACGCAATTATAAAAGTGGTCATGCTGAAATTGACATTATTGCTCAAATCGACAAACAACTCGTAATTGTAGAAGTAAAGACAAGAAATACCTCAAAATATGGTGACCCAGAGCAAAGTGTTTCTTCCAAAAAACAACAACTATTAGCACAAGCAACTGAGGCTTATATCCTAAATTATAACTTAGACTTAATGGTTAGATATGATATTATTTCAATCATAAAGAACCAATTCAAAACTGAAGTCACCCATCTTGAAGATGCATTTTGGCCAGGTCTTTATTAACCTTATAGCTTGACTAACTTCTTTCGTATAATTTGATGATTTTCTGAACTAACTACAGCTGTATAAAGCCCTTTTGATAGATTAGAAAGACTGGTATTGTTCCAGTAATTGTTGAGTTCAATTTTTTCTTGGATTACACACTTTCCATGCATATCTAAAATAGATAAGTAACCAATCATTGGTAATTGCATTCTCCAAGTCAACAAATCCCTCACCGGATTATTCATCATTAGAAAATTATTCTTAACCAGATTAGCAGAGTAAGCTGTTGTTCGATTAACCTTAAACTGAATTGAAACGGGCAAATGGTCACTCATTCGATATAAGGCATCCAAAACATCTGTAGGTACTGAACTATTAGAACCCGAATTTAGGTTGGTATTGAAATGGCGACCATCGTTACCTAGTGCATTATAGCTACCATTTACATAACCGTAACCACGTTCGTTGGACATCACTTCTTGACCACACAAAACAAAATCAAATCGATCATCTAGTCCACCACCCGAATGGCAATTGCCGCTTATACGTGTGCTCTGTGTGTGAATAGATGCAAAAGATCCATTATTATTCCAAGAACCTGATTTTTTGATTGGATCTTTAAAACGAATAGATGTGTTCGGGTCAGCTACTAAATTGATAAAGCCTTGTTCGTTACTCGTATATGTATTAAAATCCCCAGAAATAATATAGCTGTGGTTTGATTTATAGTTTATAGAATGATAATCCATAATGGACTCTGTAGCTCGAGCTCTCTCTGAAACATTCGAGGAATTATTTCCCGCTTTTAAATGAGCTACATAAATGGTGAGATAGTTAGTGTCGCCTTGTTCCAATTCAGAATTATCTAAATAATAAAGTGTGTAAACATCTATCTGTCTTACTAATTGAGTCTTATTCAGTGCTCGATCAATTTTATTCTGTTGTATTAATCTAAACTTATTCTTGTTATAATAAAGCATATTCGACAAGCTTGAATTAGCAGAATAATTGGCTTGTTTATAAAAGTTTCTACCATCTTGGTTTAATGCATTGGTGAGTAATCGGTTTGCACCTGTACCACCATCACCAACCATTTCATTAACCGTTACAATATCTGGCATCAAATAGCCAACGATTGTCTTCATATAATCATCTTTATCAGTTGGGCTATTATTACTTGAAGTACAATAATTTGTGATGTTTCTATAATTCAACAAATTATAGTGCATAAACTGAATCGTATCAGTAATGGTCTGACCCAAGCATAAACTAACGCTAAAGATTAATAATAATGTGATTTTCCTCATTCATCTTCGAAGATATGTAATGATAGTTGATATGTTAAATTTTATCATACTAATACTAATAATCAAGCAATTTAGACATCATATATTTAGTAATTAAAAGTCTGTAATTCAATTGCTTATAGTTTCAAAATTCATCATATTTAAAAACTTTTTTTACACAACTTTAAAAATACTTCATTTCATGCTTGACTTATTCCATTAATGGTAGATTTTTGCAGTCAAGAGATTAATTACACAATCATGGAAAATATTTTAATTGTTTTATCAATTCTAATCATCGGATCGGCACTTGGCGGAACCCAATTACCAAAATTACCAGGAGCCATTCTTTCACTAGGTGCACTTTTTCTAGCTCTATTTAACTCTCATGCTCGCGAGAATATGGCAAGTATTTTTTACTCTATTCCAATTATACTTGTTGTGGTTGGAGTAATGTCTTACATGGCAGAAAAAAGATTAATTACGGAAGGCAATAATTCTTCGGCAATGACAAAACTACTGGGAGGATCTATTTTTCAAGTCGTTTTCATTATGGTCTTGACAACATACTTTTTGTCTACTTTTTTCTTTCCTTACTTCAGTTAATCTAAACCGTTCATAGGTCCAAGATAATTGGATTTATAGGATAGAGTTGACATGGAAATCACGATTATAATAATAGGCATTCTATTTCTTATTACAGGATTTTTGGGCAGTATTGTGCCTGTAATACCAGGTCCACCAATAGCTTATCTAGCTTTGGTTATTCTCTTATTTATTGATGGACCTAGAGTTCAGTTATCTTCAAATCATTATTTTATTTTAACCAGTATCGGCATCATAACCATTTTAATAACCGTTCTTGATTTTTATCTACCTGTATGGGGTACCAAAAAATTTGGTGGCACACCATCGGGAACTCGGGGGAGCACTTATGGATTAGTTGCTGCTGTAATTCTCACCATTCTTACCTCAGGATTTGGTGTTCTATTATTGATAATAGGCCCATTTGTAGGAGCTTACTTGGGAGAAAAATATGCTGGCAACTCTGATAAGGTTGCCTTAAAATCGGCTGTGGGTTCTTTCCTAGGGTTTCTTAGTGGAACATTTATGAAATTGATACTAGTAATCGTTGTAGCAGTATACTATGCATCATTATTAATCTAACTGAACCAGGTCTGCTATTGTCTTTCCGATACTCAAAGATGAAGTGGCTGCGGGACTGGGTGCATTTATAACATGTATAGCCCTCTTTTCTATAATCAGTTTAAAATCATCCAAAAGCCCTCCAGTTCTATCACATGCTTGTGCTCGAACTCCCGCAGGAGCTTCTACTAAATGCTCTTCTTTTATTTCAGGGATTAACCTTTGAAGGGCCTTGGTAAATGCTCTCTTACTAAAAGATCGATACATTTCACCTAATCCTGTTTTCCAATATTTGAACATGACTTTTTGAAATCCTGGCCATAATAAGCTGGCAAAAAACTCCTTAAAATCAAAGTCTGTACGCTTATACCCTTCTTTTTTAAAAGCAAAAACAGCATTAGGGCCAGCTTCTATACCTCCTGATATCATTCGAGTAAAATGAACCCCTAGAAATGGAAATGCTGGATCTGGAACAGGATATATCAAATGTTTCACTAAATGTTCAGCCTCTGCTGTCAATTCATAGTACTCGCCCCGGAAAGGGATAATTTTTGTATCAATAGTACCTAAATGCATTGATGCAACTTTATCAGAATATAATCCGGCACAGTTAATAACCATATCACATTCTACAAAACTCTTGTTTGTTACTATTTGTACTCCATTTTCATTTTCATCAATAGATCGAACAATTGTGTTGAGGTGTATTTTACCCCCTAAAGATTTAATTTTTTCTGCAAGTTTGACACAAATAGCTTGATAATCAACAATCCCTGTCTGAGGCACACGAATTCCTTGAATACCTGCTAAATGGGGCTCTATCTCCTTTAGACGATCTTTATCAAGTAATTCTAAACCCTCCAAACCATTCTCTCTACCCCGATCATATAATTCTCTCAATCGACCCAACTCAGATTTGTCGGTGGCAACAACCACCTTACCACACAAATCATATGGGATATCATTTTCATTACAAAAATCAATTAGCATATGATACCCCTCAATGCAATTTTTTGCCTTTAGACTTCCTGGCTTATAGTATAATCCAGAATGAATAACTCCACTATTATTACCCGTTTGATGATAGGCTAATTCTGATTCCTTCTCTAAAACAACTATCTTTTTATCATCATATTTTTGAATTAAATGATAAGCTGTTGCCAACCCTACAATTCCACCGCCTACAATTGCAATATCTGCCTGCATATACCTACAAATTAAATACTTAACATAAGTAACTCGAACTAGAAACACCTGTAATTATCCCCATTTTCTTTTCATAAAAAATCAACCATTCAAATAAATTGCGATTGAATATACAAACATTAACCCGTCTTATTCAATTACCTTTGTAGCAATGCATCAAATTGAAAAAATTTTAGAAGATCGAATTCTATTTTTAGATGGAGCCATGGGTACCATGATCCAAAAATATAAACTTACTGAAAAAGAATATCGGGGCGAACGATTTGAAAACTATGAGCACCCATTGAAGGGGAATAATGATTTATTGTCGATTACTCAACCTGATATTATTTCAGAAATTCATAATCAATTTTTAGAAGCAGGTGCAGATATTATAGAGACCAATACATTCAATAGTACATCAGTCTCCATGGCAGACTATCACATGGAAAATTTAGTTATTGAACTCAATATTGCCTCCGCAAGGCTAGCAAGAACTTGTGCTGATGAATTCACTAAAAAAAATTCAGAAAAACCTCGTTTTGTAGCAGGAAGTATTGGCCCCACTAACAAAACAACCTCCCTATCCCCCGATGTTAATAACCCTGGATTTAGAGCCATTGATTTTGATGAACTGGTAGTCGCCTACAAAGAACAGGCGAACGCATTGGCTAAAGGAGGAGTTGATATATTTCTTATTGAAACAGTGTTTGACACGCTTAATTGCAAGGCAGCAATTTATGCCATCTTAGAACTCAAGGAAGAAAAACAATTGGACATTCCTATTATGATTAGCGGTACAATTACTGATGCAAGTGGCAGGACATTAAGTGGTCAAACAGTGGAAGCATTTTGGTATAGTATAAGTCATGCTAACCCGCTGAGCATAGGATTAAATTGTGCATTGGGTGCAGAACAAATGCGACCATTTATAAAAGAATTGAGCGACAAGGCTTGGTGCAGAGTATCAGCTCACCCGAATGCTGGATTACCTAATGAGTTTGGCGAGTATGATGAGACACCTGAGAGCATGAGTAAGGTTGTGGGTGAGTTCGCGTCAGATGGATTTTTGAATATTGTTGGTGGTTGTTGTGGTACAACGCCAGAGCACTTAAAAGCAATCATCGAAAAAGTAAGCCAAGAAAAACCACGTAGCATCCCTATTCTTGGGAATGAGGCAGAAATTTTATAGCTATTAACTAAGAATATCAGACATTTTTGATCCGATTCCTGCTGGAGAATCCACCACGTGAATTCCGCATTCTCTCATGATAGCTTTTTTAGCAGAAGCTGTATCCTCGTCACCTCCTACAATAGCTCCAGCATGCCCCATAGTTCTTCCTGCAGGTGCTGTTTCTCCAGCTATAAAACCAACTACAGGTTTTGTCCCAAACTCTTTAATATAACGAGCAGCTTCAGCTTCCATACTCCCACCAATTTCACCAATCATGACAATACCTTCAGTATCTCCATCTTGCATTAAAAGTTCAATAGCATCTTTCATTGATGTCCCGATGATAGGGTCTCCACCAATTCCAATAGCTGTTGTCACTCCCATGCCAGCTTTGACTACCTGATCAACTGCTTCGTAAGTTAATGTGCCTGACTTTGATACAATTCCAATATTTCCTTTTTTGAAGATAAAACCAGGCATGATTCCAACCTTAGCTTCGTCTGCTGTAATGATCCCAGGACAATTAGGACCAATTAATCTACTATTTGTATTTGACAAATAAGCTTTTACTTTTACCATGTCAGCTACTGGAATACCCTCCGTTATACAAACGATCACTCCAATACCAGCCTCGGCTGCTTCCATAATGGCATCACCCGCAAATGGAGGTGGAACAAAAATTATACTTGTGTCAGCTCCAGTATGCTTAACCGCTTCTTCTACAGTATTAAAAACGGGCTTATCCAGATGAGTGGTACCACCTTTACCAGGAGTTACTCCGCCAACTATTTGAGTTCCGTATTCAATCATTTGACCAGCGTGAAAACTACCCTCACTACCTGTGAATCCTTGAACAATAATCTTAGAATTTTTATTTACTAGTACTGACATAATTTTTAGTTGAGCAAAGGTATTTTTTTTGGCTATATCTAAAAGATAAAACTGAGCAATATCATGAATAATATTCGGCTTATAATGCTAATAAAAATACATTCAGTACTATGCTTTGCATAATACTCGGTTTTACATAATTTTGCCCCAACATAATGAATTTAGAAAACACGCAGTCTCAAATGCGTAAAGGTATTTTAGAGTATTGTATTCTTTCTCTTGTTAGAAAGGATCCTGTATACGTATCTGATATCATTACACATTTAAAGGAGGCCAAATTAATTGTGGTTGAAGGAACATTATATCCATTACTTACTCGATTAAAGAATGCTGAATTATTAAATTACAAATGGGAAGAAAGTAGTCAAGGACCACCAAGAAAATATTATTCTATAACTCCAAAAGGACATCAATTTATACGTGAATTACAAAAAACATGGACAGAACTAAAACACTCGGTCAATATTATTACTGAAAACAATAACTATGAATAAAATAATACAAATAAATCTATCTGGTCAAGCAATCTCAATCGACGAAAAGGCCTACCTTGAACTTGGCAAATACCTTGAAGAATTGCAAAGATTTTTTAGTAATAATCAATCTCACAAGGAGATTATGGAAGATATTAAAGCTAGAATAGCCGAGATTTTTATTTCCAAATTAGACCATGGCTTTCCATTCATTACACAGAGAGATGTTAATGATGCAATCCAATTAATGGGGAAACCTTCAGAAATTGAAGATAAAGACCATGAAAATAACAATAAATATGAAAGTAAATCATTCAATAAAAAACTCTTTCGCGATGTTGATAATAGAATCGTAGCAGGAGTATGTTCAGGTATCGGAACGTACTTTGAAACAGATCCAACTATCATACGATTAATATTTGTACTACTCATTTTATTTGGCGGGTTACCCATTCTCTTATATTTAATACTTTACTTTATTGTCCCCGAGGCTAAATCAGAAATTGATCGAAATAGGATGTATGGGAAACCTTCTAACATCTCTGAAATCATGGAAGATCTTCAAAAAAAGGCAAAAGCAGCATCCGTTAATATTTTAAATGAAGCTGATAAAATATCAAACAATCTAAAAGAAAAGGCAAACATCAAATCTGCTAGTAAATCACTATTAAAAATGATCGAATATACGTTCAAGATAATAGCAAAAATTATAAGTGGCATAGGGTCTACGTTCTTTTTAGTAATCGCTCTTTTAATAACATTAAGTATAGTTACTAATAGCGTTGGATACATTAATATTAGCTCTGAAGAATATAATTTTCAATCTTTGGTTCTAATTGACAATTATATTCTTAGTTTAATTTTCAGAATATCATTGCTCGGTTTATTCTTAATACCTCTTGGAAGTATTTGTTTTATTTTAATTCGTTTCATGTTCGATCGAAAAACAGAGATTAATAGTAAAAAACTAATTGTTTTTTGGATTTTATGTCTAATCACATTTATAATGGCTAGCTTATTTGTAATCATTGACTTAAATGTTAATATAATGAATGATATTTTTAATTTCAATAAAGTTACCGCCACAAACTATACACTAGTATCACCTTGTTTATATTAGGTCAATCGCAAACTATTTTTAATTTTGTGGTATCTAAACAATGGCTAAGATTATTATAGACAACAATTCATTTAACATCGAAAAGGCCAAGGATATAGTATCCATTGATAATTTGGAAGTTGCTCACGACCTCTTAAAAACTGGCAATAATAATTATCACCTCGTATACAATCATCAATCGTTCAATATCGAAGTTTTAGATAAGAATACCCATACAGGCCTGCTTAATCTCAAGATTAATGGCCGAGTCATGACTACTCAACTTCAGAACAAACTTGCTGGGCTACTCCAACAAATGGGGATGGACAACAATAAGAAGAAACTAAAAGACCTTAAAGCACCTATGCCTGGTCTCGTCTTGGATATTATGGTAGAAGAAGGCGACGAAGTAACCGAAGGACAAGAATTGATTGTCTTAGAAGCAATGAAAATGGAAAACGCTATCAAATCTCCTCAAGATGGTATCATTGATAAAATACAAATTGGCAAACAAGATAAAATAGATAAAAATCATACCCTTTTATCATTCCATTAGCTAGAATATCAAACACTAAGCAAAACATTATTGAAACTCTATAAAACATAAACTCAAACATTTCAAATACAATTTAAGACATGAAACATTTATTTACACTATTATTTATTACTGGATTTATTGCTAACGTATTCTCGCAGAATAATGAATTACAATTAAAAAAACAGGAATTAGAAAATGCTAAATCTTCATTGACAGAAGCTCAAAAAAGAGTAAAAACCATCGAACAAGAAATTGCCCAACTAACTCCACCAGTCTACTGGGAAAAAGGGGGATTTGGTGCTCTTAACTTTAATTCATTAGGACTTACAAACTGGGCTGCTGGTGGTGTATCTGCGAATTCTGTGACAGCCATTGGTAATATTTACCGAAATTATAAAAAAGGGAAAGTTGAATGGAGAAACAACTTGGATTTAGCCTATGGATTGATTAAAAATGAAGGAGAAACACTTCGAAAAAATGAGGATAAGATTGATTTTTTAACCAAAGGCAATTATGGGATAACTGACAAACTGAGTTATTCAAGTTTATTGAACTTTAAGTCGCAATTTGCCCCAGGTTTTGACTTTTCTGACCCTACAATTGAGGATAAAGATCGAAAAGAAATTTCAAAATTTTTAGCCCCTGCATACCTCACCACATCTATTGGTTTAAACTATAATGTCACTGATTATTTCTCCGTTTACCTATCTCCCGCTACAGGAAAATTTACTTTTGTCAATGACGATTCTATCGCGGCACAAAATATATACATCCCTGCTACTCTCGATGATAACGGAGTTCAATTTTATAATGACCGATACAGAGCTGAATTTGGAGCATTATTTAATGCTCAGTTTAAAAAAGACTTGACTAAAAAAATTAATCTTACCTCAACCTTGAACCTATTTAATAACTTCACTGATGTTAATACAGCTAATCGTGAAAATATTGACGTTAACTGGGAGACTATGATCAACATGAAACTTACCGAATATATCGGCGTTAGTTTTTACACCAATTTAATTCATGATAATGATGTAGCTGTGCCATTGTATGAGGGGAATACAATTGTTGGATCTGGACCTCGAACTCAGTTTAAGCGACTGCTAGGCGTTGGGTTCTCCTACAAATTTTAGTGATAATTCATAAGGCATTGCCCATAGATTTATTATATTATCCCTTAACTTTGCAGTAAGTTGAAGTCAATTATTGCTATATTATTTTCTCTAATGCTATTATTCCCCAGTATTGGATTTAGTATGGTCATTGATGCGTGTTGCATTACAGATTATGAGACGTGCTGTTCACAAGATTTTAATTCTGCCTCGTGTCATTCAACTGTCGATCAAGATGACTGTGATGATGTTGTTTTAATCGTACTACCTCCAAATCAAATTGATTTCACTTCACACAAGTCACTTGATATCCCATCAAGCTTACCCGTATTATTAAAAGTTAAGGTATATCATAAGCCTAATCTCTGCAACGGTCTAAGAATAATCAACTCGACTTATTACGACACCTCTAATCACCCCAGTATTTTTCAGGTTTTTTTATGTTAGTCAATAGTTTTATTTAAAACTCTAATAGCTAACTATAACCTAATAAATACAAATGAAAAACATAATAATTATGTTCTTAATGCTGGTTGGATTAAATCTATCTGCCCAGCAAGAACAACAAGAAATAAAAGGGAGAGTAATCCTCAATACCTTAGGAGAACAAAAACCTGTTGCAGGTGCGTTTATCCGTTGGAATGGCGAATCTTCTGGAGTATTTGCTAACGATGATGGTGAATTTTTAATCAAATACGACGGCAATAATGAACTCATTGCTTCATTTGCTTCATACAGTCCAGACACCACGATTATCTCAAGAAAAGACTCTGTATACACACTGATTTTAAAAGAAGCAAATGATTTAAAAACAGCGATAGTTATAGCAAGACGAATCTCTTATGGTTTATCTAAATTGAGTCCAAGAACAACCATTGTTTTAGGAGAGAGAGAATTTCAGAAGGCAGCTTGTTGTAATCTGTCAGAAAGTTTTGAAAATGCCCCAGCCATAGACGTGAGTTTTAGTGATGCCGTTACAGGAACAAAACAGATAAAAATGCTTGGATTGGATGGATTTTACACACTAATCGGGAGAGAATACATGCCATCTGTTCGTACATTAAACTCCTATTATGGTCTATCTCACATTCCCGCTGCCTGGGTAGATGGTATTCAGATAACAAAAGGTGCTGGCAGTGTAGTCAATGGTCACGAGAGTATCGCAGGACAAATCAATGTAGAACTAAAAAAACCTTTTGGACCAGAAAAATTCATTTTAGATCAATTTGTCAGTACAGGTGGACGACTTGAAACCGATTTCATGTATGCCAAAGATATTAGTAAACATGTAGCTTCATCTTTACTAGTTCGATATGGTCGACGATCATTAGAATTTGATAGAAATAAGGATGGATTTTTGGATATGCCTTTAAGCGAAGATTTTAAAATCATGAATCGTTGGCAATTTTTTGCTGAAAATGGTCTTGAAGGTACAGCAAATGCTAGCTATCATACTAATCACCAAAAAGCTGGACAAACAAGCTCACTAAGTGCTAGTCTAAATCCATACGAAATTGGTATTAATACTGAAGTAATCGATTTTTTTGCTAAGCTTGGAAAACCATCGAAAAAAAATGAGTACAGCAGTTTTGGTTCTCAGTATAACTTTAATCACTCAGAGATGTCAAGTAATTATGGATCTAGCGAAAATCAAAAAGAATATCTTGCACAAACAAATCAAGGTTACGTTAACCTTCTCTATGAAAGCATCATTGGAAATAGCTTTCATCAATTTCAAACAGGTATCTCATTCTTAATTGACGAAACTCAAGAGACATACGAAGGTTTTCATTTCGAGCGATCAGAAGCTGTATCAGGTTTGTTTTTTGAATACACATATAAGCCAAAAGAAACTTTCAGTCTAGTTGGAGGTATTCGGTCAGATTATAACAGTATTTACGGTCTTTCTATCACACCAAGATTCCACGGGAAATACCGTTTTAATCAAGATAAAACATCAATTAGAATATCTACTGGACTCGGAAGAAGAACGAGTAACCCACTAGCTCAAAACCAAATGCTTTTTGCATCGGGTAGAACTATAGAATTTAGAATGAGTGATGCTCAACTTGCCTATGGTTTAGAACAAGAATTGGCAATGAATTCAGGCTTAAGTTTCGAGCACCAATTCAAGCTCACATACATGCCTGCAACAATTGGGCTTGATTTTTTTAATACAACATTTAAGAATGAAGTTGTCATGGATCGAGAAAATGAAGGCAAAGCTTATTTTTACAATGTTAACAATGGGTCACGGGCTAATAGTTTTCAAACCCAATTAGACTTAGAACCCGCTCGTAGAACCTCAATTCGATTAGCATACCGAATGTTTGATGTAAAGACTAAGTATCAATACCCATTAAACCTTTCATCCTACTCAACTAAACAAAAACCATTTATATCTAGACACCGAGCTTTTATAAATATCACTCAGAGTACACGAACCGACTGGAGATTTAATACCACACTAACTTGGTATGGCCCTCAACGAATTGCTGGTGGCAGAGACACCATTTATGAGGCAAATATTTTAAAAAAGATTGAAGACAAGTATTCCCCAAACTTTTTTTTACTAAATGCACAAATTAGCAAAACCTTTAAAAAAGAATTTGAGTTATATTTTGGTGCAGAGAATATATTAAACTACAAACAACAGAACCCCATACAGAATTCAGCCCAACCTTTTTCCGAGAACTTTGATGCCGGATTAGTCTGGGGTCCAATTTTTGGAAGAATCATTTATGGAGGGTTTCGTTGGAGAATTAAATCATCAAAAGAATGAATAAAAAAGAACTTGTAATTTCTGGCATCTCCTGTATGAGTTGTGTCAGCAAGATTGAAAAACAACTTTATTCTAGTACAACCATAGATAAAGTAACTATTGATAAAAATACAGGCTCAACAATATTTGAAGCAGCTGATATGCCAAGCGAAACTATTATTCAAGACTTGCTCTCTAAAGTTGGCGATTACACAATAGGTGCACCTAAAAAGAACTTTTTTTCAAGTCCTTATAAACCCCTTATCCTTATCGTTTTTTACTTGATGATTGTCACCTTGGGTATTGAATTTAGCTCAGGTATTTTCTTATGGGAAACATGGATGGGAAATTTCATGGCTGGATTTTTTCTCATATTTTCATTTTTCAAAATACTTGATATTCCAGCCTTTGCAAAAGCATACCAATCCTATGATATCATAGCCTCCAAAATAAAATGGTACGGATATGTCTATCCCTTTATTGAGCTAGGTTTGGGGCTTTCATATATTTTCTTTTATGACAGTGAGATAACAAATTTAACAACTGCTATTGTTATGTTCGTAGGATTAATAGGTGTCTCGAGATCTGTTATCCAAAAATCAAAGATTCAATGTGCCTGTCTTGGAACTGTATTTAATCTACCAATGAGTTACGTTACAATAATTGAAAATGGGATAATGTTAATTATGGCACTATTTATGCTTTTATAATTTTAAAAATGAAACAAATTTTCTTTAACATACTAGGAGTTTGGTTTTTGACCTCAACCATGGGATGTAAGCCTGATCCACCGATCAAGACTGAGATTTCAACAATGGATTTCACAATTAACCATCTCTATGGCTCAACTGATTTTAAACTTGATGAGGAATATATGCTACCAAGCAGTGAACAAGTTAAATTTAGTCGATATTCCTACCTCTTATCCGACTTTTATCTGATTGACGAAAGTGGTTTCAAAATAGCTTTAGACGGTCAATATCTTTATGCTGATGTTCGATCATCCAATACTCACATGACCTTAACAAATATCCCCAAGGGAATATATTCAGGCATTGGATTTTCAATAGGTTTAGATTCCAATACTAATCATGGAAACCCAAACCAATATGAATCTGATCACCCCCTATCTCCAATCAATAACTCCCTACATTGGAGCTGGCAGGGTGGATATATTTTTACAGCAATTGAGGGAAAGACTATAGCCAATAATGAAAGTTTTATTTTCCATCTTGCTGGTGCTATGAATAAAGTTGACTTTGAATTGCCCTACGATTTTTCTAAAGGAGATGACGCACTTCATGCTATTCTAGATTACAATATTGAAGAAGTGTTTAAGAATCCTGAACTATACAATATAGAAACTGATGGATCGAGCACTCATAAGGTAACCGACTCTGTAACGCTTAAACTATTTAATAACATGAAAGATGTATTCACGATATCCTCTGTAGAAATCCTCTAAAGCTAATGAAGAAGTTGTTCGTCATATCGTTTTTGTCTGTTGCCTTCATCTCATGTAAGGATGTTATCAACGAAATTCCTCAAAATCCTTTTCAAACAACACCTTATTCTTTTAATTACAACTCATCACTCCTTCCTCCTCCAACAATTCCTAGCGACAACCCTCTAACCGAAGAAGGAGTTGAACTGGGTAGAATGCTGTTTTATGACCCTATCTTAAGTTCGGATAGCTCCCAAAGTTGTAGTTCTTGCCACAATCAAGAGAATGCATTTACAGACAATAATCAACAGTTTAGTGTTGGGGTAAAAGGGACTGTAGGTAAACGAAACTCAATGGCTATATTCAATCTGATGTGGCATATAGACGGATTCTTTTGGGATGGGAGAGCTGATATTCTCAGACATCAGGCTATCATGCCAATAGTTGACAAAACTGAAATGAATGAGACTATCGACCAGGTTATTATAAAATTGAATCGATCACCCTTATATAAAGATTATCTCCAAAAAGCTTTTTCTGAATCGACGTTCGACGAAGTTTTAATCGGTAAAGCACTAGAGCAATTTATGTTATCCATCGTATCGGCAGACTCGAAGTTTGATCGTGTGATGCTCGGTTTAGAAACATTTACAAATGAAGAAAAAGTGGGTCAAGTGGTATTCAATTCTGAAGCAATCCCGTTAAAAGAAGAGGCAGATCCTAATAATCCACAAAATTTTGGAGCAGATTGCTTTCACTGCCATGGGAATAGCTTATTCATGCGTCGGGAATTTTTATCCAATGGATTATCAGACAATGGAGACAAAGGCTTAGGAAGTGTGACTGGAAATCCCAGAGATGATTATAAGTTTAAAACTACATCACTCAGGAATATCGAAAAAACAGCCCCTTATATGCACGATGGTCGATTTAAAACACTTGAAGAAGTTGTGCAATTTTATCTCAGCGACATGAATACTAACAGTGCAACAGATCTATCAAATTCTCCAAATTTACATGCATTGAAAGACTCTGTATATTTAAGTCCTGATCACAAAAAAGCATTAATAGCATTCTTAAAAACACTAACTGACGAGAACCTACTAACCAAAGAAAAATATTCATCACCATTTTAAAATTACATATATTTACAACATGAAACATCCTATTTTATTCATCCTATTATTGATTTCTACTACACTGTTTGCAAAAAATGTTACTTCTAGAATTGAAGTAAAAGCCAATTGTGAAATTTGCAAAGAAAAAATTGAGACTACCCTAGATATTCCTGGAGTATCTCATGCAGATTGGAACAAAAACACCAAAATACTTACTGTCAGATACAATGACAAAAAAGTATCGTTAGAAGATATTCATACCATGATTAGCGACATTGGTTATGCTACAGACAAAGTCTCTGCAAATACTAAAAGTCAAGCTCAACTTATGAAATGTTGTCAACCAAAAGAACTCGTTAAAAAATGCAGCACAACCAAAAAGGGGTGTTGCAGTAAGTAACGTTTGATTAGTATCTAAAAATCACCCGATACTTTTTAAAGGTGATTTTATTATTTTCCTTGGATTTAATTCACCAAAAAAACACCATTAATAGTGCTATTTTACTTTGCGTAATAATCTTATTTTTGCACCCAATATAGATTAAAATGGCAAGACAACTGCAAATACGTGAAGCACTTCGCGAAGCAATGAATGAGGAGATGAGGAGGGATGATTCCATTCTTTTGATGGGTGAAGAAGTGGCTGAATATAATGGGGCCTATAAAGTAAGTCAAGGTATGCTTGATGAATTTGGAGAGAAAAGAGTAATTGATACACCAATTGCTGAATTAGGGTTTGCTGGTATTGCTACAGGAGCAGCTACCAATGGTCTTAAGCCTATTGTAGAATTTATGACTTTCAATTTTAGTCTAGTTGCTATTGATCAAGTAATAAATGCTGCCGCTAAAATGAATAGCATGAGTGGCGGTCAATTTACATGTCCTATGGTCTTTAGAGGACCTACAGGTAGTGCAGGACAACTTGGAGCTCAGCACTCACAGGCATTTGAAAACTGGTACGCAAATTGTCCTGGACTTAAGGTTGCGGTATTATCCAACGCATACAATGCAAAAGGTTTACTGAAGTCTGCTATTATTGACCCAGATCCTGTAATTTTCATGGAAAGTGAGCAAATGTATGGACTCAAACACGATGTACCTGAAGAGGAGTACTACATCCCTCTTGGTCAAGCAAATATTCAAAAAGCTGGTAGTGATGTAACCCTTGTTTCTTTTGGAAAAATGATGAGGGTTGCCGAAGAATCTGTAAAAATATTAGCTGAAAAAGGAATTGATGTCGAACTTATTGATTTACAATCCGTAAGACCAATCGATTATCAAACTATTGCTGATAGTATTAAAAAAACTAATCGATGTGTTGTTCTTGAAGAAGCTTGGCCTTTAGCATCCATCTCTTCTGAAATAAGCTATATGATGAGTCAAATGGTATTTGATCACCTTGATGCACCAATCAAACGTGTAACTACACTTGACACACCACTTCCTTACGCATCTACCCTAGTAGAAACATGGTTGCCTAATGCAAAACGTGTAATAGATGCTGTCGATGCAGTTATGTACCATTAGATAAAGGGTTTATTTTTTAAAACGACCTTTACTGAAAATCCTTACTCCAGTATCTTTTCCTTTTCTTAACTCTCTTTGTTCTTCTTCTGTTAATGAATTGATATTCATGCATTCCTCAGAACAAGTACCTAAAAATTTTGATGCACACTTTGGACACTGAATAAACAATAAATTACAAGCCTTATTCGTACAATTTGTATGATCATCAAAAGCATCACCACACTGATGACATTGTGCGATAACATCATCACTTATACGCTCATTAATACGCTCATCAAAAACAAAGTTTTTACCAATAAACTTATTCTTTAAGCCAAGCTTTTTAGCATCTCGAGCATATTTAATAATTCCACCTTCAAGGTGATAAACGTCCTTAAACCCCTTATGCTTTAGGTAAGCACTTGCTTTTTCACATCGAATTCCGCCGGTACAGTACATCACAATGGGCTTATCCTTTTTATCTGATAACTCATTAACAACAAGTGGCAATTGATCTCTGAAGGTATCCACATCTGGACACCAAGCTCCCTCAAAATGGCCTACTTCACTCTCATAATGATTTCGCATGTCAACAAGAACTGTTTCTTCTTGGTCTGTTAGCTTATTGAACTCGTCAACCTTTAAATAATTGCCTGGCATTGAAACATCAAATAAGTCATCATTTAATCCGTCAGCTACAATTTTATTTTTAACCTTTATCGTAAGTTTAAAAAAAGATTTACCGTCATCGTCTACGGCAAAATTGAGTCTAACATTTTCTAAAAATGAAATTGAATCTAATGCGGACTTAAATTCGGTTAAAAGTTTAGTTGGAACACTTAATTGAGCATTTATTCCCTCTTTGGCAACATATATTCTGCCCAGAACTTTGAGGTTATTCCAATGATAAAAAAGATGATCTCTAAAAAGATGAGGATTTGCAATTTTTGCGTATTTGTAAAAAGAAATGGTAGTCCGAGATTCATTACTACTCTTAATTTTTTCTTTTAGCTGTTCCCCATTAACTGTATTATGCAATTTCATGTTACACTTTATAATTTAATGAATGACGAAGCAAATATAAATATGTGAATTAAATTCATTTAAATTTGTGACCTAAATAATTTCGACTTATGAAACACATTCAAAACATTTTTATTATAGCAATTTATATTTTTTCTAGTTTCAATCTTTTCGCCCAAATAAGCAAGGTTGAAGAAATTAATGCCTCAATGAGTCAAGGGACAAACCGAGGATTAAAGGTTTTAATTCCTGAGACCACTCAAAAAGAATCGATTAAGGCTTGGTCAAAATTGATGAAAGATTATGACTCGAAAAATGAAAAAATGAAAAAGCACGCGGAGTATTTAAGCTCAAATGCAAATATTCCATCACTTGGTGAAAAAACTATCGATGTATACTCTCAGTTTCAAGAAACCCCAGAGGGGGTTTATATGAGAGTATTTTTTAATTTAGGAGGCACCTATCTTAATAATGATATGTACCCTAAAAAATTACAATCTGCCAAACAGCTCATAACATCTTTCTCTACTCGTGTAGCTAAGGCATCCATTCAAAATTCACTAAATGAAGAAACTAAAAAACTAGATAAACTAAATAAAGAACTAAAAATCCTTGAAAGAGATAAAGTGAAATTTGAAGGTGAAATTCAAGATGCTAAAGAGACTATAGCACAAAGAGAAAAGGACATTGATGAGAACACTAAAAACCAAGCAGAAAAACACAATGCCATTGCTGAGCAAAAAGCAAAAGTTGGAAAAATAAATGCCAAGCTCAAAAAATTCTGATTTATAAATAGGTGTAATTTATGAAAATAAAAACATATACAATACCTTAATTATATCACTCTAGGTATACCTATATAATTTAATCAATTCAACCTTTCCAAATCAAAATTGGCATCTCATTCGTATATATAAGTATGAAGTATGCTTATTATTTATTTTTTCTTTTATTAGTGACTTCTTGCAATGCCCAAATTGAGTCTGACAATATGATAAATCAAGAAAAACCAAACAACACAGAATATAATAAACTATCTGAGGCTGAAAAAAGAATCATTATTAAGAAGGGAACGGAGTATCCTAATACTGGTGAATACAATAAACACTATGAGGAGGGAACCTATCTCTGCAGACAATGCAATCAAAAACTCTACGAGTCATCCTCGAAATTTAATAGTAATTGTGGCTGGCCAAGTTTTGACGACGAAATTGATGGTGCGGTAAATCGAATCCTTGATTCTGACGGTAGAAGAACCGAAATTGTATGTAGTAACTGTGCCGGCCACTTAGGTCATGTATTTATTGGAGAGAACTTTACTGCAAAAAATACGCGTCATTGTGTCAACAGTATTTCTATGAAATTCATCCCAAAGGGGCAATCTATTCCAGAAATAATTACCTCAAAAGAAGCTCTAGAGCAAGATACCATAACATTTGGAGCAGGCTGCTTTTGGTGTGTGGAAGTCCTCTTTCAAAAACTTAAAGGCGTTTTGCATGTTGAAAGTGGATATGCTGGTGGCAAAATAAAAAATCCCACTTACAAAATGGTTTGTCAAGGAAATACTGGATCCGTCGAAGTAGCACAAATCGTTTTTGACCCAAACATTATATCAACTGAAACACTCATCGACATATTCTTTCACGTCCATGACCCCACTACACTTAACAGGCAAGGAAACGATGTTGGGGATCAATATCGATCTGTAATCTTTTATCACACTAACCAACAAAAAGAAGTTGCAGAAAACCTACTCAAAAAGATTGATTCTAGTAACTTATGGAATGACCCCATAGTATCCACAATAGAACCTATATACAACTATAGTACAGCAGAAGATTATCATCAGAATTACTATAATAATAACTCATCAACTAATGGCTACTGTAATATGGTTATCAGACCAAAAGTAACAAAATTTAAAACTAAATATGCTGAACTAATTGAGTAGAACTTAACGTTCGGGATCAATGGAAGCTCTCACACTAAAAACATGTGAATATTGGGCTGCACTCTGATCTCCAATATCACTTAATGCATAATCTAACACCACTTGCTTGAATTTAATGCCAACACCAATATTGGGCATAAACGTCCATTGGTTACTAAAATTTAAGTCCATTTGTTGCTGAATATTTCCCACTCCAGCTCTTAAAAATACCATATCTCGATAGCCACACTCAAGTCCTAAATGAGGGTCTCCACTTAATAAGTCTGATTTTAAAAGGGTATTTCTCTTACCATCTGTATTCACATCAAAATTCATCTCTGCAAGCAGGCTAAATCTATCATTCAAATTCATCTTTTTAGCCACCCCAAAAATGAATTTAGGTAAAGTTAATTCCAGAGAATTTTGTGGTATTTCATTATTCGTTTGAAGGAATATTTCTTCTTCTGCTGCACTAAAATCATAAGTCCATGCATTAAAAGTAGTGGTGACATCCCTTGCTATTATGGCAAAAGTCCAATTGTTTTCCGATTCATATCGAGAACTCATATCAATACCAAATCCCCAAGATGAGGCAAAATCCCCCGCTTGCCTGTGAACTACCTTTGCACTTCCCCCAAAACTCAAACCATTTTTTAGTGCCTTTTGTGCATAGCTTACAAAAAAACCATAATCCACAGCACTAAAACTTGTGATTCGATCATAATTAATCTGTCCATTTCGAATCAAATCCAGTGTATTAGGAATATTGTCTACACCAAATCTCACCATAGAAAAACTTAAAGTAGACTTTTCATTGACTAGAGTACTAATGCCTAGATAATCATAATTAGCTAAACCACTAAAGTAATTAGAATGCATAAAACTGACCTGCAACTTCTCTTTTTGTTTTACAAGTCCGGAAGGGTTCCAATAGCCCGCAGTGACATCATCTACCGATGCTACCACCGAATTAGCCATACCAAAAGATCTTGCACCCACACCTATAGATAAAAACTCATTGCTATATTTTGGTGTAGTTTGGGCTGAAATATTTTGATTAAACAAAACTAAGCTACATACCACAAAGAAGAGGTGTTTAATCTGTGATATCTTCATGTAAAAGAATTTATAATAATTGAATTTCTAAAGCATCAATAGAACGAGCTAATTCTGGTTCTATTGCCTCACAAATTTCAATTAGTAAATTTCGTTGATCATCATTGAGTTCAATCATCCCAAGATTAGCACAAACACCTTCTACTGCAGCTATCACATTTTCAATACTGGTATATGATTTTAAAAATCCTGCTTTCATGAACCTTCTATGTTGCCCCTTCCACAATTCATCATCCTGCAATCCTGCATATCTCATAAATTTGAGAATCCAATCCATTTCAACACTATCAATCATAGCATAGAAATCATCAGCCAATGAAGGATTTTTATCCAAGAGTATTTTGTCTAAAAGTATCTCAACCATGATATGAGTAATGAAATAATCTCGGTTGATATCCTTATCTCCACTCTCACGGATCATGTCAGTAGCTTTGTTAGTCAGCTCCACAAATGTCATCCAATTATGAAACTTTCGATCACTTGCAAAGTGCTTATTGCAACCATCATTCATCGAAGCAATTTCCTTTGTTGTAAAGGTGATATTTTTATAGGGATTGATTCTTAATTTAGCAATGTGAGCTCTCGCTAAATCTGGCAGTATTAAACCTATATTAAAGTACTTGTTGTCTTCATCTTTATCGAAGTAATAATGACTTAAATAATTCACTACTGCAAATCAACGGTTTTTTTTTCATTTTGCGTAATCTATCCATTGCACAACCCGAATCTTTGAGCAATATTCCTTCATATATTGGTTAAATTAATACTTTCGCGTCATCTCATTTTGAAAGTAACTAAAAAAACATCAGACAAGTTAGGCTCTGAAAAGATGAGTAAACTCTTACTTCAACAATCATTACCTGCATCCATTGGTTTTTTAGTGATGTCATTCTATCAAATGGTGGATGTATTTTTTGTGAGTAGGTATGCGGAGGGCGAGGTTGCTATTGCAGCAATTACAGTTGTTCTGCCAATAACGTTTCTCATCTCATCTTTTGGAATGGCAATAGGAGTAGGTGGTGCATCCGTTCTTGCTAGAGCTCTTGGAGAGGGGAATACTAGTAAAGCCCAAAAAACCTTTGGTAATCAAATAAAACTAACCGTAGGGTTTGTACTTTTTTTCGTATTGATTGGATATGTTTTTCAAGAACAACTTTTACGTGTTTTTGGAGCAAATGACGAGATTATCCCTTACGCAAAAAGGTATTTTAATATTCTTCTTGTTGGTCTTCCTTTTTTAGGGTGGGCCATGATGACTAATAATGTTATTCGTGCAGAAGGCAAGCCCAAAGTGGCTATGCTGACCATGATTATTCCTGCGGTATCCAATATTATGCTAGATTATGTATTGATCTATCATTTTAATATGGGCATCACAGGTGCAGCTTTGGCTACCTCATCGGGCTACATCCTAAGCGGGTTATATACCTTGTGGTTTTTTATATCAGGACGAAGCGAATTAAAACTGATTCCAGATGACTTAAAACTCGACTTTAGCATTATAAAAGAGATTACCTCAATAGGCTCAATAACACTAGTTAGACAAAGTATGTTTAGTATACTTGCTATTGTGCTGTATAGTCAACTTAACAAATGGGGACTCATAGCTTACGAAAATACATTGGGACAAAGTGGCGGTTCTCATGCAATCGCCATTTATGGTTTAATCAGAGGTTTTACCTTGTTTGTTGCATTCCCTATAATTGGCATTATGCAAGGATTAATGCCTATTGTAAGTTATAACTATGGTGCTAAAAACTGGCAAAGGGTTAGGCATTCTGTTTGGTTAGCAGTAAAATGGACGACCACCATCTCAATAATATTATTAACCATCATTGCAGTTTTCCCGCAAGAATTAATTGAAATTTTTACGGAAGATAAAGATCTTCTAAATCATACTCCAAGGGTATTGCGTCTAATCTTTCTTTCCTTGCCCGTAATGGGCATAGGTTTTATCGGAGGGGCATTTTTCCAAGCCATTGGTAAACCCTTCCCAGCTCTTACTTTGACGCTTGCTAGACAAGGAGTTTTCATGATTCCTTTGATTTATATCTTAAGCTATTTTATAGGTTTAGACGGTGTTTGGTTTTCTATGCCTTTAGGAGAAATACTGGCAGGAACATGGGCAGGAATCTGGTTGTATATTAGAGTGAGAAGCCTCTAACATAATTTGAAAACTGACACCCACATCTTATTTTATGTTGAATGCCTCTTCTACTATCTCCTTTTGCTCGCGAACGTGAACAGCCGCATACCCCGTAGCTGGACTAGCACTGCTTCTCCGAGTAATCTCTTTGAAATTTCTAGCCCAATCGTATCGTAATATATGCATCCAGGCACCCATATTTTTAGGTTCTTCCTGCACCCAACAAAATTCTGCCTTTGGATACTTTTTGAAAAGTTTCTGAATTTGTGACTCTGGCATTGGATAAAGTTGCTCCACTCGAACGATTGCGACATCTTTTCGTTTATCTGATTCTTGCTTTTGCAAAAGGTCGTAATAAATTTTACCGCTACATAAATTCACTCTTTTTACCTTCTTTGAATTTACATAAGTATCGTCTATGACCTCTTGGAATGTTCCATTAGTAAAATCGTCTGATGTGCTCACACATTTTGGATGTCGCAACAAGCTTTTAGGACTCATAATAACCAGTGGTTTTCTGAAGTCTCTATGAATTTGTCGCCTAAGAGCATGAAATAAATTTGCTGGATTTGTGATATTCATCACCTGCATATTTGCGGACGCACATAATTGTAGATACCGCTCTAAACGAGCACTACTGTGTTCTGGACCTTGCCCCTCGTATCCGTGAGGTAAAAGCATCACCAATCCACTATACCTTCCCCATTTAGTTTCACCACTTGCTACAAACTGATCAATCATCACTTGACAACCATTGGCGAAATCACCAAACTGTGCCTCCCATATAGTCAATCCCTGTGGATTGGTAATTGAATAACCATATTCAAAACCCAATACTGCGTACTCGGACAATAATGAATTGTGAATATGGAACGAAGCTTGATCAGAAGAAATATGATTAAGTGGAATAAATTTTTCAACTCCAGCCTCCATATTAACGACAGAATGTCTATGTGAAAATGTCCCTCGTTCTACATCTTGTCCACTCATACGAACAGGGTAACCTTCATCTACCAACGTACCATAAGCCATTAGTTCTCCCATAGCCCAATCATAAATACCAGATGATATCATCTGCTTTCTATCGTTATATAGTTTGGTTACTTTTTTAATGGGCGTATGATTATCTGGTATGGAAGTAATTGCATTCCCAACTTTTTCTAAACTTGATTTAGAAACGGAAGTCTTGAAGGAACGCTCAAAATCTGCCTTACTCCCAGACTTGATAACACTCCAAGTATTTTTAGGTAAATTATTATTCTTGGGTTTTTTATCTGCACGAACATCTTCTAAATCCTCTTGAAGCATCTTTTTAAATTCACGCTCCATTTCTTTGGCAAGATTTGCTTCTATTGTCCCTTGCTCACTTAGTTTTTTCGCGTAGATTTCTCTTGGATTAGGATGCTTAGCAATCGTTTTGTACAATACTGGCTGAGTAAATTTTGGCTCATCACCTTCATTATGACCATATTTTCGATACCCTAAAATATCAATAAATACATCCGTATTAAATGTTTGTCTGTATTCCAGTGCAAGTTTAATCGTATAAATTACTGCCTCAACATCATCCCCATTGACATGGAAAACAGGGCATTTAGTGGTCTTGGCTACGTCTGTACAATAAATAGAGGTTCTAGCATCCGTATAATTTGTTGTGAAGCCAATTTGGTTATTAGTCACTAGATGTAATGTGCCTCCAACATTATAACCATCTAATCCAGCCATTTGAATGACCTCATAAACAATCCCCTGTCCAGCAATAGCTGCATCACCATGAATTAATATGGGCGTAATTTTTGATAAATCTTTGTTATAACGCTCATCCAATTTAGCACGAGTCATTCCTTGAACTACTGGATTAACAGCTTCTAAGTGACTTGGGTTGGGGCATAGATTCAATTTGACCTTCTTGCCGAGACTGGTAGTAACAGAGCTTGTATATCCTAAATGATACTTAACATCTCCCTCAAATACTGAATCTTCATAAGCCTTGCCTTCAAATTCATTGAATATTTCAGCATAGCTTTTTTTCATGATATTAGCTAAAACATTCAATCTTCCGCGATGAGCCATTCCTATAACAAACTCCTCTACTCCTTGTCCAGATCCCAATTCAATAGCAGCATCTAAAGCTGGTATTAACGACTCCAATCCCTCAAGAGAAAATCGCTTTTGCCCAACATACTTTGTATGTAAAAAATTCTCAAAAGCAACCGCTTGGTTCAGTTTTTCAAGCGTCAATTTTTTCTGCTCTATCGTAAAGTTCGGTGTATTTTTTCTTTGCTCCATTCTACTTTGAAGCCATTCCACTTGTTTAGGATTGGTCATGTACATGTACTCCACTCCTATACTCCCACAGTATGTCTCTTCACAATGGGCTATGATGTCTTTTAATTTAGCTGGTCCGATACCCAACGCTACCCCAGCATTAAATTTTTTATCTAAATCTGATTTAGTGAGTCCAAAATTTTCAATGGATAAATCTGGCGAATATTTTCTTCGAGCTCTTACAGGATTAGTCTTAGTAAAAAGATGCCCTCTCGAACGATACCCTTTATTGATAAGATTCAAGACGTTAATTTCTTTCATCATATCTTCTGACACAACTTCACCTGTCCCATTCAGTCCCAAATCGCCATAGGCTAAATCAAAACCTTCGAAAAACCGCTGCCAACTCTCATCTAATGAGGACTTATCTGTCTTGTATTGTTCGTAGAGATGTTCAATAGAATCTACATCTGCATTGCTAAGGTATGAATGATTTAACATTTTAAAATATCTTTAACAAAAATAAAAATGTGATCTGTTATGACTCACTTTATTTATGAAAGATTTATCCATAAATAAATACCAGCTATCCGAGCTATAATTAAAAACACTTCATTGTTTAAGATTCACACTAATATTTCACATATAACCATAACCAAAACAATACATTTGTGTTCCTTTTAAGTGAATAGCCAAGAATTTGTACATCTTTTTGATAAACACTCGGTTCTAAAAGAATTAGAGGGCGAGCTTTTAGCTGGGAAAACTCGGATAGGCATTCAAAATTGCATTGGATCTTCAAAATCTATCGTCCTCTCTCAATTACTCAAAGTCACCAACCGAAGTCAATTGATTCTCTGTGATGACCTCGAACATGCCGAGAATATATACTCAGACATTGAAGTATTTACAGATCACAACTATGTGTTCTTATGGAAGGACTCCTTTCGTAAAAGTTTTAATCTCACAAACTCCGACAATGCTAAAATACAAAGCAATGCAAGTGTTCTTGACGCGATATCAGATATCGATCACCCCAAAATAGTCGTAACCTACCCAGAGGCAATTACTGAAAAAATTATCGATCAAGATCAACTTAAAAAAAGTAAACTAACATTTAGAGTTGATGAAGAGGTTGACCTAGACTTCTTGATTGAGCTACTCAATGAGTACCATTTTTATAGAGAGGATTTTGTATATGAACCTGGGCAATTCTCCATTCGGGGTGGAATAATTGACTTATTCTCCTATGCTAATGATCTCCCTATTCGACTTGAATTGTTTGGTCGAACCATCGAAAGTATTCGAGAGTTTGACCCTATCAGCCAACTCAGTACTAAAACATTGGTGAGAGGTACTGTAGTTCCTAATGTATCAGAAAGTGTTCAGTCACAAGACGGCACTCATATTTTTAATTACTTGGGTAAAAAACCCATTATTTGCTCAACGGATCTACCCAAAGCCCTCGCTAAAATAGAAAAAGGATTAGAAAAAGTTAATTCCCAAGCAACTAAAGAGCACAACCCAAACAATATTTTTTTTGAACTTACTCAAATTATCCGTCAAATTGGAGCTACTTCTGTAATAGAATTTGGAAGCCAATACTACTTTAGACCTTCTGCAAAACTTAAATTTGATCAAGCACCTCAGGCACCCATCAATAAAAACTTTAACCTTCTTATCGATACCTTTAAATCGCTAGAAGAAAAGGGCTATAAACCCCTCATATTTTCAGAAAGTCCCAAGCAAATTGAACGACTCGAAAGTATATTCGATGATTTGAACGCTGGATATCAGCTTCAGCCTGTATATAAAAGTTTGAGTGAAGGGTTTATTGATCATTCACTCAAAGTTGCAGCATATACAGAACATCAGATTTTTAATCGCTATTACTTAGCAAGATCTGGTAAATCAGTGTCTACCAGTGGTACTATTTCGCTCAAAGAATTACAAAACTTAAACCCTGGAGATTTTGTGGTTCATATTGACCATGGTATTGGTCAGTTTAAGGGGTTGCAACGGTTAGAAATGGCGGGTAAAATGCAAGACGCTATTCGAATTGAATACAAGAATAATGACTTGCTGTATGTGAATATTGCCTCCCTTTATAAAATCAGTAAATACAAAGGCAATAGTGGTAATCCTCCAAAGATTAATAAACTAGGGGGTGATGCTTGGACCAATTTAAAACGAAAAACTAAAGCCCAAGTTAAAGATATTGCCAAGGACCTCATTAAACTATATGCTAAGAGAAAGGCCGAAAAAGGATTTCAATTTCATCCTGACACTTACCTTCAAACGGAACTTGAGGCAAGTTTTTTGTATGAAGATACGCCAGACCAAGCAAAAGCAACCGAAGATTTTAAAAAGGACATGGAGGGTCCAAACCCAATGGATCGTCTTATTTGTGGTGATGTTGGATTTGGTAAAACTGAAATAGCAATAAGAGCTGCCTTCAAAGCAGTAACAGACAGCAAACAAGTGGCTATTCTTGTTCCAACTACCATATTAGCTCAACAACACTATCAAACATTCCGAGAAAGACTTAGAGATTTTCCTTGCAGCGTAGATTATGTCAATCGTTTTCGAACAGCAAAACAACAGACCCAAACTTTAAAAAACCTAGCAGAGGGTAAATTGGATATCATCATAGGTACACATAAACTACTGAGTAAAAAAACAAAATTTAAGGATTTAGGCCTACTTATTATTGATGAAGAACAAAAATTTGGGGTGAGTGCAAAAGAACGACTCAAAGAGTTTAGAGCCAATGTAGATACGCTCACACTTACCGCTACACCGATTCCTAGAACGCTCCATTTTTCGTTGATGGGAGCAAGAGACCTGAGTATCATTCAAACCCCTCCACCAAACCGTAGGCCTGTTCAAACAGAAGTACAGGTATGGAATGACGAGATTTTAAAAGAGGCTATTTCTGCAGAAATCACTCGAGGTGGACAAGCCTTTGTCATTCATAATCGGGTAAAAGACATTCAAGAAATTGCCCAACGGATCCGAAATCTAGTGCCTCAAGCCAATGTTATTGTTGGTCATGGTCAAATGAAAGGAGATGAACTAGAAAAAGTAATGGTCCAATTCATTGAGGGAGAATATAATGTACTAGTAGCTACCACTATTATCGAGAGTGGGTTGGACATCCCCAATGCAAATACCATTATAATTAACAATGCACACATGTTTGGACTCAGTGACTTGCACCAGATGCGAGGAAGGGTAGGTAGAAGCAATATCAAAGCATACTGTTACCTACTGGCACCTCCCATTTATACACTCCCCGATGAAGGAAGACGAAGGTTGCAAGCCATTGAAGAATTTTCAGACTTAGGTAGTGGATTTAACGTAGCCATGAGGGATTTGGATATCCGTGGAGCAGGTAATCTACTGGGATCGGAACAGAGCGGATTTATTGCCGAAATAGGGTTCAACATGTACCATAAAATATTGGATGAGGCCATCCAAGAATTAAGAGACGGCGAATTCAAAGAAGTACTTGAAAAAGTCGATGGGAAGCCCAAACCTCCGAAACTAGAAGTTACCGCCGCGGTTGAATCAGACTTTGATGCTCGAATATCTGAAAAATATGTGAGTAATGTAGCCGAAAGAATCAACCTATATACCCAGCTAAGTGCCATAGATAATGTTGAAGATTTGGACCAATCCATGGAAAAGATCATCGATCGATTTGGCAAACTCACCAAAGAAGTTTCTCAACTATTTTTGAGTATTCGACTTAAAATAGCTGCTCAAAATATTTACGCTGAGAAGCTAAAAACAAGAGGATCTGATGTGTTTTTATATTTTAACAATGATTTGGGTGAAGAATTCTACCAAGAGAAAACATTTAGTAACATCATGGAAATGGTGCGGATAAAGCCTGATCACTTCAGTTTTAACCAAGCCAATAAACACCTGATTCTGACCATCAAAGGATTTGGAAGTATTCAAGATGGTTTGAATGAAATTTTGTTGTTGGCTAAGTAATATGATTAGCTTACAATCTCTCCATAAAGCTACTAAATTTGTACTCAAATGAGACTGATTACCTCAGATGATATCATTGATGTACTGGCCAAAGGCAAACAACGTGGACTAAGTTTTTTGCTTTCCAAGCTCACTTTGGACAAGTTAAACCGCACCAAGAGTGCATTTGATGAGTCTGCAATCAAACATTCCAACTGGTGGATCATCCCTGAGGTTAAAGAACGTTGGAATAAACTCATTACTGGTAACCAAAAAGTAACCTACGAGACATTTATGATGAATGGTTACTTCAAAAACAAAAAATATCTTCGACTGCTATCCATCGGGTCAGGTTCTTGCAGTCACGAATTAGAGCTGGCCTCATACTCTAATTTTGAGGAGATTGTATGCGTAGATATCGCGGATAATCGACTAGAAGAAGCTAAAAAAATCGCTCAGAATAAAAATCTTCAAAATATTTCCTTTATGTGTACCAATGCCTTGGAGTACGCATTTGAATCTTTATTTGATATTGTCTTTTTTCATTCATCACTACATCACTTTGATGACATTTCGAATCTGATTCCAAATAAGATAATCCCCTTATTAAAACCCAATGGGTATCTTGTGATCAATGAATATGCAGGTCCAACTAGACTACAACACCCTAAACAACAAATACAGGCCATTAATCAAGCACTAAAAATTATTCCACCCAAATTTAGAAAACGCTACCAAACCGAGTGGTCAAAAAAACAATACAGCGGCTCTGGAATTATTCGTATGATTTTAGCCGACCCTTCGGAGTGCATTGATTCAGAAAGTATTTTGCCGACCATATACACTCATTTCAATACTATTGATGAACGACCTTACGGGGGCAATATACTCATGCATGTCTTAAAAGATATTTCGCATCATTTTATCACGATGGACGATGAAAAAAAGCAAATTATTGATTCATTGTTTGAATTTGAGGATGAATATCTTCAAAACCAACCCTCAGATTTTCTGTTCGGAATTTACCAATTAAAAAAGAGCTAAAACTTTTTTAACAACTCACCAAATTCCCAAATATCTTGGAATGAGTTATAAAAAGGAACGGGTGCTAGCCTAATAACGTTAGGTTCACGCCAGTCAGCAATTACATCATTTGCGGTCAAATATTCGAACAGTGATTTTCCATTTTCATTAGTTAGCATACTCAATTGGCAACCGCGATCTTCGGGTGTGATAATTTCAAAAGCTAATTTGGGGTTGGATATCTGTGCATCTATTACCACTTGCTCTAAAAAACGATTAAGTTTTTGTCCTTTGGCAACTAAAGCATCCATACCTACCTCATCAAACATATCCACCGAAGCTTTATGAGCTGCCATAGTAATTACGGGAGCATTGCTCAATTGCCAACCGGCAGCACCAGGCTCAGGAATATACCCGCGTTTCATCTGAAAACGCTCACTTTCTTTATGTCCCCACCAACCAGCAAATCGTGGAGTGTCTGGATTATTCCCGTGTTTTTCATGAATAAAAACTCCACTCACCCCTCCAGGTCCTGAATTCATATACTTATAAGTACACCAAGCAGCAAAATCTACTTGCCAATCATGCAATTGTAATTTGACATTACCCGCAGCATGAGCACAGTCAAACCCTGCCATAGCCCCCACTTTGTGAGCTGCCGCAGTTAATGTTTTTATATCAAAATACTGCCCAGTATAATACTGTACACCACTAAAAAATAATAATGCCAACTCATCACCCGCTTCATCAATTGCTTGGACAACATCCTCTGTTTTCAAATGATATTCTCCTTTTCTAGGCTCCAATTCTATGACGGCATCATCATAATTAAAACCATGGTGCTTAACCTGACTTTCGATGACATACATATCGCTAGGGAAAGCCCCAGCTTCCATGATAATTTTATAACGCTTAGCAGAAGGTCTATAAAAACTAACAAGCAATAAATGAAGGTTAACCGTTAAATTATTCATCACGATTACTTCATCTTTTTTTGCACCTACAACTTTTGCCTCTTTTTCAAAAAAATGGTGGTAACTAAACCACGGATTCTTTCCGTGAAAATGCCCTTCTACTCCAAAGTTTTTCCAATCATCCAGCTCTTGCTGAATATAAGTTTGAACGGACTTTGGTTGAAGCCCTAAGGAGTTTCCTGTAAAATATAGCTGCTCTATGCGAGTTTTACCCGAAGGAATATAAAATTGACTCCGATAATTTTTTAACGAATCCTCGCGATCCAATTCCTCTGCTATTTGTTCACTAGTAGTCGGCATACTGCAAATAAAAGAACAAAAAATGGGTTCTGAAATTTAGTTTAGATAATACCTCCACCGAATATCCCTACTAATAAAACGATGAGGAATAAAACTAAAAAAATAGAAGCAATTAAAACTCCCCAAGCAAGTCCATAATACTCGGGGACTCCTGGATTTCTGTATTTTCGATAGATTCGAATAGCTTTTATTGATAAAATAATAGCAAATAATAGTCCTATTCCAGTTACAACCGTTGACAACAATAAACCCAAAGAAAGCCACGTATTGGTATTTGCTCTGCGGTATTGATTACGAATGAAAAATTCTTCTTGGCTAAACCCCTGAATACTATCTAGAGGTTGACTAATAATGACTTTTGGAAAGATCGAATATTGACTTTGATATTTTTTTACCTTCTTTGGTTTTTTGAATGCAATTTGTGAGTCAGGATAATCAATATAATGAGAACTAACCGTTTTTAGGATTGGAACATTCTTTTTATCATTACTTTTTTTACTATTAAGATTTGATTTGGTTTTTTGATTTGAGATATCCCCCGCCTTTTTCAAGAATTGATGAGTTTCATTTTTATGCTTTTTCACTCGGACCATTCGACCTCGATAATCTGACTGACAAGAGGCAATTGCAATAGTGAATAACAGGATAAATATTGATTTTAAGTTTTTCATAAATCTTATTTTTAAATTTTAAAATAAACGTAGGTAAGTCCCACTTTTGTATCCGTATCCTTTAGGGCTAATGTACTGATAAGAAGGATTGAATAACGATTTATTCTCTGAATTTACCAATCCATACTCACCATTTAATCTTACGATAATAGTATCTTCATTAACTAAATAAGGAGGTAGCGAATAAATAACGGGCAATTTCAAATTGCCTTTTGTATCATAAGCCCCCCATAACCCCTCATGAGATTGGACCAAAATAAGTCCAAATTTTGGTAACCGCACACGAGCATACTTATTGGGTAGCATGAGTTCCATTTTCCTATTTAAAATATTTTGATGGATACTATCTCCCACCAAAGCATAGCCCTTTTTAAAATTGCTAGCTATCACAAAACTGAACGGAGTAAGCAGCTTACCCTCCGAACTGAGGTAGCCATACAAATCACCTTCTGCCACAAACGATTTGCCCTCAGAAAATTCACTTACCTCAGAAAATCGGTAGCTACTAATTTGTCGACCATCTTTAAAAATTGCCATTTTTCGATTGTTGGGATGTTTTTTTACATCCCAAGTTTGAGGATACCCCAATAATCCGATAAATAAAAATAGTACAAATCCTTTTCTCATTGTATTATATCAAATTTAAGCTCATCTCCAACAAACCAATACCCGTTTAGCATGACAGCAATAAATGAGAGCGTGTATTTATGCTTTCTACGTTGATAATGCTGTGTAACATAACAATATTGATTACCCTGCTCATCTTTACCATAATTATAATCCAGATTAGTTCTTGTTAGTTTTTCTAGATTTATTTTCAGCTTATCTGCTGTCTTTATAATTTTACGATAATCACGTTGTAAACTTCGTAAAATCATCTGCTGTTTAAAAATCACCTGATCATTCCTAAACTCAATATCCATAGTATCAAATGTTCCCTTCAAAAACTTTACATCTGGGACAAAAGGCTTTATAATCTCTGGATTCATATCAGCTATCGCTTTATAAAAAGTATCACATAGTATCGGCAATTTTTTGTGTAAAATACAATTAAATGCTGAGGTATCTGGTCTTTGACCTTTCAAAACATATAATTGAGCATTTACAATAACAGATGTGTAAATTATAAATACTAAAAAGAATTGTCGGTAGCCTATCATTCTCTACAAATTTATTTAGAAATTGGATAATGTCCTTAGAAAGATATGGTTCATACGCTAATTATTTACGCCCAAAACCTCACATATATTTAAATGTGATACCTTTGTGGCTTATGAATTCAAACAAAATTTCAATATTCATCATAGCCCTAATTTTAGTTAGTAGTTGTTCTACAACTAATACCGAAGATGAACCTATAACCATCGTTACTACAACAGGAATAATCGGAGATTGTATCGCTCAAATTGTTGACGGAAAAGCAGAGGTGATTTCCATTATGGGTGCTGGAGTAGACCCCCATCTATACAAAGCTTCACAAGGTGATATCGCAAAACTATCTCAAGCTGATATAATTGTCTATAATGGCCTACATCTAGAAGGTAAAATGGCTCAAATGCTCGAAAACTTTTCAAAAACTAAATCCGTTTTTGCCATTGGAGATTACATTGAAAAATCTGAATTAAAAAAAGTTGACAACACTTCTGATTTGGTAGATCCACATGTTTGGTTTAGCCCAAATTTATGGTTAGATGGGCTTGGCGGAGTTACTAAAGAGCTAAATAACCAGGAAGGACTTGATAGCATAATGGATAACTACCAAAACTTTGCATCTAAAATTCAATCAACACAAACAAGGCTTCAGCAACTTTTGGACGAGAAACTTGATAGTAATGAGCGAATTTTGATCACAAGTCATGATGCTTTTGAATACTTTGGAGATGCTTTCAAATTTAAAGTTAGAGGCCTACAAGGAATTTCAACAACTGCAGAATACGGAACTAAAGATATAAAAGATATCACTGATTTTATCATAAATCATAAAATCAAATCTGTATTTGTAGAGACAAGTGTTCCGAATAAAAATTTAGAAGCAGTAGTAGCAAGTGCTCAAGCTAGAGATTATAATATACGTATTGGTGGTACACTATATAGTGATGCTCTAGGTGAAAAGAATACCCCAGCTGGAACATATGAAGGAATGCTAATTTCAAATGTTCAAACAATAATTAAAGGACTAAAATGAGTACCCCAATTATAGAGGCACATAACCTAACCGTTCTTTATGGTAGAAAACCTGCCATTTGGAATGTTGATTTTAAACTACCCGAAGGTCAAGTGATTGGGATAATGGGTCCCAATGGAAGTGGTAAAAGCACATTACTTAAATCGATTATGGGTGTTGTTACTCCCACTACAGGTTACACCAAGGTATATAATCAAGACCTAAATCAAGTCCGTCATAAGATAAGCTATGTGCCACAACGACAAGAAATAGACTGGGACTTTCCTGCAAGTGTTTGGGATGTTGTTTCGATGGGTCGTTTTCATGTTCGAGGTTTATTCAAAAGGCTTACTAGTGAGGATAAAGACATCATTCAAGAAAGTTTAGAAAAAGTAAATATGCTTGGTTTTGCTAAAAGACAAATTAGCCAATTATCTGGTGGACAACAACAACGTGTATTTTTAGCAAGAGCTATAGCCCAACAAGGCGAACTTTTTTTAATGGATGAACCATTCGCTGGTGTTGATATTGCTACGGAAGAAATGATTGTTGATCTCTTGAAAGAAATGAAAAATCAAGGTAAAACACTCGTTATTGTTCACCACGACTTGCACACTGCTCAGTCATATTTTGATCATTTGGTTCTGATGAATACCCGATTAGTTGCTTGTGGTAAAACCTCGGATGTCTTCACCGATCAAATACTAACTGATACCTATGGTGGTAAACTAACTACAATAGCTAAAATTAGTCAAGAACTTGAAAACAAAGAATTCCCGATAAGACATCAATGAGTTTTTGGCAAAATATATCCGATTATTTCTCAAGTGAATACTACACATTTTGGGTGGTAAGTATTGGTGCGGGAATAATTTGTTTTGCAGCAGGTATTGTGGGTACATTTTCTTATCTCCGAAAACGAGCATTACTGGGAGATGTTATTTCACATGCTGTTTTACCAGGTGTTGCCATTTCGTTTATGCTCACAGGGGTTAAAAATCCCATCTATTTTTTAATTGGAGCTACAATCTCTGGGATTCTATCCATTTGGCTTGTAGACTATATTCAAAGTAAATCTAAATTAAAACCTGACACGATTCTTGCGTTGACATTAAGTGTATTTTTTGGTATTGGCATTGTACTACTCACTAAAATACAACATAGTGGTAATGCTGCACAGAGTGGATTAGACAGTTTTTTATTCGGGAAAGCTGCAAGTATGACACTGCAAGATGTAATAATATTTTCTGTGATTGCAATAATCAATACCGTTTGTATCGCTATTTTTTTAAGAGCTTTTAGCCTCATAAGTTTTGATGAAGAATATGCTAAAAGTTTAGGGTTTAATATCAAAATCATTAAATCATTTTTGGCTCTTCTTACAGTAATTACAGTTGCTATTGGTATTCAATCGGTTGGCATTGTACTTATGGCAGCCCTACTAATTACTCCAGCAAGTGGAGCTCGATTTCTTACAAACTCAATAAAAAAAATGCTAATTTATGCAGGTGTCTTTGCATTACTGAGTGGATTCACAGGTGTGATTATTAGCTCTAGTGGAACAGCCATGCCTACGGGTCCATGGATTGTCATTGTCTTATCATCATTCACCATTTTTGCCATCTTTTTTGGAAAAGAAAAAGGAGTTATTGCTCGAATGAAGATCAGAAAATCAAACAACATCAAAATCAATAATGAAAATGTATTAAAAACAATATATAAATTGTCTAAAGGTGGAGAAGAGAGCATTCCAACAAACCAATTATTTAATGGCCAATCTATTACCCAATTAAAAACAACATTAAAAAGATTAGAAAAAAAACAAATACTAAGTCATATTCAAGGATCAATTATCCTTAGCGAGAAAGGAAAAATAGCAGCAAGAGAAGTGATTCGAAAACATCGCCTTTGGGAAATCTATTTATCCAAATTTTTTCACCTTGAGTCAGACCACCTCCATGATGATGCTGAGGGAATAGAACACGTCATAACTCCTGAGATTGAAAAGCATCTCATAACATTGTTAAATAGACCTGAAAAGGATCCTCACCAAAGCGAAATCCCCTACTAATGAATGATTTTTATATCATATTGACGGCTTGTTTAGTAGCAATTAATTGTGCTATTATGGGTAGTTTCTTGGTCATGCGAAAAATGGTTATGATAGGTGATGCAATATCACATGCTGTACTTCCAGGGATATTTTTTGCCTATATATTATCAGGTTCTACTTCGAGTTTACCCATTCTTATAGGTGCTGCATCCAGTGGAATTCTAGCTACAATACTTATTGAATGGTTTACTCAAAAGGCTCGTCTTCAAAGTGATGCATCCATCGGGGTTTCATACACTTTATTATTTGCCATAGGTATTATTCTAATTTCAAAATTTGGAGCGAATGCTGACATAGATCAACAATGCGTACTATACGGTGAATTGGAATATGTTTCTCTCTGGTTAGAACCCATTATTGGAAATTTTTATCTACCAAGGCAAACCATTATTTTGGGAGTTGTATGTATTATCATTATACTAGCCGTTATCTGGGGATACAAAGGTTTGTTTATCACCACATTCGACCCTAATTTCTCAATATCAACTGGTATTGCGGTTGGATTCTGGCACTACTTTTTAATGAGTGGTGTATCGCTTACTACGGTAGTTTCATTTGAATCTGTTGGAGCTATTCTTGTAATTGCATTCTTGTCTGGCCCTCCTGCTATAGCATATTTACTGACTGGAAATTTTAGAAAAATGCTGATATTAGCATGTGCCTTTGGGATTTTGTGTTCGGTCATTGGTTACTACTTTGCAAAGTTATTTGATGTCTCGGTTGCTGGAGCTATATCTGCAGCCATCGGAGCTATTTTTGCAATTGTTTTTATCATTACAAGTAGTCATAAAAGTAAAATGGATGTAATATCTGACTAAAATGTAAGGATTCTTCCCTATATTTTATTAATGATATCTATCATTGTATAGGAAATAACAATCGATATTTAGTAGAAATTGAAAAAGCTCTGTTTGTCCATAATTACATCTGCGTGCTTAATGATGTGTCTATTCACACAATCCATGGCTCAAGATACTGGTGATTATACCTTTTTAATATCTAGGGATGATATTCAAACTGCAAACCTTCAAAACCTAGAACAAGCAATATCCATATTGCCATTGTTTCATAGCTATTCTAAAAATGGATCTACTCAAATAAGTTATGGCTCTTTAGGTATCGACAATATAGCCGTTTACAAAGACGGATTCCCCGCTGCCTTAGATCAAAATATTAACTATGACTATAGGTCTATTCCACTATGGGATATTGAACGTATCGAGATACATCTTACACCTATTATTGGTCAAGCAAAGAATAGCAGTATAATGATTAACCTATACTCTATTAAAATTCCAAAAAAACCAATTTGGACCCGTTTAAATTTAACAAATACATCGTTGAGTGACTTCCACGGATCTTTTATAATAGGACTGAGCAATGTGGCACATAGTGGACAAGTAGGCTTAAGTCGAAGTTTTACAAATAACCTATATGATAATAAAAGACTTCGATCAACATCACTTGGAGCATTCGAACGATATGATTTAAACTTAAAGTATCAATATAAAATTCTTCCAAGTGTAACGCTTAGTATTCAAAGTGATCACTCAAAAATACATACTCAAAATAAAGGGGATATTATCACGGGTACATCACGTGTGAAAGATCATGAAAATGACTACAACAAACATAATATTTATGGTTCGCTCCAATTAAAAGCCTCAAAAAACCACACACTATCTCTAGAAGGAATGGCTCATCACTTTAAGAGTAAGAATACACTTATTGACAAAGACTTAAATACAGGTCAACAAGATGCATTCACTAGTTTTTATACCCATCCAAACATTGGATATAACCAAGGATATATTCGGTTATCCCTTCAATCTCATAATAAACCTTTTGGATATTCCGTAGGAATAAATTTAAGCAACACAAAAGATAATACCTACCCATATATTGATGCAATATCAACCACTTATAATGATTATTCAGCCTTTGGAAAGCTCACATATCGATATAAAAATACTGTCATCTTTAATGGCGGGATTAACTTATGGCACAACAACCTATCAGGAAATTTCTTATTACCTCAATTTCAAATAAAGCTTGCACCAAAAGAAGTCATACAGCTCAATTTTACCTCGCACGCCTCTGTGTCATACGTCCCCTTTAGTCAGTTATTTTATCCATCCAACTTTAATAATGGGACTAGAAATAATGTCCTATTAAACCCTTTAAAACAAAATACTATTCACGCTAATGTGGTTTTGAATCAAAAAAACCTAAAAGCCACAAGTGGCATGCTATTTATTACTCAAAACAATATCCCTCGAGTATCAGAATCTAATACCTTCGTTTCTAGTGGTAAATCATCAAGTTTTTCGACCTATGCTAGTGTTACCTTCTCTAATAAAATCTTAACTATCAAGCCAAGTGCTATGATGCACGCAAGTAATAATACAAGAGATACAGGGAATTTTACCTTTTTTTATCCTGAACTCAACTTAAATACACATTTCCAAATACCTCAATCTAAACTTTTACTAGGACTAACTGCAAAATATATTGGTAAACACACTAGCTCGTTTATTTCAGATGGAATTATTTATATCTCCGAACAACAAAAGATGCGAATTCTATCTGTCAGAATTCAAAGAAGTTTCATCAAAGAAAAACTAAATATTTCTTTTGGTATCAATAATATTATTCAATCATCATTTATAGACAATAACATCTATCAATTGACAGAAGTTGACCGAAATTTTATTGATAATGAAAGGATTATAAGTGGATATCCGCGATCGTTCACATTCAAAGTTATATACTTAACTCCATGAAAAGAATAGCATATATCTTTCTAATTTTTTCACTATCTAGGTGTTTTACTCCTGACGCATATTTACCAAAAATTGATTCTGAAAAGATTAGTCTAACCATGAATAATGACCAGCCCTCCACTTTCATAAAACTGGGATATCCAACAAGTACACTAAGTAAACAAAAAAATAATTGGCAATTAAAATTTGAGAATAGCACAGGGGAATGGAAAATTTACACAAACCCTAATCAACCTATCCGAATATTTAATTCAAATATTAACCAATATGACTTAATTAACAATCAATCCATTAATGGGAATCCCATTTGGAAATATGATGAAATTAAAAATAACCATATCAAAAGTTCAATTGGCTCTTGGGGAGATTTTAATTTCCCCAACCCAGAATCGTATAAAGACGTATACATTCTTAATTGGAAACAAGATTCTTTAGAATATTATTTTAAATTTCAACTACTTGACGCTAGTAGTAATAATTACCACATTAAATATGGTCCCCTTGATGGTACTACAATTTATGTAGACTCCATAGTAAAAGACGATGTCCAACTATACTCCTACTTTTCACTGGCTAACAATAAAAAGATAAATTCGATTGAGCCATTAACTGATGATTGGCATATTCACCTCAACTATCAGGTGGATTCAATTTCTAAACACTCAAAAATTCCGTATTCATCAACTACAACTGAAAATATGGGATTGTTTCCAAATGTCGAGTTAAATCACAAACACGTTGAGATACATATTGATAGTTTGCTAAATTATGAACAGATCAATTACATTTCAGCTAAAAATCTATTATACGAAAAATCAAAAAGTAACATTGGACTATTCTATTTAAAAGACCCGACCACAAACGAAATGAGTATTAATACAAAACAAAATTTAATTGTAAGAAGTCTTGAAGAATACTTTGCTTTGAGAGCAATTAACGTTACTGGGAATTCAGTTAATAATTACACCGTTACATTAGAAATTAAAAAACTTTAATCAAAGTTAAATGATGCTTTTTGAAATGTCCCTGAACTCATCAAGAGGATATTATATCCTTGCTCAAAAGACTCATTGACTATATTCTCTAAATCTGATGTAGAATGCATAACCTCTACCTCCCCAAAACTATTTTGAACAAAAGGTGCATCTAAATATTCCATTTTTTTATGTTCAAAGACAGCATCATTATAAAAAACGATTGCACGATCTGCAGCATTCATCGAATTCTCATACAACGGTATAAACTCTCTAGTTAAACTACTGAATGTGTGTAATTCAAATACAGCCAATAACTTTCCCTCAAACGATTCGTTTATAGCCTCTGTTGTTGCTTTTAGCTTGCTCGGCGAATGAGCAAAATCTCGATAAACTACCTGACCATTCTGATCATAAATTTTCTCCATCCGTTTACCTGCTCCTGAAAACCTCTCAATAGCATTATAAAATTCGTACCCTGAAACGCCCAATTGTTCGCACACTAATTGAGCAGCATGTATATTCTCCAAATTATGCTTACCTACAATCTCAAGTGGATACCAAGAACCCTTATATGAAATTAGTGATCCATTGGAAGTATTTTTATATACTGGCGTTTCATAAGCCCTATTTGAACAGGATGATTCTTGAGCTAATTTTTGTAAATGAACATCGTTCTTATACCAAAAAAAATGACCTTTCGGTGCGTGAGTATTCGTATACTTTTTAAACGTGTCTAAATACAAATCAAAGGTTGGAAAAACATTAATATGGTCATAGGCTATTCCTGTTATGATTGAGATGTGCGGATTGTACCATAAAAATTTGGACCTTAGATCCATTGGTGAACTCAAGTACTCATCGCCCTCAATTATAATTATTGGTGCATCCGAAATTTTAACTGATAAATCAAATCCATTAATTGATGAACCCACTAAGTAGTCAAAATCAATTTTCAAACGAGATAAAACATACATAATCATTGCAGTGGTCGTTGTTTTGCCATGACTCCCCGCTACAACCACCCGCTTTTTGTCCTTACTTTCAGCAGCTACAAACTCTGGGAATGACATAATTTTTAAGCCTAATTGTTTAGCCTTCAAAAGCTCAGGATTATCCTCTCTAGCATGCATTCCAAGAATGACAACATCGATGTCTGATGTAATTGCATCTTCGTTCCATCCAATTGAAGGAAGAAGTTTGTTTTCTTTTAAATTAGAACGAGCTGGATCATATATCGCATCATCAGACCCCGAAACATAGTGTCCTTTTCTTTGTAATGCTATTGCAAGATTATGCATGATTGCACCACCTATAGCTATTAAATGAACACGTTTCAAATTGATAGATTTTTTTATTTTTAGCGAATTTATGATCAAAAATAAAGAAATGATAAACCATCCATCTCATCATAAAATTAATGGCTTAAATAGTTTACACCCTCATTTCTAATTTATGACTTAATTTGCATGAATGATATCTGTGGTTTTACCCATATACAATGAAGAAAAAGGACTGAAATCTTTCATTGTTGATTTATATGCCCAAATGAAAGATATCAAACAAAATTTTGAAATCATTTTAGTAAATGATGGAAGTACAGACCAATCCCTTGAGCTTATACAATCGCTATGTTCTAACCACTCAGAATTAAAATTCATTGGATTAAGTCGAAATTTTGGACACCAAATTGCTGTTTCTGCCGGGATTGATTATGCTTCGGGAGATCAAGTGATTTTGATGGATGCCGATGGACAAGACCCTCCAGAACTTATTCCAGATCTCATCGTAAAAATGAATGAAGGGTTTGATGTTGTCTATGCCAAACGAACTAAGAGGGCTAATGAATCTATCCTGAAGAAATGGACAGCAAGTACTTTTTATAAACTGCTTAATAAAATAACATCCATAGAAATTCCTGTAGATACTGGAGATTTCAGAATAATTAACCGAAAGGTTGTAAACGCCCTTAAGCAAATGCCCGAAAAACAACGATACTTAAGAGGGCAAATCGCATGGTTGGGCTTTAAGCAAACCCCAATAGAGTATGAACGCAAAGGAAGAAACGCAGGGGAAACTAATTACACCTACAGAAAAATGATTCGTTTAGCCTTTGATGCAATTACTTCCTTCTCTAATTGGCCATTGCGGTTAGCTACAATTTCAGGATTTGTCTGTGCTTTCTTAGGGTTTATACTTATTCTATATACGCTCTATGCCAAATTTATATTAAAAATATATGAACCTGGATGGCCCTCACTAATGATCAGTATTGTTTTTCTTGGCGGAATTCAATTACTAGGAATTGGCATGATTGGAGAATACATTGCTCGTATAAATGACAATGTTAAAAAAAGACCTTTATACTTGGTTGATGAAACCAATATAAAAACTCATGCATAACATTGAACCCTTTTTTTTATGGAGGGATGTCTATAGGTCAGAGGATGACCCTAATGCATTAAATTACAAAAATCAGTACTCTGAATTTCACTATACAAACAAAGTATACAACTTCGTCCTCCACCCTCAATGGGATAATTTCGGCAGTGACACCTTGTTATACAAACTTATTTATGCTGATTATGATGAACAGTTTTGCATCATTGAATTAATTGGCGAATGGAATGATGCCATAAATAATGATATTATGCTGTTTAAAACCGAACTCATCGATCAACTTATTGATTGTGGCATTCAAAACTTTGTAATTATCATGGAGAATGTCCTGAACTTCCATGCCGATGGAGATGACTATTACCAAGAATGGAAAGAAGAAATTCATGGAGAAATATTTTTAATCAATGCACTCCCTCATGTATTAGACGAATTATACCGTTATCACTTAAATCATCAGCTATCGTTTGGAGGTCGATTAAATGATATTGATTGGAGAAAATTAAAACCAGATCAAATCATAGAACTTTTAGAAACAAAATTTTTAGAAGGTTAAAAAAGATTTTACTGACCAAAAATCTAATCGTATATTGCTTGATTTTACAAGCGGTATTAGTAGCTTGAAAGTAGAAAACAACTCGAAATATAAATTAGTATTTAGCATTCATCAACATCCACAACTAGGAGTGATGATAAACCCATATGTTATTGCATATACGTCACTAAACACCCTATCGCTAACTTATCAGAAAGTTTTCTCAGGGAATGCATCCTATTATGATAAATTATCGGACGAAGAACTCAAACAGATTGAATTGATCGACCCATTAATGATTGAAAACATCATTCGTAAATTTTCTCCCATACAAAAAATTCGTCCCAAAGAATATTTTCATAAACATTTTGATCGGTCATTCTTTAAAAAAGAAATAAGACCATACATGGATGAAACAATATCCATTTTTTTTAAAAACATCGATTCATCAAATGACCAGATATATCTAGCAGATGAGATAAACCCAGCAGCTTACCCAATAAAAATCAAGGCCGATTTCACTAAAGTATTATTTCATTTTCGTAAAAATCAAAATGGCACATCATATTTTGTAACACTTAAACACGATGAAGAAAGGATATTATTTATGAAGCAAAACGGACTTCTACTCTCCTCAAAACCTGCAAGAATACTAGTCCATAATACCATTTATAAATTTTATGACTTCGTTGATGGTAATAAAATTGGGATTTTCCTTAACAAAAAATACATTCATGTTAAACCCGAAAATCAACAATCATATTACAAAAAATTTGTACGTCCATTACTAGAGACCTCTCCTGTCTTAGCCCAAGGGTTCACCATAAATATAAAAAAAGAGTCTGCAGTCCCACAGATTTCCATTGCTCAAGAAGGTGCGACTTTCGGGCTTAATTTTAATATTCTATATAGGGAGGAAAAATTCGGGTATCATCCCAATAAGTTTTTTCACGTAAAAATGAATTGGGAGAATAACCAACCTGTATTTACAAAATATAAACGGTCTATAATATGGGAATCTAATAAAGTTAATCTTCTAATGGAAAAAGGTTTAACACATCTTGATGGATCCTTTTTTAGTGGTAACTTTAATTCGATAAATCAATGCCTAGCATGGCTTCTGCTCCATTACGATTTCTTAAAGAAAAATCATTTTGAAATCTCGAATGACTTAAATATTCCACTTGTTATAGAAAAGCCCATTTTAGAATATGCCATTAAAGATCAGATTGATTGGTTTGATTTAAAAATGGTAGTTACCATCGGAGAATATAAAATTCACTTTAGTAAAATAGTTTCTGAAATGAAAAAAGGGCAAAGTCAAATGAAATTGGCTAACGGTGAGATTTTTCTTTTCCCTGAAGAATGGTTTGAATTAGGAGAATCACTATTCCATACGAAACACAAAAGCAACCAATATTTAATTCGAAAATACGAGCTGAATATTCTTAATCACATTCAATCTGAGAAAATAAAACAACACTTAAATAAGTTAGTTGATATAAAAAATGAGAAACCTCACTCGCTATTCCAAGGCGAACTTAGACCATATCAAACGGATGGTTTAAGTTGGTTGATGTTTTTAAAAAACAACCATTTTGGTGGCATTTTGGCAGACGATATGGGTTTGGGTAAAACCATTCAAGCACTTGCATTTATTCAAAAAATAAAGCATGTAATATCCAAAAAAAGAACATCTCCTCCTTTCTTAATTATAACACCTACATCACTACTTTTTAATTGGGTAAGCGAGTGTGCGAAATTCACCCCTGAACTACGAACAAAAATTCACTCAGGTAGCAAACGATTTAAAGAACTTAATCAATTTGAAAATGTAGACTTAATCATCACCAGTTATGGGCTTATAAGAAATGATGCCCATTTATTTCAGGAAGCTCAATTTGATATTATTCTGTTAGACGAAAGTCAAAACATCAAAAACTACTCCGCTAAGACTACTCAATTTATTAATAAACTAAATGCAAGTTGTCGGATTGCTCTGACAGGAACACCCATAGAAAATACCATCAAAGACCTTTGGAGTCAGATGAATTTTTTAAATAAAGGATTGCTAGGTTCATTGAATCAATTCAATGATAAGTATGCTAAACCTATCGAAAAACAAAGCGATGAAAAAAAAGTCGAAGAATTAAAAAAAATTATACAACCTTTCATACTTCGAAGAACGAAAGAAGAAGTTGCCAAAGATTTGCCTGACATTCAAGAAAAAATTATCTACTGTGGAATGTCTGAAGAACAAGAAAAATATTATGAAAAAGTAAAATCAGAATATCGTAATAACCTCCTGGACATAGAAGCTCAACAAAAATTTAAAGCCTCCAAATTATCTGTATTGCAAGGGCTTTCAAAATTAAGACAAATCTCAAATCACCCCGTCTTAATGGACGATAGCTACACTCACGATAGCGGTAAACATAAACTTTTGCTTGAAAAAATTCATACGGGAATAGCTGATGGACACAAAATATTGGTGTTTTCTCAATTCGTATCTTATCTCGAATTACTCGAAAAATCAATTCAAAAATCTTCTCTTTCCTATTTTAAACTTACGGGAGCTACATCGAAAGAAAAAAGACAATCATTTGTTCATGAATTTCAAACCCAAGCAAGTCCATGTGTCTTCTTAATTTCACTAAAAGCCGGAGGTGTAGGCCTTAACCTAACCGCAGCTGACTATGTATTTATTGCTGACCCATGGTGGAATCCTGCTGCTGAAGCTCAAGCGAGGGACAGGAGTCATCGAATAGGACAAACTAAGCCCGTTTTTAGTTATAAGTTTATTTCAAAAGGTACCATTGAAGAAAAAATAACCCAACTGCAAAACCAAAAGAAAAAGATATCCAAAGATTTAATTCACTCTGGAAGTAGTATACTCAAAAATATGAACCTTAAAGACATTCAACTTTTATTAGAATAATAAGGATATATCTAGTAATTTTGTTAAAATCTTAAGCCCATGAAAAAAATATTTACAATTTTACTGATCGCTCTAACTAGTCTTTCATTTGCTCAAGTAGATTGGGCAGTTAAATCTATCAAAAGCCCGACAGAACTTGAATCCACTACTTCGGGCACCGCCCTGGCATTAACTATTGAATGTGAAAACAGGGGTACGTCTACTATTTCTGCTGGAGATTCTGTAATATACAACATGCTCATAATCGATAAAGAAACAAATCAAATAATCACACAATTTCCTCAAAATGCAGCAGCGGGGAATGCCGCCATTGTAGTTATTTTACAAGATATTCCAGTCGGTGGAACCTACGAACTATCCAATAATTTGAATACAACCTTATATCTTACACAATCTAGAGATGTGAGATTAGGTGTGAGTTCTTATATTTTAGATCGTACATCTCCCTACATGGATTCTGACTCATCTAACAATACAAATTTTGTTGACATAACTTGGTGGAATCCACAACGATGGAATGTATCAGTTGAAGATGTCGCCTACAATTTAGACAACATTGCGGTATATCCTAATCCAGCAAACGACCAGTTGAACGTTCGACTCCTATTTGCAGAAAGCAATGCAGTGAATATCGAACTATTGGATCTTACGGGTAAATTAGTAGCCTCACCCAATACGAATCAAGCTATTTCTCCCAATCAATATACCCTTGACGTGGCAGATTTGAGTAAAGGGGTATATATCCTCAAAGTAACCAACGGATCAAAAGTGAGTACGTCCAAAGTGACCATTTCTCATTAATTCGTCATATTTAACCTAATTTCAATAGGGGATACTTGACTAAGCATCCCCTATTTTTATATTTGGACTATAATTTTAAACTTTAATTTTTTTGACATGAAAAAACATTACATCTACTTCTTTACATTTTTACTGATTACTCTAACCAACCTTTCATTCGCTCAAGTGGACTGGGCTATTAAATCCATTAAAAGTCCAACATAACTTGAATCTACTCCAACAGGAACTTCGTTTGATTTAATATTTGAATGTGAAAACAAAGGAAACATGACAATTAAAGCAGGAGATACTGTAAGCATTAGTATGTTTGTTATTGACACAGTATCAAAAAGCATTGCATTGGAACACCCTCAAAATGCATCTCAAGGAGTCATTAGTCTTTATACTATACCAGAAGATATTACTCCTGGTGAAACCCATGATATTACACTTCAGCTCTCTAGTAATTTAATAGTTCCACAATCAAGAGACATACTTCTCGGAGTATATTCTTACTACTTTAATAGAACCAATCCCTCTATTGATTCGGATTCCACAAACAACTCAAGTGCCATCTATCTAGTATGGTGGAATCAACAAAAATGGAATGTCTCTGTAGAAGATATTGCCTACAATGCTGACAATGTTGCCGTATATCCTAACCCAGTTAACGATCAGTTGAACGTGCAATTACTTTTTTCGGAAAGCAATGCAGTGAATATCGAACTATTGGATCTTACGGGTAAAACAGTAGCGTAACCAAATATAAACCAGGCTATTTATCCGAATCAATACACCCTTGATGTGGCTGGCTTGACAAAAGGAGTATATGTCCTTAAAGTGACCAACGGATCAAAAGTGAGTACGTCCAGAGTGACTATTTCTCATTGAAATTGATAATAATTATTATTCAAAACCGCTCAAAACATGGGCGGTTTTTTTGTGCGTTTACTTTAAGTTTGCCTAAACACCTATAAAAAACTATGGCAGGACACAGTAAATGGGCAAACATAAAACATCGAAAAGCCGCACAGGATAAAAAACGAGCGAAAGTATGGACTAGAATTATCAAGGAAATAACCATAGCAGCTAGAGATGGTGGTCCAGACTTGGATAGCAATCCTAGTTTGAGGCTTGCGGTTCAAAATGGCAAGGGTGCTAATTTGCCGAAAGATACTATTGAACGAGCAATCAAAAAAGGTTCTGGAGCTGAAGCGGCTAATTTGCAATCCTATACCTATGAAGGTTATGGCCCACATGGTATTGCAATATACCTTCATGCAACATCCGATAATATTAATAGAACTGTCGCCAATGTCCGATCAATATTTACTAAAAATAATGGCTCCTTGGGAACTAACGGATCTTTGAGTTTCATCTTCGAAACAAAAGGAGTTTTTACAATCTCTGTTGAATCCATTTCTGAATGGAATAATGATGAATTGGAATTGGAGTTAATCGATGGCGGAGCAGACGAGGTAGTCTTTGATGATGAAGGATTAACTGCTTACACCTCGTTTGATGATTATGGTGATATGCAATCCAAATTGCAAGAGCTCAACATAGCAGCCACATCTACAGAAATTCACCAAATTCCTGTAACAACAAAAACATTGGAACTATCAGAAGCTGAAGAAGTTTTAAAAATAATAGATAAGTTTGAAGAGGATGATGACATCCAAACTGTATTCCATAATTTAGAACTAACCGAAGAATTAATAGCCAAACTTGAAGACAACTAGTATGAATAAACGAAAAATCTTAAACGATAAACTGACAGCAGCCAAAATGGGTGGTGGTCAAAAACGAATTGATGCTCAACATTCTAAAAATAAACTCACGGCACGTGAACGATTAGACTTATTGCTAGATAAAAACTCGTTTGAGGAAATTGGTGCACTTATAAAACATCGAAGTACTGATTTTGGAATGGAAAAAAACCACTACCCAGGAGATGGAGTAGTAACAGGATATGGAACTATTCACGGAAGATTAGTATATATATTTTCACAAGATTTTACTGTTTTTGGAGGATCTCTCTCTGAAACCCATGCAGAGAAAATATGTAAAATCATGGATATGGCTATGAAGAATGGGGCTCCTATTATTGGATTAAATGATAGTGGGGGTGCACGAATTCAAGAGGGTGTAGTCTCTCTTGGTGGATATGCTGATATTTTTTATCGAAACACACGAGCAAGCGGTGTAATTCCTCAATTAAGCCTTGTAATGGGACCATGTGCTGGTGGAGCTGTATACTCCCCCGCAATCACGGATTTTATTCTCATGGTAGAAGATACCAGTTATATGTTTGTTACAGGCCCTAATGTTGTAAAAACCGTAACTAACGAAGAAGTAACCTCAGAAGATTTGGGCGGGGCATCTGTTCATTCCGAAAAAAGCGGAGTAGCACATCTCACATCAAGTAATGACTTGCAAGCCATTGAGGATATCAAAAAACTATTAAGTTATATTCCACAAAATTGCGAAGATTCTGTGCCTGTATTACCTTATACTATAAAAGATGAAATTAGGAATGATCTCAGCGAAATTGTCCCCGAAAATCCAAATCAACCCTATGATATCAAAGAGGTTATCCAAGGAATTATTGACCATGGATCTTTTTTTGAGATTCACAAAAACTTTGCTCCAAATATTGTTGTTGGATTTGCAAGACTCGCGGGCAAAAGTATTGGTATCATTGCGAATCAACCTGCATATTTAGCTGGAGTACTTGACGTACAATCATCACAAAAAGCAGCTCGTTTTGTTCGTTTTTGTGATTGTTTTAATATTCCGCTATTGGTTCTAGAAGATGTCCCTGGATTTTTACCTGGTACAGACCAAGAATGGAACGCAATTATTACAAATGGAGCAAAATTATTATACGCTTTTAGTGAGGCTACCGTCCCAAGAATTACTGTCATCACTCGAAAAGCTTATGGCGGAGCGTATGATGTCATGAATAGCAAACACATTGGAGCAGATATGAATTTTGCTTGGCCAAGTGCAGAAATCGCTGTAATGGGAGCAAAAGGAGCTGCAGAAATTATCTTTAGAAATGAAATAAAATCCGCTAAAGATCCTGAAGCAGCATTAACTAATAAAGAAAAAGAATATGCCGACATATTTGCTAACCCATACCGAGCAGCTGAACGAGGATTTGTGGATGAAGTTATTCATCCAGAACAAACGAGATTAAAGCTTATCAAAGCATTTGCTATGCTTGAAAATAAGGTTGACTCTATTCCACAAAAAAAACACGGCAATATCCCATTATAAAAACTATCATTAGTTTTTCTACGTTTAACTTATAAATAACTATCTAATGTCATCATATAAAACACATCATATCGGATTAGCTATGTTAGTCGTTTGCTTATTGATGTTTGGATGTAAATACGACAATGAGGAAAATTTGTATCCTGACAATCGTTGTAAAAGTTACGATATGTCATTCGGAAATGACATATACCCTATCCTCGAAAATTATAGCTGTGTCAGTTGTCATAATACTATAAATCCTCAAGGAGGTGTAAATTTAGAGGGTTATGTTCAAACAAAAATCTGGGTAGATAACTCGAGACTTACCAAAAGTATTAATCATAATGGTGCCTCACCCATGCCAAAAGATCAAGCCAAGATGGATACATGTGATATAAATAAAATTGAATCATGGATAGCTGATGGGGCCCGAAATAATTAAAATTATCATGAAAAAATTAGCCTTTCTTTCTCTAAGTTTCATTCTGCTTGGTGTATTGCTATTTGCCTATCGAATGTTCAATAAACCACACACCAATGTCAAAGAATCTCAGGCAGCAAAACTTATGAGTGCAGAACAATTATTTGATTATTTTGATCGAAATGAAGATTCAGCTATGGTTGAATTTTCAGACCAAATTATTCAAATAAGTGGCACCCTATTATCCAAAGATTTAACCAATAAATTAGAGCCTCAAATTATATTAAAAACAAACAATGCGAGCGGTTTTATTCGCTGTGGTTTCAAACCAAATGAACTCCCAAATATCAAAGTTTTAAAAGACTCCACAACTGTAAATATCAAAGGGATATGTAAGGGAATAAATGGAGATGACGAACTCACATTACTAGAAGACAAAGACGTCATATTATCATCTAGCATAATTATTGAATAACAATTACCATGAAAAGAACAACTATCATATTTATAACACTTTTAAGTTTATGTGCCTTCATCAACCATAATGGTGGAATTTACAAAACCAACACAGGAAACATCAGTTTTTATAGCCATACTCCTGTTGAAGACATCTCAGCAGAAAATCATAAAGTAAAAACCGCTTTTTCGTCAGAATCTGGACAACTACAATTTAGTTGTTTAATCAAAGATTTCGAATTTAAAAAAGCCTTGATGCAAGAGCATTTTAATGAAAATTACATGGAAAGCACTACCTATCCAAAAGCCACGTTCAATGGTGAAATTGAATCCATCTCATCGATTGATTTCGATAAAGATGGGACCTACTCATCCAAGGTTAATGGTAAGCTTACCATTAAAGATATAACTAAAGATGTAGCTACGACAGGCTCCTTTACAGTAAAAGATGGTATGGTTAATGCAAATGCAACGTTTAACTTGAATCCATATGATTACAATGTTAAAATACCTAAAATGGTAGCCCCAAAAATATCAGAGAGTATAAAAATTACCATTAATTCAGACTATATACACAGACATTAAATCTGATATAAGCTTGAGAATTAACAAATACATACCTATCCGTGAATTTTTATTAATTTCAGCATTTAATATTTTTTATGGATTTGCATTTTCTCAAGATTTAAATTTAATTGATGAAGACAATCTTGAAGAAAAAACACTAACCATCGCTACATTCAAAACCAATCGAATAGTGAACGGTCATAGCATTGAAATGGTAGCAAAAAATGAGTTCGATTTTAAAATATCTCATCGATTTGGTCTGCTTCACAACGGATTGTATGATTTATTCGGACTAGATCAAGCCTCCATGCGAATGGGAGGAGACTTTGGCATTACCGATAATTTAAACATCGGATTAGGAAGAAGCACTGTTGAGAAAACATATGATGGCTTTATTAAATATAAGTTTCTAAAACAAAGTAAAGGGCCAAAATCTAGCCCATTGTCTGGTGTTATTATGAGCCACATGGGAATTAATACATTGAAATGGATACAACCCGAAAGAAAGAATTTATTTTCAAGTCGATTGCATTACACTCATCAATTATTATTAGCACGAAAATTCTCCAAAAACTTTAGTGCACAAATAACTCCAACCTTAACCCACCTGAATATTGTTAAGAACAATGAGCTCCCTAATGATGTATTTTCTATAGGCATGGGAGCTAGACAAAAACTATTTACGCGTGTTTCTGTTAATCTGGAGTACTATTATGTTTTTCCAAATCAGCTAGAGGTCAATAGCTCAAATTCCTTGTCTATGGGCTTTGATATAGAAACTGGCGGGCATGTTTTCCAGCTTTTCTTTACCAACTCATACGCTCCATTTGAAAAAGGATTCATAACAGACACCAAAGGTAAATGGATCGACGGTGATATTCGATTCGGTTTTAACATAGCAAGAATTTTTGATTTTTAGTATATTTGAAAAGACATTAAATTGAAAACATTAGCATACACATACCACTTTCTGATTCTAAGGTTTCGTACCTTCATATTATCTTTAGTGCTTTTATTAAGTGTTTTTTCTGCTAATGCCTCCCATGTTGTCGGAGGAGAATTATATTATAACCGAGTACTGAATCAATTTGGCAATGTTCGATATGAAATTGTTTTCAAAATTTATTTTGATTGTCAAAATGCCAACCCTGGAACAATTGATCGAGATGGCAATCTTGCATACATTGGTGTTTTTGATGCGGTTACCAATGTAAGAAAACAAACTATCCAGTTAAATAACGGAGTTAGGAAAGTTGTCAATTCGGTAAATTATGAATGTGTTAAGGAACCCACAGGAGTTTGTGTTGTTCAATACACTTACCGAAAAACTGTATTTCTAAATCCAGGCACAAATGGACTCATCCTTTCCCATCAATTGTGTTGCAGAAATGCTATTACTGACAATGTTAATGATGCAGGAAATACTGGGTCGACCTATTGGAGTTATATCCCACCCTCAAGTACTAATAATTCTAGTCCAAGATTCAAAAATGTACCTCCAACATATGTTTGTATTGATGCTCCGTTAACCTTAGATTACAGTGCTGAAGATCCAGATGGAGATTCTCTCGTTTATGAATTTTACACGCCCTTCTTAGGTGGATCACCAACTGACCCAAAACCAGAAAATCCTAGTCCTCCGCCGTATGCATTATTAACATGGAACCCTTCCTTTTCATCCAACAATCAAATTACAGGTAATCCGTCGAGTTTTATCAATAGAAAAACTGGAGAATACACCCTCACACCCACTGCTAAAGGAACTTATGCTGTTGGAGTTAGAGTGCTAGAGTATCGAAATGGAAATCTTTTGGGATCAACCCTAAGTGATTACCAATTCACAGTCATCGACTGTCAGTTTGATGTGATCGCAAATTTCAACATACCTGGAGGAACAGCCGTTGGTGGCTCATATGCCTTTGAATGTGGTGATACTGCCCGATTCAACAATATTAGCAACTGGAATAAGACCAAAACACCTAAAGTTAAATTCTTTTGGGATTTTGGGGACCCAACCACTGATAAAGACACACTTACAACATTTGACCTTAATGAAAAAGTTGAATATATTTATCCTGGGAATGGTGATTATACTATAAGTTTAACTATCATATCCTCCATATGCAACGACACATACAAATATGGTGTTCGAATACGATCTACTAGAGATATAGATTTGGGGCCAGATCGTGTGTTCTGTGAGGACTTCACCATTCTATTAGATACAAAAGCTCCAGATGCTATTTCTGTAGATTGGAATACAGGAGCCAAAGGAAGCCGAATAGCAATTAGTGATACTGGAACATTTATTCCTACAGTATCTTATGGAAAATGTGTCTACAAAGACACCATACAATTAGTATATGATAAAGTGCCTGCACTTAGCTTGCCAAAAGACACTTTGGAATGTGACACGCTCATTGATATAATTTTAGATGCTGGCATATCTGGTCTGAATTACTCTTGGAATACTAATCCACCAACGCTATCCCAGACACTGAATGTTAATTCTGTTGGTAATTATATAGTCACAGCCATGAACCTAAATTGTACAGTTAAAGACACCATTAGGGTATGGCAGGCAACTCATCCCAAAATAGACGATATATTCTATTGTAATGAATTCAATCATTTAGTAGATTTATCTGGAATCGAAGAAGCTGAATATCTCTGGGACAACGGGAGTCAATCTTCGACTGTAACATATATTTCTCCAGGTAGTAAATGGATTCAATTAACACAAAGGCACTGCGTGAACTCTGATACTTTTATTATTGACAATTCTGGTGTAGATCTTAAGTTAGGGGACGATCAACATTTTTGTGATGTTGTCAGCACAACATTAGATGCTGGATCTGACGGCGTGAAGTACACCTGGAACAATGGAGATACTTCTCAAATAATTTCTGTCAATACTCCAGGTAAGTTTATCGTTCTTGTTGAAAATAAAGATGGATGTACAAGATCTGATTCTGTGATCATTAGTGTATCTAATTCTCCTGAATTCAGCTTGGGTAACGACACTACCATATGTATAAATTCGCCTACTACTATAACAGCACCTCAAGGGTTTGAAAAATACGACTGGAATAACGGAAGTAACGAATCTAGCATTACAACTATTTTGGAAGGACTTTATAAAGTTACAGTGACTGATAATTTTGGCTGTATAGGCTCAGATAGTATATTTATAACGGTAGATGAAAACGCTTTACCTAATGTGTTGTATTTCCCTAACGCATTCACCCCTAATGGTGACAACTTAAATGAGCTTTTCCCATATCAAATTGATGTTGCTCAGCCAGCCTATTATATCATCATATATTCCAGATGGGGAGAAAAAGTATTCGACTCACGAACTGCCGGAACAGATAATTGGAATGGCACCTATCAAGGTAAAAAAGTGCCTAATGAGACCTACATATTCTATGTAAACTATAGAGGTTGTGATGGGAATATTCGAAATTCTAAGGGAACAGTATATCCTATTTATTAGATTTTAAGAAAAGCTTCTTTGTCCATTTCAAATGAGAAATCATCAATTAAAAATGGACTTAATTTATGCCATTTAAAATGAATTCGATTACTTCTACCAACAGCTGTATTTTGGACCGTTTCATAATTTTTTATTGAATCATCTGATTCAATGAGGTAATGAACAGCAATGACTTGTTCGTTTTTTTCAAATACACTTGGTATGTATTTTTCTGAAACATGAATTAATCGAAATCGAGTAATTTTAACGTTTAACTCTTCCATAAATTCACGTTTTAAGCAATCCAAAGATCCTTCTCCAAACTCTAAGCCTCCACCAGGGAACTTTGTCATAGCATATCCATCAATATTTTCATGACTAAGCAATATTTTATCACTTTTAATCCAAATACCATAAACGCGTACATTAAATTTGTTCATAATTTATGACATCAATTTTAATCAAAAACGGTCTATTAATAAATGAAAATGAAAAATACATGGCAGATATATTTATTGAGGACAATTTTATATCTGAGATTTCTAGGAATGGAATTAATCGTAAAACCAATAAGATAATTGAAGCTGATGGTAAATGGGTAATGCCAGGGGTCATTGACGACCAAGTTCATTTTAGAGAACCAGGCCTAACTCATAAAGCAGAAATTTATACCGAAGCTAAAGCTGCTGTTGCCGGGGGAACAACCTCATTTATGGAAATGCCCAACACAAACCCTCAGGCAACTTCACAAAAAGAGCTTGAAAAAAAATACGCTAGAGCAAATCAATGTTCTTTAGCTAACTATTCCTTTTTTATGGGTGGAACAAACGATAATTTGGAGGAAGTATTGAGAACTGACCAAAAAAATGTTTGTGGAATAAAACTATTTATGGGAAGCAGCACAGGGAATATGCTTGTAGATAATGAGCAAACTCTTCGAGGTATATTTTCAAAAACACCCATGCTGATTGCCACTCATTGTGAAGATGAATCCACCATTCGAAAAAACACTTCAATCTTTAAAGAAAAGTATGGTTCTAAGATTCCATTTGAGGCACACCCTATTATTCGAAATCATGAGGCATGCTATTTATCGAGTAAAATGGCCACAGATCTTGCCAAAGAGTACGATGCAAGGCTTCATATATTGCATATATCTACTGAACAAGAAATTGAACTTTTTACCAATAATATACCACTGCAAGACAAAAAGATAACAGCAGAAGTATGTGTTCACCACTTGAGTTTAAACGATACATATTATCCAGAAAAACAAAGTTTAATCAAGTGTAACCCAGCTATAAAATCCGAAAAAGATCAAGCCGCTCTATGGCATGCTTTGAACAATGACTACTTTGACATTGTAGCTACAGACCATGCTCCACATACCTGGGAAGAAAAAATGAACGACTACCTCGAAGCACCTAGTGGACTTCCTCTTGTACAACATAGCCTTCAATTAATGATTGAACATGTTAATTCAGGTAAAATAACACTTGAAAAAATGGTTCAAAAAATGTGTCATGCACCAGCTCAATTATTCAATATAAATAAAAGAGGTTTCTTAAGAGAAGGTTATTTTGCAGATATTGTCATAGTTAATCCTGAAACACAAGAAGTTGTTACAAAAAATAATATTCACTACAAATGTGGATGGAGTCCATTTGAAGGAGAACGGTTTACTTCATCCATCGAGCATACAATTGTATCAGGGCACATGGCTTATTCAAAAGGTTTATTTAACGAGACAAGTCTTGGACATCGACTAACATTCAATCAATAATATGGTTAAACAACTATCTTTGAAATTTAATTATGCAAGTCAAAAAAGCAACCCAATTATTTGAAGAATCAATTCAAAAACACCTCAATATAAAGCCTGAAGAGATCCGATGTAAAAATGAGGGAGAATACGTAATCACTCGAGGGGAATCTACGGAAGTTTATATTGACATATGGCAACCTGAGCAAACCAGTCAATGGCAGTATTTTGATCGTGAGAAAATTGCTGGAATATTCCAAATCGTATCTCCTATTTGTGAATACCCACATGAAGAACATTTGGGACAATTTATGGAAGAATTAGCACACCTGAATTTCCATCTTTTTTCTGCAAAATTTGTAGCTAATGCACAACAAAAAATAGTTAGCATCCAGTTTAAACGTATTTTAGAAGGATTAAATGAAACTGAAATTATTGAACCCATTGAAGCAATAGGCTATTATGCAGAGAATTTGAAGGAATATCTTGCCGAAAAATACCACGTTAAAAAAATATAGTCTTTTCTCAGACAACTATATTCATTGTAGCAACATCTAATATATAATCCATGCGATGAGCGGTGAGAAACATGATGACATATCATTAATAAAAGCTTGCAGCAATGGAGACCATAACGCCTTTAATGAAATATATAATAAGTACTCCGGAATAATGTACAGCATTTGTTTAAGATATATGAATTCACACAATGATGCCCAAGACGCTCTTCAAGAGGGCTTTATCAAAGTGTATAATAAAATATCGTCTTATTCATTTTCTGGAAGTTTTGAGGGCTGGATGAAAAGAATATTCATTAATACCAGTATAGAACTGATTCGAAAGAAAAAATACCATCAAGATATCGATTATTTAAAAGAATCAGAAATCAAGATGACTTCTAAAATAGAAATCGGATCAATGGATGCAAAAAAAATGATTGATCTAATCCAAAAACTTCCCCAAGGCTATCGAACGGTATTCAATATGTATGTTATTGATGGTTACTCTCATAAAGAAATCTCTGAAGTTCTAAGTATATCCGAAAGTACAAGTAAATCTCAGTTGTTTAAAGCACGAAAACAACTTCAAATAAAATTAAAAGGGTGGTTTGAGTAATGAAAAAATTCAAAGACATATCTGAATTTGAAAAGTTGGTTAAAACCCAGCTTGAAAACCATAGCACCCCACCACCTCCTAAAGTATGGGATAGCATGGATATTTCGTCCATAGAACAAGCAAGTTCAAAAACTTTAAAAATTATTGAATTAATAAAAAACCCTATTCAAGCAGTCAAAATAGCTGCTATAGTTGGAGCTTCGGTAACTGCCCTATTTTTAGTGATAAAAAATCAAGATTCACCATCGAATAATAATTCTATTTCTAAAAATACTTACTCAGTTGTCGTAGATTCAACTTTAAATACTCAATCAGAATCATTGGAAAATAAAAACCGAATTTATGAAAATAAACCGTTATCTAAATCCTCTAATAATACTGCGAATTTTCACCAAACAATAGTACCGAAAAACACAAAAGAGACTGAAAGACAAACAGCACAGACGAATGATTTTATCGAATCTTCTGAACAACCAAATGTTATACAAACAACTCAAAAATTGGTAATTTCAAATAATCAGCCTTGTATTGGTGAAACCATAATAATATCATCCAATAACAAAGGCGATTGGTATCTCAACAATAAGCTCATTGACGAGAATACAGATAATATTGAGCATACAATTAACCTAGATAAGTCTTTGTTAATTGCTTTTAAAAATGAATTTGGAGAAGAACAAGAGATTATCAATGTAATCAATTCAGAATATCAAATAATTACGAAAAAAATTGATCTCAACACGTTTGCTTTCACTTTGAGCAATCAAGAAATTAATGTAAATTGGTACTTGGATGATTCATTGGTTGCAGAAAATGAAAATACATGTAAAATTACAGAGTACAGAGTTGGTGAACATGAGATTAAATCTGTTCCCGCTAATTCTAAATGTATCTCCAAAAGCTCAACTATCTTCAACATTGGAAGCATAGGATCAATCAAATTTTTTAATGTCTTCACTCCTAATGGAGATGGCACTAACGATGAGTATTCTGTAGAAATAAATAATTACGAAAATTATCGAATTATCATTTATGATCAGGTTAAAAACCAAATCATATTTACATCGAACACCCCTGATAATCGATGGAATGGAAGTATAAATAATACGGGTCAAGATTGTCCTCCAGGAGAATACCTCGCTAAAATAAATTACACCTTAAAAGGTGAAAAACCACAAACAAAAAATATTAAATTCACGTTAATCCGCCCTTAAATTTGAATATTATGACGAAGCAAACTAACTTTACAAACTTTTTTATGAATTATATCAACATTCTCATTATGAATATTTCAATTCCAAAATCTGTATTTACTAGGTACTTATTTTCATTGATTTTTATTTCATCCAATATCATTGGATATGCACAATGTAGTCCAAAAGTGGTAAGAACTGATGGTACATTAAACACCTCAGGTACTTTTTGTGAAGGCCAGATTATATCCTTTGAAGCTAACTCTCCAGGATATACTACTACCATTGAATGGGATTTTGGGTATAACAATAACAAAAGTAGTGCTGAAAAACCTACATTCAACTACCCTGTTGCAGGGACATATACCGTCACATTTAAAGGAGATGGTTTTGCAGGTCAATGTACCGAAACGCTAACAATTACTATTAAACCATCACCAGACATCTACTTTAGACGCTTGAATGATTCTGCTCAATGCTTTAAAAACAATTCATTTTGTTTCAGAGACAGCTCTCAAGCACCTAGCGGTTTAATTGTAAGACAAACCTATGTGTTCAGTAATGGATTGCGTATAGACTCAATCAATCCAACATTTCCCTACTCATTTTGTGTAGATATTACTGACCCAAGTGGCGGATTCTTCGATTTAGTCATAGAATCTGAAGACTCTAGTGGTTGTGTAAGTAAATTATCATTTAAAGATTATCTCTATGTTTATCCTAAACTAGGTATTGAATTTCAAAATATAACACCTAACCCAAATCCAAATTGTGATTCAACATTAGGTAGATTTAAAAATGTATCCCTTGTCCCATTAGCAGATATAGATTCTTTCGAATGGGTGTTTGGCGATGGCAATTCTGTAAAGGGTAATTCAACGACAAATACTGAATGGTGGAACGGACCAGCTAACGATGGAATTATCGAACACATGTACCGTATAAATGGAACATTTGATGGTACATTAATCGGTTCAGCCTATGGGTGTAGTGATACTTTCAAGTTTAGAGCTGCTGTTAGTAACATCTTATTAGAGCCAAAAATTATTTCAACACCAAATCCTGCATGTACCCCTGACAATCCCATTGAATTCTCTGTCCAAGGGTTAAATGGAGCTAGTGTAAGTTCATTTCTATGGAATTTTGGTAATCCTCCGGCGGGTCCTCCTAATTTAAATGACAGAACCCTAACCCCAGAATTTTCGTACGGGCCAGGTCCGTGGATGATTAGTCTTCGACTGCAATCAGGACCTTGTGATATAACCGTTTATGATACTGTCCAAGTAATTGGTCCTGGATCAACGATAGAAGTCCCGTTTGATAGAGTTGCTGAAGATCAAGCATATCAATGTGTTATAGAAGATACTGTTTGCTTCCCAAATAATTCTTCTTTTTATCAAAATGACTTCAATCAGTTGGATGAAGATTCGATTGTTTTCTACTATAAATACACCTTTGAACGAGTTTTTGATGTTGGTACTGGTCTCTACAGTTGGCATTACAGAACTTGGGAAGAAAGGCCACGAGGAAACTTCATGCTTACTGATTCTACTTACGGTAATTCTGATACTCTCAATAAAATTGGATACAAAGTATACTATGATACTTCAAAAGACTCCATAGCCGCAATTAATGGTAGTGACACTACTTGGCATAAAGATTTTTACGCTGCTGCTCCTAATTCGAGTTATCGATTTGGTGTCAATGGCAGAAAGCGATTTGTATTTAATTATGCTCCTCCAATAGGCAGAGGAGGAGTGGGTGTTGGAGATCAGACCGCTATTGCTCCAGCCGTTCAATATAAAGATTACCGACCTAACGTATGGAGAGTTTGGGATATGGGTGACCAGTATGCCCCTCAATGTACCACTGACTCAAGACCATGGGTCAATAAAAATGTTGGTATAAATTGTAATTGGGTAATCGATAGTGCTCCTTGCCATTGGTATACACCTTGGGATGAAATCTACAGAACTTTCCAAGAAGGTAGAAACTACACTCAACCCTACAGAGAAACTAGAATTTACAAACCCTTAAGAGAATGTTACCAAGTTAATATATATGCTGCTGACACCATGATTGTTCCTGGCGATACCGTTTTAACTATCCCTATTGATTCGTCATACACCTATCGTGGTATTAATATCCCAGCAGGTGTCACCTACCCAAATAACAAACTTGGAAATTGGATTGTAAGACGTCCGCCCTCTAGGTTTTATGGAACCAAGTTTTATTGGGATGCTGCAAGAGATACCTTCGTGGCAATCAATAATATTGTAGACACTACCTACCATGATGAAGATTCACTAGGAAGAAATAACCCTCTTAATGGTAAAGGGAATACCCAATGGACTGTTACTTATCATGACATGGAATTCAACATTCCTTTAGGTGTAACTATTGACATTCTTAAACTTGACGCACCTGGTGGTGGTGGAGGAGCTGGGGCAACCAGATCAATCACTGGACCACAGACCGTTATTATTGAGGCTGACGAACAATTTACATTGTACTCACTTGACTCCATTACTCCAACCATTTATATCGAAGAAAATGAACCCGATACATCCTATGCACAACCATCAAATTATGTTACACAAGAAGTTAGATTTGGCATTCCAGTTAGAGTTGTAAGACAAGCTGTTTTTGTAGACTCAGCAGCTCATCGTGAGAATTGGTTTACTGATCAAGCGGTATGTTTTAATGTTTCTTTATGGCAAAAAGACACGATTCATCCGTTATTGTGCGAGTCTACAGGAACCAAATCGTTAGCACTTATTCCACCAAATGCTAAAGGTCTAGAATGGGTAAGTGGAATTCCCTGTCCATTTGATGGAAATAACTTGAACTATATTCTAACTTTTGATATATCTGAGACTAAGCCAGGATGTACACAACAATGGTTTGCTGTAAACCTTGACACATTTGCTGATCCAAATGCATTTATCCCATATAACGCAGGTCTATTAGCTCCTCCGCCTCCTGGACTTCCGATACCATTTGTACTACCTTACGATATCAGAGGTAATCTCGGTACACAATTTGTCAAAGGATACACCCCTGGTCAAATAGGAAATCCCTATGCAAGAAATCCAATTGGGTCATTCGCATTAGGATTGATTGTCGGAAATGGAAAACCAAATCCAGCTGGGGGTCCTCCAGCATGTTTGGATACATTCTACTATCCTGATTTATTTAGAATATTACCTCTAGATGCTAGCTTTGATATTGTATATCCTACACCTATTAGTACTACCCCTTTACAGCATTACATGTGTCCTGGAGATACCGCATATTACAGAATTACTAACCCAATCCAAGATAGTATAAAAACACTGCGTTGGGCATGGGGTTATCAAGGTCTTGGAAAAGGACCTAACCTATCTATTTATGTGGAAGAGTTCCAGTACTATCAACCCTACAATGGTCCAAGACCAAATAGGAATGATAAAGACATTGTATACAATGGCGAGGACTGGCTCTATAACTATGTAGTTCGTAGAAACATTACTGATGTGTTGGGTGAAGAATTGCTAGATACCATCGTAACATCAATCATCAAAGATTGGAAGGTAGTAGCTATTAAGACAAATACCGATCAATTAATTAAAGATGCTTTTGAACAATTGTTAGGTTTAAACTACAATGAAATTCCAGCAGAAGATATCCCATTCTATCTTGGAGACGGTAGCTTTGGCTGTTTAGATACCACTGGTATCAGTGCCTTGTTCCAATTTGGTAAAGAAGTTTATTCTGATAAAACTGGCGAATGGGGTGTTTCACGTGTAGGTGATAAAATTTATCGCACTGACACAACTGTTAGACCAAATGTTCAGATTGAAACGCAACATATTCTGCACTTTAGAGACTCATCTATGCAAGGATTTGATACGCTTATGCTAGATACAAACTTTGATGGTAGAAAAGATTTACTAACTGGTTTATACAGACATATTTATAAATATCCTGTGATTACCAATCCTGATGAGTGTAATCCTGGAGTCAGAGACACCATATATAAAAATGGTAGTGGGCCAATGGCACCATCACTATTCTTAAATAGTACTCCAGGTTGTGAGGCAAGATCTACTAAACTTCTAAACGTAGGTTTTTATAATGACTTCTGGGTAAGCAATGAAAACTTATGTCAAGGCCTAAATCTTGTCATTGAAGATTCCCTAAGATATTATCAATATGGAGAACAAGACCCAATAACTTATCCTATCCACGATTTCCCATTGTGGCAAACTCGATATATCACCAACAAAGAGACTTATCGGGCAGATTGGGATATTAATGATGGACAATTCGATAGTACGCGCTCTATTATCCTAAATCACACATATACTGACCCAGGAGAATACACCATTACAATTGTCGCTGAGGATAGTATTGGTTGTACTGATACCACTTTACTGACAGCTTATGTATCTAAAGTAATTCCTGGATTTGATTTTGGAAGTGCAATTGTTAATTGTGCATCAATTATCAATTTCCAAGACACAAGTAAGTATATTGACCCATGTGCTGCAAAAGACACATGTACTAATGGAACTGATTTGTCTTGTGAGAAGATTATTGCTTGGGAATGGGATTTTGGTGATGGAACAAGAAAAAGTATTCTTCAAAATCCATCTCATAACTACACTTCTGGCGGAACCTATACTGTAACACTAATCGTCACTACGCAACTAGGCTGTATTGACAGCATAAAACGACAAATATACATTCCAGGGCCTCAGCCTCGATTTGAATTTGACAATGATGTATGGAACACGAATGACACTGCAGTTATCTGTGTGGGTGACATAGTCAACCTCAAAAACACAAGCCAAGGAGATGTTTCAAATCCTAAGTTCCAAATCATTTGGGGAGATGGGAGTAACGACCCTCCTGGTGATATCGATTCTGTATTTGGACATATTTATACAACACCTGGGACATATGAATTATTCTTGATACAAGAAGATGAAATACCTGGCACAGGCAACCGTTGTTCTAGAATTTTCCCTGACACAAACCCTGATCTATTAATTCAACGTCGAATCATCGTCATTGTAAATCCAAGACCGGATGTGAAAATTACTGCATCTGACACCATAGTTTGCCCTGATGATCCAATCACATTCACTGGAATACTCGATAACCGATATATTCGATTAAAATGGTTTATGGGATATAATAATGATGAGATTAACGAAAATGTACCTGATACTACCGTTACTTACTCTTATCCTAATTCTGGCGTATATGAGGTTATCTTAGCTCCAGAATACGATGAGCTACCAAGATGTTGGGACCGAGACACGATACGTGTTCGAGTAGTTGATGTAAAAGCAAGCTTTGATATCGATAGTTCAGCTAGACCTGAATTCTGCTTTACTAATACATCCACTGGAGCTGTTAGCTACAAATGGACGTTTGAGGAAAATGATCCTGAACCAGATGGTTCTAGTGAAGAAACAGACCCATGTTACAACTGGGATGAACGTAAAGGTGTCTACCAAGTTTGTCTAACTGCAACCAGCTCTGAAGGTTGTGAGGATGATACCTGTCAAACAGTATCTAATACCTTCCTAAGACGACTTGTACCATACAACGTCTTCACTCCTAACAGCGAAGATGATAAGAATAATGAGTTTGTAATTGAGGGAGAAAGTCTTGATGAATACGAGATCAAAATCTTTAATCGTTGGGGTGAATCAGTCTTTGAGTCAACAGACATCAATTACTCATGGAATGGTAAAGTAAATAATACTGGAGTTGAATGTCCTCAAGGAACATACTTCTACATCATAAACTATACATTTAAGTTTGGAGAGAAGAATGAAGGAAAAGGACCAATCGAAGGCTCTGTAGATTTAATTAGAAATTAATCGATAATTTTATATTACATAAAAAAACCATTCGCCTTGGCGAATGGTTTTTTTATTTAATAGATCAATTTAAAATAAATTATGTTGATTTGCAGTGCTTATTAAGAAAGACTGAGGGATTAGGCCCATAGAAGTCTTGGCAACCTGAGTATTCAAATATCAAGGTGCTACATCCTATCCCACCAATTGGGAGAAGATAAGTGTTCTATAATCCTAGTTGTACTCAATCATTAATAATTATGACAAGACAATTAGAAAATTACCTTCGTTTAAGTGGTTTGGAGCCTTTAGTCAAGTCTCCAAATATCAACTTTATTAATATTGGTGAACGGACCAATATTACTGGTTCTAAGAAGTTTGCTCGACTAATCTTAAACGATCAATATGATGAAGCAATTCATGTTGCTCGTCAACAAGTGGAGAATGGTGCCCAAATCATAGATGTTAATATGGATGAAGGAATGCTGGACGGTAAAGAAGCAATGATAAAATTCCTAAACCTTATTGCTGCAGAACCAGATATTTCTAGAGTTCCTGTAATGATTGACTCCAGCAAATGGGAAATTATCGAAGCAGGACTTAAAGTAATTCAAGGTAAAGGGATTGTAAATTCAATTAGCCTAAAAGATGGCAAAGAAGAATTTATCAAAAGGGCAAAAAAAATCAAATGGTTTGGAGCGGCAACCGTAGTAATGGCTTTTGATGAAAATGGTCAAGCAGATACATTAGAAAAAAGAATTGCCATATGTAAACGAAGCTATGATATCCTTACCAATGAAGTTCAATTCCCACCTCAAGATATCATATTTGATCCCAATATTTTGACGGTTGCTACCGGTATTGAAGAACATAACAACTACGCTGTAGATTTTATTGAAGCAACTCGTTGGATTAAAAATAATTTGCCTTTTGCTAAGGTAAGTGGAGGTATAAGTAATATCTCATTTAGCTTCAGAGGAAATAATATTGTTCGAGAAGCAATGCATTCCGCTTTTTTATATCATGCTATTAAAGCTGGTCTAGACATGGGGATTGTCAATGCTGGTATGATTGAAGTCTATGAAGAATTGCCAAAAAATATTCTTGAAGCAGTTGAAGATGTTCTTCTAAATAGACATGAAGGTGCCACCGAAAATTTAATCGCTCTTGCTGAAGTTGTCAAAGGAGATGGGAAAAAAATTGTTCAGGACTTAAGTTGGAGAAATGAAAATGTATATGAGCGATTAAAACATTCTCTAATAAAAGGCATAACAGAATATATTGAAGAAGACACCGAAGAAGTTCGTCAACAACTTAACAAACCTATAGAGGTAATAGAAGGTCCACTTATGGCTGGCATGAGCGTAGTCGGAGATTTGTTTGGAAGTGGAAAAATGTTTTTACCGCAAGTAGTTAAAAGTGCACGGGTAATGAAAAAATCTGTGGCATACTTACAGCCATACTTGGAAGCCGAAAAAAGCGAAGGAAATACACAAGGAAAAATATTACTAGCAACCGTAAAAGGTGATGTCCATGATATTGGTAAAAATATTGTTGGAGTAGTTTTAGCATGCAATAACTACCAAATAATTGACCTTGGTGTCATGGTCCCGACTTCCAAAATTATTGATGCTGCAATTGAACAGAATGTAGATATCATTGGTTTAAGCGGTTTAATCACCCCCAGTTTAGAAGAGATGGTTAATATAGCTAGTGAAATGGAAAGAAGGTCGCTAAAAATACCCATCTTAATTGGTGGAGCAACAACTTCTCGTATGCATACTGCAGTTAAAGTAGCACCAAAATATACTGGACCAGTAGTTCATGTACTAGATGCTTCTCGATCAGTACCCGTAGCTGGTCAACTCATAAGTAAAAAAACCTATGGTAACTTTACAGCTCAAATTAAATCAGAATACGACCAACTTGCTATTCAACATGCAGCCCGAAAATCTGAAAAAAAGGTGCTTTCATTTAATGAGTGCTTGAATAATAAGCCAACACTTAATTGGGATAATTATACTCCTCCGACACCAAATAAAACTGGGATTAAACTACTAAAAGATTTTGATTTATCTATACTAAGAGATTATATTGACTGGACCCCTTTCTTTTCAACTTGGGAACTCAAGGGTAAATACCCGAATATTTTTGAAGATGTATATGTTGGAGAGGAAGCAAAAAAGTTATTTGAAGATGCCCAACAGATGCTTGATCAGTTAATCTCAAAAAAATTACTTAAAGCAAATGGTATTGTAGGGATTTTTGAAGCTTATGAAGACCAAGGAGACATCACCCTTCCTGAAAATCAAATAACTTTCAATTGCCTTCGCCAACAAAGAAAAATGGGAAACAACATCCCAAACCGCTCTTTAGCAGACTTTATTGTTCCAAAAAATACAGATAAAAAAGACTACTTAGGGGCATTTGCAGTAACCACTGGAATTGGAATTGAACGTATCATAGAAAAATTTGAAAAAGATCAAGACGACTATAACTCAATTTTAGTAAAAGCTATAGCTGACCGACTTGCTGAAGCTTTTGCAGAGTACTTGCATGAATATGTAAGAAAAAAAATGTGGGGTTATGCCTCTGATGAGACATTAAATAACGAACTACTCATACGTGAAAAATATCAAGGCATTCGACCAGCACCTGGATATCCTGCATGTCCTGATCATACTGAAAAAGAAAAACTTTGGAAGTTACTTGATGTTGAAAACAAGACTGGTATTAGTCTGACAGAAAGTTATGCAATGTACCCGACAGCTGCTGTATCAGGGTTCTATTTTTCACATCCAGAAAGTAAGTATTTTGCTGTAGGGAAAATTGGAGAAGATCAGTTAGCTAGTTATGCTAAGCGTAAAAATGTTCCCTTCGATTATGCTAAAAAATGGTTGAGCCCAAACCTACTATAAATTAACATCTAATATTAGGTAGTTCATACACATACTCGCATCTTTGTAAGTACAAAAATGAATATTGGTATACTTTGTTATCCGACGTATGGCGGTAGTGGTGTAATTGCAACAGAATTAGGAAAAGCACTGGCTGAAAAAGGTCACAAAATTCACTTTATATCGTACAATCAACCGGTAAGGCTTGACGCATTCAATGAAAATCTATTTTTTCATGAAGTTAGTTTCAACAATTATCCCCTATTTAAATATGCTCCCTACGAAACAGTTCTTACAAGTAAAATAGTTGATGTTGCAAAGACATACAATCTAGATGTTCTTCATGTTCATTATGCAATACCTCACGCTGCAGCTGCAGTGATGGCTAAAAATATTCTTGAAAGAATAGGTGTGAAAATCAAAATAGTGACAACACTTCATGGAACAGACATAACACTTGTTGGAAAGGATAAAAGTTTTGAGCCAGTTGTAAGTCATTCATTAATTGAAAGTGATGTTGTTACAGCGGTGTCAAACAGCCTCAAATTAGAAACCTACGAAAATTTTAGTTACGATGGGGATATACAGGTTGTCCCAAATTTCATTGATTTCCAAAGATTTAACAAACAACCTAAAGACCATTTTAAAAAAATTATAGCTCCTAATAACGAAAAAGTCATTGTTCACACATCGAATTTTAGAAAGGTAAAAAGAGTGCCTGATGTGCTCAAAGTATTCAGAAAAATTGCTAAAGAAATACCTGCTAAAATGCTTTTTATAGGTGATGGTCCAGAAAGAGCAAGCATCGAAAAAGAATGCATTAACTGTGACTTATGTAAAGATATTACCTTTCTTGGAAAACAAGAAGCCGTTGAAGAAATTTTAAGTATTGCAGATCTTTTCGTTATCCCTTCAGAAACTGAAAGTTTTGGACTTGCTGCCCTAGAAGCTATGGCTTGCGAAGTACCTGTGATAAGTACTAATTCTGGAGGATTAAAAGAAGTTAATATTGACGGAGTAACAGGTTTTACAAGTGATGTCGGAGATATAGATAAAATGGCTAAAGATGCACTCTATATTCTGAAAGATGAAAATCTAAATCAATTTAAAGCATTATCAAAAATGCACTCTCTAAAATTTAAATTGGATACGATACTTCCTATTTACGAAAAATTATATCAATAAAACTATTTCTCAATAGTAAATACTACATCAGAATTAGCATCTAATGTAGCAAATTGACTAATTTGAATTTGTTCTGTAAAGTTCCCTGAAAATATAATTTGAGAATTGGTATTTGAGAGAATTTGAACATTACTACCATTATCATCTACCAACGATATTTTACCGTTATTTTCTGTCCAAGTTCCTTGAGTCTGAACTCGTTCTACAGGAATCTTTTGGTTTTGTTGTTGCCCTACAAAATCAACTGTCACATCAGCTGTGAAACTCAAATCTGTTGTATATCGGTTTGGATTCTCGCTAAATGTTACATTTCCTGAAATATTTAAGCCTTTGCCTGTAAATGTACCTGCTTCCTGACCCATAAAGGATACTATGCCATTTGTTAAATCAATTTTAGTGTAATCCCATTCCCCAACAAACGGGCTAACTTCAATGCCACCCCCGTTGTCTCCTCCATTATTACCAGTAGTATCTGTTGGGTTTTTACCTTCTTCAATGATAGGCAAAGGTGGTTTTTTACAACTATATACTATTGGTATTAATAAACTTAGCAAAAGGATAACTGTTAATTTTTTCATATTAATGTTCTGCAAAATACTAAAATTTCAACTATTCCACACTTCCCAAGATTTATCTGCTTGTATTTTTAACATCTCAAGCCCATTAATAGTTGCCGCACCATTCAACCTAGATTTGGTTAAGAATAGTGTTTCTGCTGGATTATATATTAAATCATAACACAAATGTTTTGAAGTAATTGCTGAGTATGGGATATTTACACAATTATTAATAGTTGGGTAAGTACCAAGCGGTGTAGTATTTATCAATAAATCGTGATTTTTAATAACCCCCTGATCTATATCATCATAACTTAAAAAATTCATATTTGACTGGGAAACATGCAAACACTTGATGCCTAATGATTTTAATACGTAAGTTATGGTCTTACTAGATCCTCCCGTACCAAAAATTAATGCTTTTTTATGATACGACTCAATGTGCTCAAGTAATATGTTTCTAAAGCCAATATGATCTGTATTTTCTCCATACAATAAACCATTTTTAATTGTGACTGTGTTCACTGAGTTCATTTCGCAAGCAATATGACTAATCCCATCTAAGAACGGAATGATTGACTGCTTAAATGGTATAGTAACATTGAAACCACTTAATCCTTCATCATGGATTAATTTTTTAATTAAATCAATGGATGGTAATTCATAAGCCTTATATGAACAATCTTTAATGTGTAAATCACTAAATTTTTTTTCAAAATACCTCGGAGAAAATGAATGAATTAAACTCTCCCCGATGACACCATAATTTCTCATGAGTTTGAACTAAACCTATCTAGAATGAAAATTACAACAATTGCTGCAATCATTAGTAATAAGCAGGTAAATACCTGAGGGTTGGTTCCGTAAAGTGGATTTTCAGTTAAATTAGAAAAAGTGGAAGGAAGAACACTCTCACTGAACTCCACTACTTCTTCGCCTTTGCTATTAATTCTTGTGGATATAACAGACTGCCATGGCCATACTTTATTTAATGACCCTAATAGAAAACCTGTTAACAATGCCAAAGTCTGGTTGGGATACCTATCAAATGTATAGCCCAATAACCTGGAAAATGTTAATAAGCCAATTAACATACCTACACCAAAGACTATGACTATAAGAGCCTCTGATCCTAATGGGTTCTCTATAAAACCTTTAATAGCAGGCATAATAATTGTATACATTCCCATCAGAAGCAGCACAAAACTTCCTGAAAGTCCAGGAAGCATCAATGCAGAGATTCCTAAAATACCCGAGAAAAAAACCATGGCTAAATGACTACTCCCAGTAGATGGACTAGCAATTGTAATCCAATATACAAGGGTAAAGCCTAGAATGGAAAAGAAGATTTCTAATACACCCCACCTTTTCACTTGTCTTGCTATCAAAGGTATTGAAGCTATTATTAATCCGAAGAAGAAACTCCAGATATGAATCGGATGAGATTCTAGCAGTCCAACTATTATCTTTAATCCAATTATAAACCCTAAAGCCATACCAAATAATAATTTTGTCAAAAAATTACCATCCACCTTCGCCCACACTCCCTTGAATCCGTCAGTCTTGAAGACAGTGATTAACGAAATATTGATCGCATTGATGGCATTTAGAAGTCGTTCATAAATCCCCGTTATAAAAGCTAAAGTTCCTCCGGACACCCCTGGAATTACCTCGGCAATACCCATACTAGCCCCTTTTAATATTAATCTTATCGTTTCTTTCATGAATTCTTAGCAAATTTACTACCTCATCTTCAACTTACACTTTATGTTTGCAATATAGATATGAAAAAGATTGTTGCTATTGTCTTTCTTTCCCTCGGCCTAATCCTATTTATGGATAGTTGCAAAGTGAAAAAACGATATAAATACAAAGGACCAACTAAAAACTGTGACTGCCCTAATGGCTAAAAGCATTATAGCATTTTGACTTTTTTCTTTGGTGTCACAAAGTGCCAACGCAAATAGTTTTCCATGGTTACATCCAATTTATTAGGATTCACATTGTAATTAAAACCCAATCGGTTAAGGAAAACCAAATGTTTACCGATTTCAACTTCGTAGCCAACACGAAGGCCAATCATTTTTCTATAATCATGAGCTATTGGCCAATTTTTATTTCCGAGAGAATGATATAGTTGCTCCCCCCATGGAGCTTGAAATTGATATCCATCAAAATAATTAGCGACAAATTGATAGCCTTTATGAGTCAATCTAGCGACTCCAAAATGCCCTACTCCGTCATAAAATCCATTAACCTTTACATCACTCCTATCTTCATAATAAATAACATGACCACTCATAAATAAGGAGGTATTCTTGTTAAATTTAATACTATACTCCAAGCCATTTGCAAAATTATACTCAACTGAATTTGGTGAACTATTTTTATCGATTTCACCCGCACTATGAACAGTCATCCCTTGAGCATTGAATGATAATTTATGTTTATCATTATTTATTGGGTTTAAAAAAACATTGTAACCCGCCACAAACATTTCATTTTTGGGATCATCATAGTAGATCATATCATGCCAATCAATCCATATATCGTAAGTTAAGTGATCACCAGGTTTTATGATTTGAACACCTTGCTCAAAACGATCCGTAATCACCTTTTCATAATCATACATGGGTTCAATCATCTTGTGTTGAAGAGTTCCGTCTAAATTTCCAAAAGTGATATTATGCTTTAATACGTCTTGATAAGTAAATTTGAAATAAGGTTCAACTGTTTTAATTTCTGGATTACCAAAATCATATCGAACTAATAAACCTCCATAAATTTGAGCTTTATCATTAAAAGAATATTGCATGTAGGGTAAAAGGTTAAACCCAATATATGACGATCCTTTATCAATTCTTGAGAGGTACTCAGCATTTCTAAAGTAACTGAGATTATCAAAGTGAAACTGCACGTGAGAGGAATCAATAACTTTTTCATACTTATTATTGTCAAAGAATGAATTTTCATATTGACTGTAAACATTAATGAACATTAATGATAAAAATATGAGAAATGAAAAGTGCCTCGAAATCATCAGTTTATAAATTGTTGTTATGCAAATAAGCAACTTTGCAATGGTATTTCAATAGCAATAGTTAACAGGCACAATATTTGAATATAATTTTAATGATATGATTAGAATACTTTTTACTTATTTAATAATTCTCATACTTGGAAGTGGATTCATGGAAGATTATGATATTGAAGAGGAACTTCGAAATCACAGTAATCAAGCTTTTACATTTGGCGAGCAACTTAAATATAGAGTTCATTATGGATGGATCAACGCAGCATCAATAGATATTAAAGTGGGCAATAAAGTTAAAAAAGTAAATGGTCGGTCAACCTATAACATTAAAGCTATTGGTAAAACTTACAGATCCTTCGATTGGGCATATAAAGTAAGGGATCATTTTGAGACCTATATAGATAGTGTTAGCCTAGCCCCATTAAAATACTATAAAAACGTAAGAGAGGATAACTACAGAGATGAAGATCTTGTATATTATAACCACACCAAACAACGATTAACTGGCAAAAAGAAAAACATGGAGATGCCCGCTTATTTACAAGATATTGTAAGCGGTATATTTTACGCTAGAACGATAGATTTTGCCAACTCTATGCCTGATGCAACATTTCCTATCAGCATCTATCTAGATCAAGAAATCTACGACTTAAAATTTCGATATCTCGGTACAGAAACAATTAAAACAGATCTTGGAAAAATAAAATGCTTCAAATTACGCCCACAACTTGTAGTCGACCGAGTTTTTAAGGATGAGGATGATATGACAATTTGGGTAAGTGCTGATAAAAATAAAATACCTGTCCGAGTTAAGGCAGATATCTACATTGGATCTGTAAAGGTAGATATAACAGATGCCACTGGATTAAGAAATCCTTTCACTTCAAAGCTGTAAATCAATTTGTTTGATTGTTTTTTTGGATGTAAAACAATTGTTTTCAATACTTTTACATTCTAATTATGAATTTCCTTAGTGGTGAACAGTTAGCTAAAAACCTTGGAGAACGAATTCTTTTTGAAGAATTAGATATCAGCATCAATAAAGGTGATAAAATCGCTCTAATAGCCAATAATGGTACCGGTAAAAGTTCCTTACTTAAAATATTAGCCAGAATAGAAGAACCTGACATGGGAATCGTCAGATATGGTAAAAATTTACGTGTTGCTTACCTCAGCCAAGAAGTAAATTTTGATGAGAATCAAACCATTCAAGAACTCATTGATTTTTGTAGTAGCGATGTCTTATCCATTATTAAATCCTATGAATCTGCATTGAATGCCCAAACAGATAATTTCAATACCGAAACACAGCGATCATTTAATCAAGCTACAATAAAAATGGATCAATATAATGCTTGGGATTTTGAGCGGAAATTAAAAGAATTTCTATCGAGATTTAATATCTCTGATTACAATCAACCCATCTCTTCTCTGAGTGGTGGTCAGAAAAAAAGATTAGCAATTAGTCTCTCCCTATTAAATAATCCTGACCTATTAATCCTTGACGAACCTACAAATCATTTGGACTTAGAGATGATTGAATGGTTAGAAAGCTATCTTAATAAATCATCCATAAGTATATTGATGGTAAGTCATGATCGATACTTTATAGATGCAATATGTAACCAAATAATTGAAATGAGCCAAGGAAAATTGAAGACATATAACGGTAATTACGCATACTTCCTTGAGAAAAAACATCAACTTGAAATGGCTCAGGCTACTGAAATTGAAAAGGCAAAGCAACTATATAAAAAAGAATTAGATTGGATAAGAAGAAGTCCTAAGGCAAGAACTACAAAAAGCAAATCAAGAATTGGATCCTTTTACAAGACTGAAGCAAAAGCTAAAAGTGGGAATAAAGAAAAAGAGCTGCGGTTATCTGTTAAAATGACTCGTATTGGAGGAAAAATTCTCGAACTAAAGAAAGTCTATAAGTCCTACAAAAATACTATTATAACAAAGGGATTTGACTATACCTTCAAAAAAGGAGAACGAATTGGCATCGTTGGTAAAAACGGTACAGGTAAATCAACTTTTCTGGATATGATTCTGGGAATTGAACTAGCAGATAGTGGTAAGATAAATCGTGGAGATACCATCGTGTTTGGATATTATAGTCAGGAAGGAATCAAGAATATTAAACCCCAAAAAAGGGTAATTGAAGTACTTAAAGATATTGCCGATGTCATCACTTTAGCTAATGGGAGTAGAGTTTCAGCAAGTCAATTGCTCAATCAATTTCTTTTTCCACCGCAGATGCAAAACCAACAAGTCTCAAAGCTAAGTGGTGGCGAAAAACGTAGACTATACCTGCTGACAGTGCTCATGAAAAACCCCAACTTCCTGATTCTTGATGAGCCTACTAATGATTTAGATATAATTACCTTAAACAAACTTGAAGCATTTTTAGAAGACTTTGGTGGTTGTATCATTCTTGTAAGTCACGATCGATATTTTTTAGATAAAGTTGTCGAACACATCTTCATCTTTGAGGGCGATGGTATCATCCAAGATTTTAATGGCAGCTATACTGAATATCGACTAAGTTTAGATTCACATAAAACAAATAAAAAAACAAGTGAAAATAATCAGAACAAAATCGAAAAGAAAAAAGTTACAAAGACAAAATTAAGTTTCAAAGAAAAATACGAATTTGAAAATCTCGAAAAAGAAATTGGACACCTTGAAAAAGAAAAAAATGAGCTTGAGATACTCATTTCTAAAAATTCTAATGACTATGAATTTGTCAACGAAAAAGCAAAAAAACTAGATCAATTAATTAAAGATATTGAAATTAAAACTGATCGATGGATGATCTTAAGTGAATATTAAAATTCAAATGACTCTATTCACAGCAAGAGATATTGGAATCCGTGATATCGTATTTGGGGCTTAAATATGGGATTCCTAAACCCATTAATCTAATTATTAGAATAAATCCTACAACTAATAAAATATGTGGAATGTGTCTTTGAAATTTTTTAAAATTATTTGATATTGAAAATGAAGTCACACTACTCATAACCCATAATATTGGTGTTGTACCAACTCCAAATGCTATCATATATGCTCCTGCATTATATATGGATGAGGTATTCATAGATAAAATTGCTGCTCCAAATGACAGCCCACAAGGTAATAACCCATTAAATATCCCTAAAAAAAATTACCAAAAGGGCTCTGGCATAAGAATCTTTATATTTTCCCCTAATAACTCATTCTTTTCATATCCAAAAAGATTTAAAGCAGAACTATTAACATCTTCAATTATTCCTCTCTCAGTGATAAGGATTATTCCATCCAATGATGTATCAAAAATTGATTGATATCGAGATTTGCATTTAAATTTTTAATGCAAATTACTCAATAATTATGATATTCGTCAATAATTTTTATGACTTTTAAACATACATGGACTTAACTAAAGCTAAAAAAAATATCAAGACTGACTTCTATAATCTAAATAATATCCCAAACAAGACTTGTCTAGGAGGCTGGTATCGTGCTGGGTTGTTGGGAGGCAAACCGCTTTCTTCAGGACCTAAATAACGATTATCTCTCCAATTATTTGGCACATCATCTCCTGGTTCCCAAGCTCTTCCTGTAACTGGATTTATAATTTGATCTCTTTTATTGTCAAACAGGTTTCTGACTTCGATACTAAGTGTTATCCCTTTCTTGTTTTTGCCAGCAAAAGTCTTGGTTAATTTAATGTCAGCATTAATCCATGGGGTAGCTCTTTCTTCAAGAAAAGAAGTCAGATCAGTCGCATATTCTGGTCTACCTAAAGCATTATATCCCTCCAATATCATGGGTGTATATCGGAATCCACTTTGATATGAAGAACTCATATAAATCTGCAAACCCTTCATCCAATTAGAATAATAGGGTGCATTGCTGTCTGGTGTAAAAACACTTCCTAGGTTTACATTCCAAGGCCTATCCCAGGCTAAATAATTTTCTGTGCTTAAAGGAACCTCTCCATTTTGAGCTATCTGTAAACTACTCTCTCGAGCACTATTACTCTTCCCTTTTGCTAGTTGATAAGCTACATTACCAAATATCTTAATTTGTGGAGTTATTTTCCATATTACATTAACCTCAGCTCCTTGCACTTTTGCATAATCCTGATTAATGTACATTGTTTTACTTACAGGACGACCAGTCTGATCATTGACGATAACTTTTCTACTAACAATATAGTCAAATCGATTGTTATTGTAAGCCGCTACTGTTAGTCCTAAATTCTTCCCAATTTGTGATTTGAAGCCTATTTCGTATGAAATGTTAACCTCTGGGTTTAAATCTGGATTTCCTAAAAAAGACAAAAAGCTTCTATCTTGGTATACTGGATCAAGTCCAGCATATAAGAATCGAGGGTGGGGTAATCTCATGCTATGAGAATAATTAAAGTATAGCACGTTGTTGCTCGTCACAGGAAAAGAGACATTAACCTTTGGAAGAATCCTTGCCTTGTATCTTAACCCAAAAACTTTGATGGTGTTTTTTTGATAATCAGACCTTACTTGATCAATAACTGGAGCTTCTGAATTAGATACTGCATCATCAGCAAATTTTCCTGGTGCCCAATAATTAAAACGTAACCCTAAATTAGCAATGATACCCTTGTAATCTATTTTATCACTAAAAAATAAACCTCCGTTATTCGGCTTTACATTCCAAATATCATTGCTTGAACCTATACTTATACTGGGAGTACTTGTACTGTCATTGATTACAATTGGTGCCCCTACCCATGGACGAGTAACATCTACCCATTGGTATTGATTAAGTTTTTGCTCCCATCCAAAATTAATCTGATGAACTTTACTTGACGGATAATATTTAGCATTTGCTTTTATCGTATATTCTTGAGCAAAGTGATCGTGCCATAGAGAACTTATGCCTCCATTATTAATAAATCCTGGTCCAGGTAAAACAAATTGTACATTACTTCCAGGGTTGAATACTTGTAATGGGTCTGTAACAATACTGTATTCATCAAATACTTGATCTACAGTAGGTGTTCTAAACGGACGACCATTGGCATCTGCACGAAGATTAGTAAATAACCTTCCGATTGAGAAAGTAGCAACTAATTTTTCATTTATAGCTCTTCTGAGATTGAGTGCTGTTAAATTAGAATGGTGGGTATATGTAGTCGCATTATCTAAATTTAAACTTCTATCAAATTGAAACCCAGGTCTTAAGATTGCGTCAAAACCGACTATCTGTAGTGTTCTTGTATTTTGATTAATCGTTAAACTATGCTGATTAGTGATTGAAATCTTTGTTTTAGAATTGAGTTCATGGCTTAATTTAAAGGTATGGGTAAACTGGTTTGACTGACGTGGTGCCCACAAGCTATCATTTTTACCAATAATCGAACTGTGAATTTGGTTGGCCGTTGGACCAAAATAATCATCACTCAAATTAAAAGTAGCATTATTAAAGAAGTAAAATTTTTTGCCTTTTACTTTAAATTTTCCCCCAAAGGAGAATTCACCCAAGTCTGTGTTCCAACCCATCAATGAGGTATTACCTAAATTATCTCTTTGATAACTCCCTGAAATTTGAAACTTCTCTGAACCTTCTTTAATAGTTGTACTGATTACACCAGCTGTTCCACCATCGTGTTCAGCTCCTGCTCCGCCTGTAATCAACTGCAATTCGCCAATGGAACCACTCGATACTTTCACTCCAAAACCTGTACCTGCCAAAGGGTCTTGTGCACTTATATTATCAATGTTGAACGATGTTTCATAAACACGTGCCCCCCTAATTTGAATACCATCACTAGATTTTGAAACTCCTGCTTGCATGGCAACAACTTCTTGAACATCTCTGACATTCATCTCGCTGATGTCTTTCTTGTTTAAAGTAATTGTACTTTTAGCATCGTCTAGCTCTATAATCTTCTTCTTACCAACAACTTTGACGGTCTCAAATGTATTAGTCTGTGCTACCATTTTGACATTAAGAATTGTATTTATACCAGACTTTATATCAATATCATTATAGACCTTCTGCTGATAACCGATGAAAGATATATTGATTGAATACCTGCCTGTTTTAATATTCTTGATAATAAATGTACCATCGGCTTCAGATATTGCCGCCCCATAAGTACCAACAACTCGAACATATGCTCCAACAAGGTTTTCACCGCTTGTTTCGTCCGTTAGTTTCCCTTTTAAATTTCCCGTTTGAGCTTGAGAAAAAAAGGTGATTAGGGCTAAAAAACTACCAATTAAAAGTCTCATTAAATATTTTTGAAATTAATTGATTTTGATTGGATGATAGTTTATCCAGTTTATGCAGTTCCACAGTGAATAAAACTAGATTTACATTTCCTTCAGTAGACTTTCTCTGAATTGCAATAGTCTTTGGCCCAGTCCAACCCCCATTGGGTGTGAGTTGGGCTTCATATAAAGCCTCTGCTTCTTGACCATAATAAAATGGATCAATAGCCAACAAAAAATTAGTTGGTTGTAAATCTGGAAATCCATCTATTGAGCTTACTGCAAAGCTATCATTCACAAAAAATGCCTGTCCTCTGCTGCTTGTAAAACTATCGATAGATAAGATACCGCCAATAATATCAATGCTTGTACCCGTCGCAAATGCTGTAGAAATCAGGACTTTTTTCTGATTATCTATTAATTCTTGGATGATTGGTGCAGCAAAATCGAGAAGTTTACCATCAGCTCCTGTTAATGGATTACTAAAATTACCTTCATCGGTATGAAAAAATACTTTATCATACTGTTCCGATAGCAATCGGAAATTTGGATTCCAAAACTTAGGTTGATTTAGTCCCCCATTCTTAGCATAATTTACAAAATCTGCTGAAGTATAATTGTTGTTAACTAATTCTTGATACTCCCTATCAATTTGAGTGTTATGCCCACCTACTACCAGCAAGTCTGAAGTTTGACCCCATACAAAAATAGGAGGTGTACTATCAATAACACTAGATGTGTTAGCAATATCCTCAACCTTCAATTGGATTATATTTTCCCCTCCATTATTAAACCCATCTAATGTGATGGATGAATTGTTTTGTAGCCCATAATATACTTCTGCACTACCAAAACCATTCTCTGATGGATTGACTGGTAATAGTGACAATAATTTTTGATTAAGATCAATTTCTGACCACGAACCCTCATTCGCTCTGATAAACCCTTTTTTTAGTGTTTCATCTCCATCAGGATCTGAAGCCATATACCTGAATGTAATAACAAGATTTGTAGTATCTAATGGAAGAGATGCTTCCTCAAAATATACTTCTGGTGTACTATTTTTTAAAGGCACTTTCAGATACGCAGGTGTAGGGTCATCAACTCCCTCATTGTCAACTGCACGTACATAAAAATCAATGTCCGTAGAGTCTTGATCTGGCTCTATGTCAAAAAGGAAAATGCTGTCCTGTGTTTGAGTTTTAACCCAATCATTATCCCCAATTCGAATCTCATAATATTGAACATAACCATCGATGTCTGTCCCAAACCAAGTAAGATTCACCGTGCTATTCAAACGGTTATCACCTGATAAGTTGATACTCTCGATGGATATTTCAGTTTCTGGAGCACTATTTGGCAATAGTTCACCTTCCTTACAAGAAGATATAAAAAGTAGCAAAAACATACCAATAGTATAAATTTTGCTACTGCTTATTTGAGGATAATTATTTATCAAATCTTAATAAACTTAGCAGATATTTTAATTCCATCAGAATCTACGAATTCTATCACATAGATCCCTGAAGTAAGTGATGAAACATCCAATCTTGCAATATCAAGAATAGACGACTTTACCATCTCTCTACCCTCGATGCTTTTAATAAGTAATGTCCCACCTTTTGTGTTTTTCGTAGTAATATTTAAAACGCTTCTCGTGGGGTTTGGATAGAATGTAAATCCACTATCATCTATATTCAAAATTGAATTTGTGGCTGTATCTCCCGCATAATTTGTACTCTCAAGTGATTCACTAAATCCAACAATGTCATCATTGTTTCTAGGCTTTAGAGAATACTGACTAAATCCATAATAAATAACACCAATAACAGCATCCATGTCCATATCTTTGGTTGCCTCAATGGCAGGCACTTCCATTATTCCCTCGATATTTTCAAGTGTGTCATCAGAAACTACAGATACCCATAATGATGAGTTGTTATTTCCATTTTTAACCCCTGTTTGAACCTTGGTACTATTATTAAAACTAGCTCCAGTATCGCTTGATATCATCCACTCTCCAAAAGGATTTAATCTTGGATTAGATATTTTGACTTTACCTCCTTGATTGACCATTCTAACAAGCATTCCTTCATATTTTTCCATTCCCCTATTCACTCTTCCTGCACTATCACTTACGGGTAGCTCAATTGGAGTTATCTCCGCTTTATTCCCTGTTTTCGTAACAGAACTTACAAGTATTTGAGTAAAACCAAACGATTCTTCTACTGTCCCAGTTACTTCAACTTCTTCTGTTCTCCATAACTCTAATAAATCCGAACTACCAGAAATACGAATTCCACCCCATTCTTTGGCATCTTTATCTTGTATATAAACATCCTCTAAGTCGTAAGGCTTAGCACTTGATGTTACATATCCTTTTACGGTAACTATCTGACCCCTGTATGGACTTGCATCAGATGTTGGGTCTAAAACATACTGCAAATCTGGGATCGTTAATCCTCCATCACGTACCGTGTAAAATGCTGTTGCTCCTTTTGCTTTACTTGATGAAAATGGGCTGTAGCTAACGTTCCCATCATTATCTGTTGCTGTAATATAATATTTAATGATTTTACCGTCAGCAAAAGCTGGAATAGATCCCTCATATTCATCAGTTGACCCTGCTTTTAATACTAGATTTATTTCCGTAAAATCAGCATTATTCTTCATAAGATCATCAGTATAGTACAATTTTTGATTATCTACTGTTCCGTTAAAATCTATAATTTTAGCACTTATCTTAAGATTATCTGAACTAGTTGGGACTAATGGTATTCTTGTAACTTCCGAAATACTTGGAGGAGTATCACCAACTTTGTAATGACTTTTGGCAAATGGGTTCAACTCATAACCTCTACCAGTACCTCCTGAACATCCGTTTTGAGAGTGCATAATTATACCCCTCAATGACTCATATTTTGTTCCAACAATAGGAGCAACAAAATCTCCTGCCGACTGAGGACTTGATGGATTCACCAATGTTCTTCCTGGAAGTTTTTGAACTAAAAATCGATCCGATACATTAATTGTGTTACCATTATCGTCCGATACATCAAAACTCACTCTATTCCCACTAAAAATAGAAACAGACACAACCGTTACGTTATTCAACTGGATAAAAGAACCTTCCCACTCTTCACCAGTCACATAAATATTTGATCGCGTATTATCATTTAACTTTCCTAGGTCTATTACTTCTGCAGTTGGAGCAGATACTGAACCAATTACTTTCACAGACGAATTATCCAACGGGAAAACCTGTGTCTCTCCTTGAAAATTACCTACTTTCCCTGTAACTTCAATGATCATCCCCTTAACTAAGTTGTCTAATTTACTTACAGGTTGACTTTCTCCACCACCGTCAGTATAGACACCATGGATTTGAACTCCTCTAAAGTTTCCCATGCCTCCTGATGCGGTATCCAAGATATGTACCCCTGGTCTGTATCCGCCATTTACAGATCCAGACGCCAATTCAGTAAGATTCCCGTCATGCATAACGATTCCAATCGTTTTTATCTCTTGATCATCGTAAGAACTTAAATCTTTACAATCAGCTAAATCTGTTGGGCTAACATATTGAATGTCCCGAACTGACACGGCTGTCTGAGCTAGTGATACCGTAGCCATTAATAGGCCAGCAATTAGAATTGTAAGTTGTTTTTTCATTGTATTGTTTATTTAATTATTGCAAATTTTCCTTTATATAAATCTCCTGTTTCAAGGTCTTTCACAGTAAAAAGGTATAGTCCTCGAGCTATAATCTGAGTATTCTCTGTCAATAGATTCCAGCCATGTTCACCACCACTAAAAACATTTTGGTTGGGGTTTTCTGCCCCAAATGTTTGATTCCATCGAATGTCATCTCCATTGTAATCATCGTGATGTGTGATTTGATCTAAAAAATCCCCCGCTAATGTGAACACATTAATCTCACAATGTTTGGGTAGATTAGCAAAATATAATTTTCTACTTTGCTCTTGAAAACTACTTCTACCCTCCCAACTTGCACCAGCATAATAGGGATTTGGATAGACAAAGGGTTCATTTTTTGTAATACTTTCATTAATAGGTTTGCCTGAAAAAGCTCTAAAGTTGTTTGAAACAGAACTTGATTCTAAACTTTCAAGTTTATTTTCCTCGTTACCTCTATCAAATGCTGTCACAGATACTGCATATTGCCACCCATTAAGCACTTTATCAATGGTGTATTTATACTGGTAATCATTTCCGTCAATAATCATTGGCTGGTCTAATTTTACAGAAGCAAAACCCGTTTCATAACCATAACCATTGTCTCGGATGTCATATTCTGCAATCTTCACAAGATCTCTTTGAAGATTTGGCACATCTGTAACATCAAACCCTAACTTTGTCATATACAAACGATACCCTTCAAAGTCCTTTTCCTGGCTAATTGGATCAATACTTCTCTCTGAATTATCTTGCCAATATATTTCTATCTTATTGTCAGAAGTTATGATTTTTGTATTTGGAATATCTGGAGGAGATGGCAAAACAAAGCGAGTGAGTATCCCATCACCATTATTATCTTCCCCATCATCTAAATCACCATTGAAATTAACATCCTCACCATTGTATGCCGTTTGAGCCCAACTAGCATTAGATATAAATGTACTTCTCTGCACCGAATTGTTATCTGAGTTTGGGTTCCCATCCTCTTTTTTCCTTGCAAAGATGTAAGCATAACTCACCTTGATATGGTCACCTGGCTCAAAATTTAAGAATGGACCTACAGAAACCAAATCCGAACGGTTTCCTAAATCATTTAACTGCTCTTGATAACTTTTGGAACCACAGTTGGAATTGGAACTATTATTTTGATCCCAACAAGGTTGATCGTTCAAGCCTTTAGTTAGCTTTTGATACCGAGTGTTGTCATTGGTAGGCTGAAAATAGACTGGGTCTGAAGTACTATTAAACTGCCAAGCATTATAATGAGCTTTGAATCGAGGGTTAGAAACTGGATGTTGAAACCCATTTTTGTCCTCAGCACCTAAAAACTTTTGTCCGACATAACTATCTGTAAAACCAACATCTCCCGAATGGTCATAACAGTATGCCATCTGTAAACTGTCTAAATATCCATTTCCACCCTTGTTATAAAACGCAGCTCCTCCACTCCCTGCTGGCGTAACATTAATATTTCTGACAACCGTATTTGCCCACAAACCAAAATAGGCACTATCAATCGTATACTCTCCGACATTTTCAATATCAAAATCAAGAATAACAAAAAAGTCACTGAATCCATAGTTCCAATTAAATGAGCGAGATTTCACCTTAACAAACAAAGGATCTAAGTGCCCACCTATCTGAATCTGTGTACCAGGTACTTGCACATTCACATCGGAATAAACACCTATAAAATCTTGGTGCGATATAGCATCAGGGCTATAATAAGGGCTGTTTCTTAACGAGGAAAGTTCTTTGAGTACATCACCTTGTTCAGGATAAAACTCAAATCCAGCTGCACCTGTGCTATATCCCTGTGGTGCATCTACTGCTGCCGTACTCACTCCAACTGTTGAACCATTGATTAGTCCTCCAAACCAGACACCACTCTCAAAAATATGCTCTACACCACTACCTGATGGATATTCCCCTGAAGGGTTTCCTGAACCATTCTTGTAACCTCTGAAAGCATTGCCATAAGTCCCAGAATTGGTGACGTTCATTCTCACATTGGAAGATGTCGTTGTTTTTTCATCAAAAGTTTGCCCCAACACAGAGGTCGAAATGAAAATGATTGCAAATATGAAAAGGATATATTTCATCAACGCTTAAGACTCTACAAATATACTGTTAAGTTACGCTCACTTGAGCATAGTTGATTAAAATTTTGACTTTGGTTTGGTTACAAATACTGACTTAATATAATTCGGTTCATATGTGGTCAAATCTACGTAGCTATTATCCGACCATTTTAGCAATGCTTCATCCAATAAATCTTTGGCATATAATGCTGATTTAGAATATTTTAAGACTTTGCCTTTGTCTAATTCATTGATAAACTTATTAGCCCCCGAACCAATAACTGCTGTTTTATTTTTTTCAATTCTAATCTCAGAATTTATCGTGACAAACTGTTCATCTACTAATGGGTTTAATTCTCGATCATAAATACCCATATACGCATCATCCCTTCTGGCATCTACCAAAGAAATTATCTGATTCACTGATGGATATTCTTTCAAAGCTAAACCTGCTAAAGCTCTCAAGGTTGACACTGCTATTAAGGGAATGTCTGCACCAAAGCAAATCCCTTTTGCCAAGCTACTTCCTATTCTTAGTCCAGTATACGAACCTGGTCCATCACTTACGACAACACCATCAAGTTGACTGAATGATAAACCTGATTGGGCCATTACCTCATCTACAAAAGGTGCTAAATAAACAGAATGAGAATTAGGCTCCTCAACGGATTTTTCTTGAATAATTTCACCTTGTTTACATAATGCAACTGAGCATACTTGATTAGAAGATTCAATTAGAAGTAAACGGGGCATTATTTTTTTATTTTGGCATATGCCCAACTCTTACTAAAGGGCACCTTCCATCGTGTTCTAATATCATGAAGCGTATTAACGGAGTTATCAAAAAAAGTAGAAGAATCTCTAATTTTCTTAGAATTATAAGCTGATTGAATATCACTCATTTGGACAATAACCAACTCATCTTTTTCTTTAAAAACTAAGTTCAACCGGTTGAATAAATCTATCTGTAAGGTTTGATCAATTTCTTGAAAAATGGCTGTAGATCGATCAATAGAACAACCACTTGCTGGCTCAAAATCTTCATCTGCACCCAATACTAAAATCTGATCGTAAAAAATTTGAAAACTTGCTTTCAATTGTGAACCGTGAGCGGACCAATCTTGACAAAAAACATCAAATTTGGCATGGATTAAATCTTTCTCGCTCAGAGTTAACTTTCGATTCGAGGTAAAAATCCAAACCCGACCATTTCCTGTAAGACGCTCAAACATCACACAAAAATATATTAACCTAGCTTATAGATGAATCACTTCATCATAAGCAGCAGCACATGCTTCCATGATAGCCTCGCTCATCGTTGGGTGAGGATGTACTGTCTTAATCATCTCATGACCAGTCGTCTCAAGCTTTCTTGCCGAAACTACCCCAGCAATCATTTCCGTGACATTGGCACCAATCATATGGCATCCTAAAAACTCGCCATACTTCGCATCAAATATGACTTTCACAAAACCTTCTTTTGATCCACTTGCACTCGCTTTACCACTCGCACTAAACGGAAATTTACCAACCTTGATATCATACCCTGCCTCTTTAGCTTTAGCTTCGGTGTATCCAACCGATGCAATTTCTGGCCAAGTATAGGTACATCCAGGAATGTTTCCATAATCCAGTGGAGAAACATGCTGACCACTAAATTTTTCAACACAAATAATCCCTTCTGCACTTGCAACGTGAGCTAGAGCAGGACCGTGAACAATATCCCCAATGGCATACACCCCTGGTACATTGGTTTGGTAATGATCATCAACTACTACCTTTCCTTTTTCTGTCTTGACGCCTAGATTTTCAAGACCAATATTTTCGATATTTGTTTGAATACCAACAGCCGAAAGAACAATGTCACAATTAATGTTTTCTTCTCCTTTGGAAGTTTTCACTTTCACAACACAACCTTTGCCCTTTGTATCGACAGACTCTACAGAACTATTCGTCATGATGGTCATTCCTTTCTTCTTGTATAACTTTTCGAGTTCTTTGGATACATCAACATCCTCATTGGGTACAATGCTTGGCATAAATTCTACCACCGTTACTTCTGTGCCCATGGCAGTGTAAAAGTACGCAAACTCCATTCCTATAGCTCCACTACCAACAACCACCATCTTCTTGGGTTGCTCTTTAAGAACCATGGCTTCATGGTAGCCCACTATTTTTTCTCCATCAATGGGAATATTGGGTAATTGACGTTCTCTAGCTCCAGTTGCGAGTATTATATGTTTAGCACTGTGTGTCTCTTTTTTTCCGTTGTTATCTACGCTCACCTGACCTTTGGCTATCACTGTACCGAAGCCTGTAAGAATTTCAATTTTGTTTTTTTTCATCAAGAACTGAATTCCTTTGCTCATTCCCTCAGCAACACCTCTACTTCGCTTAATTACTTTAGTAAAATCGTGTTTTGCATTATCTACAGAAATCCCGTAATCATCAGCATGGTTGATATATTCAAATACCTGAGCAGACTTTAGCAATGCTTTTGTAGGGATACAACCCCAGTTTAGACAAACACCTCCAAGTTCAGCTTTTTCAACTACAGCAACTTTATGACCCAGTTGGGATGCTCTAATTGCTGCTACATATCCACCAGGACCACTACCGATTACTATTACATCAAAATTCATTTTTATCTCAATTAATTTGGAGTGCAAAGAAAAACAATATTTTGATATGCTTATTGCATTTTTAACAAGATTAAAAGCGACATTTTGTTTAACAATTAGCATACATATTGCCAAAAAAAAAGACATTTGTCCTCGTATCAACATAAATCAAACACCGTGGGAAGAGCATTTGAATTTAGAAAAGCCCGTAAAATGAAACGATGGGGCAAAATGGCCGTAACATTCACCCGAATTGGTAAAGAAATTTCAATCGCAGTAAAAGAAGGCGGACCCGATCCTGAAAATAACTCCAGATTGAGAATGGCCATAAAAAATGCCAAGTCTGAAAATATGCCCAAGGATCGTGTTGATGCTGCTATCAAAAAGGCTTCAGATAAAGACAGTAGCCATTATGAAGAAATTCTCTATGAAGGCAAAGGACCCTTTGGGCTCAGCTTGATGATTGAAACAGCTACAGATAATATCAACCGAACCGTTGCCAATATTCGAGCTATTTTTAATAGAAATAATGGAGAGCTCGGCACCAGTGGATCCCAAGAATTTAACTTTGATCGAAAGTGCATTTTTAAGATAAATCCCAATGAAAATGACATCGAAGAATTGGAGCTTGAACTGATTGATTTTGGATTGGAAGAGATTGAACAAGTTGAGGAGGAGACCCTTATTTATGCTGCATTTACCGATTTTGGGAACATGCAAAAAGGCCTCGAAGAACTCAATATAGAAATTGTTTCCGTGGACATCGAACGAATCCCTCACCATACCATTGAACTCAATGATAAGCAAAAAGAAGAAGTCAACTTGCTAATTGAAAAATTAGAAGAAGACGAAGATGTTCAAAACGTATTTCACAATGCCATATTATAATCGTACCCTGTGAAAAAAATCTGCTTTTTTAATAGTTCTGACTTTTGGGGAGGAGGCGAAAAGCTTCATCTTGAAAATGCTATTGAATTTAGAAATCGTGGGTTTGATATTGTTATTGCTGCTCACCCCAATAGCGAACTTTGGAATAAAGCTAAAAAAAACGGGTTTGAGACCATTGTTGTTCAGATCAATAGTTTATCCTTTATCAATATCTTCAAATTGATAAAACTAAAAAGACAATTCAAGCTACAAAAAATTGACACGCTGATTTTTACAACCTCCCAAGATTTTAAATCTGCAAGCATTGCTGGATATTGGTCGAATATTTCTCGCATTGTATATCTACGAGGTTTAGCTGTTCCTATTAAAAATAATCTCATCAATCGATTTTGCATGACCCGTGCATGCACCCATATCATTGCAAATTCTGAGGAGACTAAAAAAACCATACTTCAAAACTTTCAAGGAATCTTGCCTGCTGAAAGAGTTCAAACGATTTACCATGGAATTCACCCCGATTTGCTTGAGGACAAAAAAGACGAAAGTCACTATTTCAAGAAAAAGCCCAATGGAATCATTCTAGGGAATGCAGGTAGACTTACCAAACAGAAAGGACAGCACCACCTCATTGAAGTGGCTCGTCATCTCAAAAAAGAAAAAATAAAATTCACCCTATTCATAGCAGGCACGGGCGATTTATTCGATGAATTGGCCGAATCCGTCAAAAAATACGACTTGCAAAACGAAGTATTTTTACTAGGTTTTATTGAAAACATGGAAACCTTTATGCAAAAAATTGATTTATTCTTACTCCCTAGTTCTTGGGAGGGTTTTGGATTTGCCATTGTAGAGGCCATGGCAAAGAGCAAGCCAGTAGTCGCATTCAATACCACGAGTAATCCAGAAATTATCAGTCACCAAAAAACAGGATTATTAGCTGATTTCCCTGACAGTAAAGACTTTGCTCGCAAAACAAAAGAACTCATTCAAGATGATACCCTACGAAAAAAAATGGGCAAAGCAGCCAAGCAAAGCGTAATTGAACGGTTCATACTTCAAGATCGAGTGGCAGAAATAGAAAAATATATTTCCGATAAATAGCAGTTCCCGACTTTTGTGTTTAATAAAAAAAGTAAACTTTGCAAGTACGATAAATAATCCATGCTACTCATTCAAAACATACGCCAAGAAAAAGAAGCCATCATTCAAAGACTAGCCAAGCGAGGAGTTGATTTTTCTGATCTCATCAATCAAGCTCTTGAGTTGGATGACAGCCGAAAAGAAATTCAAGGCAAACTGGACGATGTTTTATCGCAGAGCAACAAAATCTCTAAGTCCATTGGTCAGTTATTCGCTCAGAAAAAGATCGAAGAGGCCAACGAAATGAAGGCCAAAACTGCAGACTTAAAGGAGCAAAGTGCTACGCTTGGTGAGGCTCTAAAAAAAGCTGAAAATGAGCTACAAGAAGTGCTGTACCAAATTCCAAATTCTCCTGGCAACCCGGTGCCTGAAGGCAAGAATGAAGAACATAACAAAACTGTCAAAATAATTGGAGAAAAACCAACACTTACACAAAACTTACCCCACTGGGAGCTTTGTGAAAAATACAACCTCATTGACTTCGAACTGGGTGTTAAAATCACAGGTGCTGGTTTTCCCGTATATCGAGGTAAGGGTGCTCGTCTTCAGCGTGCATTAATTAACTGGTTTTTGGACAAGGCCAGAGATGCGGGCTATGAAGAAATACAGCCCCCCATTTTGATTAATGAAGCTAGTGGTATTGGCACAGGTCAACTCCCAGACAAAGAAGGACAGATGTATCACATGCCTGTTGACAACCTATATGCAATACCAACGGCTGAAGTTCCGATCACCAATATTTATCGAGACGTCATACTCAAGGAAGATGATTTTCCCATCAAAAACTGTGGATATACTCCGTGCTTTAGAAGAGAGGCGGGAAGCTACGGCAAAGACGTTCGTGGGCTTAATCGATTGCACCAATTTGATAAGGTGGAAATCGTACAGTTGCAACATCCCGAAAAATCCTACGAAACCTTGGAAGAAATGAGCGATTATGTACAAGGACTTCTCCAAGATTTGGGACTGCATTACCGAGTCTTATTGTTGTGTGGTGGCGATACGGGATTTGCCAGTGCAATGACCTACGACATGGAGGTATGGAGTGCTGCACAAGAACGTTGGTTGGAGGTAAGCTCTGTATCTAATTTTGAAACGTTCCAGGCCAATCGTCTTAAACTTCGCTACAAGTCTTCATCGGGTAAAAACCAACTTGCACATACCCTCAATGGAAGTGCCTTGGCTCTCCCACGAATAGTAGCCAGCATCTTAGAAAATAATCAAACTCCAGAGGGAATAATCGTTCCTGAAGTGCTTCGTCCATATTGTGGGTTTGATGTTATTGATTAGAAACAGTCTTTTTTTTCTACCAATAAAGTTATTCCTATAATTGCCTATCAAATTATAAGACAACTATGCGAAATTTAAGATTTTTATTACTAGTTCTATTATCTGTTTCATTCATTGCCAATTATGCTCAAACTGCCTTAGACGAAGTGCTGGTTTCAGCCTCTAGAATTCAATCTAAAAAATATGAATCGGGTAAAAACATTACGGTCATCTCTCAAAAAGAAATAGCCCAACTCCCTGTCAATTCAGTAGACGAACTGCTCCAATACGTGGTTGGTGTCAATATCAATAACCGCGGTGGATTTGGCGTCCAATCCGATATCGGAATGCGAGGTTCTACTTTTTCTCAGGTATTGTTATTGGTAGACAATCAACGAATTAATGACCCACTGACTGCTCACTTCAATAACTATGTACCCATTCCTTTGAGTGAAGTTCATCACATCGAAATTGTGCGTGGATCGGCTAGTGCCTCTTTTGGTGCAGACGCTGTGGGAGGTATTATTCACATCAAGACAAAAACCTACGAGGGTTTATTTAACAATCAAGAAATCTCAACCACCAATGGTAATGTGGGTATAGGTGATCACAACCTGTCTATACTTGATGCCGGTGTTCGTCAACAATCCAAAAGATTTGGTTTTTCTGCTGCTGTAAAATCTACGGAATCTGAAGGAGAACAATTGGTTAATCCAAATTTTGCCAATGCACAACTAGGGGATAGCCTTCACCGAAATTTCTTTGACCTTAAAACCTATACGGCTGCCGTAACCTATCGTGGCGATAAACTTAAATTTTATGCTCGAGCTGGCTCTGATTACCGAGACTTTGCTGCCAAACATTTTTACACTACAAGTTCATACGATGAGTCTATTGAAAAAGTATCTTCCTACTGGACACAAACAGCCTTGATTTTCGACCAAGAAAATAGCCGTACAGAACTAAATGCCAGCTACAGAAATGGCAAAGACAGCTTTGCTTTCAATCCGTTATTCACTCCAAACGAACACACCACACAACGCATCAATGCTACCCTTTCACAAAATCGTAAAATAGGAAGCGTGGATGTAAGTTTTGGTTTTCAAACAGACTGGCAAGATATTGTGAGTACCGATAGAGGTGATCATCAAACCACCTCCAATGCAGCTTTTATTTTAGCACAAAAGAAAATCAATCAACTTCACTTGAACGGAGGACTTCGATTAGAAAATTCAGAAAAAATTGGGACACAATTGGTGCCTCAATTGAATGCTTCCTTCAAAATGGACAAGTTGGTTCTTCGTTCCTCCCTTGGGCGATCGATTCGACAAGCTGACTTTACGGAGCGATTTGCCTCCTATAAACTAAGTGATCTAGGGCCTGGTCGTAATGTGGGTAATCCAGACCTAGAAGCAGAATCATCCTATAACTTTGATTTGGGAGCGGATGTGTATTTGAGTGAAAACCTTCAGTTTTCGAACACCCTGTTTTTCCGTCAATCCTCCAACTTGATCGACTATACCCTTACCAATTCCATCGACATCACCAATTTGAATACGAATACACTCAAAGACAGTACTAACTACCTTTATGCCCAAAACATCAGCGAGGCAACCACCTGGGGTAATGAATTTGGTCTGAAATACACCCAAGATATTCAAAATGGACGAATCGGAGCCACCTTGAATTATACCTATCTCAATACATCTACACCAGACAGTGTAGTTTCCAAATACATTGCTAACCACCCCATTCATAACATCAATGGAAGTTTGAACATTAGATACGCTGGATTTGGTCTAAATGTTGGTGGTTCAATGATTACCCGAAATGCCGAAGCGGTAGAAGCTATCAACGCTGAAATAAAAGATCAATACGCTATTCTCAATTTAAAATTGAGTTACACCGTCAAAGAATTTCCCGCGAGTGTTTATGTAGATGTTCGCAATGCGTTAGATACTCGATACCAAGAAATATTAGGCTCACAAATGCCTGGAAGATGGGTTATGGGTGGAATTCGTTGGAATTTTCAACGCACTAAAATTAATCCATCAATAGTTCCTATTAATTAAAAAACTATACCCCTTTCGAGTATGCAAAAACTATCCCTAATTCTGTTCATTCTTGGATGTTTATCCTCGTTCAGTGGATATTCACAGATATGGGTAGATTGCATCGACTCCAATCGAGTCAACCCGAACTATCGGTGCAATGACCCTACTTTTGATCCTGTATGTGGGTGCAATAATGTAACCTACCGAAATGGTTGTGAGATGTATAATGTTGGTGGGGTGAACTACCCTTCCATAACATCCAATGGAGTATGTAGTAATGACTATTTCTACTCATTTTTTTATCCCAACCCTTGCACCGATCGCATCAATTTTAACATGCAATTCACGGACCAGGAATACGCTTCTGTAACGCTTCAGATTTATTCTGTTTTTGGCAATCTGATGCTCTCGCAATCGTATACAAGTATTACCTCTAGTCCGTCTCCTCCAATTACCATCTATCTCACCAATTTGAAATCTGGAATGTACACGTTGGTTGTTCGTGCCAACGGTGTATATAAAATATCTAAGTTTGTAAAACTCGCAACCTAATGAGACTAAAGACAATACATGCCGGAAATTTTATGCTTGATGGTGGAGCTATGTTTGGAACCGTCCCAAAAAGTATCTGGCAAAAAATAAATCCAGCAGACGATAAGAACCTATGCAATTGGTCTATGCGGTGTTTATTGATAGAAGATGGCAACCGACTGATACTGATTGATAATGGTATGGGAGAAAAACAAAGTGAAAAGTTCTTTGGATACTACTATCTCAACGGAATTCATTCGCTTAAAAAATCGTTGAATGATGCAGGTGTCGATTTTAAGGATATTACAGACGTTGTTCTCACCCACCTTCATTTTGACCATTGCGGTGGTAGTGTGAAATGGAACACTATGAGAGACAACTATGAACTAACCTTCCCCAATGCAACTTATTGGGTTCATGAATCGCATTGGAAACATGCTATCAATCCAAATCCTAGAGAAAAGGCATCCTTTCTAAAAGAAAATATGCTGCCCATTCAAGAATTGGGTCACCTAAAATTCATCCCAAATAATCTTCAAATTACAGATAATATTTCGGGTATTTTAGCTCAAGGACATACTGAGTCGATGTTTTGTCCCAAAATATCCCTTGGTGATCATACACTGGTATTTATGGCAGATATGATTCCGAGTATCGGACATATCAAACCCAATTATGTGATGGGATACGATATCAGACCATTAGAGACCATGAAGGAGCGAGAATCCTTTCTAAAAGAGGCTTTATCTAATAAATATCTATTGTTCTTTGAACATGATTTATCCATTGAATGTGGGACTGTAACTCTTGGAGAAAGAGGTTATGAACTCCATGAATCTGGAAATTTAAAAGACTTCGTAAAATAAAAATACCTTTGCTCGTATAGCAATCTAAACCAAAAACTATAAACCCATGGAAAATCAATTTGATAATGCATTAGACTACCACGCTGAAGGTAGACCTGGCAAAATCGAAGTTATCCCTACCAAGCCTACTCAGACCAAACGAGACTTGAGCTTGGCCTATTCGCCTGGAGTAGCTGATCCTTGCGAAAAAATACATGATAATCCACAAGATGCATATAAGTACACTGCTAAAGGAAATTTAGTGGCAGTAATTAGTAATGGCTCTGCAGTATTAGGTCTTGGAAATTTAGGACCACTAGCTTCAAAACCTGTTATGGAAGGGAAAGGTGTTCTGTTTAAAATATTCGCCGATATTGATGTTTTTGATATTGAAGTAGATGCTTCTGACCCACAAAAATTTATTGATGTTGTAAAAGCACTAGAACCTACTTTTGGTGGAATTAACTTAGAGGATATCAAAGCTCCTGAAAGTTTCTTGATTGAGGAAACCCTTAAGAAAGAAATGAAAATTCCATTGATGCATGATGACCAACATGGCACAGCAATAATCAGTACTGCTGGATTACTAAACGCATTAGAAATTGCTGATAAAAAAGTAGACGAGGTTAAGGTCATCGTAAATGGTGCTGGTGCTGCTGGGATCTCCTGTGTGAAATTATGGATATCAGTAGGGGTAAAAAAAGAAAACATTTACATGTTTGACCGAGAAGGTCAAGTCAGTGATTGCAGAGATGATTTAGACCCATGGAAAGAACTATTTAAAACACCCAAAAAATTTAATTCTTTGGCTGAGGCAATGCACGATGCTGATGTTTTTTTAGGCTTGTCTGTTGGTAATATTGTTACTCAAGATATGATTCGGTCCATGGCAAAAAACCCCATTGTTTTTGCACTAGCAAACCCGAATCCAGAAATTGCATACGATGAAGCCATGTCGTCAAGAGATGATATCATCATGGCAACTGGTCGATCTGACCATCCAAATCAAGTCAATAATGTATTGGGATTCCCTTTTATATTTAGAGGAGCATTGGATGTTAGAGCCACAGCAATTAACGAAGAAATGAAGTTAGCCGCAGTAAAAGCACTTGCGGAATTGGCTAAAGAACCTGTGCCAGATGTGGTATTGATTGCATATAATCAACCCGATATGAGTTTTGGTAAAGATTACATCATTCCTAAACCGTTGGACCCACGATTAATTACAAGTGTATCCCCCGCAGTAGCAAAAGCAGCCATGGAAAGTGGTGTTGCTCAATTCGATATTAACGATTGGGATGGATACAAGACTGAGTTAAGAAAACGACTAGGGCTTGACAATCGATTCCTCCGAAACTTAACCCTAAGAGCCAAACAAAATCCTCAACGAGTAGTATTTGCAGAAGCAGACAATCCTAAAATCTTAAAAGCTGCACATACGGCTAAAGAAGAAGGTAGCTGCATTCCAATCCTTCTTGGCTTTGAAGATTATATCAGAGGTCAAATTGATGAGCTTGGATTAAATTTAGGTGACTGCTCTATCATTGACCCAAGTCGATCACCAGAAATAACCAATCGATACGGACAAATCTATTATGAAAAAAGAGCTCGAAAAGGAATCACACTTTTAGAGGCCACTCGAAAAATGAGGCAAAGAACCTACTTCGGTACCATGATGGTTGAATTAGGTGAAGCTGATGCTTTCATCTCTGGTCAAAATAGGAATTACCCAGACACTGTTCGACCCGCTTTAGAAATCATTGGAAAAGAAGAAGGTACAAATAAAGTTGCGGGAATGTATATCATTATGAGTAAGCAAGGGCCGTTATTCTTTGCCGATACGACTGTCAATATTGATCCTTCTGCAGAAGATTTAGTAGATATTGTGAAACTCATTCACAAGACCGTTACCAAACTACAAATCAAACCTCGAATAGCCATGTTGAGCTATAGTAATTTTGGTTCAGCAAAAGGAAAAACAGTGACTAATATTCAAAAAGCTTTACAAAAACTAAACACAGAAAATCCAGAAATTTTAGTAGATGGAGAAATGCAAGCCAATACTGCTTTAGATGCTGACCTGAGACAGGAACTATTCCCATTTTGTAAGCTTGGTAGTGAAAACGCTAATGTGTTCATATTCCCGGCATTATCCTCCGGAAACATTGCATATAAGATGGTTCAAAGCTTAGGAATTTCTGAAGCGATCGGACCGGTTCTTGTCGGATTTAGAAAATCCGTTCACGTATTGCAATTAGGGAGCTCTGTCCGTGAAATTGTCAACATGATTAACCTTGCCGTGGTTGATGCTCAAAGTAAGAAAGGCTTATTTTAATGGACGCAGTTGTTCATCAAATTAAAACCAATAGCTCGTTGTATGAGAAAAGCCTGATCATTAGAAATGACGTTCTCAGAAAACCCTTAAATCTCAATATTTATGATGAAGATTTGTCTGACGAAAAAGATCAAATTCACTTTGTTTTAGAAAAGGATAATCAGATTTTAGGCACCGTAAGCCTCGTACCCTATTATAAAAAAAATACTGGTAAACTTCGGCAAATGGTCACTTCCACAGAGGCTAGAGGAAAAGGTTACGGTCAAATATTGGTTCAAGAGCTTGAAAAATATGCATCAAATAACTTCATGAAAACCATTGTTTTGCACGCACGACATCATGCCATAGGGTTTTATCAAAAATTAGGATATGCAATCTGTTCTGAACCTTTTGAAGAGGTTGGGATTAAACATGTAATCATGCAAAAAGAGCTTCATTAAGGTTCAAAAGAATTCCTATCTTATTACTTTTGAAATTCATGAACTTAGATTCTGAAAATCACTTTGTAACTCGAAGTAATTGGTTAAGAGCAGCAATACTTGGGGCTAATGATGGTATTTTGTCTACTGCAAGTATTATCATAGGAGTAGCTGCTGCAACAACATCTCGAGAATCAATTGTTCTCGCAGGTATAGCTGGCATAGTAGCTGGAGCTCTCTCTATGGCAGCAGGTGAATATGTCTCTGTAAGTTCTCAATCTGATATCGAAACGGCGGATTTGAAAAGAGAGCAACAAGAATTGAATGAACACCCAGAGGAAGAACTTCATGAACTCGCCAAAATATATAGAAACCGTGGGCTAACTCCAGAACTTTCCATTCAAGTTGCAGAACAACTGACCCAGCATAATGCTTTACAAGCTCACGCAAGAGATGAATTAGGGATTAACGATATTAGTCAAGCTAAACCACTTCAGGCTGCATTTGCTTCTGGTGCAGCATTTATATTCGGAGGTATACTACCCATTATAGTAGCCTTATATGCCAAAATAGATAACATGATTCTATTTCAATACGTTTTTTCAATCCTGTTTTTAGCCCTACTTGGAGCCATTGCTGCAAAAACTGGGGGTTCTAATATTTGTAAAGCTGTTATAAGAATTACATTCTGGGGTACTTTAGCCATGCTATTCACTGCACTTATTGGATATTTATTTGGTGTGACTACATCATAGAATATTGGGTTAAAATATCATCTTTGCATTCTGGATTTGCTAAATAACATCAACGACCCAAGTGATCTCAAGAAATCACCAAGCGATCAACTGCCTCAACTATGTCAAGAAATCAGGAAATTCTTTATTGAAAAAATTTTAAAAAATGGGGGTCATTTTAGTGCTAATCTTGGAGTTGTAGAACTTACGATTGCCCTTCATTATATTTTTGATTTTAAGATAGATCGACTGGTATGGGATGTAGGACATCAAGCATATATTCACAAGCTTTTAACTGGTAGAAAGAAAGAATTTGAGGGTATCCGAAAATTGGGAGGAATCGCTGGATTTCCAAAAATTGATGAAAGCGAATATGATCACTTTGGCACAGGGCACTCCTCTACATCAATCTCTGCTATACTTGGCATGGCAGAGGCAGCCAAGCTAGATAACAAACTCCACAAGCACATTGCTGTGATTGGCGATGGTTCTCTAACTGGGGGAATGGCTTTCGAAGCATTGAATAATCTTGGAACTTCTAATGCAAATGTTCTTGTAATCATTAATGATAATCAAATTGGAATTGACCCAAACTCTGGAGCCATCAATCACCACCTGAATACCATTAACAAAAACATCAATTTTTTTAAAACACTCGGACTAGCATATGAGGGACCTATCGATGGTCATGATATGAATGCATTAATTCATTCACTTGAAAAAAGTAGAGATGTTAAAACGCCTCAAATTCTTCACATACGCACGATAAAAGGAAAAGGATATTTACCTGCAGAAAAAGCTCAAACCGACTGGCATAGCGTAAGTTATGTAAAGATAGACCCATCTAAGTCAAACACAGACAACCCTAAACCTTCAAAATTTCAGGATGTATTTGGACATACATTATTAGAGCTTGCAGAGAAAGATCAACGAATTGTAGGCATCACACCAGCAATGCCAAGCGGTAGTTCCATGAAAATACTCATGGATGCCATGCCTGATCGCGTCTTTGATGTTGGAATTGCAGAACAACATGCCGTTACATTTTCTGCTGGTTTGGCCACATCTGGAAAGAGACCTTTTTGTTCGATCTACTCCTCATTTGCTCAAAGAGCTTATGATCAAATCATTCATGATGTCGCACTTCAAAATATTCCCGTTATATTCTGTATTGATCGAGCTGGTCTTGTAGGAGCAGATGGACCAACTCATCACGGATCATTTGATATAGCCTATCTAAATGCTATTCCGAACCTAACCATCCTGTCTCCCATGGATGAACATGAATTACGGAATGCCATGTATTGGGCTGCTGATTTCACAGATGGGCCTATAGTTATCCGATATCCAAGAGGGCTAGGAAGTAAAACCAATTATAAAAATGAGATACAACTCCTCGAAGTTGGGACAAGCAGAATACTCCAACAAGGAGATAAAATTGGGATTATTTCCATTGGTGAAATAGGTATAGAAGTTCAGAAAGCTATCAAAAATTTGAATTTAGATAAAGCTATTCGTCACATTGACGCTCGATTTATCAAACCAATAGATAAAAATGAGATCACAAACACACTTCGATCCTTTGATCAGATCATTACCATTGAAGAGTCTTGTTTAATTGGAGGATTTGGACAACAGATAAAAAGCATAGCTCAAGATCAAAACTATATTGGTAAAATAACTTCCCTTGGTTTACCGGATCAATTCATCGAACAAGGAACCCGGGAAGAGTTGAGGGCTAAATATAAGCTCGACGAAAAAGGAATACGTCAATGTATTCACGCTATCCTACATGAAAAATAGTTCATCAGCAACTGGCCACCATTTTTGCTTTTCTTTGTAGTAGTGTATTTGATACGAACTGTATTATTATCTCCCATTGCAGCAATCTACTGGCTTATTACGTCCATAAGAAATTGGTGCTACGACCGACAACTATTTAAGAGCACATCTTTTGAAATACCAATCATATCGATTGGCAATCTATCGGTTGGAGGTACAGGTAAAACTCCCATGGTAGAATACCTCATCAATCTGCTATCTGAAAAATACACTATTGCCGTTTTAAGTCGGGGTTATGGAAGAAAAACTTCTGGATTTTTATGGGTAGAAAAGACTCGGACTGCCAAAGAAGTTGGTGACGAACCTCTACAAATCAAATGTCAGTATAATCAAATGTCCGTAGCCGTCTGTGAAAATCGAGTACATGGTGTTCAACAAATATTGAAAGAAAAACCTGAAACAAGTTTAATCATTCTTGATGATGCCTTTCAACATCGAAGGATCCAACCAAAAGTTTCACTTCTGCTTTCTACTTATGAAAAACCTTTCTACAAAGACTGGATGCTTCCTGCTGGAAATCTAAGAGAAGCAAGAATTGGTGCAAACCGATCTGATGCCGTTATCATGACTAAATGCCCCGAAAATTTTGAGAAAATAAATCAAAAAAGTAAGCCCGTATTTTATGCTCAAAGCGAATACAACAACCCTAAAATAAATACCCCTGCATTTGGATTCAGTGGACTTGCTAACAACACTACCTTTAAGAATCATTTGTCTCAAAATTATAATATGGTTGGATTCCAAGGATTTAAAGATCATCATGTTTACACCCAATATCAACTGGATGCCTTAACAAAAAAAGCGAATGGAGCTACCCTCTTGTGTACAGAAAAAGATTGGGTTAAAATCAAGAATATCAACATCAATCATCCAATTAAAAAAGTAGGCATAGCACACCAAATAACTGAAAAGGATAAATTTGAAAACTGGTTAATACAAAAAATTGAAAGCTAAAAAACATTTTGGGCAGCACTTTTTAACAAGTCAAACCACTTCACAAAAAATTGTAGATGGTCTGGGTGATATTAGCACCCAAGATGTCCTTGAAATTGGCCCAGGAATGGGTATTTTAACTCAATATTTATTGGCAAATACTAAGTCATTTAAAGCTGTTGAAATTGACGGTGATGCTACAGATTATCTCAAAAACAAATGGAAGAACATTGAAATTATTCAAGCAGATTTTTTAAAAATAAATCTTCGTGATTATTACAAATCGTCTTTTAGATTGATTGGAAATTTCCCCTACAATATTTCCTCTCAAATCGTTTTTAAAATTATCGAAAACTCAGATTTTATTGATCAATGGGTTGGGATGTTCCAATTAGAGATGGGCATTCGATTGGTAGCTGAACCAAAGGACAAAAAAGATTATGGTATTTTGAGTGTTATTCTTCCTTTTTATTACGAAGTTGAACAAATGATGACACTTCCTCCTGAAGCATTTGATCCGCCACCAAGAGTAAATAGTATTGTCGTAAAAGCTCAGAAAAAAAACCATCTATTCAAGGCTGACCCTAAGTTAATTAAAAGCGTTGTTAAAACTGCCTTTGGTCAAAGAAGAAAAACATTAAGAAATAGTCTCGCTTCAATTATCTCTAAAGAACTTTTAATTAACCATCAATTTGCTACCTTGCGACCTGAGAATCTCACGTATCTTCAATTTGAAGAATTGTGCGTATTCATTGAATCCCATGTCAATCGTTGAAATAACAAAAGAATCACAGGAAGAACTTCTTTCGCTTATTGAATCACAGAATAAAGATGCGTTAGTTCCTATACTTGAAAAATTATACGCAGCTGATATCGCTGAACTTTTCAATGAATTAAATCTTGATCAAGCGGTGTATGTAGCCACTTTACTTGAACCACAAAAGAAAGTGGATGTGCTTACGGAATTAGATGCCGAGACTAAACTTAAGTTTTTGGCAGGTTATTCAAATAATGAAATTGCCAATGACTTTTTCTCCTACCTCGATTCAGATGATGCCGCAGATATTCTCAATTCCATGGGAACAGCAGAAGGAAAAGAAATTTTACACCTTATCAAGGATAAAGACCATAGTAAAAACATTGCTTCATTATTAAAATTTCCTGAGAATACCGCTGGATCATTAATGGCTAAAGAGCTGATAAAAGTCAAACATAATTGGACAGTCAAGCAATGTACCGAAGAGATAAGACAACAGGCTGAGGAAGTCTCTAAAGTATACACCGCTTATGTGGTGGATGAATATGACGAACTTGTCGGATGGGTTTCGTTAAAAGCAATCCTACTTAATAAAGAAAATACTAAGGTTGAAAAAATACTCAACCCAAATATCATACACGAAAACACCTATTCTTCTGGTGAAGAAGTTGCCAATACCATGCAAAAATATGACCTTGTTGCTCTACCCATAGTGGATGCATTCAATCGATTGGTAGGTAGAATTACCTTTGATGATGTTCTTGATTATGTGAAAGATGAGGCAGAAAAAGATTACCAAATGCTATCAGGTATATCCGAAAGTGTCGAAAATGTAGATTCTGTCTGGCTAAATACACGAGCAAGACTGCCCTGGCTTATTATCGGTTTATTGGGTGGAATAGCCAGTTCATTGGTCATCGGAAATTTTGAAAAAGAACTTTCAGCTAACGTTCAACTAGCCTTGTTCATGCCTTTGATTATGGCTATGGCTGGGAATGTTGGAGTTCAGTCTAGCTCTATCATTGTTCAAGGCCTGGCTAATAACACAATATCTAACAAAGGAGTATGGAGTGCCCTCAGCAAAGAACTCTCGGTAGCAATTATCAATGGTCTGGTTTGCTCTGCACTGCTCATGATTTATGGTTATATTTTCGGAAATTCTTCTGATATTATGATGACGGTAAGTATTGCTCTCCTCTCAGTTATTATTCTTGCTGCCGTCATTGGAACTACTGTACCACTAACCCTGGATAAGATGAAAATTGATCCTGCCCTTGCAACAGGTCCATTCATTACCACAAGTAATGATTTGATTGGTCTATTCCTCTATTTCGTAATCGGAAATGCTATTTTAGCATAAATAATTTATCGAGATAACTTTTAAAAAAAATTGAAAAAGCTCATTGTCATCTCCACTTTAATACTTGCTCACTTAGGTGCATATAGTCAATACGAAAACTTGGTTTTAGAAGGTGGTGGCATGAAAGGACTTGCATATTCTGGTGCCTTTGAAGTGCTCGATAGTATGGGCATTATCAAAAATATTAATCAAGTTGCTGGCACAAGCTCAGGTGCAATGAATGGAATGCTCATTTCGATAGGATACAAGGGCAAAGAATTAACACAACTCAACCTAGAAAAAAACTTTGGGAGATACAGCCAAGTGGGTATTCCTATTCTATCAGGACTCATTCGGTTTTATAGAAAGTATGGTTATTACAAAACGGATCGATTTATGGTAGATCTTGCTCAAGCCATGAGATACAAAGGGATATCTCCCGACATCACCTTTATGGAACTCCATAAACTTCGTTCTTCAAACCCAAAATTAAAAGACTTATACATTACGGGAGCTAACCTAACCGACCAAAAATTGGAAGTGTTTAGTCACAAAACCTATCCCAATATGAAAATAATTGATGCGGTTAAAATCAGTATTAGTATTCCGCTCTACTATGAGGCTATTTTCATGCAACCCAATGGAGAAATTATCGATAAAAAAAATGCCGACCAGAATACCAAAGTTATGACTGACGGTGGAGTGATAGCCAATTATCCATTCCATGTATTTGATAGTTTAGTATATCTGAACAATGGGAAGAATAGCTACTATCTATGCAATGAAAAAACACTGGGTTTGAAACTAGAAAGTGATTCCTCTCAAAAGTCCATGGCTAACCACGCGATAACCAATCAAAAAGATTTCATCAATGCATTTTCGCACTTAAGTAGTGAGACACTCAACAGAAAAAAATTAGGGAGCCAACAACTGGAGCAAACCATCTTCATAAACACCAAAGGGTTCAATCCAAAAATTAAAAGATTAAACAAAAGGGAAAAACGAGAAATCATCCGATACGGATACCAGTCGGCGTATAACTTCTTTGTTAGGAAGTTTTAAATTACTTCTTTACCGTAAGCTTCTTGGTGATTTTGTCCTTACCCGCCTCGAGCGTGTAGAAATAAACGCCCTCGGGTATGTTGGTGACATCGATAGAATACGTCCCAGAATGAGGAATCTTTTGTATAGAAATTACTTCACCCAGTATATTAGACAAGACAAGCTGAGCTTCAAATGATGAAAACTCCACATTTACATAAGTAATGGTATTGGCTGGATTGGGATAGTTCAATCCCAACTTTGGAAAATCACCAGCTAAGAGGTTCATACTCAATGCAAGTAATGTAAATATGTATAGGTATCGTTTCAAATTAATCTTGTTTCAAAAATATTGAAAATATTGTGCCAACAAGCTAGAACTTATGAAATCTGACACTAAAACGACTTAAAATGTGCTTTATACTGATCACTTCATTACAAAAGCTAGACATATCGCATTTGACCACGTTCGATTTTTAGTCGAGAAGGGAAATTATTGGAGAATAAAGACCCTGTCCCTAACCCTTGATGAAGGGGATTTTGATAGGTACTTACCCATTGTGCAATGGCATTTAGTCCTACATTGCTCTCTAAGGCAGATGTAGCCCACCAGCCCAGATTATATTTAAGTGCCCACTTAATCCATTCATCAGAAATAGAAAGCCCTCCAATCAAATTAGGCTTTAAAATAAGATACTTGGGATGAATGTGTTTGATCATCTTATTGGCCTCTTCGTAAACATTTAATCCTATAAGTTCTTCGTCTAATGCAATGTCTATCGGGCTTTCTGCACAAATTTTTTGCATCCAATCCCATTGACCAGAAGCAATAGGCTGCTCTATGCTATGAAGATCAAATCTTTTCAATTCGTTCAATTTCTCTAATGCATCATCTGGGGCAAAAGCTCCATTGGCGTCTACTCTTAAGGTAATATTAAATGCAGAAAATTGTTTTCGGATATTTTCTAAAAGACGACACTCTTCGTCAAAATCTAATGCTCCTACCTTAATTTTAATCACATCAAATCCCGCCTGAATTTTCTGAATTGCCTCATCGTACATTTTTGCTGAATCATTCATCCATACCAAACCATTGATGGGCATTGATTTTTTTCTAGTCGTAAAATCTGTTTTAAAAATAACACCCTCAGAATCCGCAGACATATTCAATAAAGCGGTTTCTATCCCAAATCGAATGCTTGGATAAGAGTCCAATGATAATAAATCTAGCGAACCCAAATCACAAAATTCTTGGAGTTTTTTTTCAAGAATGACTTGATAGTCGGTTACATCGTCTACACTTAGTAAGGATAACGGAGAGGCTTCTCCGATTCCTTCTTGACCTGTTTGAATATTTCTCAACGTAATCAGAAATATTCCCCGAGTCGTAAATACATTCCGAGAAGTCTTGGCTGGAACTTTGAATTTTAATTCGTGTTTTTGTAATGAGTAAGAATACATGTGTTAAAAGAATAATCGGATTACAAAAACTAAAACAACACCCAGACTACCTATCGAAAGAAACTTCAACTGGTTATTGTAATCCAACTCGCTTTTTGCTTCTTTCAGCTTACGAATATGAATGAATCCAATAATTAAAATAAGCAGCGGTGATAAACTATAATAGCCAGTAATTAAATGGTAGAATGAGAAGGTCAGAAAAGCAGCAATTATTAGAAGGGTTTGATAAATTATAGAACCACGTAAGCCTAATTTTGACGCAATCGTTATCTTGTTTGTAAGAACATCCTTGTCTAAATCTCGAATATTATTGACATTCAACACACCTACACAAAGGCAGCCATACCCTATGGCAACTAACCATGTAGTAATCAATAGTTCCTGTTTGAATAGGTATGACGTTCCTAAAACTCCAACTAAACCGAAGAATATGAAAACAAAGACATCACCCAATCCCATATAGCCATAGGCACGCTTACCCACAGTGTATGAAATAGCTGCTGAGATACTAAAAATTCCTAAAAGAAAAAATCTAACCCATAAATTCCAATCATTCCCAAATGATATATTCAGCAAATAAATACCGCTGCTTAAAGCTCCTAACACAAATACAATAATGGCAATAAGCATTGATCTGGGACTAATTGTTCCTTCTGCTAGTTGTCTATCTTTTCGGTGTCTGTCTGTTCCTTTTACAAAATCGCCATAATCATTAGCTAAATTGGACAAGATTTGCAAAAGAATTGCCGTTATGCTGGCAAACAAAAATATCTCAAAATCGAAGCTGAAATCATTCACCCAACTTCCAAGAATAATTGCACCTAATGCAAGAGGAAGGGTTTTTAATCGGAATGCAGCAATCCATTTTTTCATGATTCAAAGATAGTTTTGGGTTTTAATTTTTCTATTTTATTTGTATGATGAAATATTTTATTCCAACAGTTCTCTTACTTTTTAGTTGTTCTCTTGCTACAGCTCAAGTTGATAAAATGAATATTGTCTGGGGTGATAATATGAAAGCTAAAAAAATGTTAATCACTGATGTGATGAGCATAGGAAATGCAGAAGAATTGTTTGCTATCAATAGTTCTTTTAAAACATTCAATAAAAAAACATTTTTAGAACGGTATGAAGACCTGAGCTTATCTGAACAGATTGAACTTACTGAAAACTACGCCTTTGGAATTCATTCATCTCAAAATATTATTGCACTGGATAAAAACTTATTTGCTCTAAATCTCAGAAGATCCAAAATTGACATTTCTCTTAAAGCACAAAAAATTAATTCTGAGGAACTCACAATTGAAGGAGAAGAGAAGAGCATCTACAACATCAAGCTAATTAAAGGCCGAAAGAATTCATATGGTGAGTACAAAAGTGCTAAAAGCCAAGACCAGAATAAGATCACCTATGTCATTGGACACCCTGGAGATTTGGAATCCAAAGAAGTAATGACCATAAAAGTTTTTGATAATTCTCTTTATGAAGAATGGAAAACTCGTATTAATCTTCCATTTGAAAAAGGACTATCTCGAATTCAATCGGTCAATCTAAGCAACGCTGGAATTGTTTATATCCTAACTACTGTTTACAAGAG